>Ga0114996_10006398_pt1 | contig 13583 bp, 12 predicted proteins | sample ArcticOcean_MG_C_4_FD_87039 | JGI IMG/M metagenome (GOLD analysis project Ga0114996, IMG submission 87039) | Marine microbial communities from western Arctic Ocean - ArcticOcean_MG_CB4_134 | ecosystem: Environmental > Aquatic > Marine > Oceanic | place: Arctic Ocean: Canada Basin | collected... | reverse complement strand
TTTCAAAATCTCCATTTTCTTCAATTTTTTCTAACTCATCTTTTTCTTCTTCAAATGTAGGTGAAAGATCCTCTAAATTAATTAACGGAACAGACTCAATTTTATCCTCAGAATGTACAAATAAAGTATTGCTAAAAAATAGAGCTAAAAAAAATAATAATTTACTGAGACTTCCAAGTTTCATACTTTTTAATATTTTTCTTCGAATTAGAAGAAAGTAATCCCGCAGGTTTATGAGCTTTCTCAGTTCCAGTCAAGTTTTCACTATGTTGTTTTTGCCATTCATAACTATGCGTATTATTTGATGGTTTTTTTTTATTTAAAAAATGAATCCAAGAATGCCACTCTGGTGGAATTTTTGTAGATTCGATTTTATCTTTATAAATAACCCACCTTTTTCCATCTCGATTAGAGTAATATTTGTTACCGAATTTATCTTCTCCAATAAATTTTCCAGCAAATAATGTGAAAATAAAAGTTCCAACAGTACTGCGGTGCCACCAGGTAAATATTTGTTTAAAAAAACTAATCACAAAATTCTACTAAATTAAAAATCCACACAATTAAAAATTGAAAATAATTCATTAGACTTAAAGTATATTTAATATATATCATATTAATACATACAATATATAAAAATAATTAAAATTTTGGAGATTAAATCAATGTCAAAATATCTAGTTGAGACCTTTTATACATGTTCTTTTAAAGTAGTTCATAAACTTGATGAGCTCAACGAAAAAAAACTTACGGAACTAGAAAATCGAAATGATGGTAAAGTTGAAATAATAGACGTCAAATTAAATAATAGAAAAACAAAAACTATAGATAATAAAGATAATATCAAATTAAATCAGCCCGAAAATGAAAGCGCCTCTGGCATTGGACAGTTTATAAAAGAAAAAATAAATATTAAAAATAAAGAGATCAAAACTGACAGTTTAAGTGAGTCTCTTAATAGATCAAAAAAATTAAACAAATTTACTAATAATAGATCAAAAATGCCTGATAGAAGAAAAGGTTATATTCAAAAAGTCACTATTGGAGATCACAAAGTTTATCTTCATACAGGAGAGTATGATGATGGAAAAGTGGGTGAAATTTTTATAGACACAAATAAAGAAGGAGAGCTAGTTAAAGCATTGATGAATAATTTTGCTATAGCTATATCTTTGGGCTTGCAATATGGAGTTCCATTAGACGAATTTGTGGATGCTTTTATTGAGACAAAGTTTGAGCCATCAGGAGAAATAAAAGGTAATGATAGAATTTTAAATGCAACTTCGATTTTAGATTATATTTTTAGGGAATTAGCTATATCTTATTTGGGAAGAGAAGATTTAGCACACACACCGTCTATAAATAAATCTTCAAACAATGAAAACTTAAATTATGCTGAAGATGAAGCCTTCTTGAAACTAGTAAAAGATATAACAAGTAAAGGTTTTGTAAGAAGCAATTATAAAGACAAACTTGTAGACTTAAGTAACGTGCGAATTAACTTAAAAAGTAAAAAATCATAATTATTTTTTCTTTTCTAAAACTTTAATACTAAGTTCTTTTAGTTGTTTATCATCTATTTTAGATGGAGCCCCCATCAATAAATCTTCTGCGTTTTGATTCATTGGAAAAAGTGTAACTTCGCGAATATTATTTTTGTTTGCTAAAAGCATTACAATTCTGTCAATTCCAGGTGCCATTCCTCCGTGAGGTGGAGCTCCATATGAAAGAGCTTTTATCATTCCATCAAATTTTGAATTAACTTCTTCTTTTGAATACCCAGCTTTAGAAAAAACTTTGTACATTAGGTTCGGTAAATGGTTTCTTATAGCTCCAGATGATATTTCAAAGCCGTTACATACAAGATCATATTGATAAGCTAATATTTTTAATGGATCAAGTTTGTCAAATTCATTTAAATCTACTTGAGGCATAGAAAATGGATTATGACTAAAATCAATTTTTTTTTCCTCTTCATTGTATACATATAATGGAAAATCAATTATCCAACAAAACTCAAATTTATTATTATCAATAATATTTAGTTTTTGACCTAGTTTTTGTCTTGTTAGATTAGAAAATTTTTCGGCATTTTTTCTAATATCACATGAAAAAAATACTGAATCGTTTTCATTTAATGAGCATTTCTTTATAAGCTCCATAATTGCTTGTTCTGAAAAAAATTTTGCAATTGGTCCTTTGCCTGTTATTTTTTTTCCATTTTTCTCGAAAATTATATAGCCTAATCCTTTAGCACCTTCTTCTCTTATCCATTCATTAAATTCATCAAAAAAACTTCTAGGTTTAGAAGCTGTGTTTGGAGCAGGTATTGCTCTAACAATTCCACCGTTAGCAATTATTTTTTTAAAGATATCTAATTTAACATCATCTCTTTTAAAAATTTCAGTAACATCAGAAATCTCTATAGGTATTCTTAGATCTGGTTTATCAGTTCCATATCTTAACATGGATTCTTCGTATTTAATTCTTCTAAAGGGGTTTTTAGAAACTTTTTTATTTTTTCCGAACTTATTAAATAATTCAAAAAATATTGGTTCTATTACTTTGAAAATATCATCTTGTTCTACAAATGACATTTCAATATCTAATTGATAGTGTTCTCCAGGACTTCTATCCGCTCTTCCATCTTCATCTCTAAAACAAGGTGCGATTTGAAAATATTTATCAAAACCAGATATCATTACCATTTGTTTAAACTGCTGTGGTGCTTGTGGTAACGCATAAAATTTACCAGGATGACTTCTGCTGGGAACCAAAAAGTCTCTAGCACCTTCTGGACTAGAAGCTGTTAATATTGGAGTTTGAAATTCTAAAAAACCTTCTGATTTCATTCTATTTCTTAAAAAAGAAATCACTTCCGATCTTAAAATTATATTATCATGCATGTCTTGTCGTCTTAGGTCTATAAATCTATATTTAAGTCTTGTCTCTTCTGGATAATCTTGTTCTCCAAAAACAGGCATAGGCAAATCTTTAGCTAATGACAGAACTTCAAAAGATGAGATGACTATTTCTATTTCACCTGTAGATAATTCTTTATTAATTGTATCTTGAGATCTATTAACAACTTTGCCAGATACACGAACCACAGATTCTGGCTTTACTTTTTCTACTTCTTTAAAAAAATTACTATTATTTTCAGTAACACATTGAGTTAAGCCGTAATGATCTCTTAAATCAAAAAAGAGAAGATTTCCGTGATCTCTTTTTCTGTGCATCCAACCTGAAAGCTTTATACTTTTTCCACTATCCTTTGTTGTCAATTCCGAACAATTATGAGTTCTATATTTGTGCAATGTAATTCCTTTAAAAATTTATATCATTTTTAAAACTTCTTTAACTAGTTTTAAACTAAAAGGTGTGCCTTTTTTTAAAGAATATTGATCTAAAATAGAAATAAATTTAGAGATTTTTTCATAAGATCTATCTATTCTTTTTACAATGTAGTCTATATGGCTTTTCTTATACTTTATCTGTTTATCAGAGAAATTTTTAGCAAGTATTACACTAACTAAATCGTCGCTTGGGAGCTTTATGCCAATAATAATACAATTGGTTGCTCTTGAATTTAAATCCGGTAAATCAAATTTTATTGTATTAATTGGCTTTAATGAAGTAACTAGAAAATATTTATTATCTTGTAAAGCAGCATTCCACAAAGAAAATAAAATATTTTCTGGCACATTTTTATTTAAATTTTCTATAACTAGCGCCTCCTTAGTTTTAAATTTTAAAAAAACATCTTCATTTAAAAGATTAGAATTAACTATTAACGTGGAAGTTTTTTTTTTCAAAATTGAGGCTAAATGGGTTTTTCCAGACCCAGAAGGTCCAAAAATATTACTTATTCTCTTAATCCATTTAGGCCAAGATTCAATAAAATCGTAAGCCTCTTGATTGCCGGACGATACATAAAAATCTTCTTTTAGAAAAACTTTATTTTTAGGAAATTTAAAAATTAGTTGATCAGTCATTTTTTTTAATTTTCCACAAACCTTTATCATCTTTTAGCTCATAGCCAAATTTTAAAAGTTTATTACTTAATCGTTTAGGATTTCCATAATAATATATTTTAAAAATAGAATGCTTGATATTGAATTCTGTTAAAGAAAAATTATCTATAATACTTATTTTATAAAAAACATTTTTCAAACGATCTAGCTCACTAAGCTTATCATATTCATATTTTATTGTAAGAGATAATGGTATTGCTAAATTAATTATATTTTGAGATTTCCAAATATCTGAGATTTGCATTTTTATTTTTCTTAATATTACATTTAATTCCTTTTTGTTATTGATATCTAAAATTTTATAATACAAATTTTTGCTTACTTCATTATTATTAAAATTAATTCTTAAATAAATATTTAGTTTATTATTTTGATAATCCATTAAAGCAAATGAATAATTATCTGTATTATATTTTTTTGCTAAATTTACAATATCTATTGTTTCTATATCATCCCTTATCCTTTTTAAATTTGATAAATCATCAAGATCCTCTAAAGGCAAAATAAAATTTATATTTTGATTTTCTATTTTAGTCTCTAACCAATTTTTAAAAAAATAATTTTCACTCAAATTTTTTAATTCATCATTTATAAAAAGAGCTGGAAAGAAAACGGCGGTAATATTTTTTGGCTCAGAGTAAGAAACATTTTCTTTAATTAAAAACTGTTTAACTTTCGTGTCATTATATAAAATTTTAAAAAATGATTTATACTCATTATTTTTATACGTCTCATTTTTTATTTGAAAACTACCGATTAAGGTCTTTATTTTTTTTAAATTAATATTCTCTATTTTGCTAATATCTTTTGAAAGTAAAATTCGAGATAATAGAATTTTATAAGATTCTACAAAAGCTTTATCAATATACTTTTCTCTACTAAAGTTTAAATCAATGTTTCCATTAACTTCTACGTCATCAACAATAAAAATATTTTCTTCTGAAAAACCTTTATTCTCAAATGAGAGCAATATTATAGTTGCTGTCAAAAAAAGAAAAATATATTCTCTAATTTTGATTCCGATGTATTTAAATAATAAATAATTTTTCATGAAGAAAACCTATAATACTTATAAAAAAAGCGGTGTTAATATGGCAAATGCTGATAAATTGGTAAATTACATATCTAAAATATCAAAAAAAACTCATAAAAAAAACACTGAAACTAAATCTTTTAAAAATATAGGCAGTTTTGCATCTATTTTCGAATTAGCAAAGCTAAAATTAAAAAATCCCTTAATTGTATCATCTACTGATGGGGTTGGTACAAAAATTGAAATAGCTAATAAATTAAATAAATTTGATACAATCGGCATTGATTTAGTGGCTATGTGTGTAAACGATCTGATTGTGCAAGGAGCAAAACCAATTTTCTTTTTAGATTATATAGCTACTAACAAAATTAAAATTAAAAAATTAAAAAATATTTTAGACGGTATTGTTTCTGGTTGTAAGATTGCAGATTGCTCTTTAGTTGGTGGTGAGACGGCTGAAATGCCACAGACTTATACAAAAGATAAATTTGATTTAGCAGGCTTTGCTGTTGGAGTTGTTGAAAAAAATAAATTATTATCAAAGGAAAGAGTTAGAGTAAATGATATTGTTTTAGCGGTACCTTCTTCCGGCTTACATTCAAATGGTTTTTCTCTAATTAATTATCTAATTAAGAAAAAACATTCCATACCCATTAAAGTTAAAAAGGAATTTCTTAAACCTACCAAAATTTATGTGCCAGAACTAAATAAAATTAATAAAAAAAATCTAATTAACGTAGGAGCAAATATCACAGGTGGAGGGTTAGTTGATAATTTAAAAAGAGTAATCCCAAATAATTTATGTTTAAATATTAATTTAACAAACATTAAAACAAAAAAAATTTTTAAATGGCTAAAAACAAAAAATATTACAGATTCCGAGATGTTAAAAACATTTAATTGTGGTGTGGGTTTTTGTTTAATTGCAAATAAGAAAAATATTAAAAAAATTCAAAATATTTTTAGCATGAAATACCGGCCTTACCCAATTGGTTTTATATCTAAAGCAAAAGAAAAAGTTAAAGTATTTGGTAAAATTAAGTGGTAAAAAAAATAAAAACCTGCGTTTTTATATCTGGGAATGGAACGAATTTAGAATCTATAATAAAAAGTTCTAGAGATTACAATTTTCCTATTAAAATTTCCTTGATTATATCTAATAATTCAAAGGCAAAAGGATTGAATATAGGTAAAAAATATGGGATTCCATTCAAACTTTTTCCTTATAGAAATCAAAAAAAGTTTGAGAGAAATTGTTTATTTGAAATAAAAAGGAGAAAAATTGAATTCCTATGTTTAGCCGGTTTTATGAAAATTTTATCAAGTAATTTTATTAAAAACTTTGGACATAAAATTACAAATATTCACCCTTCTCTATTACCAAAATATAAAGGATTAAATACCCACAAAAGAGTTTTACAAGATAATGAAAAGTACTCAGGATGTACTGTCCATTTTGTATCTTCCAAATTAGATTCCGGAAAAATTATTTTACAAAAAAAAGTTTTTATAGATAAAAAAGAAACTGAGTCTTCACTAATTAAAAAGATTTTGAAAGAAGAACATAAAATTTACCCGCAATCAATAATATCTATATTTAAGTAGTTATTATTTAAAGAAAAATTTAATTTCTAGTTTTGCGTTTATAACGCTATCAGATCCATGAACAGAATTTTTATCAATTGAAACTCCATACATTTTTCTAAGTGTTCCCTCTTCAGCTTTCAAGGGATCTGTGCCGCCCATTAGTTCCCTATTTTTTAAGACTGCATTTTCTCCTTCTAAAATCATTACAACAATAGGCCCAGAGGACAAATAGCTACACAAATCATTATAAAAAGGCTTAGTTTGATGTACTTTATAAAATTCTGCAGCTTCTTCTCTAGAAATTTTTACTTTCTTTTTTTTTGATATTTTTAAACCATTTTTTTCAAAAAAAATCTCAATTTCTTTTTCTAAATTTCTTTCAACTGCGTCTGGTTTTATTATTGATAAGGTTTGTTCATTCATATTTTACTCATAATATTCTTTTACTAAATTATTTAATAATCTAACACCAAAACCAGTAGCTCCTCCTGGATTTAAATTTGCTGCTTTTTTTGAAAAAGCCATTCCTGCTATGTCTAAGTGTGCCCATGGTGTTTTGTTTAAAATAAATCTTTGTAAAAATTGTGCCGCTGTTATTGCTCCTGCTCCACCTACATAGTTTATATTTTGTACGTCAGCTATAGTAGAGTTCATTAACTTATCATAATTTTTATGTAAAGGTAATCTCCATACTTTTTCATTTACATTTTTACTTGATTGAAAAATATTTTCAGATAACTCATCATCGTTTGAAAATAATCCTGCATATTCTTCTCCTAGGCTCATAATTATTGCTCCAGTTAATGTTGCAAGATCAATAATAAATTTTGGCTTATATTTTTTTTCGGTAAAACTTAATGCGTCAGCTAATACCAATCGTCCTTCTGCGTCTGTATTAAGAATTTCTATAGTTTTTCCTGAGTAAGATTTAACAATATCTCCTGGTCTTTGAGCTTTTCCACCTGGCATATTTTCAACTAATCCCACCACTCCAACAGCATTTATTTTTGCTTTTCTTAAAGCAAGTGATTTTAATAATCCAACAACAACAGCAGATCCTGCCATATCATATTTCATTTCTTCCATAAATCTTGGTGGCTTTAATGAAATTCCTCCTGTATCAAAACAAACTCCTTTACCAACGAAAGCCAAAGGTTTTTCCTTTGATCCTTTTTTTCCATTCCATTCAATAGTAACTAAATAAGTTTCATTATCGCTTCCCAAACCAACGCCTAGCAGTGCGTTTAAACCTAATTTTTTTAGTTCTTTTTCATTGTATGCTTTTATCTTCAACCCAAGTTTTGATAATTTTTTAATTTCTTGAACGTAAGTTTTTGGATTTAAAATATTTGGTGGTTCTGAAACTAAATCTCTAGTTAAAAATATTCCTTCTTTTATAGAACTGTAATATTTATAATTATTTTCTATACTTTTTTTATTAATGGTTACAATTTTACATTCTACATTTGAACCAATTTTTTCCTTTTTTGAAGTTTTATATTTATTAAAAGTATAACTCTTTAAATTAACTCCAAAGATAAATTCAGAAAAATTTTTGCATAATTTTTCTTTATCATCATTTAAACTATCAGCATATATATCAATTAAATTTATAGTTTTATAACTTTTGACATAAGTATAGAAAGATCCTCCAACCTCTTCAAAATAAGATTTTTCATGTTTAGCTTTAATTTTAATAATAAAACATTTTTTTTTGTCTGAAATATCAAATGAACTTATTTCATCTTTTTGACTTTTTTCTTTTAACGATCTAAGAAATAAATTAACTTTTTTACTTGTATCTTTTGAGAGAATAGATCTTGGATCTTTATATTCGTATTTTTCGGACACAAATAATGCAAAAGCATTACTATTGGGACTCAAACTAGTGTTAAAACTTAACATTTTACCCTCCTTTAACGTATAAATTGAATTCTAATCAAAGTTGTTTTATTAACTATATAATACAAATATATGAAATGAAAAAGACTATTTACAAATATTTTTTTTATGAGTTTTTAAGGTATTTTACAGTAACTCTCTTTGCTTTTGCTGCGGTAATTTGGACTATTCAAGCAGTGAATTTTTTAGATTTAGTCACTGATGACGGACATGCCTTCAGAACATACTTTTTTTATTCATTTTTAACTACACCTAAAATTTTAACAAAATTGATTCCTTTGTCATTTTTAATTGCTTCAATATTAACTATTTTAAAATTAGAGAAAGACAATGAGTTAATAATACTTTGGACCTCAGGCTTAAATAAGATTTATATTGTAAATTTATTCTTTTGTATGTCTTTAATAATTATGATGTTGCAAATATTAATGACAACAATCATAACTCCCAACTCTTTAAATCATTCTAGAAGTTTACTAAAAGAAGCAAAATTACAATTTATTCCCTCTTTGCTTAAAGAAAAGCAGTTTAATGATACCGTCAAAGGATTAACAGTATTTGTAGATAAAAAAAATGAAAATGGAATATATGAAAATATTTTTATTAGAGATGATGGTAAAGTCCTTTCCCAAATTTCATCTTCTTCCTCAACAATTTTTGCAAAATCAGGATATGTAACACAAGATGAAAAAAATCTAGTTTTAATGAATGGAAATATTCAAAAACAAGATCCAGGAAATGCAGTAAAAATAATTAAATTTGACAAAACTATTTTAAATTTATCTGAACTAACTACAAAAAGTACCAAAGAAACAAAAATACAAGAAACTCCAACTCTTTCTATTATAAATTGTATGCTAAATAATTACCAAGGTGTAGCTCGTAATTGTAATCAATCTGAAAAAAGTATTAGAGATACAAAAATAGAAATTAATAAAAGGTTTGGTATGCCTATTTTTGTTCCACTCATTTCCTTAATTACATGCTTTTTATTTGTGTCGAGAAAAGAAGAAAAATTTTCAGGTTTAGATAGGTGGGTTTATGGTTTAATTGGTGCTCTAATTTTAATAATTTCAGAAATATCTGTAAAATATTCTGGCAACTCTATTAACCATACACTTATTTATTATTTAATACCTTTGATACTGCTACCTTTAATTTATTTAATTTTAATTAAAACTTTTAAATATGAAAATTTGAGAAAATAAAAATGCTGAAATCATTTATCTTAAATAAATACCTAGGTAAAACTTTTTTGATGATTGTATTAACTACAAGTGCAATTTTCTTTTGTTTGGGATGCGTAATAAATATTTTTGAAGAAACTAATTTTTTTAAGGATTATACAAACGTTGGTATAGAAGTCCCTATATTAATGACTTTATTATTTGTTCCAAGCATGTTTTATAAAATGTTTCCTTTTGTAATGTTAATTTCTGGAATTTGGTTTTTTTTAAAAATAAGAAAAACTGACGAGATCATTGCTATAAAAGTTTCAGGTTTATCAAACTTTTCTGTAATTTTAGTACCTAGTTTTCTTGCTATTATTCTAGGAATTCTTTTTATTACATCATTAAATCCTATTACATCTTTCTTAGTAAAAAAATACGAAACAATTAAAGGTGGATACGAAAAGGACAAAGAATATTTAGCAGCTATTACGGAAAATGGAATTTGGATTAAGGAAAAGAATTATGAAAAAAATAATCTTATTAGATCCTCAAACTTGCAAGATAGTTTTTTAATGAACTTAACAATCTATGAATTTGATCAAGACAATAATTTTCAGAGAAGAGTTGAAGCTAAATCAGCTGATATTAGTTCTTCCGAATGGATCTTAAATAATGTAACAATTTTAGATAATGAAGGCAAAAGTATTGATGAAAACATAGAAAAGTTAATTTATAAAAGTACATATGATTTGATGAAAATTAGAACATTATATTCAAATTTAGATACTATTTCTTTTTGGAATTTAGATAATGAAATCAAACTTTTAGAAGAAAGAGGATATTCTACTAGAGAAGTAAGGGCAAAATTCCAGCGATCTTTGGCTTTTCCCTTCTTTTTATTAAGCATGGTTTTTTTAAGCGCTGTATTTACCCTTGGTATAAAACTCAAAGAAAGCAGCTGGATTTATGTATTTGTTGCGATAATTGGAAGTGTTGTAATTTTTTATTTTAACGATTTTTCAGCTGCTTTAGGCAAAACCGAAAAATTACCTGTTACATTGTCAGTGTGGATGCCAATTGTAATTATTTTTTTATTTAGTTCAGTGGGATTGATTCATGCAAACCAACGATAAAGTATTTTTAATAATTTGGATTACATTGGCTTTGTTTTCGCAAAGCTTAATTGTTAATGCTGAAATATTTGATATTTCTGCATCAGAAATCACAATGGATAAAGAGAATAATATTTTAACTGGAAAAGGGGATGTTACTGTTATTGATGAAAAAGGAAAAATATTAAAATCTAAAGAAGTAATATATGAATCTGCCAAAGAATTTTTAACTCTTCAAGAAAATGTTCAAATCTTTGACAAGCTAGGTAATGTACTGACATCTGACAAAGCTACATATGACAAAATTAATGAGATAATTATTACTTTCAATAACTCTAAAATTATTTTAGCAGAAGGTTATACGTTAACAACTGATAGTTTGATATATGATGTAAAAAACAAAATGATAAGTTCAGGCAAAAAATCAACTTTTACAGATACTGACGGGAATATTATAAAAACTGAAATGTTTCAGTATGAAATCAAAAAAAATATTTTTAGTTCAGTCGGTAAAATTAAAGTTGTCGATATAAATAAAAATAAATATTTTTTTAAGGAAATTTATGTAGATACTAAAAGTAAAGAAATAATAGGCTCTGATGTAAGTGTATTATTAGACCAAGAAAGCTTTGGAACTAGTAAAAATACTGATCCTAGACTTGCTGCTAATTCTATATCTATATATAAAAATGAAACCAATTTATCAAAAGGTATTTTTACAGTTTGCAAAAATGAAAAAGACAAGTGTCCTCCATGGAGTATACAAGCAAAAAAAATAAAACATGATAAAATTAAAAAAACTATTTATTATGAAAACGCTGTATTGAAAGTTTACGATGTTCCAGTTTTTTATTTTCCAGCATTTTTTCATCCTGCTCCTGATGTGAAAAGACAATCTGGATTTTTGGCTCCTTTCTTTACCACTTCAACAGCGATTGGCAATGGTTTTGCTCTTCCTTATTTTTGGGCAATTAGTCATGATAAAGATCTTACGTTCACACCAAAAACCTATGCCAAAGAGAATTTATTATTTTTAAACGAATATAGGCAAGCTTTTAAAAATGGTTCCTTAACGTTAGATGGTAGTTTTACTGAAGGGTACAAGAATACGAGCGCCACCAAAACAGACGGTTCTCGAAATCATATTTTTGGTGAATTAAATTTGAATTTTGCGAAAAATAAAAATTATATAAGTAATTTATTTGTAAAATCTCAAAGAGTATCAAATGATACCTTTTTTAGAGTTCACGATATTAATACAGCTTTAGTTGATAGTGAGAACACAGATTTAAAAAATGAAATAAATTATAATTATGGAAAAGATAATATGTACTTGAATATTTCTGGAGTTATTTATGAAAACTTAAGAGATAAAAATAATTCTAGATATGAGTATGTTTTGCCTAATATTCTCTACGGAAAATCTTTATTTACAGAAAAGTATGGCGTAGTAAATTTTGAAGCAAACGCATATCACAAAACTTATAGTGTAAATAAACATACAACATTTTTAAATAATGATGTTGTTTGGAATTCAAATAATCTTATAACAAAGAAAGGACTGGTTAATACTTTTGGAGCAATGTTTAGCAATCAAAATTACAAAGCTGAAAATACAACTAATTATAAAACGCAAGGAACTGTAAATGAGTTGAATAGTGTTTATACTTTTAAAAGTGCTTTTCCATTAAAAAAGGAAACTTCAACTAATTCAAATATGTTTTCTCCCAATTTTATGCTCAGATACGCTCCAGGTCATATGAGAAATTTAAGCGGTGACAGTGTAACTTTAAATTATGCGAATCTTTATTCGACCAATAAGACTGCCCTTATTGAAGATGGATTAAATGCAATTTTGGGTTTTGATTACCAATTAAATAAAAAAAATAAAGAAGGAAATGAAGAGAATAAATTATCAATTTCTATGGGTCAGATTTTTAGCCGTAAGGAAAATAAAGATATGCCTGTCAAAAGCTCATTGCATAGGAAAACATCTGACATAGTTGGTGATGTAAATTATAATTTTTCTAAAATAGGCAATGTCAACTACAAATTTGCTCTGGATCATAATTTAAATGATCTAAATTATAATGAAGTTTCCACTACTTTAAACTTTGGAAAAGTTGGATTTAATTTAGATTACTTAGAAGAAACAAATCATGTTGGAAGGGAACACTTTGTAAACACCGGGATAGATTTAACGTTTAATGAAAGAAATAAATTGAGCTTATCAACTAAAAAAAATTACAAAACAGACAGCACAGAATACTATGATATGAGTTACCAATATACCTTGGACTGTCTTACTGCGGGAGTTATGTATAGAAGAGAGTATTATGAAGACAGTGATGTAGAACAAAAAAATAACTTAATGTTTACAATAAAATTTATTCCATTTGGTGGCGTAAGAACTCCGGTATTTAATCCATGATGAATATTAAAAAAATAATTTTTTTCCTAATTATAACTTTTGTTTTAAGTACTAATCTTTATGCTGCAATTAAAGATTCTCTCTTTGCAACCATTGGTAATAAAGCCATAACAAGATCTGACATAATTAATGAAATTAAAATAATATTAATTTTAAATGGACAAAGCTATGTTGATAAAGATAAAGAAAGTATTGAAAGCAGCGCAATTAACTCAATAATTAAAAGGACTATAAAAAAAATTGAAATTGAAAAGTATAAAGCTTTAAATTTTAGCAAAAAGGATCTTGAGAACGAAATATCATCTTTATCTA
>Ga0114996_10006395_pt1 | contig 13585 bp, 7 predicted proteins | sample ArcticOcean_MG_C_4_FD_87039 | JGI IMG/M metagenome (GOLD analysis project Ga0114996, IMG submission 87039) | Marine microbial communities from western Arctic Ocean - ArcticOcean_MG_CB4_134 | ecosystem: Environmental > Aquatic > Marine > Oceanic | place: Arctic Ocean: Canada Basin | collected... | reverse complement strand
TAGCGGAGTCTTGACAGGGTGTCCCAACGCCCCGACGGTTCGGAAGGAGCTGCCGAAGGCGGTTGTGAAGGGGACGTCTAAACCCGTTGAGGCGGAATCGCCCAAGAAAGTTCCAATTACTCTGCCCGAACCGCTGCCAAGAGATGTCGTTCGAGCCTGGGAGAAAGCCGGTGCAATGGTCGGTTGGGGCGGGAAGATCAACGCTGGCCACCTTGAATTTCAGTTTATGCGTCACCCGCCCAAGTTTCTGTTGGAACCTCCGGAATTAGAATTAACGGACGCGGTACCAGCATTTAAGTTGTACGGACTTAAGAGTGGAACGGTATCGACGCTGCCGGACCCGGGGACGCCGTTTGCGTTGAGCGTGGTCGGCTCGCCTGTGACGGACGAGGGGCTCAAGGAACTAGCGGGACTTAGGAGCCTGCGAATACTAGCTATTTACAGCTCAAAGGTGACGGACAAGGGGCTCAAGGAACTAGCGGGACTTAGGAGCTTGCGGTCACTAGCCATTTACAATTCAAAGGTGACGGAAAAGGGACTCAAGGAACTGGAGATGATGAAGGGTTTGCGAGACCTAGTCCTTCACGACCACACGGGCGATTTGACAGAGGTGGGAATAATAGGACTAACCAAGCTCAAGAGCCTGCGATCGCTCGCCATTCGCCGATGGATGATAACGGACGAGGGACTCATGGAACTGGCGGAGTTGAAGGACCTACAAGCTCTCGGGCTTGCATCTACGAGGTTGCCGCACGGCGGGATTGAGAAACTCTTGCGATTGAAAAACCTGAAATCTTTGGACCTTGCAAATACAAGAGTGGCGGACGCCGGGATTGAGAAACTCTCTCGATTGAAAAACCTGAAAGTTTTGGAACTTGCGGATACAAGAGTGACCGACGCCGGGATTGAGAAACTGGAGCGACTGAAGGGTTTGCAATACCTGGGCCTTTACAGAACTCAAGTGACCGGCAAAGGGCTGGCGGGGATCAGAAGCCTGCGATATCTAAACCTTTGCGCTACCAAGGTGTCGGACGCAGCGATGAAAGAACTGGCGAAGTTACTAGAATTGCGATCCCTAGACCTGACCGCAACGAAGGTGACGGACGCGGGGATCAAAGAATTAGCCGAACTGCGAAACTTGCAGTCCCTGAAACTTGGAGGAACAATCGTGACGAGCGAGGGACTGAAGGCACTTACCAGGCTTGAAAACTTGCAGTTCCTCGGACTTAGTAATACGAAAGTGACAGATGCGGAACTGCATGAACTTGCTGGACTGAAAAATTTACGAACTCTGACGCTTCGCCACACGGAAGTGACTGATGGAGGGATGAAGGAACTCGAAGGACTCACGAACTTGCGAGTGCTTGACGTCGCCAACACAAATGTAACCGACGCACGAGCGAAGGAGCTACAGAAGACATTGCCCGGGTGCCGAATCGAATATCACAATTGGATTCCGTAGCCCGTTTGAGTGCTCGCTACGACTGAAAATCTCGTTCGGTCCGAACTTCCTTTCGTGCTCGCCAATTTTTCGTGCCGGGACCAGATGATCGGCTAACTCCGAATAACGGCTGCCGTCGTACACCGGCAATGAATCCTCTGTCTCGCCGGCAGGCCCAACCAGCCGGCTCGCGTTGCCGTCGGACTGCCCCGTCGGGAAAATGGGGATATGTTCGAAACCACCCCTCCCCGAAATCCACCCGCCGTTGGTATCAGTTCAGCTTGAGGACGCTGCTGGTGGGTGTGGTGGTCTTTTCTGAGACCGTCGGTTGGCTTGGGTCTCGGATGTACCGGGCACAGCAGAATCGTGAGAGAGTCGCTGCGATCGAAAAACGAGACGGAAAGGTCGCTTCTCGATGAGAGACGACCCTCGACACGGCTCGTTTTCTTCGATAGCCTGACAGTCTCGCTATAGAAAACAGTTCAGCACATTCGTTAAACTAGAGGGCATTTCAAAATTATCACAGCCCGAAGCGTGAGCGAGGGACACAAGTGGAAAACGCTGATTTCACGTCCCTCGCTGACGCTTCGGGCTATTGTTTTCTGATTTTGAAACGTCCTCTAAACGCTACGACACGTAAGAACAACGACCAAGATCACGAGGATTACTATGCACAGCAGAATCACCCTGGCGTCGCTCTTGTTGCTCGCGGGCGCCGTTTTAATGACACGGCTCGAAGCGGCGGAAACCGATTCTGCCGACGCGGTGGCCTTGCGGGCCGAACTGCGCTCTTTACCGTACAAAATCTTGTTCGAGTCATACCGCGACAAAAATTGGGACCTCTTCGTCATGAACGCAGATGGTACCGGACAGCGAAATCTGACCAAGACGCCGGACATACACGAGCTCTATCCACAGGCGTCCCCAGACGGCCGCAGGATCTGTTGTCTGGCCGACGTTTCCAAGGGCCGCGATACGATTCGCAGCGTCCATTACATGAACGCCGACGGCAGCGGGCGAACGAGCGTCGCCCAGAAGGTGCGCGAACCGTGCTGGGGGCCCGACGGCAAAAAGATCGCCTTTTGCAAGCAGGAGTTTTCCAAATTCCATGTGCTGGACTTTGTCAGCAAGGGGATGTACATCTACGATCTGAAGACGCGCGTCACCACGCAGCACCCCAACAAGAAGATTCACCACCTCTACGTGATCAACTGGTCAGCCGACAAAAACTGGTTCGTTTCCACGGTCCATGGTGGCATGGGATTCGGGCACGGGATCCTGGCGCTGAAGGCCGACGGTGACCGTGTCGTGAATCTGAAAATCGCCGGCTGTCGTCCCTGTCTCAGCGATGATGGAAAAAAGATCACCTGGAGCCGCGACGATCATACGATTTGTGTTGCTGATCTCGACCTCAATTCTGCAACGCCTGTTGTTTCCAACGTGAAGGTGGTCGATCGGCGGAAGAAAATGCACCTTTACCATCCCGATTTTTCTCCCGATGGAAAATATGTGACGTACAGCGTTGGACCAGGCGGGCGCGTGCTTGCCAACGGTCCCGGCACGCACACCCAGGTGGCCGAAATGATCGGCGTGCGAGGCAAGTGGGACGTTTATCTCCGGCGGGCCAACGGCCAGGGGCCCGCAATTCGGCTCACCGACGACGAATCACTTTCCAACAAGGAACCTGAGTGGATTCGTAGCAAGCCGAAGGAGAGTCGTTGATGGATCAGCGATCTGTGTTGTCGGCCGCGCTGTGCGCGGCGCTGTCGCTGACCTCGTGCATCAACACGGGACCGACCGGCGGTTCGAGAACCGTCGAGCCGATCGAGATCGCCACAACCTCGGGCATCGAAATGGTGATTCTTCCCGGCGGCGAGTTTCTGATGGGCAGCTCTTCCGCCGACGCCGACGAGGGGCCCCGGCACAGCGTGCGTGTCTCGTCACTGGCGATCGACAAGTTCGAGGTCAATCAAGACGAGTATGCGGCCCTGGAACTGCCCGACCCGTCGCATTTCAAGGGCGAACATCGTCCGGTGGAGCAGGTGCGCTGGTCCGACGCGGCGCTGTTCTGCAACCAGCGGTCGCGGCGCGAGGGGCTCGAACCGTGTTACAACGAAGCAACGTTTGAGTGCAATTTCGAGGCCGACGGTTATCGTCTGCCGACAGAAGCCGAGTGGGAATACGCGGCGCGGGCCGGTGCCGAAACCGACTACGATTTCGGCAATTCACCGCAGGCGCTCAAGAGCCACGCCTGCTACGCCGGAAATTCAAGAAAGAAAACCGATCCGGTTGGCCAAAAGAAAGCGAACGGCTGGGGCCTGCACGATATGTATGGAAACGTATCGGAATGGTGCCACGACGTCTACGGCGAGACGTATTATCAGGACTCCCCCAGCGACGATCCCCGTGGACCGGCGCAGGGCAAGAAGCGCGTGATGCGCGGCGGGTCGTGGAAGTCGAGCGAGGCCGGATGCCGCGTCAGCATCAGGCAGGCCGCTTTTCCCGGCATTACCGACGCCTGTTTCGCCCGGGATACCTATGGCTTTCGCTGCGTGCGCCGGCTGACGGCTGACGAACTTAGATCGATCTTGTCCAGCGAGCCGAACGGCGCGACGGAAAACTAGGCGATACTGCACCGTGGAAATGGCGGTGGAAACGGCGAGCGATGTTATTTCACACCTGGCCGTTTCTGGTCTTCTTCATCGCCGTTTACACGATCTATCTGGCGCTGAAGAAAACCCGGTATTGGCTGCACTGGCTGTTGGTGGCGTCGTACTTTTTCTACGGCTGGTGGAATCCGCTCTACTTGTTGCTGATCGTCTACTCGACGCTGCTGGACTACGTCGCCGTGGCGCGGATGGACGGCAGCCGCCACCGGAAGCTCTGGTTGCTGGTGAGCATCGTCAATAATCTGTTCTTGCTGGGATTCTTCAAATACGCCGGCTTCGTCACCGAGAATATCAACGCGCTGCTTGCCCGCACAGGCGTCGATTGGCATCTGTCTTCGCCCAGCGTGCTGCTGCCGGTGGGAATCTCGTTCTATACGTTTCAGTCGATGAGCTACACGATCGATTTCTATCGTGGCGACATCCCGCGCGAACGCAACTTCGTCCGCTTCGCCGCATTTGTGTCGCTGTTTCCGCAATTGGTGGCCGGCCCCATTGAACGTGCCCGGGAACTGCTACCGCAGTTGAACGTTTTTCCCCGCATCCGACGTGAAGATTTTACCGACGGGCTGTCGCTTTTCGTGGTCGGCTTGTTCAAGAAGGTCGCGCTGGCCGACTATCTGGCGGCCTACGTCGAGCCTATCTATGCCACCCCCGATCGCTTCGGCGCGCCAGCGCTGTTGCTGGCTACGTTCGCGTTTGCGTGGCAAATCTACTTCGACTTTAGCGGGTACACGGACATGGCCCGCGGCGTGGCTCGCATGATGGGCTTTCGGCTGATGGTGAATTTCAACAATCCCTACCTGGCTACGAGCCTGGGCGATTTTTGGTCTCGGTGGCACATCAGCTTATCGACTTGGTTTCGCGACTACGTCTATTTACCGCTGGGCGGAAGCCGTCGCGGCGCATGGTTGACCTACCGCAACTTGTTCCTGACGATGGTCATCTCCGGGCTGTGGCACGGGGCCGCTTGGACGTTCGTCATCTGGGGCGCCCTGCACGCGGTCGCCACGATGGCCACGCGCCAGGCGGAGCGCAGTTACTGGTATCACCACAGAGTGCCGGCGTTCGTTAAACAGACGCTCGTATTCGGCTTCGTCTGCTTTGCCTGGATCTTCTTTCGCTCGAGCAATCTCGGCGATGCGGTGCTGATTATCACTCGAATTTTCTCCGCCGGCTGGAGCGATCCACGGTTTCCACTGTTGGCCTTGCTGCTGGTCAGCAGCGTTTGGGCCTATCAGTTTGTAATTGAATCGCCAGCCAGGAGATACGTAGAATCTAACATCTTCCGCATCGTGATCGTGGTGTTGATGATCGTCTACTTGTGCATCATCCCCGGATCTCGCAACGAACCATTTCTCTATTTCCAGTTTTGACACACACATGACCCGCCAAAACACCACGCCACCCGACGTCCACGCCGAATCACCAGCGGCGCCCGATCCGCCATTCGGCTCGAATGCGATCCGCCTCAATTCCAGACAGTGGACGACCGTAGCGCTGCTGACCGTGGTGATTCTCCTCGCCCTGCCACGGCTGTGGATGATGCTAGAGCCGCTCGCGGACGGACCCGACTATCGCCTCCCTTATTCGCAGAGCGAGGACTACTGGCAGTACGCCCGGCTTGTTGCCAGGGCCAAGTCCGAACGTGAAATTGCGGTCATCGGCGATTCGGTCATTTGGGGCGAATACGTCACGCCCCGGCAAACGCTCACACACTATCTGAATGAGCAAGAGGCTAGTGCGCGATTTGTCAACCTCGGCCTGAACGGCGCGCATCCGTTGGCGCTGCATGGTTTGGTATCGAGCCACGCGACGGCGTTGCAGGACGAGCCCGTTCTGGTGCATTGCAATCTGCTGTGGATGAGTTCTCCCGAGCGCGATCTGCGAATTGAGAAGGAGTTGCCGCTGAATCACGCCCGGTTGGTGTCGCAGTTTGTGCCGAGCCTACGTTGCTATAAGGCGCCGCTGGCCGAGCGGATGGGAATCGTCGTGGATCGTAACCTAGCGGTGCGTGGCTGGGCCCAGCACTTGCGGATTGCTTTCTTCGACGGCCTGGATATCCCCAGTTGGACATTGGAACATCCTTACGAAAATCCGCTGGCCCAAATTGAACTTGCCGCTGCGCCGTCCGATGCGAAACTTCGCCACGCCCAGATTCCCTGGTTCGATCAGGGTATCGGCGTGCAAGACACTGCCTGGATCGATCTTGAAACGTCGCTGCAATGGCAAGCCTTGCGCCGGACCATCGACCTGCTCCAGGCCCGCGGGAATCGCGTCTTTGTGGTGGTCGGCCCGCTCAACGAGCACATGCTGACGCCAGCTAGCCGACAGCGACATCTGGTGCTGCGAGAAGGCGTGGAGAGTTGGCTCAGAGGGCGCAACATTCCGCACGCATCGCCGCCGCTATTGCCGAGCGACGAATACGCCGATTCCAGCCATCCGCTCGGTGCTGGTTACGAGCGACTTGCCCAAGCGCTCCGCGACAAACACGAATTCGGACAGTGGCTTGAAAACGATTGAGAATCTCCGACAACGTTCGAGGCTGGCCTTAACCCCCGTGAGCCGTGAAGGTTCCGACAGATCCTTTCCGCATGCCATCGTTGCCCATGATGCGTGTGGTCGTATGGTCAAGAAACTACGCCGACCCCTTGGGATCTATGAAAGAGAGGATCTTGCAAACCGGAAGTGGTTCTCCACGGAGTTTCAATTCATGGCAGAAGATCTGTGCGCTTACGCGATCGTCGACGAATACGACGACTGAGTTATGTCCAACGACGGTTCACCATTGCTAGCCAGGATGGTGAGCAGCAAATGCCGTGGCTGGAGGATCCGACTGTTCATTGACGAGCCCTGGATCGGGTCAAAAACAATTGCGTATCTCGGCCGAGGTCTAGCAGGCCGGGACGTGGGAAGCGCTATTATACTAGAGTTTTCCGCTCGCGTAGTTTCTCGACCCTTCGGGTCACGACCGACGTTTTCCGGGAAGCGATGGCTGAAAACACGAAGTTGCCACTTAATGTCGCAGTAGTGGCTCCGGCCTGCTAGAATTATGGGGTGCTGCCAAACAGCCGCCCGTCCGCAAAAACGGACCACACCACCCCGCGTGCGACCACGGTTTGCCACGCGCCTACCTACCGAAACACAGCCATTCAGGAGACGACTTAAAGTTGTTCCTCCGTTGGATCGCATCAGTTGTCATCGCAAAATATAGCAGCTTTCGCACGCTGCGGAGCTGGCTGAGAAGGCAAAGCAGCCGAATGAATTCTCCGGGAATCATGATCCTGCTGGTACTCGGCAGCGCCTGTCCGGCGCTGGCCGCCGAGGTGAACACCGCCCCTCTGACTCTGGAGAAAGTCAGAGAAGTTGGGCGGATGAAGTCTCGTTTTCTGAAAGTGATCAAGGAAGACACAAAAGCCACCCACGTCATTCCCAAGGCAAATCTATCTCGCTTTCAAAAATCGATCGGACCCCTCCTCAAGAAAAACTGCGTCGCCTGCCATGGCCCCAAGAAGGCAGAGAGAAAATTCCGCGTCGACGAATTAAACCCCGATCTGTTGACAGGTCCAGACGTTCATCGGTGGCTAGAGGTTTACGCGGTCTTAAGCAACTCGGAGATGCCCCCCGAGGACGAGGACAATTATCAGCTGGCCGATGCAGATCGCAGCAACATGGTCGAGTGGCTCAGCGAAGAAGTGAATAAGGCGTCGATCGTACGCCGCAACGAAGGGGGCCATTCGTCTTTTCGCCGGTTGACGAAATACGAATACAGCTACGCGCTACAGGACCTGCTTGGCTTGTCCTATTCTCTTGTCGGCAGCCTACCCCCGGAAACCGCCTCCGAAGACGGCTTCAAGAATAGTTCTCACTTACTGCAGATGTCGGTGTCGCAGTTCGAAACCTATCGCAAGATCGGGCGCAAGGCGTTAGCACACGCCACCGTGCGCGGCGATCGTCCCAAGATGGTTGTCTACCGCATGTCAAGTAAGACGACAGAAAAACTATCGGCAATTAACAGCAAAGATATTGAAAAGGTCCATCGACTCAATCCGAAAGCCCGAAATGGTGTTTCCTTAAGCAAGAGAAATAGTTCGTTGAAGTTAAATCTGAACCGCTACCTTCCGGATGAGGGCATCATGCGCGTTCGCATGCGTGCCGGGCGAACCACCATGCAGGCCGATGATTACGCAAGTCTGCAATTGATTTTGAGTGCCCACACCAGCAATAACGCCAATTTCTCGCAAGTGATCAGCGAGCGAGACATTCCAATTACGGCACCTGCCGAAAAACCACGATTCATCCATTTCGATATTCCTCTGAGTGAGATTCAGCGCAACCCGTTTCGCAAATTGCCGACGACTTTTCCCAGGCGGGATGAGTTCTTAACCATTCGCAACATTTCCAGTACGCGCAAAAACAAGCAGCCCCTTAGGGTTCTTATTGATTTCATCGAAATCAGTGCGCCTCACTACGAGCAATGGCCGCCACGCACTCACACCAATATTTTCATCGAGAGCAAGAACAAAAGTAACGAGGACAAGTATGGCCGTGAAGTATTGGCCCGATTCACGGAACGTGCCTGGCGGCGACCCGTAACATCGCAGGAATTGGACCAGTTAATGGCCCTGTTTGCCAAATTCCGTCCAGAATTCACCAACTTTGAAGATGCCATGTTGGAGGTGTTGGCAACCGTGCTGGCGGCACCGGAGTTTCTTTATCTGACCCTCAGTGAGTCCGTCGGCCAATCTAAAGATCTGAGAACGATTAGCGACGTGGAATTGGCCAGCCGGCTTTCGTTTTTTCTTTGGAGTAGTATTCCGGACGAGGAACTGCTGGAACTCGCTCGTCAAGGAAGACTCAAAGATCCAAAGGTTTTGAATGCTCAAGTCAAGCGTATGCTGGCAGACTCTCGTTCCGAGCGATTCAGTCAGAATTTCGTTGAGCAATGGCTCGGCCTGGATGGACTCAGCAGCGTGACACATGTTAATGACAGATCATTAAGAGAGTCCATGCAGAAAGAACCCATCGCCTTTTTTAGCAACGTCTTGAATCGCAACGGCAGCGTTATGGACTTCATCCATTCCGATTACGTTGTGGTCAACGAACGTCTAGCTGGTCACTACAAAATCCCAGGTGTTTATGGCCCTCATTTCCGCAAAGTGCCAATAAAGCCTCAGGCGAATCGTGGCGGAATCTTAACCGGGGCCGGCATATTGACGATGAACTCTGACGGCAAAGACTCTCATCCTCTCAAGCGAGGCATCTGGCTGCTGGAACACGTCCTCCATGATCCACCACCACCACCGCCGCCCAATGTCCCGGAAGTTGACCTGACGGATCCGGAGATATTAAAAATGACTCTCAAAGAGCGCATCGCAAATCACCGCAATAAACCCGCCTGCATCTCATGTCACGCAAAAATTGATCCCTGGGGGGTCGCCTTTGAAAACTACGATGCTTTGGGCACCTACCGTACTCACATAAAGAAAAAGCCGGTGGATGCGAATTCGACACTGTTTAACAAGCAAGAATTGGCGGGAATGGATGGCCTAAAACGGTATCTGCTCGCGACTCGACAAGATCAGTTCGCCAGAGCCATGGTGTATAAAATGACCGCTTATGCTCTTGGCCGACCTTTGTCTTTTGGCGATCGTGCCGATATTGACAGCATGACCGTGCAGTTTAGACAAAAGGGCGATCGTCTTGGCGATTTGGTCCATTTGATTATCAGCAGTAAACCTTTTCGCGCGAAGTAGGAGCACACACATCGTGAATAACAACGCATTCTCCTTGAATCGTAGAAGTTTTCTCTACGGTGCAGGTGTCGCCCTGGCGTTGCCCTCGCTGGAAACGTTTGCTGCAAGAAAAACCAACCCAAGAAATACGCCGAAACGTTTTCTCAGCGTCTACCATCCTGATGGTGTGGGTCTGCCGCTCAAGAAAGATCCAGCCTGGAAAGACTGGAGCTGGTTCCCCCACGCCGATAAAAACGAAACGGATTTTAAGTTGACCAAGGTGCTCGACGTGCTCGAGCCTTTGCGCAAAGAAATCACTATTTACTCTGGGCTGTCTCATCCGGCGGTTAGAAAAGTTCATGGCCATTCCAATGCCGATCAATACCTGACCGGCGCGGCGACGGGAGGTCACGGCACCTACAAGAACTCCATTTCTGTTGATCAGGTCATTGCTGCACACGCCGGCGAATTCACTCGACATTCCTCCCTGGTGATGTCCACCAATGGCGGCGTCGGTGGTCCTCGTGGTGCGCAAACGCAGTCATTTAACCGTCAGGGGCGGGCCATTCCGGCACAGAATAAACCAAAGCAGATATTCGACATGCTTTTCGTGACCAGCGGTAAAGACGCCCGCGCAAAATTGGCAAGAAGCAAGAGTGCCCTGGATTTCCTCATCGCCAATACACGATCTTTGGGGAAAACGCTTTCCAGGCACGACCAGCAGACGCTACAGCAGTATCTCGACGCCGTTCGCGACACAGAAGTCAAGTTGGCGAAAGCCCAGCAATGGATTGATGCACCGGCTGCGAAGGTGGACACCACGAATCTGACATTGGATGCAGATCCCAAAGAAGCCCGCTCTTACTTCCAAACCATGTATGAATTGATCTATCTTTCTTTCCTGAGTGATTCGACACGCGTGGCAACGTTTCAGCTGGGTAGGGAAAATGGTGAAGGTCCCCATGACCTGTTGTCAAAGGCTGTTGGCTTGGGGGGCGCTCATGGCCTAACTCATGCTGTGAAAAAGCCGAACGGTTGGAAGAACCTTGGCACCTATAATCGCTATCAAGCCGAAGAGTTCGGTCGTTTCGTGCAAAAGCTGAAGGACACGCCAGAACCGACAGGCCAGGGAAACATGTTGGACAATACGTTTGCCATGCATGGCTCTGCTTCCAGCAGCTTCCACCTTTCTCGCAATTACCCGATTATTTCTGCCGGAGGTAAAAACCTCGGATTCAAGAATGGCCGCTTCCTCAAGTTCGGCAAAGGAAACGAAGACAATCAGGCCGGTGCCGGAATCGCGAGCGATGCCGGATGGCGCGGAAAAATAAAAGCTGAGGAACTTCCACTGGCGAAGCTCTTTGTTACGGTTTTACAGCGCTGTGGCGTCGAGGTGGATTCCTTCGCTGGATACACCGGCACGCTAAACGGAGTTTAAGACTTTTGCATGAATGAAACGCCGAAAGGTAAAAATACTCAGCCGACGGCGAAGTCCTTTGCTCAAATGAGTACGGTTCACCGGCGAGACCTCGGCCAGAACTCCACGCGAGCCTACGGATTCAAATCGCGACTATGAGATGCCAACGCTGAAGGGCCTAATTTGCCGTAGACTTTCCATGTTTGGAACCCAAACAATTGCGTCTCTCGGCCGAACTCCAGCAGGACGAGACGCGAGAAACGCTATTATACTAGGGCTTTCGGCTCGCGTACTTTTTTTGACCCTTCGCCCTTCGACAAGTTTCGCTGCACCAGTTCAGTCACACCAGAATCGCCTTGACCGGGGCAGCATGCTCAACGCCCGTGAGCTTTAGATCCAGCCCCTGGAACTTGACGCTGAGTCGCTCATGATCGATGCCCATGCAGTGTAGGATCGTGGCGTTGATGTCGTTGACGTGGACCGGATCACGGACGATGTTGTAACTGAAGTCATCAGTCTCGCCGTGAATCGTGCCGCCTTTGACGCCGCCGCCGGCCATCCACATGCAGAAGTTTCGTGGGTGATGGTCGCGACCGTACGTCTGTTGATTAAGTGTCCCTTGGGAGTAAACGGTGCGGCCGAACTCGCCGCCCCAGACGACGAGCGTGTCATCGAGCAGCCCGCGCTGTTTCAAATCGATCACCAGCGCCGCCGAAGCCTGTTCGGTGTCCTTGCACTGGTTAGTCAGCGCGACCGGCAGGTTGCCGTGCTGGTCCCAGCCGCGATGGAGCAGTTGCACTATGCGCACGCCGCGTTCGATCAGACGTCGTGCCATGATCGCGCTGTGGGCAAAGGAGCCAGGCTTTTTCACATCCGGCCCGTAGAGATCGAGAACGTGCTGCGGTTCACTTGACAAATTGGTCAACTCCGGCACCGAACTCTGCATGCGGAAAGCCATTTCGTACTGCGCGATGCGCGTCTGAATTTCCGGATCGCCAAGTCGCTCATAATTGCGCTGGTTGAGCTTGTTCAGCGCATCGAGCATGGTGCGGCGATCCTCACGGTCGACCCCTTGCGGATTGTTGACATAGAGAACGGGATCGCCGACGCCGCGCAAGGCGACGCCGCTGTAGCGCGAGGCAAGGGATCCGCTGCCCCAGAGCCGGTTGTAGAGTGCCTGGCCGTTGCCGGTACTGGGGAATCGTGGCGTGAAAACGACGAAGGCGGGCAGGTCGCTCGACTCGCTACCCAGTCCGTAGGAGAGCCAGGAGCCGATGCTTGGCCTGCCGGGCTGTTCGCTGCCGGACATGACGAAAGTGCAGGCGGGATCGTGGTTGATGGCGTTGGTGTGAACAGAACGAACGAGGGCGATGTCGTCCACAATCTTCGTCGTGTGAGGGAGCAGTTCGCTGACCCACATGCCGCACTCTCCATGCTGCGCGAATTTGAATTTGGACGGCGCGACGGGGAACCGCTTCTGGCCGCTGGTCATGGTGCTGAGCCGCTGGCCGCCCTGGACAGACTCGGGCAGTTCTTTATTGAAGAACTCAGTGAGATTCGGCTTGTGGTCCCACAGGTCCATCTGCGCGGGGCCTCCGTTCATGTGAAGATAGATGAGCGACTTGGCGCTTGGTTTGAAGTGCGGCAAACCTTTGCGCGGTGGGAAAGGGCGGGCCTTTACAGGTGCGGCCGCATTTGCGTTGGAGGAGAACGCCTGCTGGCCCATGAGCGTGGCCAGCGCGATGCCTCCAATGCGCAGGCCGGTTGAGCCAAAGAACTGGCGGCGAGTCTGTTCTGTTTGATATTCGAGAATCGGGTTCATTGTCAGATTCCGAAGAAGTTGTTGTTTAAGCCCGATAGCGAGTCTGCTAGCCATCGCGGCATGGGTCGGGTTTCAAGTTTCGGATTGAACCCATCACGAAATTACCTTGACGGTTCGGCGGACCTCACCCTCGGGAAAGGGTGCCCAGTCACATCAATTTCGACTCAGCGTCTCATCCAGGTTCAACAGTAGGTTCGCGACCATCGTCCAGGCTGCGAGCTCGGATTTGTTCAGTTTAGCATTCGGTTTCGACTCGCCGTTGCTGATCAGTTTTTTCGCCGCATCCGGCTGCTTTTGATACTTCGCCAGATGCGCGGCAAACGTGGCGCGCACAATTGCCAGCTCCGCCGCCTCCGGCATGCGCGACAGCAGCGTGCGATACGCAAACGCGATGCGCTGCTCCGGCTGATCGCCGCCTTCGGTCATCAGCCGCTGCGCCAAGGCCCGGGCCGCTTCCACCTGCTGCACATCATTCATCAACTGCAGTGCCTGGAGCGGCGAGTT
>Ga0114996_10006394_pt1 | contig 13585 bp, 11 predicted proteins | sample ArcticOcean_MG_C_4_FD_87039 | JGI IMG/M metagenome (GOLD analysis project Ga0114996, IMG submission 87039) | Marine microbial communities from western Arctic Ocean - ArcticOcean_MG_CB4_134 | ecosystem: Environmental > Aquatic > Marine > Oceanic | place: Arctic Ocean: Canada Basin | collected... | reverse complement strand
GATCACTGGCGAGAAGATCTGGATCACGAACGGCGGCATCGCGCAGGTCGGACTCGTATTCGCGACCGTCGACCCCGACGCAGGGCGCGACGGGATCACCGGGTTCCTCGTCGACATGGAACAGGACGCGATCACGGCCACGAAGATGGAAGGGATCGAGCTCGGGCACCGAGGATCGGATCATGCACGATTGACGTTCGACGGCGCGGCAGTGTTGGGTGTACTCGGCAAGGTCGGCAACGGATTCAAGGTGGCGATGGGAGGCCTGTCGTGCGGTCGACTGTCCGTGGCCGCCGGCGCGGTCGGCATCCACCGCGCGGCGCTACAAGCGAGCCTCGAGTTCGCCCGCGCCCGCGAACAGTTCGGGCGACCGATCGCGAAGTTTCAGATGGTGCAGGAGCGGATCGCCGACATGACGGTCTCTCTCCTCGCCTCGCGCGGACTCGTCTACCGTCTGGCTCTTCGCCGCGCCGCCGGCACCGAGACGCCGGGCGACCTCGCCGCCGCCAAACTCTTCGCCACCGAAGCCGCCTCGACCGCCGCCGACACCGCCATCCAACTCCACGGCGCCCGCGGATACTCCACCGCCTACCCCGTCGAGCGCCTCCTCCGCGACGCGATCGCCTTACGCATCTACGAAGGCACGTCGATGATCCAAAAGTCCATCCTCGCCCGCGCCGTACTATAGGCACCGAATCCTCCCCGTCGGAACTCTCCCAGCGGGGAAGACGCGCGCAGAGACACGACGTCGCTTACGCTCTCGTGACCAGGACTCATCTCGATCCGGTCCGACAACCCCGAGAACCCAGAGAGAAGAACCGCAATGGTCAACTGGCCCGACTACTGGAATCCCAAGACCGAGACCATGCCGAAGGACGAGTTGCGCGCTCTGCAGCTCGTCAAGCTGCAGCGCACTGTCGCGCGGGCATGGGAAACGAGCCCCTTCCACCGCCGCCTCTACGAGCAGGCCGGCGTGACGCCCGACCAGATCCAGACCCTCGACGACATCCGCAAGCTGCCATTCATGACGCGCGCCGACTGGATGGACAACCAGGCGAAGCTTCCGCTGTTCGGCGACTTGATCACCCGACCGCGCGAAGAAGCCATCCGCTACCACCTCACGTCCGGCACGAGCGGTCGCCAACCGCTGAGAGTGCTCGACTCTCGCAAGGACTGGTCGTGGATCGCAGAACAGTGGTGCTACGGATTCTGGGGGTTCGGCGTACGACCCACGGACACCGTGTTCTTCGCGTTCTCGTACGGCTCGTTCATCGGCTTCTGGGGCGCCCACTACTGCTGCGAGAAGATGGGCTGCCTCGTACTTCCGTCCGGCAACATGACGACGGAGGGCCGCGTCAAGCAGATCGTGGAGATGGGCGCGACCGTCGTGTGCGCGACACCGACCTACGCCCTGCGGATGGGGCAGGTGGCCCAGCAACTCGGCATCGACCTCAGGAATGACGGTAGGGTCCGCCGCGTCATCGTCTCGGGCGAACCTGCGGTCCCCGCCACGAAGAGGATGATCGAAGACATGTGGGGCGGCATCTGCGGCGACACCGCCGGAATGACCGAGATCGGCACGATCATGATCTTCGAGTGCGAGAAACAACCCGGCGGCACGCACATCATCGAGGACCATTTCATCGAGGAGGTCATCGACCCGGACACCGGCGAACCATGCGACTACGGCCAACGCGGCGAGCGTGTCGTCACGTCGTTCGGTCGCGGCTTCATCCCGCTGATCCGCTACCGCACGAAGGACCTCGTGATGAAGGTCCCATACACGACCTGCTCGTGTGGACGCACGGGTGATCTCTACGACGGGGGCATCCTCGGTCGCGTGGACGACATGAAGTTGATCCGCGGCACGAACGTCTACCCGCGCGCCGTCGAAGCGATCCTTCGCGAATACTCCGAGGTAGAGGAGTTCCAGATCGTGCTGACGCGCGAAGACAACATCCGGGACGAGATCACCGTGCAAATCGAACTCAAGCCAGGCTACGCCGACGACAGTTGGGCCGGGCTGCAGTCCAAGCTCGGCAAGGACCTCGCCGACAACCACGAAGGACTCCGCTTCAATGTCGCGCGCGCCGGCGAGGGCGAGCTTCCGCGATTCGAACTCAAGGCCAAACGACTTCAGGACCTGCGCGACCAATAGGACACTCCGATGACCGACCAAACCACCGACCTGTTGGGCAAGGAACTCACCGACGACGAGAAAGAACTGCTCGACCTCTACGCGAGGCTCAAGACGATGTCCGCCCGCGAAGACCTCGCGCCCTGCGCGCTGATGAACGTGCGCCAGGCGATGGTCATGCTCTGGAACGTGTGCACGGACCTGGAGCTCATCTACGAGGAACCGGGGGTCGATTAGCCGTCCGCCTGCCCCCTGGATTCCTGGCCCCTGGACACGACGCGGACCGCAACGCCGGTCGCCAGGATTGCACCGGCTCAGGGTTCCGCCGCCGTCCGCCTGCTCCCTGGATTCCTGGCCCCTGGACACGACGCGGGCCGCAACGCCGGTCGCCAGGATTGCACAGACTCAGGGTTCCGCCGCAGTCCGCCTGCCTCGCCGTTGATCCTCACCCGCGATGCTCGATACTCGCGTGAATGAATCTGGCGTTCATCACGAAACGATACGGTCGAATCGGGGGCACGGAACGTGACCTCCACGAGCTGACCGTGCGGCTCGTTGCCCGCGGCCACGACGTGCACATCTACTGCACCGAAGTGCGCATGGAAGCACCTCACGGCATCAAAGTACACCGAGTGCCCGTGATCGGATTCGGACGCCTTGCGCGCTTCCTCTCGATCGCATGGCTCGGCCCTCGCAGGGCGCGAAGAAACGGGCACGACCTCGTCATCTCGTACGAGCGCGTCTTCCGCCAGGACATCGCCCGTTGCGGCGGAGGCACCCACCGCGTGTTTCTACAACGGATGGCGAAGAAGAGCTCGCCCTTGACCCGGCTGTTCCGCGCCCTCGACCCGTACCACAAGCTCGTCAAGTTCACCGAGAAGCGCCAGTTCACCGCCGGCAATTTTCGCCGCGCGCACGCCGTGTCAGAGCTCGTCAAGCAGGAACTCATCGACATCTACGGCGTGGACGACTCGAGCATCGACGTGATCTACTGCGGCGTCGACACCGACATCTTCCGACCCGAGAATCGCAGAACCGACGGGGCGACGGTTCGCGAGGAGCTCGGGATCCCTGCTGACGACACCGTCGCGCTCTTTCTCGGCAACGGTTTCAAGCGCAAGGGACTCGATGCCTTCCTCGCGGGCATCGGCGCCACAGATACCGTGCACGGCCTGGTCGTCGGAACCGATTCACAAATCGCGAACTATCGAAACCTCGCGCGCAAGCTCGGGATCGAAGCACGCGTGCACTTCGTCGGGCAACAGTCGGAGACTTCCCGCTACTACGCCGCCGCCAACTTGTTCGTGCTCCCGTCGGTGCAAGAGGCGTTCGGCATCGTCGTGCTCGAGGCGATGGCCACCGGTCTACCGTGCCTGGTGTCCTCCCGCGCCGGCGCCGCCGAGGTGCTCCCGGAATCGATGGCCCGATTTCTTCTGCAGGACCCCCACGATCCCACAGAGATGGCGACGAAGATCAAGGAAGTGCTCGAACCCGCGACGCACACGCGGCTCGCCGAGGACTCACGAAACGCCGCGATGAATTTCAGCCTGGAAGAACACGCGCGGGTTTCGGAAAAGCTGTACCGGTCGATGTGCGGGTGATGGCGCGCGGCTCCTGCAACATGTCCTCGAACGCTTCCTGGCCATCGAGGGGCACCAACAGCACGCAACTGCAGTTGTTCTTTCGCAATCCGGCGGAGGAACGCGCCAACCAGCAGCGGTTCTTCGAAGAGTGGCTCGGCGGCGCCGCGGCCTACGGACACTACAAGGGCATCCACGCCCGCCACCACACGCAGCGGATCAGCAAGCGCAACGCGTCCACCTGGCTGCGCTACTGCAAGGAGTCGCTCGCGGAGGCGGGTGTCCGGTCCTCGAAATAGCTCGCCGAGGACGTCAAGGAGCTCTTCGCCGTGCTGAGCGGGTCCGCCGGAGAGAGAAAACTACGGCTTATCGCGCGCAAAAGTCGATACGGAGGGAGATCACGCCGGAGGTAGCGATGCCCGATGTACTCCTGACCATGCGAAGCTCCGATCCCGCAGAAGTCCTGTGGGAACGGATGTTGTCCACCCGCGGCCTGTGCATGCAAGGAAGCCTCGCGGACAAGCGCGCCGGTGACGCCTTCTCGATCGAGACCGGCGCTGGCGACATCTTCACGGGGATCATCACGACCTTCGATCCACCACGCGAACTCACGCTCGTCGTCGAGAACATGCACCAATCCGTGCTCTGCGTCACCACGCACGAGATCGAAGACGCGCGCACCCGACTCGACTTCACGCTGTCGGCGATCGGCCTTCATCACGACGAGACCGACAGCTTCCGCTCCCGCTGGCGACTCCAGCTGAGCGATCTATTCGCCGGCGCGCTCACATCCGGCTAGAACTCGAGCGCGCACCAGCGCCACGGGGACTAGGAGGGCAACACCAACTCGCTCGCCTCGTACACCGGACCCTGCAAGCAGGTCTTCGAGTACGGCCAGCCCGCGAAGCGCGGACCCTGCACCTCGACGCTGCAGCCGTTGCACACGCCGTAGCCGCAGGCCATGTAGTTCTCCAGACTGAGGTAGCAGCGGAGCCCGCGTTCGGCGCACATTCGCGCGACCGCATGCATCATCGGATCTGGACCGCAGCAGAAGGCGGTCTCGCCCTCGGTCACGACTCCTTTCTCCATCAGAGACGCGAGCAAATCGGTCACGAGTCCGTGGAAACCATGACTCCCGTCGTCAGTGCAGGGGTGCACATCGGCGAGGTCATCGAAGTCCTGCATTCCCGCGAGCAGCGCGACGTTGCGGCCACCGAACAGGAGGCGCGCCGGTACGCGTCCAAGCTCCACCTGCCGTTGGGCCAGAAGCAGGAACGGTGCGAGACCAATGCCGCCCGCGATGCAAACGGGGTTCTCGATCTCCTCCGGGAACGGTCTACCGAGCGGGCCCGTGACCCAGACTTCGTCGCCGGACTCGCAATCACGCAGTGCATTCGTACCCGGGCCGATGCCCTTCATCAAAAACGACCCGCTCTGACCCGAGGGCTCGCGACCGTAGAGGGAGAACGGGCGCGGCAACATCACCGGCCACTGGCTCTCGGTGCGCAACATGTAGAACTGCCCCGCCAGCGTCTCGGGGATCGGGCCTTCCACTTCGAGAACGAAACACCCGCCGGAGAGGGTGCGGACTCTCGTCACTCGGTGCTTGCGCGTCTGTTGCATCGGGGTCGCGGCCCGTGGTCTGAGACCGGGCCATGCACATTCTTATCGTATTGGTGGGCGATTCGATAAGAATGTGCAGCCATGGACATCACCCTCACCACCTGGTTCGCCATTCCCGCTGTCGGCGGTCTGATCGGCTACATCACGAACCGCCTGGCGGTGAAGATGATCTTCCGCCCCGTGAAGCCAGTGAACGTCCTCGGATTCAAGATCCAGGGGTTGATGGCCAAGCGGCAGCAGGACATGGCGCGCAGCATCGGCGACGTCGTCGGTGATCACCTCGTCAGCACCCGGGACATCGCCGATGGGCTCAAGGACTTCGACATGGAAGGAATGCTGACCGAGATGATCACGGTCGGTCTCGAGCCGAAGATCGCAGAGCTGCGCAACCTCCCCTTGATCGGCGGCTTCCTGACCGACGACCGGATCGACGATCTGCGTAAATCAATTGTAGACAGCCTATTGGAACGAAAGGGGGACATCCTCGACAAGGTCGAGGATGCCCTCGAGCAGGGCCTCGACGTCCGCTCCGTGGTCACCGAGAAGGTAGCCGCGTTTCCCGTCGAGAAGCTCGAGACGCTCGTCCTGCAGGTCGCGGCGAAGGAACTCCGTGCGATCGAGATCCTGGGCGGAGTTCTCGGCATCATCATCGGTCTCGGCCAGGTGGCGCTCCTGATGCTCACCGCCTGAGCCTGGCTGCGTTACTGTGACGCGAGCGATTGATACTAGGCTCACCCGAAGCCCCTCCAGAGAATTGCGCCAATGAGAATCCCCCTGCCCTGCACTGCCCTGAGCGTGGTCCTCCTGTCCGGGTTCGTGACCTCACAGGGCCCGACGACCAACACGTACTGGCAGCGCCAGTCGGGCACGAAGTTCTACAAGGAGCTCGAACCGTTCCGGAAGCCGAACGAGCGCGTTCTCGACGAGAAGAGCAGCAAGCTCGCGGACCTGGTGCACGACCTCCAGATCATGAGGGACATCGCCTCGAAGGCGGAGACGAAGGCTCTCTCCGTCGACAAGACCGGTCGTGAGATCTGCGACGGCGATGGATGGGACGCGGCCTACGAGCGCGTGAGGGCAAACAGCCTGAAGCAGGAGGGCTGGCTCGGCAAGGTATTGCTCGAGGATCAGAACGGACTGCGGCGACGCGCGGCTGCCTACGGGATGTTCTACTTCAACAACCCGCAGGACGTGATCCACATGATCTCGTACCTGCCTGGCGAGCCGATCCACGAGATTCGGACGGACGGCTATCACCGGGCGTTGGACTTCTTGAAGGTGCACCTTCCACAGAGCGTGCCGCAGAACAAGGCGTCGAAGTTCGCGAGCAGCGGCATCGTGGTGCCGCGCTACAACTTCAACCCGCTCCCGTTCATGCAACTGCTGGAGCAGAAGAGTGACCTGGATCGAGCGGAGGGGCTGTGGGTTCTGGGCGAGGTGCTGCGCATCCGCCCGGACCTGGGCAAGGCGTATTTCGCAGAGATCAGTCACGTGCTGCCAAAACTCCTGACCTCGAAGTCCAAGATGGTGCGGACGCGAGCCGTGGATTTCATGGCGGCGATCGACACCAAACGCGGTCGACCGGCTCTCGCTGATGCGAAAGACGAGGAGCGGATGAAGTGGTTCGAGCAACTCGACTACGAGTTGTTCCCACCGATTCGCCACATCTCCACCGGGCGCGTCGAGCTCTACCCGAGCAAGGACCGCGACGACCTGGTGAAGGCGTGCAAGCAGGTGATGGCTACCGACGACGCACTGCCGAAGGGAACGGCGAAGACCAAGCCGACGATGCGCTACGGGTTGCGTGTGAACCACCTGCCCAAACCGCTCGGCCTGCTCGGCATCCCGGCCGGGGCACTGATCGTCGCAGTGAACGGGGGCCCGACTCGAACCAAGGCCGAGTTGATGGAGTGGATCAACGATGCGCTGGCGCGGCGCAAGAAGATGCTCGCGCGATACGCAACGTACGTGAACGCCCTGAAGCCAGACCAGGAGAAGCTACCGCCAGGAATCACTAGCATTCTGGTCGAGTACATCTACAAGGGTCAGGCCAAGATGAAGCAGTTCGACATCCGCTAGTCGACCGAGTAGCGGGCGAACTCACCCCTGAGTCGTGACGCTCGTCAGCCTCGAAAAGATCGAACGCCACTTCGGCGAACTTGTCGTCCTCGACGGCGCCAGCATGCGCGTCGAGGACAAGGACCGCGTCGGCATCATCGGCGGGAACGGCGTCGGGAAGACTACGCTGATCAGAATCCTAGCCGGCATCGACGAGCCGGATCGCGGTGCGCGGAACGCGAAGCGTGGCCTGCGAATAGGGTTCGCTGCGCAGATCCCGCAGTTCGTCGAGAACACGACGGTGCAGGAGTTCGTGCTCCGCGGTGACGGTGAGTTCCAGAAGTTGGAAGAGCGGATCCGGGAGCTCGAGGCGCAGCTCGCGGAGAGCCCTCACGACGAGAAGGGGCTGCAGACGTACGGTGCGCTGCAGGGAGCCTTCGAGGCGGGTGGTGGCTACGACCGCGAACACCTGTGCGAGCGGGTGCTCGACGGGCTGGGCTTTTCGATGTCGGATCGCGCGAAGAACGTCACGGTACTATCGGGAGGCGAGGGATCGCGGGTAGGCCTGGCGAGTCTCATGTTGCAACCCGTCGACCTCTTGATCCTCGACGAGCCGACGAACCACCTCGATCTGCCGGGGATCGAGTTCGTCGAGCGTTTCATCGGCAGGCATCCGGGTGCGGTCGTCGTGGTGAGCCACGATCGACGGTTTCTCGATTCTGTCGCGACGAGCATCGTCGAGGTCGAAGACGGGTTGGCGACGAGGTGGAAGGGGAACTACTCCGCGTTCATCGAGCAGACGGATCAGAAGCTGTTGTCGGCGAGCCGCGCCTTCAAGGATCAGCAGGAGTTCGTCAAGAAGGAGATGGACTACATCCGCAAGCACATGGGCAGTCGATGGACTGCGCAGGCGAAGGGCCGGCTCAAGCGGCTCAAGCGGTTGCAACTCATCCAGCGACCGAAGACCAAGAAGGGTGAACTGAAACTGAAGTTCGTCGGCGGGCGGGGGCAATCGGGGCAGAGCGTCCTGGACGTGGAGAATCTCACCGCTCGTCTTCCGACGGGGAGGGTGTTGTTCGAGGGACTAACGTTCCGGCTGTATCACGGTGAGACGCTTGGACTGCTCGGACGCAACGGGACCGGAAAGACGACGCTGATGCGCATCCTGTGCGATCGGGCCGCGGCGAGTGCAGGTGAAGTTCGACGCGCTCACAAGGTGCGGGCGGGAGTGTTCACCCAGGAAATGTCGGACCTGCCCACGTTTGGAACGGTGTTGGATGCGCTCGGCGTGCTGGCGCCGCAAGCGACGGGCAAGGAGCTCCGTGATCACCTGGGGTTGTTCATGTTCTCGGGTGATGAAGTCGAGGCGAACGTCACGGATCTGTCGGGAGGAGAGAAGCGGCGGCTGTGCCTCGCGCGGCTGATGTGGGGTGAGTACGACTACCTGTGTCTCGACGAGCCGACAAATCACCTGGACATCACGGCGCGCGAAGGGCTCGAGGAGGCGGTGCGCGCCTATCCGGGCGCTGCGTTCGTGATCAGCCACGACCGGTGTTTCCTGGGAGCAGTGACAGATCGCGTGCTGTACCTCGACGAGAATGGTCTGCGCACGTTCGACGGCGGACTCGGGCAGTGCATCGAGGCGCTTCGCGCAGAGCGGTTGGAGCGCAAGGCGCAGCAGCGCGCCGCGAAGTCGAAGTCCGAACCCGCCGCCGCGAAGCCCGCGCCGTCGTCCGGCAAGACGCAGAAGATCCGCAACCCGATGATGTTCCAGAAGCTCGAAGAAGAGATCTTCGCGCTGGAGGAGCAACTCTCCGCCGTGCGTAAGGAGATGGAGCTACCGGAGAACTACGCCAACCACGAAAACCTGCTCCCGCTCCAACAGCGCGAGACCGACCTCAACGCCGAGCTCACCACCGCGTACGAACGCTGGGAGAACTGGTAACTATCGAAACTGTGCCTGGCACAGCCGTCAGGCGATTTCGAGTTCGGCGGCGTACGGCCTGAGGGCGGCGATGATGTCGGTGACGTGGGGGGCGAATTCGACGCCGAAGATCTCGAGGGCGCGTTCGATTTCCTCACGCTCCACGGTGGCGGCGAACTTGGCGGTCTTGAACTTCTTCTTCACGCTCTTGGGCGTGAGGGTCGTCACGCCCTCGGGACGAACGAGACAACACGCGACGATGAACCCGGTCAGTTCGTCGGTCGCAACCAGGGCCTTCGAGAGAAGCGTGTCGTACGGCACGTTCCACTTCGTGTAGTGCGCCGAGATCGCGTGGGCGATCGTGTCCTCACCGAGTTCACGCAACCGCCCGACGATGCGGTTTGGATGATCCTCCGGCCACTTCTCGTAGTCGGCGTCGTGGAGAAGGCCCGCTATCCCCCACTCGTCGGCGTCCTCCCCGTGCTTCTCGGCCAGGTAGCGCATCGCGATCTCGACAGTGCGAGCGTGGCGACGCAAACTGTCCGTCTCGGTCATCTCGAACAGGATTTCGGCGGCGGCTTCACGCTTCATTTCCCTCGCGACTATATTCTAAGCTCGCCCCATGAGCGACATCGCCGGAGACCCGAGATCTCGAAGCTCTGGATCTTCGCGTTGCTGGTCGCGGTGTTCGCCGTGTACGCGCCAACCCTCGGCAACGACTTCACTCTCGACGACAAGTCGATCGCCCGGACCACGCTACCGAACGGGCAACCAAACGTGATGGTCGCCGAAGTCCGACCGCTGTCCGAGTACTTCGCCTCGGGGTACTGGACGGGATACTCGGGCAAGAAGAGCAGCCTCTACCGACCCTTCACGGTCCTGAGCTACGCCATGACGAACGCGTGGTTTGGAACCGCGGCGACCACACACCACCTGATCAACATCTTCCTTCACGTCTGGGCCGTCCTGTTGGCGTTCCTGCTCCTGACCCGACTCTCGATCCGCCGATTTCCCGCTCTGTTCGGTTCGGCAGCGTTCGGACTCAACGCCATCCACAGCGAAGTCGTCGCCGGAATCGTCGGGCGCGCCGAACTCCTCGCTTTCTGCCTCGGTGCCCAGGCGCTGCTATTCCTCGCCTTCTGCTCGAAGGAGAGCGCTCTGGCCTGGGCCCCTTCATCGCCGTCTATGCGATTGCCGACGACCTCGCCCACCAACGCCGCGTCGCCCGCGGACGAGTTCTGGCCGTTCTCGCCATCGCGCTCCCATCGATCCTCGCCTTCGCGTTTCTCCGAAACTCCGCGGTCGGCGAAATCACGCAGGTCGTTCACTACGACGCAAACCCACTCGCACACGTCGACACGACGACACGCGTCCTCTCCGGCGTGATGATCTGGGGCTTCGGCCTGCTCACGTGCTTCTTCCCGTTTCACCTCATCAGCGACTACGGGCCTGTCACATTCGAGCTTGTCGAGACTTTCGGCGAACCTCGCTTTATTCAATCGTGCGCAGTGCCCGTCGGCTCATTCGCTTTCGGCATCGCGCTCGCGCGGCGACACCCACTGATATTCCTCGCGATGGCGTGCTTCCTCGGGTTCAGCTTCGCGACGTCGAACGTTCTCTTCGCGATCGGCACAATCTTCGGCGAACGCCTCTACTTCACCCCGAGCCTGGGACTTGGGATCTTCGTAGCTTGGATCGCTTCCAACACCGAACGACGGCTGGTGCTCCTGCCGCTGGCTGCCATGATCCTGATGAGCAGCGGGAAGATCCTCTGGCGCAACGGCGCGTGGGCCAGCGACGCCGATCTGTTCGCCAGCGACGTCAGCACCGGGACGCAGTGCGTGCGCGTCCTGGACCAGAGAGCACAACAGCTTCGCGGTGCCGGCAAGGCCGACGAAGCCGAAAAACTCTGGCGTCGAGCGATCAAACTGGACCCGGAGTACCCGGACGCGCTGTTCAACTTCGCCTCCCAGCTCGGCGCGACCCGCCGCTTCACCGAGGCGGAGGCACTGCTCGAACGAGCGATCGCGACACCGGACTATCGCAGCCCCCGGCGACACATCTACCGACGTAATCTGTCCGTTCTCTTCGAGCTCACGAACAGGAAGGAACAGAGCGTCCAACAACTGCGCCTCGCGTGGCAGGAGGACTCCGCGTTCGAGGCGGTCTGGGAACCGCTGGTCGAACGCACGGTGCTTCACCTGTCCCCCGAGGAAATCAAGCGCATCATCGCGACCGGGGAGGAACGAAATCCCGGGCACGCGACGTGGGTGTTCCTCGCCGCATCCCTCGACCATCGGCGCGGCGACTTCGCTGCCGCCCAACGAGGCTTCCAGCGAGCGCTCGCCATCCGACCCGGTCACGCCCGGACTCGTCTCGAACGCGCCCGTAGCCTGATCGCTGCTGGCCGCCGTGATGACGCCGTGCCGATACGGCGGGAGCTGGCCGCCGACTCCCGCGCACCCGGCCACATTCGACAGATGGCCCAGCGGATGGCGCGCTGAGAGCGGAGAGTCCCGGGAAACTCGCAGAAGAGACCTTTGCCAGCGACGTCGAGGCTGGGGACACTTCCCGTTCCCATCGCAGACCACGCTTGAACAACCCCACCGCACACCTCGAAGCCCGCCTGCAATCCACGCTCGCGGATCTTCCCGAGAACCAGAAGCAGGCCACCAGACTGCAACCTCCCAAGGACCGCAAGTTCGGCGACCTCGCGCTCCCGTGCTTCAACCTCGCGAAGCTCCGCAAGCTCCCGCCACCAGCGGTGGCGACGCAGATCGCCGAGGAATTCGAAACCGACGAAGTGATCGAGTCAGCCACGGCCGTCGGACCATTCGTCAACTTCAAGTTCCGCCGCGGGACGCTCGCTCGTTACGCAGTCGAGGGAATCCTCACGAATATCGCCCCGTTCGGTCCCAGCGCTCCGAGCGGCAAGAGCATCGTCATCGATTTCTCGTCGCCGAACATCGCCAAGCCATTCCACATGGGTCACCTGCGTTCGACGGTGATCGGCGGCGCCCTGCGCAGGATCCACAAGTTCCTCGGAGCTGAGGTCCACGGCATCAATCACCTCGGTGACTGGGGCGCACAGTTCGGCAAGATCATGACCGCGTTCCGACGCTGGGGATCCGACGACGAACTGGCTGCGCACCCGATGCAGCACTTGTTCGAGATCTACGTCCGGTACAACAAGGAAAAGAACGACGAGCTCGAGGCAGAGAGCGCTGAGAACTTCCGACGCCTCGAGTCCGGCGAGGACAACGAAGAGCGACAGCTATGGCAGCGGTTGCGCGACGTGTCGCTCGACGCCTTCCAAGGTCCGTACGACCGGCTCGGCGTGGAGTTCGACCACGTGACGGGCGAGAGCTTCTACGAGGACAAGATGGAGGCCGCGGTGCAGCGCGTCGTGGACGCGGGCATCCTCGTCGAATCAGAAGGCGCGCAGGTCGTGGAGCTCGACGGCGGCAACCAGAAGATCCCGCCGTGCATCCTGCGCAAGAGCGATGGCACGACGATCTACGCGACGCGCGATCTCGCGGCGATATTCTACCGGTTGGAGGAGTTCAAGTTCGACCGCGCGCTCTACGTCGTCGGTGGCGAGCAGAAGCTGCACTTCCAGCAGTTGAAGGGTGTCCTGCTCAAGATGGGCCTACCCCAGGCGGACACCGTCGAGCACGTTCCCTTCGGTTTGATCCTCTCCCAGGACGAGGAGACCGGCAAGTGGGGCAAGTTTTCGACGCGGGGTGGCAACGCGATCTTCCTTGACGAGGTCCTGGACGAAGCGGTCGCAAACGTCCGCGGCATCATCCAGGAGAAGAACCCCGATCTCGAAAACGCCGACGAGGTCGCGGAGCAGGTCGGCGTATCCGCGATCATCTTCAACGACCTCAAGAACGGTCGCATCAAGGACGTCAAGTTCGACTGGGAACTGCTTCTCAACTTCGAAGGGGAGACCGGGCCTTACGTCCAATACGCCGTGGCACGCCTTTCTGGGATTCTTCGCAAGGCTGGCGACGGCACGGTTGATCCGGCGACGATCGATTACGATCTCCTCGCCGATGCGGACCAGGTCCTACTCACCATGCTCGAGTTCGGTCCGACCGTGCAGCGTGCTGCCGACCAGAACGAACCGAGCGTCATCACCAACCTGATGATCCAACTCGCCGGCGACATTCACAGCTACCTGGTGGATCACCACGTGATCCGTGCTGAGGGCGAACTTCGCGCCGCGCGCATCGCGCTGGTCGTCGCCGCCCGTGACTT
>Ga0114996_10006392_pt1 | contig 13586 bp, 11 predicted proteins | sample ArcticOcean_MG_C_4_FD_87039 | JGI IMG/M metagenome (GOLD analysis project Ga0114996, IMG submission 87039) | Marine microbial communities from western Arctic Ocean - ArcticOcean_MG_CB4_134 | ecosystem: Environmental > Aquatic > Marine > Oceanic | place: Arctic Ocean: Canada Basin | collected... | reverse complement strand
CGAAGAGAGTATCGAAAAAGCCACCAGTCTGGGCCTGGATCCCCTTCCGCTTGCTATCGAGCTGAGCCGGGCCCGTCGCCTGGAGGGCATATGTTGCGTTTCGAAGCAGTTGCTAGAGCTGGTAGAGCGCTCTTCGAACACCGACCCCGACACCTTGGCCAACGCCTATCTTGAGCTTGCGGACACCTACATTCTTGCGCGCAAAGAGGTAATCGCCACTGAGTATTTCCTTAAAGCCAACGAAGTAAGTCCGCTAAGCATGAACGTCGATCCCCGCCCAATTTCGGCTCGCGAGGATATCAGTAACCCACTAGCCCAACAGGCTAAAATCTATCATGTCGAGAAGGACATGTTTAACAGACGCCACCTGACTCTAAGCACGCATGAAGAGATACTCGAGGACCTGTCCGTCAAACCCCAGTGGTTTATCATCGACTGGAAACGGGCCCATCAGGGCTTTATAGTGCCAGACAGGAATTCAAACCTATCTCAGGGCCGTGAAATTCAGGAACTGGTCGGTAATCCAATCCTGTTTAGCAAAGACCAGCTAAATAACGTGATTCCACTTCGGCTGGAAAAAAGAATGGAAGAACTTAAGATCGAGCTTTCATTTACCGTCACCAGCGAGGGGGACCTCGAGGAGATTGAAGTTATAAACTCAACTGCGCCGGTCAAACTAGACAGATTGGTCATTGACGCGCTCAAGAAAGCCCATTATCGCCCTGGGCTCGTCAATGGGCTGCCAATCACGACAAAGAATGTATCACTTGTACAAACCTTTCTTCCCATTACATAGGCACGTAATGAAGACGATTTTTTTTCTTACTCTACTGCTGATTGTTCCCTGCCTCGCCATTGCCGAGGAGGATACACTGGCATACCTCTATGAACCGGCTCTCGGTGAAAGACAGCAATCAATGGCCGAGCGTATAAGACTGCATGCGCGGAACACTGAATTCGATGCTGCCATTACGCTCTCACAGGACCTACTCGATTCCGCCGATCCGTTGAGGGATGCAGACCCATCCATCTACGGGCAGGTCATGATTAATCACGGTATTCTTCGTGTTGCCGCAGGCGAGTATCAGCTTGGCCTTTCTATCATAGAACGGGGGATGGAATTTCTTGAAACCAGGACCAACCCCTTCGATGAGATCCTGATCAATAGCATTATGGCAAAAGGTATTTGCCAACTGCTACTGGGGTCATTCACAGATGCCGAGGATACCTTTCGCAGGGCGCAACACCTCACCCACCGTAACAAGGGTGTATACAACAAAGAACAATTACCCATGATTAGTTACCTGGCGGCCACTAATCTTCGTCAGAGGAACTCGCTTGCTGCTGACCAGCAACAACGATTTAGCCTAAAGGTTGCGGAACAGTCCTATGGACCAAATTCAATCGAAATACTGCCGACGCTAACCAGACTCGGCAGTTACTTTGCTAGTCGTGGCGACACCATCGCGCTGGCGGCTGTCTCGGAGCTCAGACTGCTGCGCAGTATCCTGTTTAGAGACTCCATCAACCTGTACCTCCGGGCTATCGAAATCATTGAACTCAACTACGGTGTCAATGATCTCCGGCTTTTAACACCACTGCGTGGTCTGGCCAGTGCTCGATTGTTCGAAATCACCCAGCGAAGATATGCCGAGGCTGCGCTGCTACGTTCGCTGGAAATAGTGGATTCGAATCCCAATTCAGATCTGACTGATCGAGCCCAGGCAATGGTCGACCTTGGGGATTTCTACATCATCACCTCTGATGAAAGAGCCCGGGAAACCTACCTCAACGTGTGGACAATCTTACAGGAGACGCCGGAAACACAGCGGTTAGCTTCATCTTTATTTGGTTCACCGATCAGATTGTACCCAAGAAACTCTCCTTTTCTGTATCTTGAGCGCACACCTGACGATGTCACCACTGGCGATGAGCTATTCGCAAACCTACAATATGTCGTTTCACCGGATGGCCATGTTCGAAAGATAGAAGTTATTGACAAAAACGTACCCAATAAGGGGGTAAGGCTTCTCCGCCAGATTCTCCGGGCTTCCCGGTATCGGCCTCGCATTGACAATGGCGAACTGGTTTCCACAGAAGCATTACAGATCCGTCAATTATTTGCGGTGTTGCGCAACAAGCCATTGCCTGACGACAAACAAGAGGAAGAAGCAGACACACCCATTGAAGAATTACTACTCCTGGAAGAAATACCCGCTGAAGCAGAGAACGAGGCTTAGGTTTCCCCTACAATAAATTCGCGCAACTGATTCGCCAAACCTTTACAGGCTGCATTTCCTGGTCGCGCCAGGATAGGAATAGGAATAATCACGCCTGCAAGATACGACGTGCCATTGGCATCTGCACTTATCTGCCCCGTTGACGTCATCGTCTTCAGGTCCCAGATCGCCGCCTCGTACGACGCATCTTCTTCCCAATAGCTCATTCCAAAACACCCACCACCGAATGTACTGATGGTGCAGCTCATGGAACCGCCTTTGTCGACGGTTATCGTATCCCCGTCAATCCAGGCCAGATAACGGATATTGACAGATTCAATCCGCTCCTTCACCCCTGGCTCGGTAAACAGCCTTCCGAGCTCATCCGCCGAGGTGGGTGCGGTTCTGGGCTCGAACCATGGGTAAAGGTCATCCCTGAATTGATTCTGTCCGATCAGGCGAATGGGATTGTCACCCCCACCCAGTACATCAGCGATACATTCGGTAAAACTCTCTTCTGTCTGCTTATCGTTGTAGCTCGCCCTGCCAAGCAGAACAATTGCCTCATCCGAATCAATTCCGGTAGATGAATCCCTTGATTGCTCAATGCGAGAAGAAACGCACCCGGACAAAAGCGGCAACAGAACCAGTGCGATATGCAGATTACGCATCAGGGGGGCCATCTACATTTTCTGGGGTTTCTGAATTTTCAATACTTTCAATTCTTTCAATACTTTCAGCGACGCCTGGGGGGCCAGCCGACGGTTCGAACGATTCATGTCTCGATTGCAGCCAGGCCTGGACGGCAGGCTGGTCAATCAACTCAATCGCAATTCGTGCACCACCGTCGCGAATAGCCAGAACCGTTGCCTCGTTAATGGCTTCATCTGATGAAAATAATCCTCCTTCACTCTTACCGTAGCCGACGATGTTCCAGTCACCAATCTTGGCCCCTACTTTGTCATACATCGCAACGCGATATTCGATCGACGCAGAGTAAAACTTTAGTCCGGATATCGAGGGGGTCAAAAAACCATACTTCTCAATCGACGGAATAAAGACACCATCCAGGTTACGCATCTCTTCAGTCGTCAGTGGGGGCTGATGAACTTCCTGAATCTCGGCAAATAATGATTTTGTCAAATTCTGGAAAAAACGCAGATTCTGCTTGCCAAGGTCGATACGCCAGCCACCCGAATCACGAAAAACTTCCTCGTGCTTGAAGCGCCGGAATTCGTCCGAATAGTAAACACCCATCTGGGCGGGAATTACGCTAACGAGCGGAGTCGGTACCGTCCCTTCCACTACAACACTGGTAGTACAGGATTGAAGAAACAATAGCATCGCCGTCACATAAAGACTTTGTCTTAACAAGACTCGAAATTGCAACACTAACCCCTATGATTCTGTGTACACCCCAATCCTACTCGTCCCGCTTAAGGATGCCCAGCAGTCTTGACCTATACATTTTTGAGAGCCGCAATAGATATTTTACCCCGCGCAATTGAACATTTCCTGCCCACACCCTGTCCAATAGGTTGGAATTGCAGCTTTCCACCCGATTATTCAGTTAAGCTTCAGCTTCATCAGGCGACAATCTTGGCGTTATCCAGAGAATTTTTATGAGACTAATCGGCCAGTTATTAACTTATTGCACTAAAGCTCTCGCGATCGTTGTCGTGATAGTTCTCGCGCTTACTGCCTGCGAGTCACCGCAACAGTCTTCACCACCGCCGACTCCTCCCCCCTCGTCATCGCCACCATCGAGTTCACCTCCGCCTTCGCAACCATCAGCGCCTTCGCAACCATCAGCGCCATCAGAGCCATCAGCGCCATCAGAGCCATCAGAGCCGTCAGCGCCATCGACTACACAGGGCCCACCGAGCTCAGAGCCCCCCAGTTCATCACCCGAGGCCCAACAAGCAGGCGAGTCGTCGCCACCAGGAAGTGAGCAGCAACAGGGGTCGCCGGAGCAGGCCAGGCAACAGGCTGCACAAACACTGAAGAAAGCAGGCGAGCAGGTATCAGAGACCGCGCAACAGTTACCAGAACCGGCTGGAGGGGAATGGGACCCGTTAATTCCAGATAGCGAAAACCCAAGCGAGACTGATTCAGAGACCTATGAGGATAGCGACTCCTTGCCGTCTTCAAGCCAACAAGACAGTCGCCCAGAATCAAGTGAATCAGCCGAAATGGTGATCGAAAGCGGTGCGCCAACACAAGCTCAAGACGATAAGTTGATGGGAGATGGATCCCCGGCCCAGGGTGATGGTGATACGTCGATGGAGAACGAACCAAACGCTCAAGCTGACGGTGAATTGCCGCCAACGGAAGGCGGTAGTCCCGGCAGCGAATATCCGGAGGATCTTGCTGAGGACATTCGGGCTGCACAGGAGGCGCTGGAACAAGCCGGCATTGCGATTCAGGCAGCGGGAGTGGCACTTGAAACGGCTGAAACTGATGCAGAACTTGCCGAAGCTGAAAAATCACTGGCGAGGGCAAGGGTTTCTGTCATCATCGCCGGTCAGGATTTAATGGACATCAGCGACATATTTGAGGGCACGCCCCAGGAAGGCACAATCCTTGATGCCGAAGAGGCCTTGAACGAAGCCAACGTTGCCATTGTTATTGCCACAGATTCAATTTTTGATTCCCGTATCCAGCTACCGGATTTTGGACAATTGAAGGGAGAGAGAGGGAGAGAGGGAGAGAGAGACGGAGAGCCAGGGTCTGAATCCGGTCAACCGGGCGATCAGGGGGAAGGTGCAGCGCAGACATCTTACCCAGGCCGCAGAAACGGTAGTGGTGGCAGTGAACTTGACAAAGCACTCGACGAGTCTATTGCCATATTTGAAGGCAAAATTCTGGATGCACGAAATGAAGCATTGGGCAGTACACCACCGCCGACATCCGCTGAAAATGTCCCAGGAGTTGCGGTACTGGGTGGCAAAGGACTCGAGCAGGGATCGGGAACATTTGAAGAGAACACGAATGAACGGCTTGAGCCAGGAATCCCCGGCGTCATAGAACCTGTAGGAAGGATGCCCGAAGGCGGCGAGCTGTCAAAAACCGGGATCGAAAGCACCACTCCGCCCGTACCGGAAGACGTACCAAGCCCCCAGGGCGATGATATTGTCGCCCAACAACTTCGTGAAGCTGCAGCGGCCGAAACAGACCCAGAGCTACGCGCAAAGTTGTGGGATGAATACAAAAAATACAAGGCCGGGTTATAAATGACCCGGTTAGCCAGGAATCTAGTATGAAAAAGCGAATCTCCGTAGCCGCTAGCCTGCTGATGCTGTCCCTCATCATGCTTACCGGATGCACGACAACACAGGTCGTTACAGACAATTCGACACCAGCGACACAGGCGGCTGAACTAATTCCCTATGACGAACTTCTGGACATTGGCATCCTGCCAGTCGACTCGAATATCCCCAAGGACCTCGCGCAGATTGAAAAAAAACTCATTGTGCCTGATGTTCGTCGTGCTGAATCGAGCTACATCTCATACCAGTTAAAAGACACGCTTGAGCTAACAGGTAACTGGGGTGCAGTTCGCGTAACACCTGAGTCCAGCAAATCCGTTGACCTGGAACTTCAGGGGAAAATACTCGAATCTGATGGAGAGCAGCTAAAGGTACTAATGCGTGCAACGGATGCAAGGGGCAAGGTCTGGTTTGAGCGGACTTACGAAGACATGGCCAGTAGATTCTCTTACGAGAAACCAAAGGAGGATCCGTTTCAGGATCTCTACAATGATATAGCCAACGATTTACTTGGGACGCGAGAAGGACTCTCCAGGGAACAGCTTCTGGAAATCAAAACGGTCGCAAGCCTGAAATTCGCAAGCGACCTTGCTCCTGATGCATTTGCTGGCTACCTGGAGGAACCCAATCGCGGCCAGGTGAAAGTTGTCCAGCTTCCCGCAGAGACCGACAGCATGATGCAGCGAGTCGCGCGAATCAAGGAGCAGGAGTACCTGTTTGTTGACACCCTGGACGACTACTATTCCAGGTTCTATCGCGACATGAAGCCGTCCTACGATGAATGGAGGCATGCGACCTATGATGAGGCCATCCGTCTTCGGGAAGTTCAGCGCCAGTCGAAAACCAGGCTTTTAACCGGTGTGGGGTTGATCGCTGTCGGGATAGCAGCAGGCAGTGAAAGTAACAGCTGGGCAACTGATGCCGCTGCAGCGGGAGCGGTGATAGGAGGTATTGGCGCTATCAAAAGTGGCTTGCAGCGCCGTAAGGAAGCAGAAATCCATGCCGAATCCCTGCGCGAACTGAGCCAGTCCCTCGGCACCGAAATCACACCTTATGTGCTTGATATCGAAGGCAGGACTATAGAACTTACTGGCACCGCACAGGAACAGTATGTCCAGTGGCGAAAACTTCTTCGGGAAATTTACGCACAGGAAACCAGTATCCCGTCACAATAAGCGTGCAATAAAAGTACAATAACCAGGCATCGTATTAATCATCGGTCGTGTCAATGAATTTGCAACTCCGGGAAGGTCAAGTGTTCCCGAAACAATATGTTCTGAGTAAAAGGTCAGCCTCGGATCCAGACTCCTCTTCGCCTGTTGAATCCTGGATTGCCACGCACCACCAAACTGGCGATCGGGTATTGGTCAGGTTCATGGCGATGCCTTTGGATGACGTTACCTGGTCATCCGTTAATAAACGCGTCAGCACACTCCGGGGACTCGTACACCAAAACATTTCCCTCAACGTCGAGGCAGGCATCGAGGATGGGATTCAATACCTGGTTGAACCCTACCTGACGGATAGCCAAATTCTTAACCTTGACGACCCAGGAATCTGGCCCCTGCTCCAGCAGCTGTTGGGGGCTCTGATCTATGCGCATAATCTTGGCATCGCACACGGAACACTCTGCCCGGGCAACATCATGGTAGACGCGTCAGGGGTCGTCCACATCACCGGTTTCGCGTTGCCTGCCGTTACCTACCCTGCCAATGAGCAAGCCTATCTAAGCCCGCAGGTTCTGGCCGGCAGGGATCCGGGCACTGATGACGATATCTACTCGCTGGGTTGTATTTTGTTTAAAGCACTTACCGGCAAGCGCTGGGAAAAGGATGTGGAGCTCGATTTGCCACTCGAAGCCCACCTTGAGCGTCAGCTTCGCGCTATGCTGAGTGAATCTCCATTTGAACGCCCCACCACTCTTCTTGAGTTGCGTGAATCGCTGGGAAATCATTTCGAGGGCAGCTCAACGGCAATAGAATCAGTCACCTTTTCACGCCGATCATCCTCGGTTCTGGAAACGACTACAACGCCTACTCCGGACCTTATCGGCAAACGTCAGGATCAGGCCATACCCCTGCAACGGGTTCTACTTGCCGCTGCCTGTCTTCTCATTTTTGCCGCATTGCTGTTTGCGTTTTTACCCACAAACACACCGTCGGAATCCATATCTTCAGCAAATAGCCCCGCGGTGATTACAACAGGGGGACCCGCCGCAACGTCCACAGCAGCGCCTGTTGTTACCCCACTGGAATCCGCTCGGCTTGAGATGTTCCAGGAACAGGGTGAAAAACACGCGCGCGATATCCTGAGGCAACAGCTCGACCTGGAGGATACCGGGGTTATTTTCTGGGCGCGCAATGATTATGAAAAAATCGGCGCAGATCTGGATGCTGCAGATAACATGTACAGGAATCAGCAGTTTGACTCTGCCCTCGATCAATACAAAGCAGTACTGGCCAGTCTGGCTAAGCTTAAGTCCCGGGCACCCGGTGAACTGGAAAAACACACCGGTTCAGGTGACAAGGCACTGCTTGAAGGCGATGCCGAAACCGCACTTACCTCATTCACGATCGCCACCTCAATAGATTCTGAAAGCAAGGATTTACAACACAAACTGGCCCGTGCAGAGACTCTGGACCAGGTGCAGGACCTCGTTCGCCAGGGTGAAGTGTTTGAGCGTAATGGGGAGCTTGATACCGCACGCGAGACTTTTAAAACAGCAAAGGATCTCGATGGCGAATGGCAACCGGCAAAAAAAGGTTTGTCTCGCATTCAACGCGCCATCACGCAACGAAACTTCCAGGTAGCAATGTCAGAAGGATTTCGTGAGATTTCCAGTAAAAATTATGACGAGGCTCGCAAGGGTTTCTCCCGCGCGAAAAAGATCCTGCCGGGTTCAGCTGAACCTGAAGATGGTTTACTGCAGGTAGAACAATCTGAACGCAACGATATTATTTTGGATCACCAGAAAAATGCGCAGGCCCACCTCGTATCGGAGAACTGGCCGGGGGCCATCGAAGAATATGAAGCGGCCCTGACCATTGCTGAATCCCTGGAATTTGCGCTAACCGGGCTGACCTATGCGAAGTCCCGGCTGGCGCTTCAAAATCGGTTGCAGGAATTCCTCCGCGACCCAACCTTATTGCAGAGCAACGAAGGGCTTGCAGAAGCGTCCTCAACGCTCAGGCAGGCCTCTCGGGCCAAACCACAAACCGGCCAGCTGCTAAATCACATCGATATCCTTGCGCGACTCATCTCCACGGCAAGAATTGAAATACCAGTCACCATCAATTCCGATGGAAAGACGGAAGTTACGGTTCGCCGGCACGCAGCCCTCGGGAAAGTGACCAACAAAGTGGTGTTTCTCATACCAGGCCGCTATACGGTAGTTGGACAACGACTTGGATACCGCGATGTCCGGAAAGATTTAGTGTTACTGGCTGGTGAATCATCGCCAATATTGGAAATCGCCAGCACAGAGAGAGTCAGGTAATGGCGGAATCAGAAAACGTCATCATAGAACCGTCTGATTTTTCCAGGCCCAGCGCCCCCGGCAAAAAACCATTCTTCCAACCAAGTCCGGCAAAAATTTCAATCCTGGTCCTGTTTGGGATTCTGTTAGCGGTCGCGCTATTCATGTTCAATGCTCGGGCCGTAAAATTCGATTTCGATCCCGTTGAAACGAAATTTGACATTTTAAGTGGCTACCCGACGTATCAACTCGGTGAAAGATTTTTAATGCTACAGGGCGACTATGACATCCGCGCGGTGGCAGAAGGCTATTATCCCCTTGAATCAACTGTCAGCCTGACTGAAGAAGCCGACCAGAATTTCAACTTCTCTCTCAGGAAACTACCGGGCATCGTGGAAATCATCGCTCTGCACGAAGGAACAGAAGTCCCCGGTGCAGAAGTTTTTGTTGATCAGACACTAATAGGCGAAACCACCCTCACCATCAACGAAGTGGATGCAGGATCAAGGGACATCTTCGTTAACCATCCTCGATATCTCCCGGCCCAGAAGGTGATCACGGTTGCGGGTAAGAGGCAGTTTCAATCTGAGCAAGTCACATTACTGCCAGCATGGGCAAACATTTCAATTGACTCTATGCCAGGTGAAACAGGAATATATATCGATGACGAATTGGTTGGAACGACCCCGGCGATCCTGGAAGTGATCCAAGGTGAGCGAACCTTACAAATCAGGAAGACCGGATACAAAGTATTCGAATCGCTACTGGAAGTGATTGCTCAGGAGCACCAGGAATTGGATCGGGTGATCCTGGAAAAAGCTGACGGCAAGTTGAACATTGTCAGTAACCCTGCAGGGGTCAATGTCACTATTTCGGGTCATTACTACGGCCAAACGCCTCTTTCGGTCACGCTCGCACCGGCCGAAAACTACCTACTGGTTGCCACACGGGCCGGTTACCGAAACCACACAAGGTCGTTATCGGTTAGTCCTGATGAGGACCTTAGCCTGAACCTTTCCCTGAAACCGGTTGTGGGTCTGATAAAGCTAACAGTAACACCACCGGGGGCATCCCTGTTTGTGGACAATCGAGCCCTGGGTGACGCAAACCAGACGCTTGAACTCAACGCACGCGCTCACGAGCTGCGCGTCGAACTGCCAGGCTATGCGAGCTATGTGACAAAAGTTATTCCGCAGCCAGGATTACCACAACAATTGAACATCGTCATGCTAACCGAGGAAGCCGCCAGGGTTTCATCGATTCCCCAACAAATTTCCACCGCCCTCGGTGATACTCTCAGGTTTATTATTCCCGAAACCTTTGCTATGGGTGCAGGTCGCCGGGAACCTGGCAGAAGATCAAATGAAATTGAAAAAAATGTCGAGCTGACTCGATCTTTCTATCTTGGTGAGCAGGAAATCAGCAATCGTTCATTCAAACAATTTGATCCCGGTCATGATTCCGGATTATTGGGGCGAGCACTCCTCAGCGAAGAAGACCGACCGGTCGTCAATGTCTCATGGGAAGAAGCTGTCAGGTTCTCTAACTGGCTAAGTGAAAAAGATGGCCTGCCCGCTGCCTATGCACTAAAAGATGGCCAGTGGCGCCTAAGGTCGCCAACCACCATCGGATACCGTCTTCCCACCGAAGCAGAATGGGCATGGGCGGCGCGTTACGCTTCAGGGGAACTACCCACCAGATTTCCCTGGGGTGACAATATGCCACCCACTGCCGGTTCAGGTAACTACGCCGATGTTTCTGCAGCCAACATGGTGCCTTACAGTATCAAGGGCTATAACGATAACTTTAGAGGGCCCGCGCCCTCGGGCACCTATGCGTCGAATGAGCTGGGCATCTTTGATCTGGCGGGCAACGTCTCGGAATGGATAAACGACTACTACTCAGTCGAATTACACCGAAAAACTCTGGTAGACCCACTAGGACCGATCCAGGGAGATTATTACGTTATTCGAGGTTCAAATTACACACATGGCCGGTTCAGCGAACTCCGCTGGACGTTCAGGGATTACGGATCAGACCCAAGGCCAGATGTTGGGTTTCGCATCGCGAGATTTGTTGAATGACCAGCAACACAATATTTTTCACTATTACACTCGCCGCTTTGTTCGCTCTACCGTTGAGTGCGGGTGAACATCAGCAGGAACCTGTACCCACCGCTGGCAGCTCAGGCCAGATTGACCCAATCCTCGATGAAGACATCGAACCTGTTAATGTATCCAAGGAACAAACCTCTGAACCGTTGTCTGAGCTGTCATCTAAACAATCATCTATACCAGCCCCCCAGGGTGGTAACCTTCGAGCACGAGATATCGGGGATGCATTCAAAAACTTTCAGCCCAGCGAAGAAATCAGTGCCGACAACGCGGTAACATTTCCAGTGGATATTTAAGTATCAAGCGTCTTTTTTAGGGAAAGCCATGAGCAAAAAATTACCAATAGAATTTATCTACCAGCTTTTTTCACTCTTCATCGCCATCATCCTGGTACATGCCATCTACGTTTCAATTGTGCGGCCAAACGCAGCCCTGGCACTTGAAGATCAGGCAATACAGCTGAACGCCAATCCTGACTATGTCCCTGAAAGATCCGCCTATGTCGTCATCAGGGATTTTGAACAGGAAGCCTGTTTGATTCTCATGCTTTGGGCCATGTCGTTAATGGGTTACAAGGCAGTTCAGACAGCCAGGGAAAAAAGCGTTCTGCAACTCGATCTGATACCCCTTAACCAGGGAACCAGCATCCTTCCCGAAGACACACGCGAATACTCAAGGCCAATCCAGGCCTTACCCGAGGAACAGCATGGATATCTTTTACCGCGCACCCTGCTCACTGCGCTGCATCGATTCAGGTCTACCCGAAACATTCAGGATGTCTCGCATGCGGTGCGGGCTATCTGCGATTCCGAATCCGAGCGCCTCGATTCAGAGCTTTCAATGATTCGCTATATTACATGGGCTATCCCGTCTATCGGGTTCCTTGGCACGGTGCGCGGTATTGGCCAGGCACTTGGCCAGGCTCACAAGGCAGTAGAAGGAGATATTACGGGCGTTACCCAATCACTTGGCGTCGCATTCAATTCTACTTTTGTCGCCTTGTTGATCAGTATTTTGATCATGTTCCTTTTGCACCAGCTGCAATTAGCCCAGGAGCGGCTGGCGCTCGATGCAGAAGAATATTGTGACGTGCACCTCGTTCGCCACCTACAGACCTAATCGGAGTCGAACTTGAGCATTGCCGTATTTAATATCAATGACGCTGGAATTCAGCTCACCGTTGACAGCGAACTGGTTCGAACCAGTCCCGGTATCGCCGTACTCAACGACAACAGCCTGCTGACCGGAGAACAAGCGAGCAAAAATGTAAAGCTTCTTCCGCGCTGGACAAACAACCGCTTCTGGAGCCAGTTAAACACCAACCCACTGCCTAACAGTACCGAGCAGGTCCGTCACCACGCGGACATTGCCTTTGCCCACCTGGAAGACCTTTGGCTACCTGTCAGCAAAGACGTGGCAAACGTAATTTTGATAGTCCCAGGTTACTACCTCAATAACGACCTCGCTTTGCTACTAGGCATCGCCCGCGAATGTGGAATGCCCGTGAAAGGCATCGTTGACCAGTCCGTCATCGCAGCCAGTAATCTGCCCCTGCGTTCCAATGTTATTCACCTTGACGTCCACCTTCATTCATTCACTCTCACGCAGATTAGCAATCGGGGCATCCTGGCGAGAAAAAATGTAAAAACCATTCTGGAAACCGGCTTATCCACTCTCTTGGATCGTTGGGCGAACATCATTGCCAGCCAGTTTATACAGACCACCCGATTTGATCCGATGCACAATGCAGACACCGAACAACAGCTATTCAATTTGCTACCTGGCTGGATCAGAAATCTGCAAGACAGCAACACGCATTCATTTAGTCTTAAAGCGGCAGACACAGAACATTCCGTCGCAATTTCGCAAGAGAACCTGCTGAAGGCCTGCACACCACTGTATCCACAGATTGTTCAAGCCATCCGCAGCGAAACGGCCGCAAACGAGCCCGCCAGCCTGCTCCTGTCCCACCGACTCCAGGGCTTTCCAGGACTCAAAGAATCGCTCAAGCTGGTTGCAAACCTGGAGATCATCGATCTGCCAGAGGAAAAAGCAAATGACTCTGCTGCAACCCATAACGCCGCGATCATCGGCAATGGAGGCACCGTCAGCCACGTCGTCCAACTGGGGACCGGTGAAGTGGCGGCCCCTCCCAAACAGGAAACCAGTACGACCGGCGCAACTCATATTTTATGGCGTCACCAGGCAACTGCCATCGGCAAGGCGCTTGCCATCGATGCCGATCTCTCCGCAGGGCCCAGATTCAGCAATGATCCTGCTTTCACGCTTTACGCCAGAAACAACCAGATAATGATTGAATGTAGCGCTACTGACACGATAAAGATCAACGGCGCCGCGGTGGACCCTGACAGGCCGCTAAAGCCTGGAGATCAAATTGAACTGGCCGGGGATCAGTTAACATTGATTTCGGTTCCGCAAGATGGCTAGGAAACGGGAAACCAACATATTCAGCCTTTCCTTTCTGGACATCATGTCCTGCGGATTCGGG
>Ga0114996_10006389_pt1 | contig 13588 bp, 9 predicted proteins | sample ArcticOcean_MG_C_4_FD_87039 | JGI IMG/M metagenome (GOLD analysis project Ga0114996, IMG submission 87039) | Marine microbial communities from western Arctic Ocean - ArcticOcean_MG_CB4_134 | ecosystem: Environmental > Aquatic > Marine > Oceanic | place: Arctic Ocean: Canada Basin | collected... | reverse complement strand
TGGTTCCCCGGTGATCGTCAGGCGGCCGTTGTGAGTAGAAGCCCTGAACACCTCGCCCGCCGAAGCCCCTGAATGAACGACCTCAATCGTTCTGGACATTCTTCTACCCCACTGAAGAGTGGTCGAGCAGCTCATCAACTGCAGCCCCACGACCGCCAGGACTCCAGCCCCAACAATCCTTCTTAGAAACAACCGATGACAACCTCGCTGCGTCATGTCGTGATCTCCCGTTCTACGCAAAGTCGAATTCATCGTCCTGCGCTCGACTCAAGGGAAAGGGATGTAGCATCTCCACGGCACCCTGGCTGAAGCATACCTGGCAGTTGTCGAACTCAGGTGTTTCGCAGACACCCGGGCAAGTCGCGTATCCGACCTCTTCAGGCCCCCGAAGGAAAGCATCCAGCCCGGTAAGGTGAAGAACGCGTTCGGCGCTCGCCGTTTGTCCAACAACGGTGACAGATCCCCCCTGAGGAGCAGTGAGCCGGACCGAAAGTGCGAGCGCACCAGCCACAGCGGTTCCGATCCAAGACACCTGCGACAGATCGATCACCATGTTTAGATGGCCTGCAGCTGCTGCCTGTTCAATCTCACTCCGCAACCTCCGAACCTCCCGAGCACATCGGGGAGTCTGGAGAAGCCTGAAACGGATCGACTCGTTGCTCACATTCACGTCAAAGTCCATGATACGTCACTCACTTTCGCGTCTGATTCTGTTCACACTTGATCGCCCAGCGAGGTTATATCGTCCTGAACCTGTCCTATGCCTCTCTTCGAGACAGATCATGACGGATTGCCCATCACATCATCGTTACAACTCGTCGATCGGTCGGGCATCGTCCTTCTCGCTGTCGCGTTCGATTTCCAGGAACATGTAGACCATCATTCTGGATTCGGAAATCCGAAGTTCGGCATGCCCCCGGGCCACCAGTTCCCTCAGGAGTTCCTCCGCCTGCTCCACCGTCATCCGTCCGTCGGTCGCCGCCTCCAGGACAGTCAGCCGCCCGCCTTTCTGCCGAGCCAGCCTGAGCAGTCGGTTCTGGAACTGGGCGTACCGCTTTCTGTCGGCCGAGCGATGGACCATTCGGCCACCCATCCAGACGAACTGGGCGAATACCATGATCCCCAGACCAATCGTGAGCATCGACCCTTCCCAATTGTTCGAAGCGCCACCGATTGCCATGCCGGCCCCAACAAGAAACTGGAGTATGGCGGTGGCTTTCAAGAAATAGGCGAACGCATAGCGCATCGCACAGCTCCCCTCCGTTGCCATGTCCGACAGACGATTGGGGACAGAGCGAAGTTCGTCCACGGCTGGTCGGAACGTGCCCGGGCGAACGGTGTGGGTCCGGAAAAATCCCTCCAGCTTCTCATCCACCAGCCGGACCTTCCGTTCGACCTCCTGGACAATCCTGTCGATTGCATTCATCGCCTCACGCATTGGACTTGCCGAGTCGGCTCTTGAGCGCCTTCAGCTGTTCGTCCACCGTGTCCTTGCGCTCAAGCTTCCCGATCTCATCCTCCAGATCTGTTTCCGTCCCCGCCATCTCCTCGTGAGCCTCCGCTTCGAATTCCTCCGCCTCTATGCGTTGACGGAATCGATCGAAACTTGAGAACGCGTCCTCGCCGATCCCCGCCATCCCCTGTGCAATATGCTTCCTGGCTTCGGCCGCCCGCTTCCGCGCGATCAGCGTTCCCTGCCGGGTTCGGGCCTCGTCCAGCTTGCCCTTCAACTGCATCAGCTGCTGCTTCAACTGCTCTGAAGTCTTCCGGCTCTCCGCCAGTGCGGCCTGAAGATCGTGCGAGGCCTCTTCAACCGTCGTCTTCCGTTCGAGGGCCCGGCGAGCCAGATCATCTTCACCCGATGAGACGGCTACCTCCGCCTTGTTCTGCCACGACTCGGCCTGGTCCTGCTTCTCGTTGAACTGCCGTTCCAGCCGCTTCTCATTGGCCACAGCCGTTCCCACCGACGCCGTCGCCTTGTTCACGGCCTCCTCCATCTCAAGGATCATCTGGCGTATCATCTTTTCAGGATCCTCCGCGCGAGTGAGAAGCTCGTTGATATTCGCTTTCATGATATCCGCCATTCTGGAGAAAATTCCCTTGGCCATATCAAAACTCCTTAATCAGGGGTGAGTGCGCCCAACCTCCCTTTTGCGGGGTCATTCCTTTGCAACCCCAGTGCCAAAGCAGCAAGACATGGACTAAGTCAAGTATATTCAATGACTAAAATGAATATGACGATTCGTGGTCCGCGCATGGAAATGGCGATACCCACCAGATCCAACGCAGGAACTGGTGTAAATCGCCAGCTTCTTACCACACCTTGCCTTTAGCAAGGGTTGTCCATAGGTTTTCAGAATCCCCTTTTTCAACGTCTCTCCTGCAGACTCCCATTCACTCCGAATTCGACTGATGCCGCCACTGCGACGCAGATCCATACCCCTTCTGGTCGGGCTTGCCCTATTCTGCCTGGTCAGCAAGGCCGCCTCCCTGTCTCCCGTCTACCAGGTGCAGAAGGGCGATTCCCTCTGGTCGATCGCGCGTCTGTTCGACACGACCGTATCGGACATCAGGAAGCTCAACAGCCTCAAATCCAACCGGATTGTCTCGGGGCAACTCCTCGTGGTCGGTCCCAGCATCGACGAAATCCAGGCGCCGAATGGGCCGTACTACTTCCGCAAACCGAAGGCAGAGGTCCAGGAGAGTGCCACTTATCTCGAGCGGTCCACCCGATCGCCCCGCAACGACTACATCAATGCGAGAAATCTGATCCACGCCTTTGAAGCCCAGACCACACTGGCAAGCAGGGCGTACAAGGGGAAGAAACCGCTACGGGGGTGGAGAGTCGTCCTCGATCCGGGGCACGGCGGGGTCGACCCGGGGGCCATCGTCTCGAACCGTGACGGAGACAACAAGAGCATCTACGTCGTGGAGGATGAATACGTCTACGACATCGCCCTTCGGATCTACGAACGGCTCCACCGGCTGGGCGCGGACGTTGAACTCACCGTCATCAGTCCAAATCACGCGATTCGCGACAATCTGATGGGCAACATCACGTTCGTCCATGAATCCAACGAGGTGTACAACGACGAACGCTGGAATCGGAAGAATGAAGCATCGGTACGCCCGCGCGGCCAGAACCTTGACACTCGCGTAAACATTGCCAACCGCTTCTTCCGAGGCGCGGGCAGAAAAACCCTCTTCGTCTCCATACACGCGGATAACAGCCCGGAGCGTCCCAAAGGCCCCCTGGCAATTTATCACAGCCGAAAAGGGAAGACCGACAGAAAATCGAGGCGGTTCGCGAAAGTAATGCAGAAGGCGCTGGATCAGCCCAACCTGACGGCCCAGATCATGGGCAGGAACCTGGCCGTGCTGCGGGACAACAAGGCGTCAGCGGAGATTTTGGTGGAGATACGGAACGTCAGCGACAAAGGGGAAGCGTGGGCGATCCGCTATCACAAGAACCGCCAGAAGGATGCGGAACGGATCGTGAAGGGAATTGTCGACTACGTCGGGGAATAGGCAGGAGGGGGGAAGAAGCAGAAGGCAGACGTCAGAACGCAAAGGGCAAACAGGAGTTCGCCCTGTAGAGCGTGAAGAAAGGATTCAGCGCGCCTGAAACCGTCGAAGGCGGAGCGAATTCGAAACGACCGAAACAGAGCTGAGCGCCATCGCAGCGCCCGCCAGCACGGGGCCGCCCAGCGGATTCAGAAGTCCTGCGGCCGCAACCGGAATCAGCAGAGCGTTGTATCCGAACGCCCAGAACAGATTCTGCCGGATAATCTGGAGCGTCCGCCGAGACAGCCGAAGGGCCGTCGTTACGCCGCTCAACTCGCTGTTCATCAGAGCCACGCCTGCGCTCTCCATCGCGACGTCTGTGCCGGTGCCAACGGCAATACCCATATCGGCACGTGCCAGAGCAGGCGCATCGTTAATACCATCTCCCACCATGGCCACGCAGTAGCCTTCGGCCTGGAGCGCGGCCACCCGATCTGCCTTCTGTTCCGGCAGCACGTTCGCCTCCACCCTCGCGATCCCCAGCGCGTTGCCGACAGCGCGGGCCGAACGCTCGTTGTCGCCCGTTAGCAGGACCACCTCCAGCCCCATCCGCTTCAGCCCCTCCACCGCCTCCACAGCTCCGGCGCGAAGTTGATCCTGAAGTCCGATGACGCCGGCCGGGCGCCCTGAAACCATCACAAAGATCGCCGTCTTCCCTTCCTCCTCCAACCGGTCTGCGTCAACGGCTGCATCACCCACCTCTACCTCCCGCCCTTCCACGAAACGCCGATTTCCAACCAACACTTCCTGGCCGTCCACCCGGGCGGCGATGCCCCCACCCACAGACGCTTCGAATCCGCTCGGTTCGGCGAGGCTTAATCCTTCAGCTTCTGCCGCCTCAACAATGGCCTTTCCCAGGGGGTGTTCCGAGCCCCGCTCGGCGGACCCGGCCAGATGAAGGATATCGGCTCGGCTGAAACCGTTCGAGGGGACCACATCGGTTACCGCCGGCCGGCCCTCGGTAACGGTTCCGGTCTTGTCCAGAACAACGGCATTTACGCGATGCGCCTCTTCCAATACGTCGCCGCCCTTCACCAGAACGCCGAGTTCAGCCCCCCTGCCGGTACCCACCATAATCGCGGTTGGAGTGGCCAACCCCATCGCGCACGGGCAGGCGATAATGAGCACAGCCACCGTATTCATCAGGGCCACAGGCAGCCCGGCGTCCGCGTCACCCGCAAACCAGTACGCAAACGTCGCTGCCGCAATCACCAGGACAACCGGGACGAAGATGGCGGCCGTTCGATCGGCAATCCGCTGTATCGGAGCGCGCGAGCCCTGCGCTTCCTTCACCAACGCAATAATCCGGGCCAGTACCGTATCGGCCCCTACGCTTTCCACCTGGAATGTAAAACTTCCAGACCGGTTTACGGTAGCCCCGACAACGCCATCACCAATCCCCTTCTCCACCGGCATGCTCTCGCCTGTCACCATCGCCTCATCCACGGCCGAACTCCCACCCGTTACCACACCGTCCACGGGAATGGTATCGCCGGGGCGCACCCGCAGCACATCGCCCACCTTTACGTCGGCAACAGGCACCTCGCGATCCCCGGCGTCGGTGACCACTCGGGCGGTTGCCGGCGTCAGATCCATCAGCTTCCGGATGGCGTCCGATGTCCGCGACCGGGCACGCGCCTCAAGCAGGCGACCGAGTAGAATGAACGAAATAATCATCGCCGACGTATCGAAGAAGACGTGTCCGGACATGTCGGTAAGGAGACTCGGATCGAGCGTTACCGCTGCGCTGTAGCCGTACGCCGTAAGTGTCCCGATGGCGATGAGGGTGTTCATGTCCGCGGAGCCATGTCGCAGGGAGGACCAGAACCCGGTGATAAACCGCCAGCCGCACCAGAACTGAACCGGCGTGGCGAGCAGGAGCAGGAGTAGGTTCAGGGCGGGCCCATCGCCTCGTGTCACCGCCGCCCCCAACGGTGTCATCCCCAGGGTCATGACCATTCCGGTCAGGACGCCTGAAACAGCCAGCCGGAGGCGAAGTTCACGCAGCTCCGCGTCGTCGTCAACGTCGGCGTCGTCGGCGTCTTGAGCATCGTATCCGGCCTTCCGGATAGCCTGAATCACCCGCTCCGAAACGGAATCCAACTCCGCAGAAGCAGACTTAAACGTAGCCTCGTGGGTGCCGAAATTCACATGAACGGCGGAAACGCCCTGCACGGAAGCAGCCGCCTTCTGCACGCGGTTCACGCAAGCGGCGCACGTCATGCCCGTCACCTTCAGCCGCACGGGGGCGTCCGAGCTCGATTTGTTTTCCTGCAATTCGTCCATACTCTCCTCGTCTGCCTGTGCGGCTAATATACGCCAATCATCGCCTGCATCAATGCGTGCATCAATGCGTGCATCAAGAAACACACGCGGCTCCATCGGTGCCGGAAACAACAAAGCCCCGGGGAAGCGACCCCGAGGCTCTGTCTATACGGAACGGTCGAAGGTTGAATTCAACCGGAACCGACTCCTTCACAGCCACCTCATCTCCCACTCGGACTGCGCCGCCCTTCACCACGGTACAAAACACACCACCGCGCCAGCCCGACTCGAGTGCGAGCTCCAAACCGGGGCGGGCTTCCTTCATCCGTCCACACGGAACCGTTTCGCCGTTCACTTCCAGCACAACGTCCCCCACCTGGATCGTCGCTCCGGTCGACTTCGCCAGGTCCACGCCCTCAACCAGCAGGTTGGCCCGTCGCGTCGTCCAGGGAAGCGTCTCCCCAAGATCGGCGCACGTTTCTTCCCATGCTTCTTTGGACATCAAGGTTACCTGGCGACCTTTCATGGTACCTCGGTAGTCGCCGTCGAGTCCACCCTCGGCGGTCATGGTACCGGAGTCCGACACCTGCATCGGCGCCCGCAGCGCGTCTCGCACAGCTACCTCCAGAAGTCTTCCCATCTAAGCCTCCTTCCATAGTTGTTGCTGTTATCGGTTCTTCTTGTAATCACCTCCGCGTATTCATAGCTACTGGCCTTCAATCGTCTCCATCTCCTCGTCCCCCCATCCCACCCGCGCTCGCATGTCGCCCTCCGTCCCGAACCGCACTTCCACCGGGCCATTGTCGAATCCGATCCGGACGCCCAGTTCACCTTCCTCCTCCACCGCCTCCACAGACGTCATAAGCGCCTGGTCCTCCGGAGCAAGTTCCAGAACGTGAAGGAAGTATTCCCGCTCTGCCTTGCCCGGCGCTTCCACCTCCAACCGCCAGGGGACAATGGGTGGCTGGTCGCTCCGCTCGCTCTCGTGATTGTATTGGGCCGTCGGTTCGTGCGGGTGCCCCCAGAGGTCGTGGCCTTTCCCTCCCCGCTTCGTAATCATCGCCCCAACCGGAGCAACTGTCCTGAGGAAGGCCCGCGTCGTTCCAGATGAAAGGACCCGATCTTCGCCGGACGGGTCGCTCAACCAGGTTGCCGTATTACCATCATACGAAAAAACGTGGCCGGGTGTGATGACGGTCTCACCCCCATCCACCGACGGCTCTCCAGGCGTGTGTAAGAAGAACGTCTTGGTGAAGGAAACGTCGGTGGACTCGATCCGGTCGAAGATCAGAAAGCACGGGTTCGGCTTCCGTATGAACAGGAACTGGCGGGACACCTCCCGCACTTTGCCTGACCGGTAGCCCGCCGTGATATCGCCCACCGCGTAAGTCCATCGGTCGTTGTGGTCATATGCGGTGATCCGACCCCGGTTGTCCCGGATATGGCTGGTATAGACGTGTCGAATCAGGCCGCCGTCCCGTTCGTTTTTCGTTCCTTTCTCGGCGTTCGAACCACCTGGGACCAGCCTCCGGAACTCCTCCTCAGGGTCGAAGATGGTCACCAGGTTATAAATCAGGCTCCCCGACGCGTAATTGTCCCAGTCGTTGTGCCCCATCCCGCTACCCCGGTTGGCGACGTAGCCGTCTCGGGCAATCAGGAAACTCCCCTCGTCGTCGCGTGAGTGCCCGGCGAACTTTGGCCCGACACCGAAAAACGCCCAAGTGGCGTCGGCGTCATCCCAGGCGCTTCGCATGTAGATGTGCCCCGACTCCTCGAAGTGGTCGGCCGTAGGATATCCCGCCTCTCCAGGTGTTCGGGACCCAACGGCCGGGTCGTACGAAAGGAATCGGTTCCAAGGGACGTCATTCCACCCTTCCCTCAGGTCCTGGTCGCTGATGCTGTTGGCCACCGGATCACGATACCGAGCGCCCAGAATAGGGGCCACACGTGCAAAGGCGCCGAGCGGAGCCCCTCCTCCATCGTCGATATAGGCCACGCGATCTGAGTAAGGAACCGTCACATTCACCGCCCACCGCGTCATCTGGGGCAGATACCCGCTCGGCTCGAACTCCTGGAAGAGGTCTTCCCCGGTCGCCGTCCGCCACGCCTCGAACGCCCATGGAATCACCACCACTGGGCCGTAAGCGCCGTGTCCCATGCTCTCTGTCCAGACACCGCCGCTTTCGTTGAGCGCCGGAATGCACTCTTCCGGCACACGAGTCGCCCAGGAGTCGAGGAACCGGGTGGCGTCTGCATCGTAGTCTGTCGGTGCGCCCTTCAAGGCAAGGGCCAGCATGAGCTTCGGCGTAATGCCATCGCGCGTATTGGGTGTATTCAGATGCGCCGGACCCCAGGTCTGGTTGTACCACCAGTGGCCGCTCTGGAGTGTAATTTCAGGGATGTCGGTATAATACCGGAGCCACGGTCCTATGGCATTTCCGAAGCGTGCCCTTTCCTCGTCCGTCATCGCATCGTACACCCAGTCGTACACCATCGCGTGGTATCCGAAGTGGCCGCTGCCGTCCAGCGTCAGTATCTGTCCGTCGCCCCAGAAATCGATGGCCTTCCTGGCATACGCCGTTGCCTGACCCGTGTTGCCCTTCTCACGCTCGATCAGATAACAGATGGCCAGGCTCAGCAGATCGTCGGGTACCCGGAACCGATGGTCCAGCGACCGCACGCCTTCCTCCATCGCCCTGTCGGCCTCTGTCTTCAGGATACCGTATTCTTTCCTCAGTTCGTTTCCGGATCGGTCTGACAGCACCTTCAGGCTCGCTGGATTGACAAAAATCCGCGGGTGCTCCGACACCTCCCACGCAGAGACCGGCGAAGCCGAGGCTAACAGTATGAGTATCAACGCCAAGCTTGCCAGCCAGAGCGGAATCCAGCCGGCGACGGCCAGCGTCATCACCAATTGCGTAAAAGCAATATGCACGGCGTATCTCCGAAACCATTCGCTCATCCCACTCTCCAGATTGAGGTAGAACTCGTCCATCGATCTATGTCAGAACACCGACCAGGGGCTGGAACTCATCGGTCCCACATCATCTCACATTGGGACTTAACCTGGTGGGCCTGTACCCGACGCCCTCGTATGACGGATGGCGTGGCACGAAACGGTCATCGAACTCCGGATCGGTCCCACTCATCCCGTTTCGATCTACACGAAGCGAATTGCGCAAATCGACCGTGTCGCCATTGAGAATATTCCCCACCACCCTGCGGGCGTCCAAAATATCGATTTCGTAGCGCCCACCGGGCGAAATCCCTCCCTCCGCCCGGTTCATCCAGAAGATGCACTGTTCGTAGAGATTGCCGGCGCCTCGGTCATCCACGCCGTTCCAGTTACCCGTAAACGTCGATCTCGTCACTCGCACCTGCGAATTGTGAAACACCGTCAAGGCCCCAGATCCATGCTTCGCGTTGTAGGCCTGCCCGGTCGGGCTGATGATATCTTCACCTACGTTTGAAATGTTGTTCACAAACAGACAGTTCTCGATCTCGGCGGCGCTGTGAGGAAGGACATCGATGCCCGACCCGGTCACCTGTGTTCGGTTGTCTCGGATGACGGCGTTTCGAATCAGGACCGATCGGTCGTTGTATCCCCGGTGCTCTATCGAAATACCAGCACCGCATGGACTGGTGTAATTCTCATAGATCTCAACATTCTCAATGGTCGGATACGAACGTCCGAACACCTTAATGGCCCCACCGTCGGCGTAGAAGAAAAGCTCCTTCTCCAGGTCGGGTATCCCGGTATCAGGCTGTACAGGGCCTGGGTCTTCCAGCCGAGTGACGAAACCGTTCGCCCCGGTTATGGCGAACCCTCGCAAGACGGTGTTCCGAGAAATCCCATCGCCAAAATAGACGACATGATTGACGATGGCCGGATAGCTGGCTGATGAAGGATCAGCAATTCCCGGGTTCGCCGCCGTCAGCACCACCTCCCCCACCGCCTCCACAACGAGTCCGTCGTGACGCGCGTTCAGCCACACCATCGCCTGCCCCGGACGAGAGGGCCGATACACCCCCTCATGTACGTAGACGTGGTCGACCGTCGGATCGTCGGCAGCCTGTTCAATTGCCGCCTGGATCTCGTCGCCCGGATAGACATGGATGCCCTGGGCCGGTCCGCAGGCCGTCAATACTGCGCCTGCCAGAAACAACAAGGCGCCGAACGCTCTGATGCGCTCGGCGCTGTTGCGTGAGATCTGGAGGATCAGGGGACCGACTCCTCGACCACCACCGTCTGGCCCGATGCGAAAGGACCCTCAATCACCTGGCGCGAGCCCGTCGGCCACACCACCTCGATCCGATCGGCCGACTCGGCCATATTCAGCCCGAAGTACAGCGGCATATCGCTTTGCGACAGGTAGCCCGACTTTCCGTCCTGAATCTTCGTGTACGTAGCGGAACCGCTGTGTACGGCCACTCGGGCGCCCACCCCACTCCGGTTCGACGTTGTCCCCTTCAGCGTCACCTGCAGGAACTTCACCGGCCGGTGCTCCGACAGCGTGCTTACCAAGACCATCGGCTCAGAATTGAACTCACTTGTCACGATATCCAGGTCGCCATCACCTTCAAGATCGAAAATCACCGACGATCGAGAGCCGAGTGCCCCCCACACCTGAAGATGAGCAGGCTGGTGCCCCGCTTCCGCTTGTTCTTTGCAGATGCGGTGATCCCGATGACGATTTATGCAGTCCAGATCGAACCAGGGCTTCGCCGTCAGTCCATCTCGCCTCGGTTCCACCCCCACCAGGTACTCCGCGTCTGCGAACCGCTTCCCCCCGTCGTTCAGGAGCAGAGAGTTTACGCTGTACCGGAAGGGAAAGTTCATGCTGGACGTCAGGAAGGCGTCTTCAAAGCCGTCCGCGTTTACGTCGCCCGTGCTCAACCCCCACGGCCAGTAGTTCTCCGCGCCAATGAGGTCCGACACCTCTGCGTACCGACTCGGGCCGTCCTTCCTGAAAAACGCGTTCCCAAACAGGGCCGCATGGCCGGTTAACAGATAGTCGTCGTCCCACTGCATGTTCGACTTCTGTTTCTCCGGATCCGGGGCGATATGTTCGCTCATGTCGGAATGCATATCGGTGATGTAGATATCCATATCACCATCATTCTCGAAATCGAACGACCGGATGCCCATGGCGCCCCATGGGGTCTTGGGGAACAGCTCCCGGCTTCGTTTGCGGAACGCCGTTCCGTTCACATTCTCAAAGTACTGGTCGTCTCCCTGCATATTCAGCAGATACAGATCCGGCCATCCATCGCTGTTCCCGTCGATCGTGGTGGCGTCTCCGGAGAACCCTACATCCACGAGCCCCAGCGCCTCGCCCACCTCCTCGAACCGGGCGTCGCCCGTGTTATGGTAAAGCAGGCTTCTTTCGAAACGCTCCGGATGCAGGTGTCCGTCGAACGCGTCACCAAACCCGTCGAAGAAATAGTAGGCGGTGGTATCCACGCCGGTTGTTCCGTCTTGAACCGCCAGCCGCGCCTCTGGTGACGTGTATTGGCCCACATTCGTCACCAGCATGTCCAGCAGACCATCGCGATCGTAGTCGAAGAACACTGTGCCCGATGAATGCCCCTTATGCGCCAGCCCGGCCGCCGCCGTGATATCCTGGAATCGGCCGCCGCCATCGTTCTGAAACAGAACGTTCCCCACACGGACACTCGTAACAAAAAGATCCGGGTCGCCATCGTTGTCCACATCGCCGAAGGAGGCGCCCACGGAAACCCGGTCAGCCAACCCGACACCGGCCCCATCCGTTATGTCCTGGAACGTCCCGTCACCAAGGTTTCGGTAGAGGGCATTGGGCCCGATCTGGTTGGTGAAGTAGAGATCGAGCAGTCCGTCGCCATCTACATCGGCTGCGGCGACGCCGTTCCCATGGTCGTAGTGTACCGGTTTCCACGTAAACCCGGCATCATCTACAATCCGATGCTGAAAAGTGATGCCGGACTCCAGGATCCGATCTTCGAACAGAAACTTGTAGAACGCGCCGATTTCCGACGCCGATTCAAACTGGGCCTGACGCCGGTCGTCCACCCAATCTGGGTTGATAATCGTCGGCGGCACGGCGACGTTCTCCGGTACCGGCTCATCCAGGAGCAGGTCGATATCGAGCGCAAGTTGCTGCAAGGCATCCGGCGCGTAGAATCCCCGTACGCGTCCGATCCGATCGACCAAAGCCAGGCGAGATGTCGAAACCAGGGGGGCTGGAGGCGCCGGTGGGCGCAGCGTCTTCGTGACGCCGAATCCGACGCGCGCCAGGTGCCAGAGGTCCTCACGACTCCCTGTCAGGAACGTCCACGCGCCCCGCATGGCACCAGCGACCTTAGCGTACGCCCGAAGCGTCCCTGGATTGTCGGCAGGCGGATTCGAGGCGAAGCTCACAAGTCGCAGTTCGGATACGCGCGGATGTGTTCCCAACCGGTCCTGCAGCTTCCGCAAGGCCCCGGTCTGGGCAGTCCCCGATGGGCCCTGAGTGGTTACGAAGTCGGCCACCCACACCAGCCCCGAGAGTGCTCCGGTGTCAAACGCCTCGCCCCGAGACGTCGTCAGCTCGAAAGAGGTCAGCTGCCGGTGTACGGGTAGGCGTCTGGACCCAGCGTCTGCAATCCCCGCATACCCCAAGACAGATCCGACCAGAAGGATGAAGAGCAGGCGAGTGGACGTGGACGATTCGGCAGACATATGCGACCTCCAGCAGGAGGTGGGCCCGCAGCAAGAGGGAGTGATCGGAAGCGTAACGAGCCCGATTTAAAAATGCTCAGCAAGTGTCGTCCCCTTGAACTCAAACAAGCTGGTCTGGATTAAGAGGCTTCAGATCCTGAACAACGAAGGTTCCGTTCTTTCGTACCAATTCATCATCGAACCAGATCTCTCCCCCACCCGAGGCCTTGTCCTGCCGCATGACCATGTCCCAGTGAACGGCCGATCGATTCCCATTGTCGGCCTCTTCGTAGGCCTGACCCGGTGTGAAATGGAACGACCCGGCTATCTTCTCGTCGAACAGAATGTCCAGCATCGGCCGGCGGATCATGGGATTGACGCCCAGTGAGAACTCGCCAATAAACCGGGCGCCGTCGTCTGTATCGAGGATTTCATTCAGGCGATCCGTACGACTCGACGACGCCTCCACGACCTGACCCTTCTGAAACGTCAACTCAACATCCTGGAACGAGGACCCGTGATACAGAGTAGGCGTGTTGAACCGAACCGTCCCCTCCACGGAGTCCTTCACCGGCGCCGTAAAGCACTCGCCATCTGGAATATTCCGTTCTCCCGAGCAGACGACGGCGGGGATATCCTTGATGCTGAAGCGGAGATCGGTTCCCGGCCCCGTAATACGCACGGTGTCCGTCGCCTCCATCCGTGACTTCAGCAGCACCAGGGCCTCCGCCATCCGGCCGTAATCCAGCGTACAGACGTCGAAGTAGAAATCCTCGAACGCTTCCGTACTCATCCCCGCCTGCTGGGCCATCGACGGCGTCGGCCATCGCAGGACTACCCAGCGCGTTCGCGGCACCCGGATATCGAAATGAACCGGCTTGAGCCAGCGCGACTCATACTGCTGGACGGCCTCCTTCGGAACGTCGGACATCTCCGCAATATTGTGGCTGCCTCGAATACCCACATAGGCTTGGACCTGCTCCATCCGGTGCTTCTCGATCTCCCCGATGAGCCCCATCCCGGCATCGTCGGCGCCTGAAATCAACTCTCGCATCACCCGCTGCCTCCGGAGGGACACCA
>Ga0114996_10006388_pt1 | contig 13588 bp, 15 predicted proteins | sample ArcticOcean_MG_C_4_FD_87039 | JGI IMG/M metagenome (GOLD analysis project Ga0114996, IMG submission 87039) | Marine microbial communities from western Arctic Ocean - ArcticOcean_MG_CB4_134 | ecosystem: Environmental > Aquatic > Marine > Oceanic | place: Arctic Ocean: Canada Basin | collected... | reverse complement strand
GATTCCCATATAAGGATATCAGATAGCTATACTACTGTTAGAATGTAATTTGGCTGAAACCCTATTTAGTAACTTCTGTTTTTCTGTTTCCCCACCATTTATTTAACCTTTTAAACACTTCTTGCTCATATCCCTGATCGGAAGGATAATAATATCGCCGATCTTTCAATGATTCCGGTAAGTTTTGCATTGCAGCAAAGTGTCCAGGATAATCATGTGAATACTTATAATCTTTTCCATATCCAAGGTCTCCCATAAGAGAAGTAACTGCATTTCTTAAGTGCATTGGTACAGGATTGTTCCTAGTATTACTTATATCTTGTTTAGCCTCATTTAGAGCTTTATATGCCGTATTACTCTTCGGTGCAGTGGCCAAATATATTGTAGCTTCTGCAAGTGGTATTGCTGCCTCTGGAAGCCCAATGAAATGAACGGCCTGCTGAGCTGCAACCGCTATAGATAAACCTTGAGGATCTGCCATACCAATATCTTCAGCTGCCAAAATAATAAGGCGACGAGCTATGTACATTGGATCTTCTCCCGCTTCAAGCATGCGTGCCATCCAATATATAGCGGCATCTGGATCAGAGCCACGTACAGATTTTATAAATGCTGAAATGGTGTCGTAATGTTGATCACCGGATTTATCATATAACAGAGATCGCCGCTGCATTGCATCCTCTACGATCTCCAAGTCTATATTCCTATTGCCTAAGTTATCAGGTTTAGTAACAATGGTGGCCATTTCTAAGGCATTCAACCCTGTTCTAACGTCTCCGTTAGATAGTAACACTAAACCATTTATTGCTTCTTCTGTAAGATGTGGCTTCATATTACCTAACCCATGCTCCTTATCTTTTATAGCTCTTTCAATAATAAGCCTAAGCTGGATATTAGTTAGGGGATTCAAAACAAATACTCTACTTCGGGAAAGTAGAGGAGCTATAACCTCAAAGGATGGATTCTCTGTAGTGGCGCCTATAAGGATAATTGATCCATCTTCTACCTGAGGAAGAATAACATCTTGTTGGGCCTTATTAAACCTGTGTATTTCATCAATGAAAAGGATTGTCTGTTTACTATACATACCTTGACGTTCCTGTGCTTCTTCAATAACCTTTCTAAGGTCAGCAACTCCTGATGTCACAGCACTAACTGCACTGAAATGAGAACCTGTCATGTTAGCGATGATATTTGCTAATGTTGTTTTACCACTACCAGGAGGTCCCCACATAATCATAGAAGGAATCTGATCAGCATCAATACTTTTCCTAAGTACCTTATCTGTGCCAATTAAGTGTTCTTGTCCAACAAATTCCTTAAGACTTCTAGGGCGCATCCGGGCAGCCAATGGCGCTTTTGATTTAGAATCTTGTTTGCGCTTATGCTCAAAAAGAGTCATTATCCACTCCTGCCAGTTGATTTATTTCATGTTCTTAGGACTGAGCAATCACGATCATTGAGCTTGCTCTCAATCAAACATGATGACTTTCCCCGTTGGTGAGAGCTCCCTCTATCGCTTTAATTAGCTTCCTGGCTGAATCAGCACTTATCTCAACTGCTATTCTCGCACTAGGTCCGATATCTTGATTTACAAAATCAATGTTTAAGCTATCTTCCATAAAAGCATTAGTAGGATGGTCAAATGAAACATTTGCTTGAGTTAGAGGAAACCATCCCCCAGTACCTTTCCCACTTCCAGTTATGATAGCTTTTTCTACAATCCAACTACACATTAACTGAGCTCCTTTTATATAAAATTGTTTCTAGTGCACCTGTTAAATTATAAGGTTCTTTTCCAAAAAAGCCCATATCTTTTCCCAACCATCTACCGCCTGTTCGGCTCTATATCCAGGTCTATGATAATAAAAGAAACCATGCCCAGCATTTGGATAAGTATGGAATCGATAATCTTTTTTATACTTTATTAATTCCTGCTCATGATGTGCAACCTGAGATGGTGTGGGAGCCGGATCATCTTCACCAAAAATCCCTAGAAGAGGACATTCAAGGTCTCTGGTATACTCTAATGGAGCTACGGGCTGTTTTTTATTAAGTTGATTCTTTGACATCACTACACCTCCTCCCCAGCAGTCTATAATTGCATCAACTCCAGTAGCTCGACATGCTAATAGGTAAGCATGGCGACCTCCAGAGCAAGTACCAAAAACTCCTATTTTTTTATTCGATATTGAAAGTGAACGAAGGTAATTTATTGCCCCTTGGCCATCACCAATAGCTTGTTCATCTGCCACACCCCCAGCAGCTCTAACTTTGGCTCCTATATCTTCAGGGTCCCCTGGGCCTTCACGATGATAAAGATTAGGGCTGATTGCTAAGTACCCATGATGAGCAAATCTTCTAGTAGCTTCCCTATACCATTCATCCCATCCAGGCAAATGATGCATTAGAACTAATCCTGGAAATGGACCTGGTCCTAATGGGCGCGCAAAATAGGCAGAGATACCTTGTCCATTATAGCCTGTTATCATTGTAGTTTCAGCTAACATTCCTTCATAAGTCATAGTAGACTCCTCCAATCGTATAGCCCAATTACAAATTATAGGTAGTAGCGAAAGTATAGAACAATCGTTATTATATTAACAATGTCTTACTTAAAATTAAGATAAATATTAAAAGTCTTAATTATTGGAGGTATTCTTATTACAGTAATTGGTATTCCAATAACCAAGTCAATGAGTAGTGATACCAAGAGTACACTAAAAACAATTAAATATATTGAGGAACTTGGTATTCAAGCAGTCTGGATGACAACTGGCCCTGGAAATGCAGGTCCATTTATTAATATGGATGCTCTCACTGTTTTTTCAGCCTCGTCTGTTCAAACAGATCAAGTACTTATGGGAACATCAATAGTGCCTATTTTACCAAGACACCCTATAGTGGTGGCACAACAAGTACAAGTTTTAGATGAGCTCAGTAAAGGCCGATTTAGACTAGGGATAGGTACAGGCCATAAAAAGACAATGAACGCCTCTATTGGACATCAATTCAACTCACCCCTAGCCCAATTACGTGAATACCTGCAAATTCTTAAGACACTGTTCAAAAAAGGAACAGTTTCATTTAACGGAAAGTTTTACCAAGCTCACGTAGAAATGCCATCGCCAATAAATGTCCCTGTTATGGCCTCCGCTTTGGGACCTAAGTCATTTGAACTGTGCGGGAGTGAAGCAGATGGAGCTATTAGCTGGCTCTGTCCATGGCAATACTTAAGAGATGTAGCAATACCAAGAATGGAGGCTGGGGCAAAATCAGTGAACCGTCTTGTTCCTCCACTGATAGCCCATGTGCCAATACTAGCAGGTGCATCTATTGAGCAAACACGTAAAGCAATGCGAGAACATGTTTCCACAAATCCAAAAAATGCCGAATTCGCTAATATGTTTCGCGCTGCAGGCTTTGATGAAGTAGATAATGGTGAATGGAGTGATCGTATGATTGACGCCATAGCTTTATACGGAGATCAGGATCAAATTATAGAAGGCCTTAAACATTTGCGGTCTATTGGAGCATCGGAAATCATCGCATCCCCAATTCCCTTTGGTGACAATATTCAGGCCTCTATAAAATATACCCTTGAGGTACTGGCAAAGGGCCAAGAAGTTATTGATCAATGCCATTAAGGCGATGGATAAATATTTAGAATTCCTGGCAATCAAGGATCTCTCAGATAGTTACACCCTGTCAAATCGTCAATATCTAGGTGATTTTGTAAAGACTGTATCAAAGATTACTCTAGAGTCCGTCGACTTCTACTTCTGCCACTGCAAACATCGCAAAGTTAATACACGTATCCGCGCCTACAGGGGTTGCATTCATGATATGGGTATAATATCCAAACCTTTCTGTGGCAATAGTTTCTACCAAGCCTGCTATCACACCGATCGCCGTAATTAGAAATCCTAAACCAAAGAATGAATATTCACCAGATTATAAATTAATTTCGTGATTAGATAAAATTTGGGGCCTTTATTGTACCGTTGCTTAATCTTGGTGCCATTAACTGATAAAGTACACGGTTCAATCTTTTTGGATGTACAAAAAACGAGTGGCTGTGATTACTAGTAATCACATCCTCTCCACTTTTCTTAACATGTTCCATAAGGTTTTCAACATCTACCGTTAATGCAATTACATGTATGCCTTCTCCACTTCTTTCAAGCGTCTGCTTCATCGCTGCCCCAGCTTGATATTTATCACTTGTAGGCTGAACAATATAAATGTACGAGCCTGAATCTCCAAGTGGAAATTCACTCTGCATAAAACCTTGACCTTCTTGTTCTACCGCCACCTCTGTAGGCTTTATACCAAGTATCCTTTCATAATCCCTAGTCGCCTGATGAATGTCTTTAACAACCACATCAATATGATCAAAACCTGAAACCACTATTTACCTCCATTTTTTTGTTCATACACTAAATACGGTACAAGAAAGAGTACTGTATTTTATTCCATTATTTGAACAAGTACTCCATGCATTTTTTTAGGATGAAAGAAAAAAGAATGACTATGGGCACTTGGAATTGGGTTATCGCCTTGATTTTTTACCCTCTCTATCTCTTTATCTACACTATCCACAGCAAAGGATAAATTATGTAAGCCTTCTCCACTTCTTTCAAGCGTCTGCTTCATCGCTGCCCCAGCCTGATACTTATCGTTAATAGGTTGGGCTAGAACTACTCTAGTTTCTCCAATCGAAAAACTTGCCTTTAGGTAACCCTGTCCATCCTCTTCAGCTATTGGTTCATCAGGCGCAATACCCAAGTATCGCTCATAGTCTTTAGCAGCTTCTTTAATATCATAAACAACTATTACCATATGATCTATCTTCGTATACATTATCTCCTCCAGATTTAATTTCTTAATACTATTTGATTCCTAGACATCGGGCTGCATTTCCACCAAATATCATTTCCATTTCCTCAGAACTAAATTGTATCCCATATTTCTTAGCCGTTTCAGGAAGATCATGAAACCACTGAACCCATTTCAGCAGACTCTCTTTTCCACGTATCCGTTTACCAGCAAAGTGATCACTTCCCCAAATTATTCTATGTATCCCTACTTTTGTCCTAGCATAATCTAGCCATCTAATAAAAAGCTCTTCATCTTCATAGGCAACTTCTTGCCAAAACGACAATTCAAGATATGTATTTACACCTACTGCCGCAACTTGGATTGCTTCTTCCCTATAAAGTTTATGCCCAGCATGACCTATCCATATATTCAATTTTGGAAAATCAGCTTGCACATCCTGCAAATATATTGGATTGGCAAATCTCGAAGGTAACAGGGCAATACCTGGACCACCAGTATGAATCAATATAGGAAGACCCATTGCCTCACACCTCTCATACAAGGGGTAAACCCTCTTATCAAAAGGATAAAATCCAGTAGGCGGATATAGCTTAAGTCCCTTCATTCCTAATTTATTTATAGACCAGTCAAATATTTCTACTGCATTCTCTCTTTGCGGATCTATTCCAGCAAAAGCTATTAATCTTCCTTTATAATTCTTGGCCAGACCAGCATATATTTCATGCATTTTCTCAATAGTAACACCAGCCTTATCTTTAAAACCTATCTCCCAATCCAAAGGCATAATAACCCCAACATCAATACCTGCCTCATCCATATGTTCTATCAGTCGATTACCTCCCACATCTTCTAACCCTTCCTCTATTTTTGGTCTAACTATGGCCGGATCTTTATTAAATGGTGGATTTCTAAAAGCCCAGCTATAGGCTACATAATCAAGCCACTTTGGAGAGAAAAATCCCCGTTCATAATGGTGTAAATGTGTATCTATGATCATTCATATACTCCAAGCAATCATCAAATTTAATTCAAGTATCACTGCCTCTTTTAGAACTTTCTTATTCAGTCAATAACTATAAATGTATGGATTTATCTTGAGACAAATACTGAATCATCCTATGCACTGATTATTATCATTGTCAACATTACAATCATAGAAACTATAAAAGCAAGTATCTGAATAAATCATTTACAAAGTATCTTAGCTGTAACAGATTATGCTGAATTCTAACTTACGAAAACACTAATCAACCTAATAGATATAATATTGACAATACAACTTTAAAGATGATAATTAAAAGACACTCAAATGCTATAAAATCTCTCGAATATATTTGGAGTCATTTATGACCGGTCCTCTAAATGGAGTAAAAGTACTAGATATAGGGGCATATGCAGTAGGCCCTGGAGCTACCGCATATCTAGGTTTTTTAGGTGCTGACGTAATCCGTATCGAAGGTCCAAATGGAGATGGGCTCATGGATGCGGATCCGATGATGAATGGAATGGGGCCTTCATATATTAATGCAAATCTACATAAGAAGAACATTACACTTAATTTAAAAGATGATAAAGACCTTAAAACCGCCCATTCCTTAGCAAGGTGGGCAGATATCTTAATAGAGAATAGACTTCCAGGTGTTGCCGAGCGTTTAGGCTTAGGCTATCAAGACGTAGCAACAATTAATCCAAAAATCATCTATATTTCCAGTCCTGGATTTGGCAGCGCGGGACCATATGCGAAAGCTCCAGCTCTTGATCAATATATACAAATTCTTTCTGGGTTTGCTAGTATTCAAGGTCAAGAAGGTGGAAAGGGAGAACTTTTTAGAGCAATTGGGCACCTCGACTGGAATACAAGTGCTTCAATAGTTCAAGCTGCGATACTCGGCCTTATATATCGCCATAAGACTAATATTGGTCAGCGAATAGAAGTATGGCATTACTCAACAGCCTTATTTCTACAAATTACTCGTATAGCCGAGTTTTTTGCTACATCAGCAACGGATTTACCACTGGGTAGTGCTAGCACTATCTATGCCCCTTCACAAAGTTTCAAATGTTTGGACAATAAATACATTAATATTACTATCACTAACGATCAAGAATGGTATTCACTGTGCAAAGCTTTAACCTTGGACGAGAAAATTATTCAAGACAAACGATTCAGCTCAAATAACAATCGGATTAAAAACCGATCTGTTCTGGCTAATACTATAGAAAGCCGGACTCAAGAAGGGCCTGCATGGTGGTGGATAAAACATTTACGTAAACATGAAATAGTCTGTGGGCCTATTTATGAATTGCAAGACATCATTAGAGATCCTCATGTTCAAGATCAGCAATTGATCATTAGAATAGATACCGCTTGGGGGAAACTACTGCACTCTAGCCATCCCTGGAAGTTTTCTGAGACAAATCTTGACCCCATACAAGGAACCCACAAACCAGGACAAGATAAAGAAGAGGTAATAAAAATAATCAAAGACTTATAGGGGGATAGTTTGCCAGTATTAGCACAAACCTCGGTAATAGAATTAACTGATGGTATTGCAGGATCATGCTGTGGACTTCAACTCGCTGATGCGGGAGCTGATGTAATAAAGGTTGAATCTATGCTAGGAGATTCTTTACGAGAGTTAGGCCCTAAAATTAAAGGTCATAGCAGCCTTTTTATGTCTTTGAATAGAGATAAGCGTTCAATCGCCTTAGATTATCATAAACCCGAAGGGTACAAGATTCTAGAACAATTGTTGCGCCAAGCAGACGTAATTGTTGAAGATTTAGGGATATCTAATGCAGGTATATTAGGTTGCACATATGAAAAATTCCGGCAGATTAACTCAAAGCTTATCCATTGTTCAATAACCCCTTATGGAACCAGTGGCCCTTACAAAGACTTACCTGCTTCAGAACTTGAAATACAAGGCCTAGCTGGAAGTATGTGGTTTTTGGGGAAAATAGGTGAATCTCCTGTTAGAGTTGCATCTGATATTGCTTCAGGTGCGGCTGCATCTCTGTCCTTTAGTGGTATACTCGCTGCGCTTTACTGGCAGATGTTGTCTGGAGAGGGCCAAAAGATTGAAGTTTCACTTTTTGGATCACTCCTCTCCCTTTATTCCTATTGGATGGCTGATTTTTCTGACCCTGACAACTATTCTGGTGGAGCAATGGATCCTTATTGCAATCCAGAATTTGGCTATCAAACGAAAGACAAACCAATACTTTTTGGATTTTTTGGGCGTAGGGAGGATAGAAAAGAACCATGGCAACAATTCTGCAAATCAGTTGGGTTAGCCGAGCTTTTAGAAGATCCATTTATCGCTGAGCATGGAGCTGGAATGGTTGGAGTTGGCCAAGACGCTCAAGATATGAAGCCAGTATTAGAAACCGCTTTAGTGAACTGGTCTAGTGACGATTTAATGAAAATCACTTGGGAAATAGGTGGTGCAGGAGCACCTTTTTTAGGATATGAAGACCTATTTGGAGAAAATCTGCACCCTCAAGTTGAAGCAACAGAAATAGTAGGAGATATACCTCATCCGGAAGGAGGTTATTATAGAGCAATATTATCCCCATGGGGAAATCATGGGGAGCTAGGTATTGATACACATAATGCTCCTCCTAGATTAGGTCAGGATACTAACGACATCCTAGTTAAATTGGGTTATAAGGAATCTTATATAAAAACACTTAAAGAAAATGGTATTGTAAAATAAATTTACTTTTACAATATTTAACCTAATGTCAAAATGATGGAAAATACCACAGAGAATATGGAGCAATAGTGACTAATTTTAGTATAGCTCTAGGGGTAGGCCCTAGAGAACCTATGATCCGGGTTGGCACCATAGCCAAATTTATGGAGGAAAATGGCTTTCATGCCATGTGGGTACAAGATAATCCCTTAACTACTAAAGATGCCTATATAGCTTTAACTGTTGCAGCACTTTCTACAGAGCGATTGGTCTTGGCTCCAGGTGTTACAAATACTGTGATTAGACATCCAAGCGTTATAGTTAATTCAGTATCTTCCCTTGATAACTTAGTTCCAGGAAGAACAATCCTTGGCATAGGTGGTGGGGGTCCATCCCTAATGATGCCTCTTGGCTTCAAAGTGGGACGTGCTGCTGAATTCAAAGAAGACCTTCGCAATATTATGACTCTGACCAATGGAGGTCAGGTAACTCCCTCTAAAAAGGCACATTATAGTATAAATAGCGCCTTAAGCCCTATCCCAGTCTATGTAGCTGCTAGCGGTCCTATAATGTTACGATTAACTGGAGAATTGGCGGATGGTGTAGTAATAACAGGCGCTGCACAGAAAAATATTTTCGCCCAGAAGATCGATCTTGCTCGAGAAGGAGCTGCCAAATCAGGTAGAGATGCAAATAAATTAAAGATTAATCTAATGATCACGGTGGCAATAGACGCTAATAGAGATAAAGCTCTAAACGATGTAAAGCCATTTGCTGCAGGGTTAGCAGCTTCTGGAGATAAAGACATACCAGCAAAATATGAACACCTTATAAAGAAAATCCGGGAGCAGCATGATTATAGTACCTATCTATCTTCTAAAGGTAATGAGTCAAAGCTAATACCAGATAATTTCGCTGATTTCACAGCTATTGCCGGTGATCTAAGCTACTGTTTAGAACGTATTCATAGCCTAATAGAACTCCAACCAGATGAAATAACTTTCAGACTTTTATCTGGAGGAAAGATGCAAAGACTAGAAAGCCTCGCTAGTTTAATTGGAGACTTAAAAACAAATTTCCACTAATTAAATATTTAATCCATATTAAATAATATCTTTCAGTTGCTAAACACAATCAAAAATAAAGAGAGTTGATTATTATGACTAATAAACACGATGACGGTAAAATTATCTTAAAACATGATGGGAATATTGCCATAGTACAAGTCTACAGACCTGAAAGGAAAAATGCCCTAACTTTTGATATGGTGGTGAAACTCACAGAAACTTTTGAACAGCTACGTGATTCCCCAGATGTTTCTGTGGTCATTGTAACTGGTACAGGAGATTCCTTTATGTCTGGATTTGATGTGGGCAAAGTCACATCCACGGTTGGTGGGATGAGTCCATCTGATTGGCGTACGCTTAGAGACTTGGTTGCCCGTGAGTTTGAAGCTCTTTACCAAATGGGAAAACCGACAATTGCGGCTGTTAACGGTTCATGTGTGGTTGGCGGGATGTCCACAGCTTTAGCATGCGATATCCGAATTATAGCAGATACGGCCAGATTTAAGGTAGGATTTAGACGTATGGCTCTTATGCCTTCCCCAGATATTTGCTTTCTTCTACCTTTCTTAGTTGGGTTAGGCAGAGCCAAGTTCATGGCAATGGTAGATAATTTTGTAGATGCAAATGAAGCATTTCGTATCGGTCTGGCAGAAGAGATCGTTCCTTACGATAAACTTATGCCCAGAGCCATGGAACTAGCAAAGCACTTAGCTGCTGGACCTATGCAAATGTTTTCTGCAACTAAGGAAGCGATGAACCGTGCTTATGGACTTCATTTCGAGGAGCTTCGTCGCGACATTGACAATGCTCAATTCACCTTAACAAAAACTCAAGACTATAAGGAAGCAATTAATGCTTTCATGGAGAAACGTCAGCCAAATTATAACGGTAAATAAGATTTTACTTATTAAAATTTAATACATGTAAAGATGAACCTAAAATGATAAAAGCAAAGTCAAAAAAGTACGTAATTATTGGCGCTGGCATTCATGGACTTAGTACTGCATGGCACCTGGCTAAGGAACTAGAATCACGTAATAAAGGTAGCGGTAAAGACATAATTATACTTGAAAAATCCCACGTTGGAGCTGGAGCAACTGGTGTTGCATGTGGAAATATAAGGAATTTTTACATGACTGAAGAAATTCATCCGCTCCTTAGACATAGTCTAGATGTTTGGATGACAGATCCAATTAATTTAGGATTTCAGCAGGTAGGCTATATTTCATGTGGAGAAGCTAACCAAGCCGACGATTTCGAAAAAATGTACCGAAGTCACAATTCTATCGGTTACACCTCTAATCTTTACGTTGGAAAGGAGGCAAAGCAATTTCTTAAGACTATTTGGCCTGACTTTAAGACTGATGGTATAGAAGTAGCACTCGATGAAAAATTGAGCGGTTATGCTGGCACCCAACAAGTTTTAAGAGGATTAGTTGAGAAGTGCGAACTTCATAATATAGAAATATCCACTGGTATAGAGGTAACAGGATACAATATCCAAAATGGCGAAGTTAACTCTGTAATAACTAATAAAGGAATTATACAATGCGATATGGTTATTTGGGGGCTAGGTGCATGGACTCCTAGACACTGGGAACTTATAGGCATGCCAGCAACCATTGATTGCTCTTATACCGACGGATCAACTATTTTAAAAGATATGTGGACCTACTGGCGACTTAGAGAGGGTGAAATTTATTTTGAAACTCCTTATCTGACTTCAGAAGGGAAAAATCCTCCTATCCTTCACATAGAAAAAATGAATAGCCCAGTTTTCAGCGAGGAAACTGGTGAAAAGCTCGATGATTACTTATATGTATATTTCAAAAATGCTAATGAACGTATGAATAAACCTGGTCTTCAAGGTGGAATTACACCGGTAAAAATAGGCCCTTCTGCTGTTGTAGATCCTTATGGTCATACTAATGATCTTTATCAGGCTGAACCAGAATTTGCAGACTATTTTTGTGCAGCAATGGGAGCGACTTTGTCGCGATTCGAAGGTTGCAGATCTCATTTTCGTACTCGCCGCAACGGTGGTATAGGGGCATTTACCCCAGATAATTTACCAATTATTGACTGGTTATCCCCAAATATATATATGATTGCAGATAGTAATCATGGGTTTAAGATGATTGGCATCGGAAAATTGGTCGCCAGACTTCTTATGGGTGAGCGGGTTCCAGACCTTGAACCATTTTCATTTAGTCGTTATACGAAAGGGAAAACTTTTTCAGCAAACAATAGCCATTCACCTTGGGTCTAAATTAAATTCTACTTAAACCTCTCATTAATTTTTTCACCAAAGGTATCCATCATTCTGTTTGATACACCCTCAAAAATACCCTTGCCAAATTGGGCTAGTCTACCAGTCAATTGAAAATCAGTCACTGTATGAATTATTGTAACTTCCGGTGATGGCTCATCCAAAAAGATACTAATTACAGCAGAAACATTACTCCCCATTTTCCTATCGCTACCTTTTGCTCTTGCAGTCATCGAACACTTTAAGTTATCCATATTTTCAATCATCGTGCTACAATTGAAACTTGTGGAAAATGGGCCAATTTTAACTTTAATAGCGGCTTCATATTCGGTTTCTGAGATTTTCTTTGTTATCTCTGCTCCTGGAAAACAGGAAACTACTTCTTCTATCTCAGTTATGAAAGACCAAACTTCAGCAAGACTGGCATTAACCTGAACATCTTTTATTATTTCCATAGATTATTAGCTCCTGAATCTTGAAATAATCTTGTCTCCAATCTCTTTAAGCATTCCCTTTTTATCTATAATTGTGTATACAGTCATCGATATCGTGTTAACACCAACATCATATAACTTCTGTATCTGCTCACAAATGTCATCAGTTGTACCAGTAAGCATAAAGTGATCAATTACATCTTGAGTTACCACATTTCCATGAGGAGCATCAGTTTTCTCGTGTTCATAGTAATCATAAGCATCATGAGCTACCTTAATATCCTCCATTACTTGAGGGTCTAGCCTATCTTTCAGGGATTCTACATCCGCGTTATTCCATCTCAAAACAGAGAAGTAGAAAGAGGTCGCACTAGTTCCTGTATATGATTGAACTTCACGTCTTGCTTCCTCTTTACTATCTGCTACATAGCACATAGTTCGAACCCAAACATCTACTTCCGATGGGTCTCGGCCAACTTGTTCCGCTCCCTTTTGTAGCTGCTCCAATTTCCATTGAGCGATGGAAGGATGAACTCCTGTCGTTATCGCACCATCGGCAAGGGCTCCAGTTAATTGAAGTGAACGTGGTCCTTCACATCCAACATAAACCTTAAGAGGTTTATCAATCCACTCTGAATGCATTTTTGCGCCTCGATACTCAGCCTCTATTCCTGATGTGTAATCCTTAAAAAAGGTAATCGTCTCTTTCATTTCATCCATTCTACTACGCCGGGTATCCATTGTTCCCACCGCGCTCATTCCAACTCCTAGACCCACAAACGCACGGCCACCAGATAGTTCATTAATTGTCGCAGTAGCATTAGCTGTAACAGATGGATGTCTAGTAAATGGATTAGTAACGCCATGCCCAATCGTTATATGCTTGGTATTCACAGCAGCAATGGTCATCATAGAATAAACATCTCTAGATAAATTCTGTGAATCTATAAAGGTCAAATGAGAAAACCCAGCTTGCTCAGCTATTTTAGAATGTTCTGCTATCTCGTCTACTCTAAGATTACGGCCCATTCCAGTTCCAAATTCCATTCTCATGTGAAGTCCTCCATTTACAAAATCTATTGTTACCTTAAGAAGATAATACCAATATTAACAGTCGTAGTATAGGTGTCAACTAAATCATCTTGCTTAACGATCAAGCAGATTATAATTATATCCTAGTTGTTAACCAACCTCTGTAACCAAATTTAGAAACCTCCTCATGCGCTCCTATTGTGGGGATAATAGGGGAACAGAATATTTTGCTAAAATATAATTGGG
>Ga0114996_10006386_pt1 | contig 13598 bp, 15 predicted proteins | sample ArcticOcean_MG_C_4_FD_87039 | JGI IMG/M metagenome (GOLD analysis project Ga0114996, IMG submission 87039) | Marine microbial communities from western Arctic Ocean - ArcticOcean_MG_CB4_134 | ecosystem: Environmental > Aquatic > Marine > Oceanic | place: Arctic Ocean: Canada Basin | collected... | reverse complement strand
TTAATGAAGCAGAGTATCACTCATGACTAAAGTAATCTTAGAATTGCCGGATGAGATTTTCTCTACTTTGCGTCGTTCGCCAGAGGAATTTGTCGCTGAATTACGACTGGCCGGAGCTATCCATTGGTATGAACGACGAGGCGTTGTCTCGCAAGAAAAAGCGGCCCATATCGCCGGCCTGGATCGCACGGACTTTCTCAAAGCTCTATCCCGTGAGCAAGTAGATGTCTTCGCAGTAGATAGCGCTGAATTGAAGCAAGAACTGGATCGTGACTGAAAGACCGGCGGGCAATGCTTCTCCTCTCATTTTCTTGGCCAGCGGAGAAGTGGTCGGATGAGACGTGCTTCGCCGTGTCGCCGGCGGTGGCGCAGATCAAGTTCACGCCAGAGTCGGCCGGCTTCCAGTCCTTCTCTAGAGGACTTCTGAAGGTCAAGGATCTTTCTACTGCGATAAGGACCGAGGATAGCTAAAGCACGTCCAGCCCGATGTGTTCCGCCATCAGGTCGAAGTCCGAATCGCTGTGGACGATCCGGTGCCCGTTCTCGGCGCAAAATGTGCCGATGAGCACATCGATGGTCTTGCGCACGGTGACGCCCTTTGATCTCAACAGCCGGTAGTTGGCCGCCGACTGCTCCGCGATGTTGAAACCGACCCATGTCGAATTGCGGCAGCGATAGCAGGAGGGTGGCGACCTGGTTGCACTCACGGGCGGAGCGGATGCCCGCATGATTTCGCAATAGACGAGATCACCGATGCCGACGAGGTCTCGCTCAAAACATTGATCGACCTTGTCCACGACGCGCGGCACGCCCCCTTGAAATACTCGATCCAGGCCGATGTGTCGACGATGACCATCTCAGTCTGTTCTCATCTCTTCGAGATCACCTTCCCAGATAATCTTGCCCTTTAATTGGCGCAGTTTCTGCTGGTTGTTGACCTGAACGAGCAGGCGCAGACCCGACTCAATCGCTGCTCTCTTGCTACGGCAACCGCTAGACTGCAGGGCTTGGGTCATGAGGTCTTCGTCGATGACGACATTGGTGCGGCGTGCGGGCATGATTTATGTCCTTCACTTAGCGAAATACATACACATAGCGGTTTACATTGTCAAAAGCCGGCGCAGTCTGACCTGTGTGTCGATGAGTCCGCTTGGTCCCTCGTAGTTGATTTCCTCCTCGTAGGCGGGGTCTATCATGCCTGACTCCTGTAGCTTGGGCATTAGGCACCAGGAGCTCATAATTTGCTCGAGGGCCATGCAAAAGGGCGCCGGCCGTCGTGCACGTACGAGAAGAGCGCTGTCCGCCTCGGTGACTCAGCCTCCCAACGGTACGCTCCGTGACAGACAGTTCCTCCCAAAAAGAAGAGAACAGACCCGCGACGCATTGGAATGTGGCGGATCGGCGAGCGCTCGTTGCAGACCCGCACCGAGTGCGGCAAGGGGTAGCACGATTTGTGACTGCCCGGCACTACGACAAATCCGCCATCGTCGGGTCCGACGTCGGTGAGCTGCCAAGCGACGTTGATGCCTGACATCGTGTACACGCGCCCGTTCACCATCTCGTAGTGCTTGCCGATGCAGGTCGGGTTGGCGTTCCCTGAGTGCAGCATCTGCCCGCTCGAGCCTTTGACGTGGCACAGGGCCGTGTTCTGAGTTACCCTGTAACCTGCTCCAATCATCCAGTTCAGGCGCTGGACGATGGCCGGATGCGCCATCATTTTGAGGAAAGGCGCATTGTGCGGCGCCGGTAGCTGAAACAAGTCCTTCAGGTCCGGCCGGCCCGTGCCCGAGATCGTCGGCGCTCCAGGGATGTCAGCAAGCGTTACGTCCCCGTCAAGCTTGTCGCCCGCGCCTCGGTACAATATGCGATCGAGGTTAGCGTTGATGCCCGCCACGGCCGCATCGACCCAATCATCGTCCATGACGTCCTCAACCAACAGGTAGCCGTGAGTGTCAAACGCCCAGCGCTCGGCATGATCATCTCGGCGTTCGAACTCGAGGGCAGAGGAGGCCCTCTGCGCCGCGTCGGCATCGTCGGCAGAGGTAAGCCAGGTGGTAGTGCCGTCCGCTAGGAGCAGGCGACGCGAGTCGCCGCCCGCCAGCACGGTTTGCTCGGCCTCGCCCAGCCCTTCCGCCCATGCAGGCAGGAGCGGCTTGTCCTGCTGGTCAGGTGGCACCTGTGGCCGAGCTGTGCGCGAGATGAAGTTTACCACGAGTAGCTCGCCCCCATCACCCTGTGGGCAGATTCCGTGCAGCGTGCTGGCGGCGCACAGCAGCACGTCGCCCGCGGCCAGCGCCAGGCGCTCAGCGAAGCGGCTGGAGGACGGAAGCGGTGGGGCAGGCAGCCCGCTCTTGTGCGAGGATGGCACGACCACCAGCGGGCATTTGCCGTCTGCGGAGTCCGTGAGTGCGATGGCCACCACCAACCCCTGGCACTGCCGGATACGGACCTCTTCCCAGGCGCCGCCGGCCCTCTGGAGTTGAGTTCCGTCGGCATTGCGGCCATTCCACCCCACTAGGTTGATGTACGCCCGGTCCAGCGTATGCACCCCGCCTTCCAGTGGCAGCGAAGCCTCGTCGTGCCCTCCTGCGGCGGCAGCAACGTGCCTCGCATGGCCGTCCTGGCGAAAGCCGTCGCCGCACAGCTCGCGCACGTAGCGTCCGACGGCGCCGCCCTCGCTGCAGAGAGCGCTCAGTCCATCGCTGCTGTAGCGGCACGCGGACAGCTCGGCCTGGCTGAGGACCTGCGGCAGCACGACGAAACCGAGTGTGTCGAAGGTGAAGTCCTGCTCCGCGGTAAGGATTGAGAACTCGTGCACGTTCGTCGCCTCGTTCCAGTGGCTCACGGTGTAGGTGTCGATGCCCATGGTCAGACCTCGTCGGCTCTCTATTGATAACTGATGTGGTGGACGTAATGTCCGTGTCGTCTTCACTAGGTAGTGTAGTAACCCACCGTCGCCTCATGGCGGCGTGGTCGTCGGGGACCTGGAGTTTGCAGACGATGGTGCGGATACGGTCCAGGGTGTAGATTTAACCGAACGCTGGCACCGAGTCAAGCCCATTCGCCCTGCGAGGACGCAATTCCAGTTTATCGATACTACCGGCATCAATCTGCTAAAAGGCTAAATTCAACAAGGCTTCTCTTTACGGGGGGGCTCGCCGTTTATTGCGTTGCTATTGGCGCGGCATGGACTCTAAATGCTATATTTAGGTCGATCTACTATCTCTCAGGAGGGAAAATATGACACATCAATCTCGCCCCCAGCAGCCACCTGCAGCAAATCGCAACCTAATCAACGTGGGCAGAGACAAGCAGGGGCCCTGGGCGGGCTGGGGCATCGGCAGCTACGCCGACCCTGATGAGGAGGGAAACTCTGAAACCTACGCCTGGCGCGACGAGTTGATCGAGCCGGGCAGACACCACCAGCTTTTTATCGATGATGGCGCGCTAGCCTCAGCAGTGGGAATTGCGCGCACTCTTCACCCGCCTGTCAAGATTGGGCCGGTCATAAAATCGCCCATTGCCGGTTTTACGGTCCAAAGCCGCAATGCTCCGCAGTGGAATCCCGACAAAAAACTGTGGGAGTGGTGGGTGATGGCCCAGCGCCAGAATGAGGGCGATGGCGAAGGGGCCGATGGCGGCGGGTCGGCAGCGGATCGCAAGGGTGTCCCGCGGCACCAGGCGGTGCTGGAGAAAGGCCAAGCAGGTAGCGACGACCCGGTAGTCTTTGCGCATCCGGACGCCGTCCGCCAAAAGGACTACTACGGAAACGACGCCCCCGTGAGCAACCTCACACTCTACGCAACGTCAACTACCGGCGAAATATGGGACTTCCCGGCGCTGGGGCTATTTGAGTGGCAGGGCAGCACCGAAAACAGCATTGCAGTTGACCCCAGCGGCCCCCAGCTTTATCACGTCATACGCGACGAGAGTGCCCCTGCAGAACAGCGCTACAAGGGCCTCTTCGGCGTCGCCAATCGTGCGCCGGCGCTATCCGCCGACGGCTTTGCGTGGACTCTGCTTGACGTGCCACCCGTTCCCTCGCGTGACGAATCGCAGTTTTCCTATGACCCATACAAGAAGCGCTGGCTGGCGTGCGTCAAGCAACCCACGGAGTTCGGACGCTCGGTCTTTCTCTGCCAAAGCCCGGCTCACGACTTTGGCAACTTCTCGGCGCCGGAGCTGATGATCAAGGCGGATGATACCGACTGGGCCAACGCGCGCTCCCGGGTAAAAAACCTCTGCGAGGACCCGGCGTTTCTCACCCCGCCCATTGTCGACGACGAGGATTACTTCGCCGAAATCTACAACATGGCTGTGTTGCCCTATGCGGGAATGTATCTCGGCTTCCCCACTGTTTTCAATCCCATCGGCGCGATTCCACCGCCTGCAACCAATTTTACTCGCATCAACCAAGTAGAGATGGCCGTCTCGCGTGACCTGGCGCAGTGGGAGCGCGTCGCCGACCGCGCAATCGTGCTGGGGGTCGAACCCTACGACGGCAAAAACTACGGCACCGGCCAGTTGCTGCCTGCAGGCGCCCCGGTCGTGCGGCCCGACGGCGAGATCTGGTTTTATTACGCTGCCCACCGCTTCAATCTCAGCGCCAGCGACCACCGCAAGTTCGACGGAACCCGCGAGCTCTTCCGCCTCGGAGTGCAACCCGCTGATTTCGCGGACCAGGTCGCCCTGTGCCTGGCAAAGCTACGGCCCGACGGATTTGTGAGCCTCGACGCCGAGATACAAGGCACGGTGGTTACGAAGCCCTTCTTGTGGCCCAAGGGGCAACGGCTCTTGCTCAACTGCGACGCATCCTGGGGGGAGATATACGCCGAAGTGGTAGATGTTGAAACGGCGGTGCGGCCCCTGCTTGGCTTTGGCCGTGCGGCCGGCGGACCTGTGACGGGCGACCACCCACATGGCATTGCACTCAGCTGGGACGGTATTGCGGCGGAAGACTATGGGTGGGAGCAGCCTGTGCGGCTTAAATTGTATGCGCACCAGGCACGGCTATACTCATTTTGGTTGGAGTAAAATGATATAGTGAACGGCGAAACCAGAAGTATATAGCACCCTTACCCGGCAGGCTGTTCCATCTTTTGCGGCATAAGTCGATATCCCATCGCCCGCGTGATAGTGATCCTTCAGAATTGCAGAAATAGCTTTGCAGTCATAAGTTACCTCTTATTTGACATTATACATTAGAGTATTATGTTTCTCAGCATATAATAGGAGGGTTTACCGGTGAATTTTGTCAATCGTCACGAAGAAATGGAACGCCTGGAACGGGTTGCACAACGCGACGAGGCGGCGCTCGTTGTTGTCTGGGGGCGGCGCAGGCTTGGTAAAAGCAGACTGCTTGCCGAATGGTGCGCCAGACATGGAGGCACTTATTGGGTTGCCGACGAATCGGCAGGCACCATCCAGCGACAATACTTCGCCGAGGAGATTGACGCCATTTTTCCTGGTTTTGCCTCGGTTGTGTATCCGGATTGGACCGCATTGTTCAGTCGCTTGTCGAGCGAGGCCAGACAAGTCGGATGGCGCGGTCCTCTTATCATCGATGAATTTCCCTATCTAGTTTCAGCGGCACGGGAGCTTCCCAGTATTCTACAGAAATGGGTCGATCGCGAGAAACGGGAAGTGGGCATCATGCTCGCCCTTTCGGGTTCAAGTCAGCGCATGATGATGGACAGTATCCTAAATTCCACTGCCCCCCTCTATGGTCGAGCCGATGTCATTTTGAAGCTGAATCCAATCCTTCCCGGCTACATCGGTCAAATACTCTGCGTCGACGATGGGTCGTCGATACTGAATTACTACACCTGCTGGGGCGGCGTTCCCCGTTACTGGGAACTGTCTCAGCCTTTTGGCAAGGATTATCTGGCCGCAGTAGACGACCTGCTGCTTTCCCCTCTGGGCGTGCTGCACGACGAAATCGACAGGCTGCTGCGCCAGGAAATGCCATCAGCAGTACCTCTGCGTCCAATCCTCGATGCCATCGGCTTAGGGGCGCACAGGTCGTCGGAAATCGCGGCACGCTTGGGACTCCCTGCCACGTCCATTACCCGCAGTCTCAAGCAATTGCAAGAACTGGGGTATATTCTCCGCGAGGTACCTTTTGGCGAAGATGAGAAACGCAGCAGAAGAACACTCTATAAACTGGCCGATCCTTTCCTGCACCTATGGTTTCGGGTGGTGGCACCGCATCGGGGCGCCCTCCAGTCAGCTTCCAAAGAGGGGCGTTTGAAATTGCTGACAAATGTGTGGCCACAACTGCGGGCACAAGCCTGGGAGGAACTCTGCCGCCAAGCAGTTCCCCACCTTAAAACAACCAAACGGAACTGGGGCCCGGCTCGGCGCCACTGGTTATCTCAAGGGCACGAATGGGATGTGGTGTCGGCATCTTTGGACGGTCGTGCCGTCCTGCTTGGGGAATGCAAGAGCCTCAGCCGAAGCGCGCGCTCAACTGACATCGATAAAATCGTTCAGGATTTAATGGCAAAACAAGCACCATCCCTGCAGATACTCGACGGAAAAAAGCTTGAGTACCTGATCTTCTTACCCGTTCTCGAAACGCCCAACCACCCGCTGCCGTCAAATGTCCATCTCATCGACGGCAGAGACGTCTTCGCAGCACTGTCATCTGCTGCAACGGATACGTAAAGCCTCTATATTCGTTTCGTCCTATTCGGGTCGGAGCTCTTTCGAACCAGCAACTTTTATCTGCGCCTCATTCATACGCCAAATTCTGCGCTTGCATCAAACCGATCATATAACCAAAGGCAAAGATCTTGCCCTGCATGCCGTAGCCGCGTGTCGATTCCACATCCTCATCGCCCATAGTCGGGGCGTGGTCGGGACGGATGGGTCCGTCAAAACCAGCCCGGGCATATACCTCTAACATGCGCCCCATGTCCGTCGGGCCGTCGTCGTGAAAAGTCTCCGTAAAACGCGTGCCCGCCGTGCCCTCAACATCGCGATAGTGAACAAAAAACACCTTGCCCTGCTCGGTAAATTCCCGCGCCACGGAATAGATATCCTCACCCATAGCCTTAAAATTCCCCTGGCAAAACGTAACCCCACTATTGGGACTCGGCGCAATAGTGAGCAGCCGGCGATAAGCATCGGCGCTAACCATGATCTGCGACGAGCCTCTATAGGGCGAAATCGGCGGGTCGTTGGGATGATACCCCAAACGCACATTGGCTTTCTCGGCAACGGGGACGATGCGCTCCAACAGCCAGGTCAAATTGTCCCACAGCTGTTCTTCGCTCAACGCTTTCTCAAAAGGCGACTCCTCATTCGACGCCGCGTAATCGAATTGCGACGAAATAGCGCCACCGCGCACCGGCACCCAATCGGTCCGCGAACCGCCCTCGCCCAAATTGTAACACAGCACCGGAATGCCCACCTTGCCCATGGCTTCGATGGCGGCGATAAAATTGAGCAACTCCTCCTCCCGGCCCGGCGTGCCGCGGCGGATGTGATCGCCGCGCACCGGCGTCATGGTCTCGTAGACGGGAATGGAAAACCCGGCGTCGGCCCACTCGTCTTTTTGCTGCCGCATTGCCGCCTCGTACTGGTCGCGGCCAATTTCTTCGAGCGGCGGCCCAGTGACACAGTGTTTGACGCCCATATGTAGGCAGGTCTTAACGCGCTCGGGGTGTTCTTTGGGGCTCCTGCCCAAAACCATGGACAGCTTAAAATTTCCTTGTCGCATATGGGACTCCTTATCATAGTGAAGTGTACAGCGTCCGGGGCGCAGACAAATATAAAATCACTATATACGAAGTGCCAACTACAGTCTGCAATTTCACCTGAGTATTTGTGTTCACGACTTTTTGCTATTTATACATGCTAAATCGACCAGCTTGATGCCACCGCGGCGGCCCCCCTATATTTGATAGTTCTTGATGTCTCTGCCCACTAGTCGAAGCCGAAAAATCCGGAAGCCCAGTGACCCTATGAACGAACTCGCAATCAACGGGGGCCCAAAATCCAAGACGACGCCCTACAATCGCCCCAACCGACCTACACCGCGATACCGTTGGGCCCGACCCCGACTCTGTCGAAAAGCTAATCACACCAAAAACCAAAGCCATCATCAATGTCCACATGACCGGCATTGTCGGCGACATGGACCGCTTCCTCGAAATCTCCAAACGCCACGATATTCCTTTGCTCGAAGATGGTTCCCAATGCCACGGCGGCCGCTGGCGCGGCTCTATATCGACAAGACCTACGCGCGCGGCGAAACTCGTCGTGGCGACGAAGCCCTATTATTCGCCGGCATCAACGCCCGCCCCAACTGCCTCACCGGCGCCGTCGCCCTGGCCCAACTCGAACGGCTGCAGGACAATCTGGCGCGCCGCGATCACATTGTGCAGCGTTATTACAACGAACTGGCCGACCTCGCCCACCTGCGCTTGCCGCAGATCCATCCCCAGGCACAATGCGCCTGGTGGCCGCTGCCAGCCCTGTATACCGCTACCGAACCATGCCGCGACGAAATAATCAGTGCCCTGCAAGCAGAGGGTTTAGCTTGCAACAGCGGCCTATCACCAACCAAAGGCAACCTGCATCAGGCCGTAATTAAGAACAAACAATTCTTTGCCAATCAAGAAAACCCTCCGCATTTTCTCGCCGCTGTCGAATACGACGAATGGTCCTGTCCCGTCGCCGACGAGATTGCTCGGCAGGTAATTCGCCTGCCGGTCGATTTTCGCTTTACCGACCAGGACATCGACGAGACCATCGCCGGCATCCGCAAGGTATGGCAACACTATTTCAAGGCTTAAATTTGACCTATGACCAATAACCGCCCCAACATCCTGATGTTCTTGCCCGATGCCATGCCAGCCTCCGTTGTGCAGCCCGACAGCCAGTGCCTGACGCCCAACTTCGAGCGGCTGGCAGCCCCATGCGCTTTGAGCGCTGTTACACCACCACACCGATCTGCTCGCCGGCCCGCGCCAGCCTAATGACCGGGCTCTTACCCCACAACCACGGCGTCCTACAAGTTGAGCACTGCGTCGACGACGATCAGTGTTGCCTACGCACTGAAAACCCGCACTGGGCCCAGCGCCTCAGCGACGCCGGTTATCACACGGGTTACTTCGGCAAATGGCACATCGAACGCAGCAACCGTCTCGAAGATTTCGGCTGGCAGGTCAACGGTTGCGACGAGGCCGCGGCGCAACGCAAACTCGGTGAGGGCATCGCCGCCGTCGGCAACCTCTTGGAAGACGCCGTTTTGGCCCGCTACCTGGAACAGCCCGCTGGTTACAATCGGGTGTTACACTATGCCGTGACCAACGTCGCACCGGCGCAACGACGCATAGGCCTGACCACCAACAACGCCCTCGCTTTTCTCGACAACGTCACCAACGACGACCAACCTTGGGCTTGCTGTGTCAGCTTCACCGAACCCAACACGCCGGAAATCGCCGGTGCCGAGGCGTTCGCAAAATACGCTGTCGACGACATCGAACTACCGCCGAACCTCAACGACGACCTCAGCGATCGGCCGGCGCTGTATCGCCGCCAGCGCGAGATCTGGCAAGATACAACCGATCATCAATGGCGCCAACAACGCGCCGTCTACTACGCCGCCATCACCGAATTGGACGAACAGTTCGGCCGTCTGTTAGATCGCTTAGAATCCGCCAACGCACTCGACAACACTATCGTCTTGGTGCTAAGCGATCACGGCCGTTACCTTGGCGCCCACGGCTTCGACAACCACAACTTCGCCGCTTTCGAAGAAATTTATAATGTGCCGCTGATCATGGCTGGACCAGGAATCGCCAGCGGCACCCATTCTCGCGCTTGTGTCGGCATTGCCGACCTATGTCCCACATTGATCGAACTCGCCGGTGCAACACCGATCCCGGTACCAGACTCGCGCTCGTTTACACATCTCTTGCAGGACCCCGGCGCCGAAAACGGCGCGGCCTACGGCGAGAATCACGGCTGCCGCTTTACCGTAGAGCAGCGCATCCTCTGGGACGGCAATTGGAAATTCGTCTTCAACGGCTTTGATTATGATGAATTATATGATCTGGCGACGGACCCGTTTGAAACCAACAACGTCGCCGCCGCCCATCCCGACCGCTGCCAGCAGATGATGACACTTATCTGGCAACGGATTCACGCGACCGACGATGACGCCATGCTGGGCACGCACTATCCGCCCATGCGCATGGCCTGCGTCGGCCCCAATACGGGCCAACCTTCCCCAACCAGGAGCCACCCATGATTATCGACATCCACGCCCACGTACTGCGCTGGCCCATCCTCAAAAAAACCAATAGCCCCCGCCCCTTCATGTCGGCCGAAGAACAAATACGCCGCATGGACGAAAAAGGGGTGGACAAAGCCGTCATTCTACCGCTCAACTCAGCCGAAACGGTGAGCGAGCGCCAGAGCATGGGCGAAATCCTAGACATAGTCCGCCTCTACCCAAACCGCTTCATCCCTTTCGCCGATATCGACGTACGCCGCGCCGACTGGCGCACCCAAGAGCGTTTTGCCGATGTTTTGGCCCAGTACATGGAACACGGCGTTAAGGGTATCGGCGAACTGACCAGCCGAGTATACTGGGACGATCCACGCCTATGGGCTCTCTTTGCCGCCTGCCAAGACGCCGGCCTACCCATCACCTTCCACACCTCGCCCCCTGAAGCCGTCACCTATGGCCTCATAGACGAATTGGGTTTCCCGCGTCTCGAACAAACCCTACAGCAATTCCCCGAACTCGTTTTCTTCGGCCACAGCTCCGCCTTCTGGAGCGAAATCAGCGGCGATCTGACCGCCGCCACCAAAGAGGGCTACAGTGACACCCCCATCGCCCCCGGCGGTACTTTGGTACGGCTGTTCCGCCAATATCCCAACCTCTGCGGCGACATATCGGCCGGCTCGGGTTATAACGCCCTGACCCGCGACCCGGCCTTCACCTACGAATTTGTCGATGAGTTCCAGGACCGCCTGCTCCTAGGCCTGGACCACACCGACGTCGAACTCGACTTCCAACACATCGAATGGCTGCAGCAAGAGCAAAACGAGGGACATATCAGCGCCGCGATCGTCGACAAGATCCTCTGGCGCAACGCCGACCGCCTCATCGGCCTAGGGCTAGCCGACCATGAAAAGGCCGTCTCATGACGGCTGCTTGCTGCTAAATTTTAGGGGCCTTTATATTAATCCAGACTTATAAGCTCCCGTCTTTCCCAAGACATAATATTCAAGAAACGAGCTTATCCACTGCTCAATCTCCACCGGGCCCGGCTTGCTCGGATAGGGTTGCCCCGCTGGCCAGCAACCGTGATTGCCATCCTCCTCCATGCAGCCAAAGCGCGACGGGATGACCATTTTCGCAACGACGCTCCGGTTGCACCGCATCAAGCGATAATACTCTTCCATTTATCTTACCATATGGGATATCTAGGATCGTTTTGAGTTCGTCTTGGTCCCTGGGACCGAAAATCATGACGTAATCTGAATTCTCTCCAGATATAGAATCAGTTAGTGGATGGATGATGCCCCAGCCCTTTTCTAGGGCGACGACAGAAAATCCCACCGGAAGCAACATATGCATACTGCCGTCGGCGGGCTGGTGCAGGTGGCCGAATTCGCGGCTTTGGGAGATAAAAGCGTCGTCCGGCCCTTCGGCGAAACTGTCCTCCAATCTCCATCCTTGCGACCCTGCGAGAGAGAACTCGGTTGCTACGACCCGCACGCCCGGTAAGACGGAGACCGACGCCATCAATTCCTCCTGCAGGGACAACGGGGCGTTCCGACTGAACTGCTGATGCGGGATGACCTCTGGCGTGTCGGGAGGCGGTCGCTCTCTGACCGGAACCGCGCTCAGGGTATGAAAGATTTCGTCAGCGGGGATGACCTCTAAAAGATCGTCGGCTGCGGCCGGCCGCAGCCAGCCGTTTGTAGATATACTTATCGTTAAAGCTAATACGGCGAGAAGTATCCTGGAATCCATAATCCGTCTCCCGATTCTGTTGGGTCATGAAAACGCTAATAGTGCCAGTCTAGTCGCGACAACACCGATGGAAAAAACTGCCTGATCTCCGGCGAGGGAACTTCATCCTCGCGCATCACATGGCCGTTGAGCACATCTAAGTGCAGGCTGCAAAAACCAAATTGATTAGCTCCGGATTTCCTCCTTCTCCGCCGCGCCCACCAAAAGGATCTGGATTCTGCACAATCACTAATTCCTGGCTGGGAAACACAACAACGTAATGTCCCCCCGCCCCCCATGAATGGAAGCCGTCGCGCGGCAAATCGGGCCACAACTTGCCTTCGGAGTTACTCCAGAACCCATTGCCGTAGAACCACTCCTCTTCACTGCAGTGTTGTTTGATATGCGGTGCCACTTGCGTCGAATCGCGCATCCAGGCTTCCGACACCAGTTGCTCATCCTGCCACCGCCCATAATTGCACCACAACCAGCCGGCGCGCGCCAGATCAAACGCCGTGGTCACAATGCCCGTGCCATAGCTGAAGATGTTTTGTCGCGCCCTGGGGTGCAGATTGTTCAAGGCACCCGTAGTGTACTCCCATCCTACTCCAAGGGGTGCCGCGAGTTTCTCCTGCAGCAACTGCTTAAAACCGATCGACCCTTCTGGATCCGCCACGTCGTAATATCCGTACAGATTTGCAAGAGCATGCGCAAGAATGCACATCCCATAGCTCTGGTAGTGGAAAACAGTCCCGGGTTCCTCTCCGGGTTTCATATATCCTGAAGTATTCGAAATGAGCTGACGGAAAGTTATATGGCGATCTTTGGCAAAAGCATAACGTTCGTCCTTCGGTCCTTCGCCTGCGGGCACGTCCATGTATTCGGGCCAGTAATCGTACACTTCGGCATCTGCAGAAGGCAGCTTGCCCTCGGCTATAACCATGCCCAAAACATTTGATAGCATCGATTTCCAGGTCGAAGCCACCGAGATCTTTTTGCTACCTTCAATCCCGTGGTTCCATTCTACTGCCAACTTTCCCGCCTTGACTATAGCAAAGCGGTACTTGCGATCCTCGACGCGCTCGTCTAGCCAACTCTTGATCTCGGCCAAGCGGTCCGGATCGATGCCGACTTCCTCGGGAGCGACAACCTCCCAGCTAGCTTTTGGAAAAGATGCCGATGTCAATGGCTTACAACTTTGAGGATCAACGAATACCTATAGTTTCGACCCCGTTTTCCTTGAGCAAATCGAGCAAATGCACCACATCCTGATATGAAACCTCCCCCGCCCCAGTAAACATAACCTTGCGTTCCACACCAACTCCAGAAGGAAGCAGCTCCTTCAATGTGGCCGGCAGATCTTCCTCACTGACCTCTTCGTCATTGATCAAGATTTTGCCCTCTGCATTGAGCACAACCCTCGGGTCTTCCCTAACCTGTCCCGAAGCGACCCCACCCCCCTGGGGCAGCTTAGTCGACAGAGTTTGAAAAATAATCGGAGTAATCACCAAAAATCCCAGCAGCAGCGAAAGAGATACATCTGCCAGTGGGGTTACGTTGAGGGAGGACTCTGATCTTGCCGGTTTCCTTCTTTGCCGCCGTGCCATAACCACATTCCCGC
>Ga0114996_10006385_pt1 | contig 13599 bp, 7 predicted proteins | sample ArcticOcean_MG_C_4_FD_87039 | JGI IMG/M metagenome (GOLD analysis project Ga0114996, IMG submission 87039) | Marine microbial communities from western Arctic Ocean - ArcticOcean_MG_CB4_134 | ecosystem: Environmental > Aquatic > Marine > Oceanic | place: Arctic Ocean: Canada Basin | collected... | reverse complement strand
TCCGGCGAGATCACCCGAGTACGCGCGTGTGCTGGACCGCTATATCGCCCGCCTGGTTTCGCTGCGCCGCGAGAGTGACGCCCTGGCGCTTTTCGCCCGCGAAATCGAGAACAATCCCGATGATCCCGGCCTCTACGAGCGGCTGGCGGCGTTCCTCCAGCAGAACGCGCTCGGCGAGCAAGTCGAGCAGGTCTACCGCCGGGCGATTGCGCGCTTCCAGAATCCCTCTTGGTACGACAAGCTGGCGCGCTGGTACATGCGCCAGAGGAGATCGGGCGAGCTGACGAGCCTCACTCGCGAGGTCACCGAGGCTTTTTCCGGGACCGAGCTAGACACTTACTTCCAACAGATCGTAACAAGCGGTTCGCTTGGCAACCAAGCCTACCTGCAGGTCAATCTAGTTACTCACGAGCGCTTCCCGCACAATCTGACATTCGTGCGCAACCTGTTGCGGGCGTACACGACCCGCGATACAAGGAACCGTGCTGCTTGGGAGCGGCTGTTGCGGCAGTATTGGTTCCATGACGACGACTTGCGATCGCGTTTCCATGCGTTCCTGACCAGCTCCGGGCAGATGGAGGCAGAGTTGCGGGCACTTGCCTCATCGCTTGCGCCGGCGCGCGCGGGAAACTGGGAAGCGCTGGTTCGCGAAAACGCGGCGGCGGCGCAAATCATCGCCGAAGCCGACCTGTGGCGCTGCCACTTCGAGACAGCGGCTCCGGTGTTGCGTGCTCTCGCGGCCGAATTTCCAACTGACGAGCGCGTGGTCCATCGGGCTTCCGTCGTGCATCGCTCGGTAGCTCTGACGTATCCGTCCTTCACCGAGCAGGCGGGAAGTCTCGAGCAGGGTCTTCGAGACTACGATCCCGCAAATCGCGAGCGGCTCTCCTGGGCCGGAGATGTGCTGGCGGACAGCGAGATTTACGATCAAGCGGCCCCCTACTGGAATCGCATGGCCGAGGTGGAGCCCGGCAAGCCGGAAGGTTATCTCGAAGCGGCAACGGTTTTCTGGGACTACTACCAGTTTGACGATGCTCTGCGGCTGCTTGATCTGGGCCGAAGCAAGCTTGGAAATCCGGCGCTGTTTGCCTTCGAGGTCGGGGCAATCCACGAAAACCAGCGCGACTACGAAGCGGCGATCAATGAGTATGTCCGCGGCTCGCTGGCTTCCCAAGGAAACGGCGGTGCGCGCCGGCGTCTGTTGAGGCTGGCGCGCCGCGCTGCCCATCGCGAGCAGATTGACGAGGCGACCGCCGCCCTCGTCCGTGGCAACACGCCGGAAACCGCCGCGCTGGCGTTGCGTGTTGCCGTGCTTGACGTGCTGCGGCGCCACGACGATTTGGCGGCACTGCTCACGCGGCTCGCCACGCGGACCACTTCGCTGGAGTTGCTCGACCAAGTCAGCACACTGGCGGCGAATCACCGCGTGGAAGATGTTCGCGTCAAGGTCGTCCAGAAGCAAATCGAGCTCATCAGTGATCCAGTGGAGAAGATGCGGTTGCGATTGGCGCTGGTGAGGCTTTACGAAGGACAAAACGACCTAGACTCGGCGCGCGGTGCCATCGAGGAACTCTATGCTGAGCAGCCCAAGATTCTCGGAGTGATTCGCGGCGCCGTGGACTTCCACTGGCGAACGAAGAACTATGATCGCGGCTTGCAAGTGCTGCTGGAAGCCGCCGCCCAGTCCTATCCGGATTTGCAGACGAAGTTCCGGTTTGAAGCCGTACGCAAGGCGACCGGCATCAAGCGGTACGAGTTTGCCCGTGAACATCTGCAGCCGCTGCTCGACGAGAAACCGTTCGACGCGCAGTATCTGGCGGCGATGGCGGCTACCTATGGCGGCGAAGGCCGTTATGACGCCTTGCGTGATTTCTACGTCCAGAAGATTAACGCATTGCGTGAAGCCGGCCTGCCCGCCGAGGCAAAGAAAGCCCAGATTGCCACTTTGCGCCGGGGTGTCATCCCCGCCCTGACCGAGCTTGGCGACTTTGCGGCCGCCGTCGACCAATACATTGAGATCATCAACCGCTACCCGGACGACGAGCAGCTCATCCAAGAAGCAGCGCTCTACGCCGGCCCGCGTGGCCGCCAGCCGCAGTTGACCGGCTATTACGTCCGCACGACAGCCGAGTCGCCGAAAGACTTCCGTTACCACCGCGTTCTGGCCTGGGTGCAAACTCACTTTGAAAACTACGACGAAGCGATTGGCGCGTTCACGCGGGCGGCCCAGGTGCGTCCCGATCACACAGGCGTCCTGGAATCCCGGGCGGCGCTGGAAGAGCGGCTGATGCGCTTTGACGAGGCTCTGGGAAGTTACGAAAAGCTCTATGAGCTGACTTATGAAAACCCGCGCTGGATGGAAAAGATCGCCGAGATCCAGGCGCGTCAGCGGCGAGCCGGCGATGCGGTTGCCTCGCTTCAGAAGGCGCTGATCGAAGGACGGCCGGAGCGGCCGGAGAACTATTTCGCCGTCGCCCGGCGCTTGGAAGAGTGGAACCTGTCCGCGCAAGCCGTCCCGTTCGCCGACCAGGGCGTGAAGCTGGCCGGCGCTTATCTCTATCGTGATTCAGCCTACGTTCAGGGCGCCCGGCTGTACGCCCGGCTGATGACCAGAGCGCGGAACCACGAGGAAGCCTACGGATATCTTCAGGATGAGTGGAAACGCTCGGGCCGGGATGGCTGGAGAAACCGCTTCGTGTCGGCGATCGGAAAGATCGGTACGGCAGTGGACCGCTACTACGCGCCGGAAGAAAAATCCACTTTCGAGGCTTTCTTGCTGCGAACAAAAGCCGCGGTCAACGCCAATGAGTTCGAGCGGGTCCTGATCCCGCTGGTCCAGTCGGCAGCCTTGGCGGAGCTGGAAGTGCAGTGGCGGCACGAGCGTCTGCTGGCGAATCCCGGCCGCGGCCAGGCAAGCACGCATGAGCGGCGTCTCATCGAGCTGCAACAGAAGCGTCTGAAACACGACGAATTGGGGAATCAGCTCGAGGCCTACTGGAACGTCTACCCACGGAATAGCAGCCGGGCCTACCTCCTCGACCGTGCCGCCCAGGCCTATCAGGCGGCGGGCAATGAAGACGACGAGTTCCGTGTCAGGCAGCAGCGCGGAACCGACTCCGAACGCTACCTGGAACTCCTGCTCAAACGCCAGCCGGACGGCCTGATCGCCCTGGCCGCTTCGGGAGGCGGTTCGCCCCGCGATAATCGGGCGGCCAACTACGCCGTCGCCAACGGTGGCGTCGATCTCGCCTTGCGAGCCGTTGCCGCGCGAGGCCGCAAGCTGCCACCTGTCTGGACCAGGGCCTACCGCGGATTAGCCGGGTTGCATTACTCCCGCGTCGCTCCGGAAATTGATGACGCTTTTGCTGAGCTGCTCGACAGCGGAGCCATCAGCCAGCGCATCGGCCGGGCGCTGGATCGAGACCAAGAACTGGCCGGTGACCTGTGGTTTTACTACGGTGCCCGCTATGGCGAGTACTTGCGGTTGGACGGCCGTCCCGAGGCGGAAGACTACCTGCCGGCCTCGCTCGAAGGCGCTTCAGCACGCGTGTCGGCCTATTCCGATCTCGCGGACTACTATCGGGAACAAGGCGCTTATGACGAAGCTTTAGCCGACTACCGGCACGTTCTGGAATTGCAACCGGGAAACGCCGCGGTTCATCATTCCATGGCCGCTGTTCTTTGGAGTCAAGGCAAGCGTGATGAAGCGATCGCCGAATGGAGCGCGGCTTTGGCGGCTTATACAGACCAGGTTCAGCGAAGCCGCTTGGGGCCGTCGTTTTGGGAGGAGGTTCCCGCAATCGTCCGGGCCATTGGACAGCAAGACTTGATGCCGTCGCTCGAAGCACCCGTCCTCAAGCTTCTTCGTACTTATGTGGGCCGAAACGGCGCCTATCGTGTATCTGGGCTGCTGCAAGCATTTGTCGAGAGTTCAGCCAATCGGCAGGCGGCGCTGGCGAGCGTCCTTGAGTTCGACAGCGAGGCCAACAACCGCGTTGGTTATCTGGAAGTGCTGGCGAACGCCGAGTGGGTTCCGGGGGATCAACGAGAGACCGTGCTCGCGCGAGTTGTCGAGGCAGCCGAACAACATGCTGGGCGTGCTCGAGGGCAGGCGATCTTCGTTGCCCGGCAAGCCGTCACCAAATGGAGGGTTCGCTCGATCGAGCACCTGCTCGACACCAAGCACCCAGGCAAAGCCGCACAAGCTTTGGAGACTCTGCTTGAAAGCTTGGCGCCTTCCCTTCACCCGGCACAGGCTCCGCTGGAGATCCGGGTCGCGGCCCAGACCGGTGGCCTGGAGGAACTGCTTTCCCGCTACCGGCGGCAGGCGCTCGCGGCGCCCACCTTGCAGCACCTGCAAACGGCGGCTAGGAAACTGCGCGGCAACGGCGACACAGATTCCGCACGGCGCTTGCTTGACTTCGCCTACTCCCGGCAAATCGAACGCCGTGATCTGAGCGCCGCGAATTTCCTCGGGCTTGCCGAGCTGCGCTTCGAGCAGGAACGGGCCGAGGACGGGCTGGCTTTGTTGCGGCGCATGACTCTCGTTTCCGGAGAACCGTTTGAGCAGTTTGTTCCGGTCGCTGAATTGCTCGTGAAGGTGGGCCGGCATGACGCAGCGGTCGAATTCCTGAGCGATCGTGTCGGGACGGTTCCCTGGGATGTCACTGCCCGGCTGCAGCTTGTGGAAGCCCGCTTAGCGGCAGGAGAGACACCGCAACCCTCCGCGCGGGCGCTGACCGGGATCGCCTCTTCCGTTGAGAACGACTACGCATCGCGGGTCGCTGCCGCCAAACTACTGCGGCGGGTTGGCACTGGGCCGGGTGATCTTGGATCCGGCGAACTGGATGCACTGGCGTCGGGCGTTGAGCCGGCCTCACACCTCGTCCGGGACTACGACTATCACAGCCGCCTCACTGCTTCGGAGCGCGCGGCCGCGGCTGGGAACACCAGCTCCCAGTTGCAACTGTTGCGCGAAGCTTTGGCCGTTCGCCCGGAGGCCATCACGCCGCGAATAGCTGCCTTCCGCGCCGCCCGCAAAGCGGATGACCACACTCTCGCACTCGCCGCGCTGATGCCGTTGATGCATCAAAGCGGCTGGGGACAACAGCTATTCAAGCAGGATTCCGTTTTTGGTGAAACGCGAAATCAAGACAAATTGCAACCCTGGATGGCGGACCAATTCCTGTCTCGAAATGGACTCGGCAATCGCGAACGGGCCACGATCGCGCGGGAGCTGGGCGCCTCGGCCGAAACCCTCGGCCGCCTCGACGCCGCCTCGCTGCACTTCCAACTGGCGCTGAAAATGGACTTGTCACCCGGCGTCAAACAGGAAGTAACCGAAGCCCTCGGCAGGGTCGAGGCGGAACGCGGCTTGCGCATGGAAAACGCCAAGCGGCGGCCTGTGATCAGCAAGAACCTGGAGCAGGACCGGGCGATACGACCCAGGCTGAGCACCGTTGCCGAAGGGGAATCACGATGAAGAACGGGCTCGGTTTCGCGTGCGGACTGCTCCTGCTGGCGCTTGCTGCGTCGGCGCTGATGCAAGTCCCGGCCAGTGCCCCGCCCCTGGCGCGGTTGGTTCCTTCCGGGCCGTTGCTGGTGCTCGAAGCGCTCGACTTCTCCGAACTGCTGGCTGACTGGAGGGGTTCACGGGAAAAGCCGCTGTGGCTTGCCAGCACCAACTACCAGGTGTTTTCGCGGTCCAAGCTTTTCCTGCGGCTCGAAGAAGTTCACAAAGAGTTCACGGCCGCCGCCGGCTTTACCCCGGACTTGTCCATGCTCGAATCCATCGCCGGCGCCGAATCGGTCTTGGCGCTTTACGACGTCGGACAGGTCGAGTTTCTCTACATCACCAAGCTTCCCTCGGCCCGCCGGCTGCAAAGTGTTCTGTGGCAGACGCGCGCTAACTTCGAGCCGCGAAACGTGGCGGACACTCCTTACTACGTGCGGGTGGAGCAGAAGTCGGGGCGCATCGTTGCATTCGCCACGACCGAGGATTATCTGCTTCTCTCCACCAGTGAAGACCCGCTGGCCAATGCGCTCAAGCTCCTTGCCGGCGAAAGCGGAGCGGCTGACAGCGGAACCGCGGTGACTGCGAGTGCAACCCCGGTGACAGGGCAGCCATGGTACGCCGACGGCGTCCAAGCAGCGGGACGGCCCGGCGAACTTCGCATGGTGCTGAACATGAGTTCGATCGTTCGCAGCCCCCACTTTCGCTCCTACTGGATTCAGCAGAACGTTTCCGAGCTGCGGCAATATCGCGCCGCCGTTTCCGACCTGCATCGGAGCGCGGACGAAATTCGCGAGAGGCGCGTTTTTCTGCGTCCGGCGGCGGTGACGGGCGAGGCTGAATCGCAACCCGAAGAATCGAGTATTGCCGCTGATCTGACCCGGCTTGTCGGCGATGACTTGGGCTTCTACCGCGTCTGGAATGCACCGAAACTTCAAGACACCCTCACGCTGCTTGAGCGCAAGATCCTGGCGCGGCGCACGGGAACGCCCCCGACGCCGAGGGTTGCCCCGACCGTCTTCCTTGGTGGGGGCGCCGTCGGCAGCGAAGCAGCGCTCGAGACGCGCATCGACGAACCTCCGCCGGTCCCGCTGCAAGGCGGTTTTCCCCACGCTCCGCTGCGAGCTATATTGGAGCGCGCCGGGCTGCAGGCAGTGCTCCAGACACAATCGAGCCGGCCTCTTTCCGACAGCGTTTTTTTGGGAGACGAGACGTTGGTGGTCCTCCTGGCTAATTCGGACTGGAAGCTCGAGGAGGCCCGCGATGCGCTCGCTGACTCGGTTCGCGGACTTTGGACGGCCTCCAGGCTCGGTGCTCAGTGGGCGGACCAAAACGACAACGGCGAAACCTATTCGGAGCTGGATGGTTTGACGCCGCTGCTGGTCGCTGCCCGAGGCAAGCACCTTTTCGTAGCGAATGCGGCGCAGCCCCTGTTGGCGGCGCTGGGACGAATGACGGCCCCGGCCAGCGGCCCAGGTTCCGGGTATGCGGCGGCGTTTAGCCATGCCCGCGAGAGCACCAATTACCGCCGATTCATGGGGCAGCTCGACAGTCTCCAAATTCAGCGCTACGGCTCGTCACCGAATCGCTCGCCTGAGTTTTTCTCGGAGAATGTCGGCAGCTTGAGCACGGCGCTCGCGCGCGTCAAAGACGTTTCGCTGCGCACCGAGGATCGCGGGAGCACCGTTGTACAAACCGTCACCTACGAGCTGAACCCATGAAGATCAGCGTCATTTTATTGGGCGCTCTGTTGGCCGCGCTGGGCGGGGTATGCGTAGCGCGATCCGAACCCGCGGCTGCGCTGAACCCGGAAGAGACGATCGAGCCCTCTCGTGTTTCTTACGTCATCGTCAGCACCGAAACAAGCGCAATCGTCGAGGCCGACTGGAAACGTTTGGACGTGCCGGTTCCCGCCGGTTCCCTGGTCAAGCCCTTCACGGCGCTGGCCTACGCCAAGACTCACTCTTTTCGCTATCCGAAGCTGAGATGCCGCGGAGCCGAGGATGAGTGCTGGCTTCCGAAGGGCCACGGAACAGTAGGAATAGAGCAGGCGCTGGCTCAATCCTGCAACGCGTATTTCCAGCAGTTGGCCGATCGCGTGTTGTGGGCCGATATCGAAACGATTGCGCGGCGCTTCGGACTGGCCGCGCCCCCGATGGATGCTCCGGCCAGTGCGTATATCGGCCTCGGCAGTGAATGGAAGTTGCAACCGCTGGCGCTCGTGCGGGCTTACGAAGAACTGGTTCGCGGATCGGGCAACCCCGGCATCGAGCGATTGCTTCAAGGGCTGGCGTTGGGTTCCCGGGGCGGCACCGGCAGCGGCATAGGAAGGGCGCTCGATGGCGCGGCGGCCCTGGCGAAAACGGGCACTTCGCCTTGTGGCCATTTGGGCGACCCAGAACACGAGGCCTCGAACGGCGACGGCTATGTGATCGCGCTTTATCCTGCCGAAGCCCCGCGCTACACGATGCTCGTTCAAGTCCACGGCGTGCCGGGCCGTGTCGCGGCGATTGTCGGAGGAAAGATTCTCGCGCGTGTTGTCCAAGGCCACTGAAATTGCCCGTGCCCGAGAACTTGCAAACGATCGGACAGAGGCGTGGACGGAAGTCCACGCTCATGCCGTCATGGAGGCCGACGCCGCCAGCCCGGAGCCCGACGCTGCCGACCGGGAGGCCGACGCTCCCAGCCCGGAGCCCAACGCTGCCAGCCCGGTTGCCAACGTCGCCAGCCCGGAGCCCGACGCTGCCGACCGCGAGCCGCGAGCCACGCTTGCTCCCTTGGCTGGCGCTTCTCCTGGTAACGCTACCCGTTGCTCATGCCTCCGAGACAGTGCGGGTCGGGGTGTTCGGCCTCTTCCACCCAGCCGAACTAGCCGTTCGCGCTACACCCGGCTCGACACTCATCGTCGAAACTGGGCCCGCCCAATTCACCGTTGCGGATGCCGGTGCGGTTCGTCTCCGGGTGTCCGGATCAGGGATTGAATGCGCCATCGGTGCCACTGCGGTGAACGCGAAGAAAGTGCTGCTGCGGGCCAGCGGATCGCGCTCACCGTTCCGCCTTTCCGTGCCGGGAAAGATCGGCCGGCTCTATCAAGGCGAGCTGGAAGTTCTTCCGTCGGACGGAGCGCTGCGCGCGATCGTTGTCATGGACGCCGAAACCGCTGTGGCTTCGGTCGTCGCGGCGGAAAGCCAGGCGGGTGCATCGCTGGAAGCCCTCCGGGCTCAAGCGGTCGCTAGCCGCTCTTTCCTTCTCGCCAGCTGGGGCCGTCATCAGGAATTCGACCTCTGTGACACGACCCATTGCCAATTCCTGAAGCAGCCTCCTTCCGCCGATAGTCGTGCCGCCGAAGCGGCTCGGACAACACGGGGGCTGGTGCTCCGCTATCGAAACAGCATCGTGCCGGCCATGTTCTTTGCAGCGTGCGGCGGGAAGACCTTCGCTCTGCAAGATGTCGGAATGAGGCCGGGCAACTATCCGTTTCGTTCGGTTGAATGTCCGATCTGTGCGCGAAAACCGAAGCGCTGGCAGCGGCGGATCGCACGGGTTGACGCGGAACCGCTGCTTGCCTCTGGCCTCTCCGAGCTTGCCCGCATCTTGCTGGTCCGGAAGCTCGGCTGGAACGCGGTTCCCAGCAATGCGTACAGCGTTGACTCCGATGGCGATACCGTGAGCCTGCGGGGCAGAGGCGCGGGTCACGGCGTGGGACTTTGCCAGCGGGGCGCGGCCGGCCTAGCCGCTCAGGGCATGAGTTTCACGGAGATTTTGCGTCACTACTTCCCCGATACGACAATTGAAGCCAGGCATTAGCTGACAACATGGAGAGATACCTGGTGCCGTCTACCGGGGCTCGAACCGCGGACTTCCGGGGCGGTCCAACGGCGGGCTTCCGGGCGCTCGACCGCGGACTTCCGGGGCGCTCCAACGGCGGGCTTCCGGGGCGCTCGACCGCGGACTTCCAGGACGCTCGACCGCGGACTTCCGTCCGCGGCTCTGTCGTTGCGTTTGGATCTCGTCGCATTCGGGGGTGGATTGGCCGATCATTTCGCGAGTGAAGTGACACTGATCTCCTTGAACCAGACGACCGATTCTTCGTCGTGGTTTTGGAGGCCGATGTATCCACTGTCAGGACGCGGGCCGCGCCTTGGTTCGTAATATTTCTTTCGCTCCGGGACGGGCTGTGAACCTTCAAACGTGTTGACCACCTTGCCGTTCACGCTGATGAGGGTGGTCTGGCCTTCGAGCTTGATCTCCATCGTGTTCCAGCCGGAAGGCGCGGGACGGAACTCTTCCGCTCTCGACATCGAGTAAATCGCACCGGTTCGATGGAACTCGTCACCTCCATCGTTGATCTGCACCTCATACCCGCGGTGAACCGGAAACCAGGCGTCGTGGGGCTCCACTGGAATCCGGATGAAAACGCCTGAGTTGGTGTTCGCATTCGAACCCTTGTAGACCACCCGGATGACGGCGTCGCCGAACTTCTCCCCGGTGTACCAGAGCAGGCCCATGCCTCCTTTTGTTTTCAGCGCGCCGTCCTCGACCGTGAACGAGCCCTTGCTGACATGCGTCCAGCCGCTCAGGTCTTTCCCGTTAAAGAGCTGCTTGCGCGGCGGGTCAGCACCCTTGGCTCCCGAACCAACTATGACAGCGAACAAGGTGGCGGCGATTGCGATACGACTCTTCATAAAATCTCTCCAGGCCCGACACAGGGCATTTCTCCAAGCCCGACACAGGGCATTTCTCCAGGCCCATACAGGATAGCGAAACCGCCGGCTCAGAATTGTGGAAATCACGCCTTCCGGCGGGCGCGAGTCAAGCCTTTTCGGTCAGCTTCGTCTGTTGCTCATCTTGCGCGAACGGCGCCATGGGTCCGCGCCATGCGCCCTCGCCGGTCTAAACTAAACTGTTTCCCGCGCCAATCCACACAGCTTCCGAAGAAGCTGGACAACCAGACCAGAAAAGCGAGCAGGTCCGCCAGCGGCAGCAACCAGAGGCTCCGTTTTGCCTCGCGTGAGTCCACGCAATCGGCAACAAGCCACGCGGCGACAAACCGCAAAGTCAGGCAACAGGCAGCCGCCGCGGCGAGCGGCGGCGTGTGACTCCCAGCCGCGAGCGCCGCAAGGCTCCACACCGTTCCATGGGTAACGATCAGTCCCGCATGTCCCCCTGGCCGCATGACGCGAATCGTGCGCGACCAGCGCAACAGATGGCGCCACACCGCCTTCCACGAATCGGCGGGAAGAAGCGTCTCAACGGCAGTCCCGGAAAGTGCGACCTCCTGGCCGCTGCTTGAGATCAGGTTCCCCAGTAAATAGTCGTCGGCCAGGAAAGGCCTTATTCGCGTGAAGCCTCCGATCCGGGCGAGGTCGCTCCGCCGCAACAGCATCGTGGCTCCCAAAGCGAATTTCATCCCTTGCAAGCTTCTTCCGAGCAGCACTTGCCCTTGGTATTCCGTCGATATCCACAGGGCCTCGATCAGGGACGCGAAGGTCCCGCCGGGCTGGGCGCGGTAGAGGCAGCTCACCAGACCGACCCCGTTCTCGGAGAGATCCGCCACGATCTTGCGGAAGTAACCACTCCCGACGCGGATGTCGCTGTCGTTGACGAGCAATAGATCGTAACGCGCCTTTTCCGCCAGTTTTTCGAGAACAAAAACTTTCGGGTTTCCCTCGGGAGAGTGTCCGCACTCGACCAGCTCGATCGACAGATGCGGAAATTCAGCGGCAAGCCGCCGGACCGCTTCCGCCGCCGGGTCGCTCGCATTGGTTACCCCGAAAAGCAACTCAAATTTCGGGTAGTCCTGAAGCGCATGGGTGCGAAGATTTTCGTCGAGACCCGGCGCCGAGCCGCCGAGGGGTTTGAGCACAGACAAGGGCTTAAGCGCCGACCAGGGCTTAAGCGCCGACAAGGCCTTACGTTCCAAAAGGACCGGCGGCGCAGTCGACTGCGCGTCCCTCAAGCTGTCGCGTTTGCGGTCACGCCGGAACCGCCAGGCTGAGCAGCAAACCCCGAGATAGTAGGCCGTGGCGCAAACCACCATCAGCCCCAAAGCCGCGCCGGCGAAATGAATTGCGCTTACGCCCACGATGGCTTACCAGGAAATCAATACCACGCCGCAGCTAACAAGAATCGTCGCCGCATACCTGCGCATTGAAATCCTCTCCTTGAGGAAAACCTTTGCCAGCAGCGTTTCGACGACATAGGCCCCGGCCGTGGCGGGTACGGCGAAGCTTACGTCCTCGATGGATAGTAGCGCCATGAAGGCGAAGAACGACACCGCGTAGCCCGCGATGGAGAGCCAAATAAAAGCGTTTTGCGCTAGCGCCGCGGCGCTGTCGAGCAGCGAACGCAGCCCGAACTGGCTGATCTCTCCGAGGCGGCGCATGGCGGCGGCTTTGAGTAAATCACCCAGCACCGTTCCAGCGATCACCAGCGTGAGCAGGAAGACGGTCACGTCCCATCCACCCCTTTGGATTCCTCGACGGTAGAGACGGGCGTCGAGCCGGCCAGCGCCACGCCCAGTGTCACTAGCAAAGTCCCGGCCCATCTGGTTTCCGAGATCGTCTCACCTAAGAACCCCCAACTGAGCACCGCGACCAGGACGTAACCGATCGAGGTCACCAGCAAGACATAGCTTAAGTCCGCCCAACTCAGCACGATCGCGTGCGCAACGAAAAAGAGCAGCAGCAGGGCCACTCCGCCGAGGACCCAGGGGTTGGCCATTGCCTGAAGGCCGGAGTAAATCAGGTCCGCCGGCGAATAGGATGCGATACTGCCTACCTGCTCCATGCCGTGCCCCAGCACGACGTTGCCCAGGGCATTGGCGATGATGACGACGAGCAGGAAAGCGGTGGTTTTCAATTCAGAGCCCCGAAACGCAAGTGAGGGGTCAATCCGCGGGCGCGCCCCGCCGCGGGAAGCTTTGCAGGCGTGTCGGTTGGGAATTACCGGAGCGCGACGCCCTGAAGTGGCGCACGGCTCAAGCGGTGCCGCGTTGGGGCTCCGCCCCACCGTCTTCGTCTTCCGGGGGCTAGCCGTTCCACGACCGGCAGGCCATGCCAGGTCACAGCAGCCAGCACGATCCGCCGTCACGCTGCCTGATCGTCGCGCCGCTGATCAGCAACAAAGCGCTGGCGCTTCGCCCGAAGCGAAAGGTACTCCCTCGCTTCCTTGTAGAGCCGCCGACGGTCCGCTCCATTGAAGATAGCTTTGCGGACGATTCTCCAAGCCACCCTCGGGCGGAAATAATACTCGTCGTAAAAGCGCTCAACCCACTCCATGATTTCGGGTTGATCCAGCTCACCGTAGGTGATGTTCGGCAGTTGGTGGCCATTCTCATCGGTCATCGAGTCCTGCGTGATCATGCTATTGGTCTTCACATAGTCGTAGAACTCGGTGCCGGGGTAGGGATGAGCGATCGCGACTTGGATCGTCTCGGTATCCATGCGCTTGGCGAAGTCGATCGTGCGGCGGATGGACTCCCGCGTCTCACCCGGCAGCCCGACAATGAAGTCGCCATGAATCACCAATCCCAGTTTCTTGCAATGCTTGGTAAAGCGCTCGGCCTGCTCGATCGTGGCGCCTTTCTTGATGTTCTTGAGAATCTGCGGATCCCCGGACTCGTAGCCGACAATGAGCAGCCGGCAGCCGGCGTCTTTCATGGCTTTCAGCGTCTCGTAGTCGACCGTCACCCGTGACGTGCAAGACCAGGTGAAATTGAGCGGCTTCAGCTTCTCGCACAGCTCGATGACTCGCGACTTGCGAATGTTGAAGGTGTCGTCGTCGAAGAAAATCTCCTTTAGCCCCGGGAAATTCTCCAGCGTCCATGAGACCTCACCCGCCACATCCTCGGCGGAACGAGTTCGCCAGCGGTGCCCCGACAGCGTTTGCGGCCATAAGCAAAACGTACACAGAGCCGGGCATCCGCGTTCGGTGTAGAAGGCAAGATAGGGATGGAGCAGAAAAGGTACGTTGTAACGCTCGACGTCGAGATCCCGTTTGTAGACCTTCGTGACCCAGGGCAAGGTGTCGAGGTTATCGATCGGCTGGGCCTCGGGATTGTGGACGAACCCGCCGTTTTCGCGGTA
>Ga0114996_10006383_pt1 | contig 13609 bp, 11 predicted proteins | sample ArcticOcean_MG_C_4_FD_87039 | JGI IMG/M metagenome (GOLD analysis project Ga0114996, IMG submission 87039) | Marine microbial communities from western Arctic Ocean - ArcticOcean_MG_CB4_134 | ecosystem: Environmental > Aquatic > Marine > Oceanic | place: Arctic Ocean: Canada Basin | collected... | reverse complement strand
GTTGAATTTTATTCCGACGATCGCATTTGATTGAATAGTAGAACAAAGCAACACAGACCCTTTAGCTACCAAAACCCCTCTCTAGATTGCCGCAAAGAGACGGGTTTCCGAGCACCCAAAATATAGGACTCAATCGAGATGCCCTGCCCCCACGAGAAGTTCTGTTAGTTCTTCCATCGAAATAAAATCTTCTCCGCTGGTGTACTCGGATGTGCGTACAGGCTCAAAATCACGAGTGGATTTAGCTATCGGCAGTATCGTGTTAATAACATAGTAGCCGTTTCGTTCAGATGTCCTAAGACACTCTTCTTCACTGAGCAGAATTTCGTCGATTTTCTCACCAGGACGGATGCCTATTTCTTCTATTTCAATGTCTCTAGATCCGATCATCACGCGTGCAATGTCGATGATACGGGCACTGGGAACTTGCGGTACAAGTATCTCCCCTCGCTGACCTCCTCTCAGGGCCTCAAAAACCACATCCACCGCCCTATCCAAGGTAAGCAAGAATCGGGTCATTTTTGGTGATGTAATTGTGATAGGCCCGCCCGCCTCGATCTGTTTTTTGAAATATGGAATAACCGAACCTCGACTCGCTATTACGTTTCCGTACCGTACCGCCATAAAGTCGGTATCAGCTACATCCGCGTTACCCGCCAAAAGCAACCTCTCTTGTAGGGCTTTGGTCATCCCCATCACATTGACAGGTTTACAGGCTTTATCGGTGGAGATTGTTATCACTTTCTGAACGTCCAGCCTGTGTTCACGGATACCGCGAACGATATTGTAAGGGCCTATAATATTAGTGCGTACCGCCTCATAGGGGAAAAACTCGCATTGAGGAACTTGCTTGAGCGCTGCCGCGTTGATTACCACATCGGCTCTCCTCAATACAGGCAACAATGTGTCATAGAGACGTATATCTCCTATATGGAACTCTATTAGATCTTCGATAGCGAAGGTTCTTATGTCTTCACTGGCCTGGTTCCGCATGTTGTACTGCTTGAGTTCGTCCCGAGAAAAAACCAAAATTTTGCGGATCTTACCCATCTCCCCTGTCATTATCCGCCGGACAATAGCGTTCCCTAGAGAACCAGTACCACCCGTTATTAGGACCGTCAATCCATCAAGATTCATACCTATACCTCCCTTCCAGCACCGACAATCTGACCAGAATCATTCCCTGCTAAATGACTTGCGACTCTCTTCTTGTGATACATCCTATCCACGAATCGACTAATGTCGGGATTTGTTGCATGCACTCCCGCCTTCCGTGGAGCTGAACCCGTCATCTGCTTGTATAGACTAACAGCCAGGCTGAAAGCCAGAGAGAATTTCCCCGGCACAACAGCATAAACATCATTGTCCTCCCTAAGAATGCGATACGCATAATTCCGGTGCCCTTTCTTTTTACCTACTTCAGTCTTCTGGCTGACATATACTTCAACAAACTGCGCCTTTTCTAGGCGCGGAAATATGCTTCTAGCGCGCTCGATTAGACCTTTTTTTGACGCCTCTATCTCGGCCGGACAATTAGGATCTGCTGAGTACCCGCCGCCAATCAAGGAATAGGGTTCACCATCTACGTAATGCTTCATGTGGTTAATTGTCTCGGATACAAATGGAGTCAACCGGACCACATTCCCATCAGCCACGTGAGGATAAGCTATTAGCAATGGGGAGGCCACATTCCTGAAACCGAAGCCCGGAAGATGGCCTACCAGGCTTTTACCACTTGCCAAAACAAGCTTCTTGGCAATTTTCGTTGTTCCATTTTTCAGGCAAATCTCCAGCCCATCTGGACCTTTTTGATAGCCCTCATAGGCACTATCCAAAAGAATCTCCCCCTTGTGTGAAATAAGACTTCTTGTCAAAGCCGCGACGATATTTCCTGAGTTCATCGGTCGATCATAGCCTGTGATCTGGAAATGTGTGTTCGTATCAAGATTGATATCTTTGTCCGTGAACTTATCAATGATGCTGTTGGAATAGTCCCACCACCACCCTTTAGCGATGTGGGGGGAGGCAGGCCCCGTACGCCAATCAAATTTGTAGAACCTATTATGCCGTGAAACAAACTGCTTGATTGCAAATTCCCAGGTTAATCGGGCGCCAATTCTTTTCAGTCCATCCAGGATTGATCTAGCCTTATAGAAGAGAAATTCAGGATCATTGGGTGCGGCAACAATATATTCGATCAGTTGGTCCCTGAACCAGGCTTCCGATGTCGATGTCGATGTCAAATTCCCGTTTTCTCCGACGCATAGATTCATCCCTTCAAAGTGCGCATAGTACTCTAGCAAATCATCGATTCCACCTACCATGGTTCGGAGAAATTGATTTTGAGGGAAAATAGAGTAGAGGCTGCCAAAGTGAAACCACTCATGATGATTTCCACTCGCAACCGTGCATAACTTGGCCGCTTTCTCGAGGATTAGTACCCGATGGCCGGATCTCGCAAACAGCTCAGCTATGGCCAGCCCCGCTATTCCACCTCCAACAACAACCAAATCGTATCCCTGGACAGAAGTCCTCACTTGAGTTCCTTCACAATAGTGGCATTAATCTTCGAAACATCCTCGGAGGTAGTACCAGATGTAATGGGAGGACATATGTGAGCCGGGCAGAATCGCTCCGCATTGGCCAAATCTTCCCGGCGACACGCAACTTCCTGGAATACGGGTTGAAGATGGCAGGGCACCTCGTATACCCCCCCTCCGAGCACCACACCGCTTTCAAGGAATTTTGCTTTAAGCGCATCCAGGCTGCTCCCTTCGGGGGACCTAACGATGAATTTGTACTGACTTGCCTGGTCCATGTGAGAGGTATCGCAAAAGGCTATACCCTGCTCCAAAAGAACGGGCACGATCTGATCAACCGCTCTTTGGCGTGTTGCTATCATTGAATCCAATTTGGCTAGCTGCACGAGACCAATGTAGGCTGCAATTTCCGATATCCGCCAGCTGTTGCCCAGATCGTAATGCATGCCACCATAACTCGCAGCTCTTTTGCCCTGGTTCCTGAATGACTTGACCAGTGCCGCTTCTTCCTGATTGTTTGTGGTGACCATTCCCCCTTCAATCGTTGTCATGACCTTCGTAGGAAAAAAAGAGAACGCTCCGCCATCAGCTAGATTACCCGCTTTAGTACCGTTAATCTTACTTCCATGCGCATGGGCAGCATCCTCAATCAAAAAAATGCCCTGGGACCTACAATACTCAACTACGGCCTCAAAATCTGGGGCAATAATGCCTCCAATATGAACCCATACAACTCCTGCCACATTGGAATACTGCCTGATGGTCATCTTCAATATTTCCAAATCGGGAACGAAATAACTTGGGGTCATGTCCATAAACACAGGGCGGCCACCGACTCGCAGAATGGCGGCTACGGTTGCAAAATTTGTATTCGTCGGAACCGCTATCTCTCGGCCCCTTGCACCCTTCAGGTCGAGAAGAACCTCCAAAGCAGAGGTTCCAGAGTTTAAAGCCACTGCATGTTTACATCCGGTGTAACTTGCGAATTCCGATTCAAATTGCTCAGTGTAGGGGCCCAAAATCAAAGTTCCACTTTCCAGGATCTCCCCTAATTTTTTTTGAATTGACTTTATCTCTTGAGCACTCAAGTCCAAATAGAATGGTCTTATCACTAGTTCACCTCAAATCTGGTCGTAATCATTTTTTTTCAGCTCCCAACCCGATTGGGTCTCGTATATTCTGGCATCCACGTAGAAGCGATACCAAAATCCCTGCAGAACATGAAATATCAGGCCAGGCATCCCATCCAGAAAACCTCTCCTGAAAATATACCTATATAAAAAATACACTCCAGCCCGAAGAAATAGCGGGCAACGACAGTATACGTTGGTTTTGAGCCATCTGGTGCGTTCCACTTTGACACCGAATAAGCGTGGTTTCATGTCCGCTTCATCATTCCGAGTCTCCTGCAGAGTATCCCTTATTTCACCATCAGACAGGTCATCATGTTTCCGCAGCCAATACTTTAGATGGTTTGCCCGGTTATCTTCCAAGAAATCGTTTCTGGCCAGCATCACCTCACCTTTGCTAAGGACGAAATGCTCCTCCGTTTTTTCTTCATAACGGCCTGCGCCACTCCTAAAAACACGCAAAATGTGGTGAGGATAGATACCTCCATGCCTTAGCCATCGGTTCATGAAATACATGCGCCGGTTAAGGAAAATTCCAGTAACCTCATCACTCGCATTAGTTACCATCCCCCCCAGCTCGCCCTTTAGTTTTTTGGGTACAATCTCGTCACTATCTAGACGCATGATCCACTCGTATTTAAAGGGAACGTTATCTAGGGCCCAGTTGCACTGAATCGCATGATTGACAAAGGGGTTCTGATAGATGTGGCACCCGAAAGACTCACAGATGGACAGCGTTGCATCGGTACTGTAGGAATCAACGATACTAATGTCGTCACTGAAATCCGATACCGATTCCAGGCAGTGGCGAATGTTCTTCTCTTCATTGAAGGTGAGGATAAATATAGATATCGGGCTGCTAATCGCCTTCACTTTGCCTTCCTTGCAAGAAGAATGAGGTGGGCCCCGAAGGTCGGGAAAAAATCAGCTAACCATTCAAAAACCTTACCACTAGGATGCCTTCTCGTTGAATAGAGCACGTGACTCGAAATAACTCGCTCCACCTCAAACCCATGCTGGACTGTAAGTTCAGTCAGAGTTTTCTTAGTATGGAAATGGTAGTGATACGGGGCATAGACAAACAAGGGGACCCGCCCTACTAAAACCAGAAAGCGATTGAGAAAGAACGCTAGATTGGGCGTCGTTAATAGAAGCTTCCCGTCGGGTTTTAAGACACGATAGCATTCATCAAGAAAATCTCCTTCCTGTAGGGTGTGCTCGATTATCTCACCGGCGGTCACGACATCGCAGGAATCACTCTCGACAGGCAACCCATCTAAGATGTCGCACTGAATCGTCTGGATACGAGGGTGCTCGTGAGGACTTATATCCAAGCCGGTGCAATCCCAACCAGCCTCAACTAAGTAGTCGGCAAAACTGCCTTTAGAATAGCCTATATCGAGCATGCGTCCTTCCGGCTCATCCCTGATTAACCTGAGGGCCTTGCGGATGCGCTGTGGATCAGGGACCTCTAGGCCTCCATGGTGAAGACGTTGAACTTCTCTATTCGTCGATGCGCTTTTCTCATTCTCCACTGGATCCCTCCTCTGGCTAATGCGTGCCACTCTCAGTCTGCCCGAGAGAGCCCGACCCCTGTGTCGTTGGCTCACCGAAGAATCTCAGGCGCACAGGTTTTCCTTTTCCGCAACAATCCCCATTGTCGTCATCAGCAGTCGATTACGTAATTTCGGATACCGCCCCCAAAAATACTTGATATCTACTTGGAATCCCAGATTTGAAAAGACCGAAAGGTGTTTGGGGGATAACTGGAATTGATTTGCAGAATGGCGTGCAAAGAAATGCCTCCAAACATGGAGAGGATGCCATGGATTAATTTCTATCCCCACATAGAGCCCCCCTGGTTTGAGGACATGTCTGATCTGCGTCACAACCGCGTTCAAATCTGCTATCTGGTGGAGAACAAGGCTGCCGAACACAATATCGAACCCTTCGGCACAGAAAGGTAATCGAAGACAGTCGCCAGCAACAAAACTCAAATGTGGGACTTTATTAGCGAACGAAGCAGGATACATCCGCTCCAGGAAAAGGTCTGAGGCTACTACCCTTTCCGGGCCAAACTTCTCCGCTATCAGACGTTCATAGACCGCCTCACCTGCACCGATGGTTAATATTTTCTTGCCAGAAAAGACTTTGTCTGGGTCCATCCAACAACGAAGATAGGGCTCTAGATGGATATACGGCTGCGGCTCACTAGGCCACTGCCGTTGATAGTAGTCTCTCTCCGCAGTGTAAGAGTAGTGGCGCTGCATCTAGTTTTCCTGTACTTGGGCTTCCATCCGGTTAAACACATCGATCAATCTCGTCACGTGTTGCTCCCAATCAAAAATTGTGCGAACTCGGAGAAGGCCATTTTCTCGTAGCTTACGCCTCAACTCAACATCCTCCCGGACACGCACGATCAATTGGGCGAGATCAGCGGCGTTTTGAGGATTGAAGTACACTGCCGCATCGCCGCAGACCTCTCTGTTGACAGTCGTATCAGAGGCAATTATTGGCAAGCCCGAGGCCATGGCCTCCACTAGAGGATGTCCAAAGGATTCTACCAGCGATGGAAAAAGAAAGATGTCGGTATCCCTATAGACACTCTCAACTTTTTCATAAGGAACCGCCCCCACAAGTCTTAGCAGGGGCTCCACTCTAGGATGATCCAGCAAGTCTTTGTCTCTATCGCGTGTAGAGGCATCGACCCGATCGAGATCTGCTCTTCTGATAGTTAAAACAACCGCTAGACCAGCCCCATCTGCCGCGCCCACTATCCCAATAGCTTCAAGAAGCGTTCCGAAATCCTTATAATCGGCATACTCGGCAATATAGCTGATCCGGCAATGCTCAGCTCCCGACAGCTCGGCCCATTCGATTGGATCGACTCGATCTGCCTCGTACTCCATCTCACTTTTCGGAGAAAATTTATTTAGTGGGACCCCGAAATGGTTCACTACTGCCTTGTCTTGGGGAATCGTCATAGTCCTTCGGATACTCTCCAGCATACTTTGTGATGCCACCATAACCTTATCTGCACACTTTACAGATCCACATAAAAACAGCTTCTGCAGCCTAAATATAAACCTTGTTTTCCAGCGCCTGTGCGGTAAAAAATCAACCTGAAATCTCTCAGAAAAAAACAGCCCGTTCCTCACAAAAAGAAGTTGCTCACAAGGAGCGAAAAGCATCCCGAAATCAGACGTGGAAAACAAAACATCAATCTTTTCCCTAACCACAATTCTTCTAAGTGTGATTTGGTCCCACCAAAGTCTTTTCCATGGACTTTGATATCCAACAGAGACACCGACGATTTCAATTCTTGCTGCGTGCTGATTTAGCTCCTCAGCCAGGGAATCGGGAACATAGAGAACATAGTCTAAATCCGCATTTCTTTTTGGAAGATCACATACCAAGTTCCTGACGTAAGTCTCCGCTCCTCCAGATTTTGCCGCGACCGCACTAATCAATACTTTCAAGCAAGAACCTGTCTAACCTTTGAAAGATTCTAGATAAGAGGCCCCCTATGCTCACGCATTCAACACCGGCAGACCTTACAACCTCAAGGCTTCTTAGCCTAAATCCGAAATCATCCCTCAATCAATTTATCCAAAACGTTAAACCATTTGGATTTCATTACCGCAAAAGTGTAGCAGTCCAGAACTTTTTGGTACCCATTCCGTCCCAGTTTCTCGCATAGTTCTGGGCTATCGGATAAACGAACCAGATAGCGTGAAAGCTGTTTCACATCCTCATGGCCTACAAGATAACCTGTTACCCCGTGCTCTATTACCTCCGGTGTGCCTCCATTGTCACCCCCGATACAAGGCTTCCCAAAGGACATCGCCTCAGTAAAAACAATACCGAAACCTTCCTTCTGACTGGGAAGCACAAAAACATCACATCTTCTATACTGCTCAGTGCGTTCTTGGTCAGATACACGACCAAGGAAGTTGACATTCCTAGCAACCCCTAGGCTTTCAGCTAGATTTTGAAGGCGGCCACGGTCGTCTCCGTCTCCCACAATATTCAAGTGGACCTCCCGGCCGGCTTCCTTTACGCGAACCATAGATTTCAAGATTTGATCAAATCCCTTCAGTTCGTGTCCTTTCTGTAGCCTTCCGACGGATAAAACCCTGAACACTTTAGGATCCTCCCTCCGGGTACCGGGCAAAGCACAAATAGCGGCTCCTGGAAGACCCGGAGGTACTATCTCTATTTTTTGGGGGAGAACAGAATTATGCGCACAGAATTGGCTTGCAGTATATTTGGAGATCGTGATAACCGATCGCGCTCTGTGCGTCGCGAGCCCGTGTAGTAAGGCTAATTTCCCCCAGGCCTCGTATCCATATATAAGTAAAATATGGCTGTGAATTAGGCGAAGTTTACGTAGTAGCCAGGCAATCTGAGATTGCCTGATATGACCGACAATCAATAGACTGTTCGGGTATTTAAGGGCGCACAAAATGGCCCTAAGTAAGAATCCTAACTTGCTGCCATTACACCCGAGGACTTCGCCGTCTTCAATTCGGTGCTTTAGATAATTACTCGGACCCTGATCCTTGAAAGCTAGACAACGGACAGTCATCCTTCGAAGGGCTGCATAGGATCTGAAAATCTCCCATGATTGGCGAGTGTAGACTTCCAAGCCGCCGGCTGGAATCTCATACTGCGGCACTAGGTAGATAATGGATTCAGGCTCCACCCGACGTGATTCCATCATGCTGTGCCCGCTCACATTATGAAATTACAGCCCTGGCAAGGATGTGATCGGAACTCCTCTCTCTTGCGTTCTTCAGGATTGCGCCTAACAAAACGTCTTAGCTCCTTGATCTCATCAGAGTTCCAAATCTGCCGGAGTGGAGTGTTGGTTAAATCGCCGATTTCATAGTTCATGGCCTTGTTGCAGCAGGGGTTAACGACCCCATTCCAATCAACCACTAGGGCACCCCACAGCCAAAGACAACTATCCATCCGCAGCATGCGACGTGTTCGGCGATCAACTTTTTTGTGCTTATCTTCCCAGGTGTCCGGATCAGAATATCCATCGTACTTCAGGCAAAGCCGATCCACACCAATCTCACTAGCCATTTTTTTCGCCTGTTCAATCTGGTGTTTGTTGTGTTCGAAAATAATAAATTGCCATTCCACTATCGGAGTACGCAACTTTAGCTGGCGCTTCCATTTAACGACCTGCCTCAGCCCATGCTCGACTAACTCATACCGCCCACCGATACGGTATTTGGAGTAGGTCTCGGCATCCGTTCCATCCATGCTGATAATTAAATGCTCAAGTCCAGATTCCACCACATCCCTATAGAACAGATCGTCTTTGTTAAATGAGAAATTGGTGCTTACCTGAGAGCCAACACCTCTCTTAGTCGTACTCCCTATCATGTCCAGTAAACGATCGTTAATAAAAGGTTCACCGTTGTAATAAAACTGGATCCGATAGAGCTGGTCGGCCGCTTGGTCCAACAGTGAGTTGAAAAGATCAAGGCTCATCACGCGCCCACGAGTTTTCTCCTTGAAATTCGGATCCGACTGCAAACATCCCGGACAGCGCAGCTGGCATGCTGCTGAGGACTCAATTTTTAGTGAGATGGGCATATTGGGCGTGTGGATGGGCCTTGTTAACAGCGCCTGTGCAGTGCGAAAAAGATTCGCCAATCTCTTCGGAGTATGATGCCGCATATAGAAACGAGAATGGCGGAGAATCGAGCCCGCCGGAGAACCAGTGTTGTACATAATGCTAAACAATCCCCTTTATCGGCCTATTCTGTCATGAATTCCGAATAATCCCAGCAGTTTATTTCTACTATTTTACACTAACCCGACGGTTTGTCCGTTCTCAGCTGCAAATCTGAACGAATCGGGGAATTGAACGGTCGTACCCTCCGCTGTTTCTTGGCAAACCTTCTCATTAGGGGGGCGAGACAATAAAGGGCGATTATCATTACAACACCAACTCTAAGAGAAAGGAAAATACTATCCCAGAGAAGATCCATCCTAATAAGGGCTGGGATATGGGCCAGGTACGCGAGGAATAGGAGTTGCGAACGGCATACAAGTCTCCACAGCAGACTGTGCCAATAGGCAAAGAGCATAAACACGGGGATGACCCCCCAAATACCCGCTTCTGCTAAGCCCGTAGAGAGCACCATACCAGGCATGTCATTATATATAAATCCGTAGGGCCGATAGAACTCACCTATAGCGTGCCTTTCTGAATATATACCTTCAGGACGGAGCATTGCTGGAAGAAACGCTATCGCAGCGCTAACCAGGGCTTTGCCATACATCGGCTCCCCCCCATTATCAAAAGCCATCAATAGGGAGGCAGGGAACTCAAAACCTGCCATCCGGCTCGGTCCCTCTACCGCTACACGGGAAATAAAAAGCCGGGCTGCATCCTGTGTTGAAACTGTCACGACAGAACCTAGATTTCCCATCAAAGACGATGATGCTTCTTGTAGCCCAATCGCTCTTTGAGCATCTTTGACAACTGTCCCCACCCCCAAGAGGACAACCAGCAGGACCACCCCTGTTACAACTATCCGATTCAGATATTTCATGGACAGAGGCAACACAGTGAAAGCAACCCCTAACATGCAGACAACTAGGAACCCCATTGTAGATCTCGACCTCATCATGACCACCAATACCAGCGACATGCCCACCACGATGATACTTAGCAATCTGAGAGGTCCCTTCCCTCTACATATTCCAGCAATTGAAAGTAGAGCGGCTAGGAAGATGAAGCTATACATTGTTCCAGCCAGATATTTGTCGAATTGCGAATTGACGTCAATAAAGTAACCGCCCACAAAACTGTAATACCAGGACAGGTAGCTCAACAACAAAATGGCCGTAGTCGAAGTGCAAACTATACTCTTGAACGAAACACATCTCCTTAATAATTCAGGGACCTCTAGGGAGTCCTGCAAGATTTCCCCTCGCACTCCCGTCACCCTGTTTATTTTGTTAAACCTTGCTAAGGACCACAAATAGACGATCAATCCAATGGAGGACAGAATCGCCACAATCGAGTAATTTTCAAGCGCACCTTGATGACTCAGAATCCAGCTCTCCCTGCCTGTCAAGTCACCGATGTTTCCAAAGGTGTAAAAGGGAATGCATGTCACCAAAAATATCGCTGGGGGTGAAAGTAAAAGTCTGTGCCGATACAAAAAACATAAGGAAAACATCATAAGCGCAAAGTTCAGCGCGAGAACACCCGCCACAACGAAGCTCAGTCTGCTGGTTAGTGTGAGCGTCATCATAAAGACCCCAAATGTAAGGATCCATACCAACAGATTGATCTTTGGTCCGACGCGGGAAAATCCGCTTCTCCTATGCTGAATGTTAGACATTTTGTGCACTTGTTCCCTAACCTCTCGATTGACGGGGGTCTCCTACCATATCCAGGGAAAAATATTGGAGATATTCGCGAACGACTGGTCTATATGAATAGTCCTCACTTAGGCAGCGCTCACGGGCTGCCACTACGATATCTCGCCTTGCCTTATCTCGGGAGGGGTCTAGCCAATAGCCGAGCTTGGACTTAAGCTCCTCTGTATCATCAAAGAACACGGCCTCATGGTCCTCCTCAAAAAACTTAAGATGTTCCTCCGTTCTCAATGCTAGCATCAATGCGCCCCCGCAGGCCGGTATTTGGAAGGTCCGACTATTATGCTGGTCACCTAATCTGAACATCCAGTCATCACTCTCCGGTTCAATTCTAGGCCAATGTAAAGCGATCTTCGTATTGGCATATATCACTCGAATTTCTTGCTCATGGATCGATCTTCCTTGCCAGAATGGAAGAATGACGCTAGTTCCCGGAAGCCTATTCCAGAAACCGCCCCACAGACGGAAGGAATGGGGGAAGCCGCCCGTCAAGAGCTGTTCCAGAAGTTTGGCTCGATGAGGGCCATTCGTTGCTACAAAAGTTACCTCTGCCTCATATTCCTGATTCGCAGATCCACTGCAGGCTATCGGTCGGTGCGCCAAAGGATCGTAGCCAAACCGGACAATTTTGACAGCACGGGCGCCCGCGTCTCTAATCAGATCCTCCTGCCAAACCCTAGTCGTACTGACAAGATCAAAATATTTCACCTTCTCAATGAATCTATCCCCTGGCCGATTCCATGTAATATCGTGATAGAAACACATCACGGGTATCCCGCGGGAACGCAATAGCTCTAGAGTCTTTGTGGAAACAAAGCCAGCGTTACTCAAATAAACTAAGTCGGGCTTAAATTTTTCAGAAAGCTCCAAAAGTTGGCTGTTCCACTCACGTCTAATGAGAGGCATCAGTGCTTTCCGGATAAGTTTCCCTGGCCTCGACCACCATTCGGCTGGATAAATAGACGTTTCATTTAGGATCCGGACAATAGCTCCACAGTCTTCAAATGCACGGGCTATGTAAAGAGTATTTGCGCCGGGCCAATATTGACCCGCAAATAAAACACGAACACCTGTAGTTTCATCTCTTAAAGTCATCAAAACCAGACTTTCATCCAAGCCGCCATTGATCGGATTCCGGAACCCCACGAAAGAACTGCTATCTCGTTTTTCATACGGACACCTTACCCATGCCGCGCAGAATCTGAAATCCTTCCTTCATCTTACTCGCACATAAGGTCGCCTGCGACTTTGTAAACCATAACTTCCACGCACCAACTAGAGTAAGCAAGGTTACGAAAAAGACTACCAATATTCTCTCTTTCAGCCCCATTGGGGTCCCAGCAAGTCCATAAGTAACCAGGAACACTGCAGATATAGGGAGAAGGCCCCTACCTAAAACATCGCTCACCAAGCCTCCCCATCCATCCGAGAGCCAGTGACAGACTAGCCCGAAACTCCAGATAGTCCCAATTACTTGGCCCGCTATTAACCCTATGGCTACAGCTGAAACCCCCAAAGACGAGAGTAAAAACCAAGCGATAAGAAGAGAAATTCCTGTGACGACAAAATGCAGGAACAGCAGTTCTTTCTGATGGTTAGTTGCTAAGCCAAAAATGTTACTCACCAGGGCCGGAGCCTGGATCAATAAATATAGAACGAGCAGCTGGTTAAGCCCCACATCTATCTCGACTCTACCGCGAGTCCAGGCAGCAAGAACTTCAGGCCCCAGAAGAACAATTGTCGTACTAGCAAGTAAGGCCATCGTGCAAACCAATTTCAAGCTGAGTCGGTGCCACTGTATTAACCTGTTAGATTCCCCTCCTCGGGAAGCTATGGAGGTTATCTCGGGCCAGAGAATATTCATGGCCTGCTGAATGACCAATCGGACTAGATTCGTTAGCATCAGTGTCGTCGTGAAAACAATAACCGCTAAGCTACCCGAGGTTTTCGAGATAGCCACAACCATACCCGTGGAGAGAAGAGTGGCCGCAACAGAGACCCCAAAAAAACTGATGCTAGGAATTACCAGAGCCAGAGAATCCCCCCAAGAAGCCTCTGAGAATCCGAGTGAAAACGGGGTTCGTCGAAAAACATCACGCAGGGCAATGATTGTTACGACCGCTATCAAGAGGGCTACCCCTAATGAACTGTGAACTGGCAATCCCCCCAACCATGCAGTACAAAGAGGCCCCCCCAGTAGAATGATCCTTTCGACGAGATTATAGACGAGTTGTCTTGGATACTGTTGTGTAACACGAAATAACCCCATCAGCAGGCCACCAACAACAGCGTAAGTAGCGAGACCACCCTGAACAGCCAGGATTACTCGCGCATGCAAAGTCGGTATACTGTTGATGCGCAACCAGGGCATCGTGTATGGCCAAATCACCAAGAAGAGCGTGCCCAGAAGTGCAAGACTACAAAGGACCAAGTAGAGTCGAAGGGCTGCCTGCAGGATCCGGGAGCCTTCCTCCGTCTCTTCGCGAACATAGCAGGCAATCATCCTATTGCTCGCGTAAGATTGCACCC
>Ga0114996_10006381_pt1 | contig 13612 bp, 10 predicted proteins | sample ArcticOcean_MG_C_4_FD_87039 | JGI IMG/M metagenome (GOLD analysis project Ga0114996, IMG submission 87039) | Marine microbial communities from western Arctic Ocean - ArcticOcean_MG_CB4_134 | ecosystem: Environmental > Aquatic > Marine > Oceanic | place: Arctic Ocean: Canada Basin | collected... | reverse complement strand
GGAACACCCAAGCTACTCATCACGTCGGGCGAGCATCCCCTGGCTGAGATGTTGGCGGACAGACTTAGCGGCAACTACGACGTGCTGCTTACGAGCCGCAATGCGATCGAGTCCAAACACCCATCACAGCAGTGCGAACTCGACCACGAAGCGTCGACCGACCAACTCGTCTCAGACGTCGATGCGATCGTGCATGTGGCCGAGCCGCTGCCGGACGACGACATGCATCAGCAGATCGATCACTGCACGCGCCGAACGTACAACTTGCTCCTGGCCGCCGCCAATGCGGGTGTGCGAAAAGCTGTCTATGTAAACACGTTGGAAGTCATGACGGCCTACGGTCCGGAGTTCGTCGTGGATGAGAGATGGCAACCCAAGCCGCAACTTACGGGACCGACCTTGCCGAAACACCTGGGCGAATACACCTGCCGGGAGTTCGCGCGTGTCGGCAAACTTCCCATTGTGTCGCTGCGTCTCGGCACGGTGGTCCCTTCCGATCAAGTCAGCGGTAACCCGATGGCGGTGGCTGCAGAGGACGTGGCCCAGGCGGTCCGCCGAGCCCTTGAGATGGAGGTGGAGGATACCGGTTCCAGCCTCTCCCGCTGGGCGGTTTTGCATATTTCATCCGGGTCGCCGCAAGCACGGTTCGACTCGAATCGCGCGAACAGCGTACTTGGCTACGAGCCAGCGCACCAGGGCTGAGGAAAGGAATCGAAAGGAAACCATCATGAAAGCCCTGATCATCGGCGCGAACGGCTATCTCGGCCCCCACGTGGTGAAAGCTCTCGAAGTCGAACACGAGTTGCTCATCACCGACATCAAACCACCTCCCTCGCCAACACCTCATGAGTTCCGCAAAGTCGACGCAACGAACCTTGACGAAGTCATGCAGGCCGCCGAAGGTATGGACACGATCATCAATCTCTCGGTCGTCCGCCCGCATCGTGTACTGGCATTCGGCGTGAACACGCTCGGCTGCTACAACGTGATGCAGGCCGCCGTCGAACACGGTATCCGCCGCGTGATCAACACCGGGCCGCACTTTACCGTGACCGGCCCGCCCTACGAAGGGTTCGACTTCGACATCGGACCGGATATCCCGTCGCAGTCCGGCATCAATCTCTACGCCCACTCAAAGTCGTTGGGACAGGAGATCTGCCGCGTCTTCACCGAGCATCACGACATCTGGGTGCAGGACTACCTCTTCTACAACTTCCGCGACCCGGCTGAACTCAAGCCCGGCGGTGGCGGCGTGCCGTTCCAGATTTCCTGGAACGACGCCGGGGAGATCTTCCGCCTAGGGTTGGCGATCGACCTCGAAAAGCTGCCGTCCAAGTGCGAAGTCTTCCTTTGCTTCGGGGACATGCCGCACGGCAAGTTCAACAACGACAAGACGAAGCGCATCCTCGGCTTCCAACCGAAGGATGATCTGTCCGCGCAGTGGAGAAAGCCCGCATGAAATCACAGCACCCTTTCGTCCCCCCTAACCGCAGAGATTTCCTACGAACAACCACCGGCGCTTCGGTCTTCGGGGGACTACTGGCTGCCTCGGCCAGCTCCGTCTACGCCGCCAAGAAGACCGCCGATTCGGTGTTTGGTGACATTCGCATCACTGAGATCGAGACACACGACATCACAGCGGAATATCAAGATTGGATCGCCTATCAGCTCAATCACTACTACGGGCCGCGGGGCCGCAGCGTATACGTCGTCCACACCAACAAGGGCATTGTGGGCCTTGGTGAAGGCCAGAAGGAACCTGACGCTACGGTCGAAAAATACATCGGTACAAGCCCGTTCGACTGGGTTGGCGACGAAACATCACTGCCGCTCGGTACGGCCATGTACGACCTCATGGGGAAGGCCGCCGGCGTCCCCGTCTATAAGCTATTTGGGCAGCGCTATCGGCGCTGGGTGCCGGTCAGTTCATGGACGGTTTCCACACACCCGAAGCGCATGGCCGAGGCGGTTCAACGCTATTCCGCGCAGGGCTACACGTGGATGAAGTTCCATCTCTCGCCGTTTGAGAACGTGATGGACCAGACCGCGGCCATGCAGGAGGTTGCGCCCAAGGATTTCAAGATCCACTACGACCTCACGATGGGCGGCAGCGAGGACCATATGTTCGACCTGCTCGGGCGGCTCGCGGAATTCCGCATCGCGGGCTGCTTTGAGGACCCGCTGGAGCCGAACGAAATCGACGGCTATATCGAGCTCCGCAAACGCCTGAAGCTTCCGCTTATCCTGCACCACAACGCGATGGGCTTCACGTATTCCGTGCTTCACCGCGCCGCCGACGCCTACATGATGGGGCACTCGATGATTGGCAAGGCCGTGCGCAGCGCCGGAGTGTTCGAGGCCGCCGAAATGTCGTTCATGCTGCAGAACGTCGGCGGCAACATGACGCGCGCCATGACAACGCACATGCAAAGCGCGTTCAAGGCCGCTAGTTTCCACTTCATCGATTCTTCGGAGCAATGGAAGTCCGACGTCGTCAACGAGCGCCTCGAGCCGGTGAACGGCCTGATTCGCGTTCCGGAGAAGCCCGGTCTCGGTGTCACGCTCAACGAAGCCGAGTTGGAGCGCCTGAAGAATTTGAAGCTACCCAAACAGCCCAAGTGGATCATCAAGACGAGGTTCGACAACGGGACAAAGATGTTCAACATCGCCGACCCGGAAGACTCGATTTTCATGGTCCGCCCGGACAGCCGGCGGCTGATCCCGGTGCGGTACGACCACCCGTTGACGACCGAGTACTGGGACGACGATGGCTCGGCCGAATACAAGCAAATGTTCGCCCGCATCGAACGCGAAGGCGTTGTGCTACTACGAAACTAGAGGAACAACTTACTTGCTAAGACTATTCGTTGGTCTCTTTGTTCTTTCAGTTTGCTTGGCACCCGCGGCCCAAGAAGAACGTTTGGACCTGAGGTGGAATGAACTCGCCGAACACGTGCATGACCACACGGTCGAGATCGTACTTCCCGACACTGCCTCCATTCGCGGGAAGGTCACCGACGTCACCTCTGATGCGGTGGAAATCAACATCACAAAGACATCCGATCGTCGAGCACATCCAAAGGGACACACATCCATCCCGAGGACATCCGTCAAGACCCTACTGTTTCGAGAGACCAAGGGTAAGTGGAGGGCGCTCGGAACCACCATCGGCGCCGGAGCCGGAGGAGCGGCGGGGGCCGTCATCGCGATCCGCGCCAACAACGAAGGCAATACGGAACTAGCGGCGACCAGTGTGGCGGCTACGGTTGGGGCGGGCGCGGCCCTAGGCTACTTTCTTGGACGTAGCGCGGACCGCCGAACTACAGTCTTCCGGATTATTGACTAACACTCGACGTTCGCACGGACTAGTCGAACACGTACCGCCCGGCGCGCACGCGGACATTCGGCGGCCGGCCCGCGCGCTCAAAGTAGTCGTAGCCTTCCTTGAGGTTCTCCCAGAAGCCCTGCCAGGGTGAGTCTTGGTGCTCGCGGAGCCGTTCGTCGGCCAGGGCGAACGGAAACACATGCACGCGGAAGAAAGGCTGGCCGGCCCGCAGAGCGGCGCCGGCAAGAGCGTAGATCTCCTCAATACCGCCGTCCGTCATGGCATAGCAGCCAATCGAAACACACGACCCATGCACCATCAACGCGCTGCCGGTTCTCTGATGGGCACGGTCATAGGCATTCGGGTAGCCGAGATTGAACGACAGATGAAACCGGCTCGACGGATTCATTCGTTCGGGCGTCACAAAGTAGAAACCCTCGGGGCTCTGGAGGTCACCTTCTTTGAGCTTCGGCCCCAAAGCGCCCGAGAACGTGCAGATCTCGTACGTCTTGAACAGCCGGAAACGTGAACCAGCTTCGACTTCCATCCAGACTTCGAGCTGTTTGGACTCCTTGAAGATCCGAACAAAGATCGGTGCACCCCATTCGAGCCCCTTTTGGCGGAGTTCGTCACGCAACCCGGGCTGCACTCGAGCGATGACGTCACGCGACCTTATGCTTGAGTGGAAATCCGTCGCCATCATCGCACCTGACACAAGTGAAGCAATCAGTCCGATCGCCAGACTCCTCACAGCTGCATCGTCACGCTATTCCGGGTAGTTCGGGACAATATCGTAGTCTTCCCGGTAGAGCGCACGTATTCGCTCCACCTGCGTCTGCGTCGGAACAATCTTGACACCTTGGTGCTGGTTGCGCTGAGGCATGTAGGCTACGTCCAGCTTGTCACGCAGAAAATCCGTGAGCGATTTGATCGGAACGATGTAATCTACGTCCTCTCTTGTACAGCACCGGGCCTGCGGGCGCATATGCTCGTCGATGTAGAGCGGGTTGCGGATCTGCAACGCCTCCTCCACAACATCGAGAAACGGATCCAGCGCCAGGCCTTCGAGCCGCATCTCGGTGTAGTAAAAGTGCGGATGAGGCGGCCACAACACCTTGTTGTGATAAAGAGACATGAATCGATCGACCGGATCTCGATACACGACGAACCGTAGATAGTCCGGGTATCGGCTGAGCATGCTCTTGTTCCCACGGTCGATCTTGGTCCCTCGCCCCCTGTATGGCGAGTAGTTCCAGAAGTGGTGTACGCCGCGATTGCCACTTCGTCCGGGAACGAACTCGTGGCCGTACTCGACACGGTATAGGATTGACTTCAGCGACGAACAGGCGTTCTTGGATACGCTGAGAAACATGAACTTCTTCTTGTGTGACACGAAGAAGAGATTACCCATCGTGTTCCGTGTAGCAAAGCGGTTGACCGAGTGATTGCTAGTGGTTTCCACGAGATGAGATCAAGGGCCCAACTACAACGAGCTAAGACCATGGTACGACCGCAAGGGCCGCGGTTGGGGAAAGCGGACTAGTGGCGGACCCCGTCGTTTCCGTCGTCCTCGAGCCGCATCACTGTGAGCGGTTCACGAAGGCCGCGGTGGAGTCCGTTCTGGCCCAGTCTCTTAACGACTTTGAACTTCTCCTCATTGGCAATGAGGCGACGGGTCTCGGCGTGGAAAATTATCGAGGGCGCCCCGATCCAAGGATTCGGGTTATTTCGGGCGAGAACCGCAACCACGCCGCCGCCCGGAATAACGGCATCCGCGAAGCTCGTGGCCGCTACATCGCCTTCCTCGACGGTAGCGACGCCTGGATGCCCAGGAAACTCAAGCGCCACGTCGAGCATCTCGATACGCATCCCGACGTCGGCGTTAGTTACAGCTACGCGGCGTTCATCGACGAAAAGGATCGCCGACTCGGCCACTACCGGATCGGCGGTGCAAGTCCGACGCCGCTCTCGGTTTGCGCGACACAGAACCCCATCGGCGGTAGTTCCGGTGTTGTGATTCGCTCGGATGTATTCAACGCTGATCACCCGAATTGCGCGGGCGGTGAAGTCAATAACTTCTTCTTTGACGAAGAACTCGATCATGCGGAGAGCTACGAGCTTTGGGTTCGGATCGCTTCGCAGACACGCTGGCAACTGGGCTGTATTCCGCTACCACTCACGCTATCGAGGATTCATGCGGAGGGGCCATCGTCGGACATTCGTACAAGGCGCGGCTACCACTACTTGGCCCTGGTAAAGATTTTCGACTACGCACCCGAAGTGATCGAGAAGTACCGCACGACGAACGTCGCCTACCTCTACTGGCGTCTGGCCCGTCACGCTCTTCTGGAGGGCGAGCCGCGCGGAGCACTTGAGTTCTGCCGGGTCGCGTGGCGATTCAACCCATCCACTTTCAGCGCGAACAGCTTGCTGCTCGTGGTCTCGGCAATGCTTCAGGAGGTAGCGCCTGCGGGTCTCAACTCCACGGCGGAGAGGCTGGCGCTACGCGGGCTGGGGAAGATCCAAGAGCGATCGATGAAGCGCCAACAACGGGCGACTGCAGCGTAAGCCCACCCCAAGAAGGGCTTCACTGCCCATGCCGGAACTCTAGTCGAGTAGCCCGGCGAGCCGGCAGCCGTAGTATAATGTGGGCACAACATCTACCCGGCCGTCGCTCGATGGCCATCGGCGCACAACAGGATCCCCTGACAACGGGTCGCGCCGCTTGACTCGATCCTCACACCTATTGCTGTTGTATGGGTCTGAACATTGTGCGGTGTTCGCTCAGCGCATAGCGCGGAGGACCACCGAAAGGTAAATTTCCACATGGTTGAAGAAGTATCCTCCCGGTCTGAGACCGGGTTCTCGCGGTTCAATCTGCGAAGCAATATCCAGAAGGGTATTGACGGACTTGGTTTCGTCGATCCCCGGCCGATTCAGACGGAGACCATCCCGGCGGGCCTCGCCGGAGGTGACGTTCTGGGCTTAGCCCAAACCGGAACCGGCAAAACGGCTGCGTTCGCCCTGCCGATTCTCGAGCGCCTAGTAAAGGACCCGAAGCGCGGTCCGCGGGCGCTGATCGTCGTTCCTACACGGGAACTGGCGATGCAAATTCACGAAGAGATCAAGGCCCTGGCAAAGTTCACCGACGTCAAGGCTATGACGATCTACGGCGGCGTGCCGAGCCCACAGCAAATCCGGGCCCTGGCGAAGAAGCCTGACATTCTAATCGTTTGTCCGGGACGCTTGCTCGACCTCCAAGGACAGGGCTACGTTCCGCTCGATGGCATCGAGATGCTCGTACTCGACGAAGCGGATCGCATGTTCGATATGGGGTTCCTACCGGACCTCAAGCGGATTCTCAGATTGCTCCCCGAGAAGCGTCAGAACTTGATGTTCTCTGCGACCATGCCGCGGGAAGTGCGCTCGCTCGCCGACGAAGTACTGCGTGATCCGCATGTCGTCGAACTCGCTCACTCCATGCCGGCGGAGACGATCGAACACGCCCTCTACATCGTACGCGCGCCACAAAAAGCGCAGCTACTACGACACCTGTTGGCGGGTGATGACTTCCGCTCAGCAATCGTCTTCCTGCGCACGAAGCATCGCACCAAGCGGCTGGCCCAACAGCTCTGCCGAGCGGGGCACAATGCCGTTAGCCTTGAGGGCAACATGACGCAGGCGCAACGCGACCGTGCGATGAAGGGTTTTCGCAGCGGCCAGTACGACGTTCTCGTCGCGACTGACATCGCCGCCCGCGGCCTCGATGTCGCCAACGTTTCGCATGTGATCAACTTCGACGTACCGGGCACCCCCGACGACTACACGCACCGGGTCGGGCGCACCGGTCGCGCGGAGCAAAGCGGCATCGCGTATACATTCGCGGCTGTCGACGAATTGCCGAACGTCCATTCGATCGAACGCAAGCTTAAGTCGAAGATCCCGCGGCGCGCGTTGCCGACGTTCAGTCCTGAAACGTTGCCCGTCCATGAGCCACGGGAGCGGATCGCCCAGAAGGTAAGCCGTGCCCCCGAAAAGAAGGACGGCCCAAGCCCAAGTCGCCGACGACAACGGTCGCGACCTCGGCGGGATCCACGCAAGCGCAATGAGACGACCTCGTAAGTCAGCGCTTCCTTAGGAAGATCACCAGCTAAGGGATTCGAAAGTGGTACACCGACGTTTCGTATGTTGAGCGTCAAGCAGGCATGGGCCGGGGCGCAGTTTTTTGCACAGCTCCCCGGCTACCTGCGGCATCCGCTCAGCTTCGAGGCGGCCCGTCGCTCACTGGCCGATCGCCTTGAGCACCGCGAATACGCCTTTCTCGAGAAGCTACGGCTGGATATCTGCAACCAGCCGCGCAGCCCCTACCTGCAGCTACTGCGATATGCCGGCTGCGAGTTCGGCGACATCGAGACCGCTGTCCGGCGGGACGGCATTGAGCAGGCTCTGCTCGAACTACTCCGCGCCGGCGTCTATCTCACGATCGACGAGTTCAAGGGGCGCAAGATAGCACAGCGCGGCTCGACGCAGGTCGAGGTGCGCCCCGAACTACTCCAAGCGCCGCGGGCATCCTATCACTTACCGGGGTCGAGCGGCGGCAGTCGCAGTAAAGGAACGCCGGTCATGATTGACCTGGCGTTTATCCGTGCCTGCGCCGCGAACTCCGCCGTGTCACTGAGTTCACGGGGTGGAGAGAACTGGCGCAAGGTAATCTGGGAATCCCCGGGTGCGGGCCTACGGTTTCGCACAGTTAAGTTCGCGGGATTCACGACGCTACCGGCCGCTACGTTCTCGCAGATCGATCCGCATTCGTCTGACATTCCCTCCTACTTCCGATTGAATCAGCGACTCCTTTCATGGGCAGGCCGTCTCGCAGCACGACCCCTCCCGTGGCCGATCTACGCGCCATTGTCGGACCCATCACCGCTGGCTAATTGGTTGCAGCAAGTCAGGCGGGCAGGCGACACGCCGCATCTGCAAACCTTTCCCGGCTCAGCCGTCGTACTCGCACGATTCGCCGTGGAGAACGGCTACGACATCAGTGGCACATGGATTACCGTATCGGGCGAGCCCATCACGGCCGCCCGTATCGCCACGATGCAGGCGGCCGGATGCAACGTAATCCCCCGCTACGGAACGATGGAGACGGGGGCCTTCGGCTATGGGTGCTCACAGCCTGATGCACCCGATGACCTACACCTGGTGAGCGACATGCATGCAATGATTCAGGCCGGCGCTGAAAGCGCAGCCATTGGCTTGCCGCCTACGGGACTGCTGATCACCTCGCTTCACGCTCAGGCCCCCTTCGTCATGCTCAACCTCTCGATGGGCGACCAGGCCGAACTGAGCGAACGCCGTTGCGGCTGTCCGCTAGAGCAGGCAGGTTGGACGCAGCACATTCGGAAAGTCCGAAGCTTCGAGAAGCTCACCGGCATGGGCGTTACCTTTGACGGAGCCCTTCTCATCCCTGTCCTCGAAGAGATCCTGCCCACTCGTTTCGGAGGAGGACCGACCGACTACCAACTCGTCGAGGCCGAGGGCGCGGATGGCACGCCGGTCCTTAAGCTGGTGGTGCATCCCAGACTCGGCAAGCTAGATGACCAGGCGCTCATCGAGACATTTCTAGCGGCTATGGGCAGCAAGTCTGACTCCGACAACGTGATGATCAAACGCTGGCGCGACGGCGGGACACTCACTGTCGAGCGCCGCGAGCTTTCCACCACCAAGTCGGGCAAGATCAACTTCCTGCATACCTGACCAGGGCGGTTTGCGCCGCCTCTGTAGTACGTTGATACGTTGAAGACTCTCAACGGTATTCGCGTCCTCGACCTTTCTCAGAATTTGGCCGGCCCTCAGTGCACGCAGATCCTCGGTGATTTCGGGGCGGATGTCATCAAGGTCGAGCCGCTGTCGGGCGACCCCGCCCGCTCGTGGGGCCCACCCTTTTGGGAAGGCGAAGCACCGCTGTTCCTTTCCGCGAACCGGAACAAACGCAGTATTACGGTTGACCTCAAGTCCGATGGAGGTCGGGAAGTCGTCGAACGGCTTGTCGAAAAGGCCGACATCTTCGTTCAATCCTTCCGTAACGGCGTGATCGAGTCGCTCGGGTTCGGGCACGAGAAACTCCGCGCCCAGAGACCGGAGCTCATCTACGCCTCAATCAGCGGCTTCGGCTCGCAGGGGCCGCTCCGCGAAACGCCGGGCTACGACCCGCTCATCCAAGCCTATAGCGGCCTCATGTCGATGACCGGTCATGCCGACGGGCCACCTGCCCGCGTATCCGGCGCGCTGATCGACATCGGAACGGGCATGTGGACGGCGCTCGCCGTGATGGCCGCGCTCCGCGACCGCGACGCAACCGGAAAGGGGACACACGTCGAGTCGGCCCTTCTCGACACGTCGCTCGTGTGGATCAGCTATCACCTGACCGGCTACCTCGCCTCGGGCAACATCCCCGGACGCATGGGCTCGGGATTCAACATGCTGGCTCCCTACGAGGCGTTCTCCACCAAGGACGGCGACCTGATGATTCTCGCCGGCAACGATGGCATCTTCGCGCGCCTCTGCGAAGCCTTCGGAATCCCTGAAGTCGCGGCCGATCCACGATTCGCACAGAACCCGGCCCGTGTCGCCCACCGAAAAGAGATCACCGAACTCATCGCCTCGCACGCCGCCAAGTTCACCACAGCCGAACTACGCACACTCCTGGAGAAGCATCGCGTTCCATGCTCGCCGATTCACGACGCCTCCGAGGTTGTCGACGATCCTCAGGTCAAAGCGAGCGGTATTTTCCCTGAGGCGCCCCACCCACGCATCCCGGACTACCGCGAGGTCGCGTTCCCTGTGCGCTTTGACGGAGAACGCCCCGGCGTGAGCCGCCCCGCGCCTCAGCCGGGCGAACACACTGCCGAAATTCTCACCGAGCTTGACTACAGTGATGACCAGGTTCGTACGCTCATCGATAACCGCTGCGTAACGACGGTCGACGACTAGGCCTCGTAGGTCATCGGACAGGGTCCGGAGTGCCAAGCGGTACGGACGGCTGGCACGATAGCGTCCGCCTCACCGACATCACCAACCCTGATGCAAGCCCATGCCGGGCGACCGCCTGTCTCGAGTATTCCGAGCAGGTCGGCTGGTAACGGCATCTCACATACGAGCGCATACGCGGGCTCACATGGGCCTGATAGATATCCACCAGGCCAACGTAAGCGCGAGCGGACACCTGCTGTTTGGGCGACCGAAGGGAGTCGGCCGCCACGGCGACCACCAACACCACGAAAAGAACCAGATAGGTCTCAGGCCTTTTTAAGCGTTCCCGCAAGTTGGGCATGTGGCGCTCGCTTGCAGTCGTTTGTTCCCGCAACTCGAACACGCCACCAATTCACCTTGTGGCCGGGAGAACAAATAAATCGCGAAGCCGAGCAGACTGAACAGAAAAACCACGATCATCCACATGACCGCGTTGTCCAGCCCTCTTGCCTTGGCGTCCTTGCTTACCCAAATCAGGAGATAGATACTGAGCGCCAGGAAGGCGATCGGGATCAGGATCATGATGCCGCTACAAGTCGCGCACGCGGTTGCGGCAGCGGCATCATCGATCTCGCTCTGCGCGAGAGCACTTTGAGCCGGCGCAAGGAATAGTATTGCGGGAGCCAAGGTTCGTACTACGTTCAGCGTTCGCAAATAATCGATAGCTCGTTGCATCATTTTCATCCCACTTGCTATGTCCTCTGCTCAGGCCCTGACCCCGCGATAGCCACTGTTGGTGGGGCGGCAAAGGAAGTATCGCGGGAACCCGATCGCGATATTGTAACTCACTACGGGCGTGAAAAAGAGCGACCAAGCAGGTAGACCTGCTCAACGGGCCCCTCCCGTTCGTTCCCTGGATGCTCTTGTTTACGACTGTTAACGTGCCGCTGATGGGCGCGGTCCGTAATGCGGCTCCACGGCGCCGACCTCCAATGCGCCGAGGTCCGGCGCACTTCCGCGATAGCCATCGTTGAGATTCGGAATGGCAATTCCCGCATCCATCGCCTTGCTCCCTGGCTTCAAGCGGAAGTTGATGTCCTCCGCCACGTAGACCGCATAGGGATCGTCGGGGTCAGGCGGCGTCATGCTCTCGAAGATGTCAAAGTCCACTTCGATTCCGTGCTGCTCGTGCCCGGTCGCTGATCGAAACGCGGCGAGTGAGTCGAAGCTCTTTCCGTCCTCTCGGCTCAGCTCGTAGTCTCGGAGTGTGCCCTTAGCGGGCCCGCGCCACTCGAACTGCCTCCGAGCATTCCGGTTCGGCCGATAGCCGTCATAGTCGAACGTGGAGTATGAGGTCGCCGTCGCGAAGCCGAAGATCCCTCGCCCAGGCGCATCGTTGCCAAGAAACAAGTTGTTCCGGAAGTGGACGTTCGACGACATGTCGCCGCTCCGCGCCTCGGTGATGAAGGTGTTGTGGTACACGACAAGCCCCGCCGGCTTCACCTGAAACTTGAGTCCACGCCCAGTCGCGACGTGATAGAGCACATTGCGGATGTAGTACGCCGGCCCGCCATAGATTGGTTGCCCACTAAGTCCGCATTGAGCCGCGTTGACGCCTCGGTTACGCATGATGCGAATGTTGTGGACACCGCCATCCGCTTCAAAGAAATCGTCGGCCATCAAGTGAATATCGTTGTTATAGAAATCGATCGCCACCGCTTTGCGGTCCTGAGCCTCTTCTGGTTTGCCGTAGGTCGAAACCGTGACCCCGTCATGGAAGTAGGCGATGTAGTTGTGCGCCACGACATGGCCTGACCCGTAGACTTTCACACCGTAGAAACTCGTCAGTTGATTCGGACCGTAGATGCCGGGGTTGTACCAGCCGAGCAAACGATGCGGGTCGTCGCGCCCCAACATCACGTTGTCGGCGATGTAGAAATCATGCGACCCGGCATACTCGGTGGTCACGCCGATGCCAACATCTTCAATGCGGCAATTGCGGACGGTCAGGCTCACCGCCCCTGCGACCTCTTTGCGCCCGGCATAGAACGCGACATTGGTGTTGCGGATCGTGATGTTCTCGAAGACGTTGTACGAAGTCCCCATCACGTCGAAGAGATAGTGCGCGCCATCTCCGTCGAAGATCGCCTCGCCGTCGCCCGCCCCGCGAATGACAATCGGCCGCTCGGGCGTTCCGTCCAGGCTCAGGACATAGGTGCCGTCGAAGGGCAACCCCAGCGGATCGGAGTAGTTCAGCCGGTCCGACTTGTAGAGCCCGGCATGGACCAAGATGATGTCGCCGGGTTGCGCCTTCCGCTCACTTACCACCGACCAATCCCCGCGCCCCGAGCCGTAGTAGGCGTCTTTTAGGCCGGTGAATGACGGCTCCTGCTTCTCGCCTTTGAAGCCCGGCGGGTAGACGTGTAACATCCGCCCGTCCGTCGCCGCCTTGGGCTCCCCGCGCCTCCGAACCCGCGCCGTCTTCACAGCCTCGCCAGTAACGCCATCAGGGTCTTTCAACTCGAACCGTGTTTCGTATTCCGTGTCCGGTTTCAGGTCGAGAATGCTACCCGCGAAACCATGTGGAACGGTGTAGTCCAAACCTAGATCAGGGCGGAATACCCGCTCATCGCCCATTCGCAAAAGCGGCATTCCTTCGCGCCAGTCGCTATCCCCCACCTTCCGATAGCGGACCTTGACCGACGAGTTGCGGTTGTCATCGCCCGCGATCTTCCACTCGAAGCCTAGGCAAATAAGCGTCGGCCGTTCAACGATGAATTCACCCGGCGAGCAGGCAAGTCAGTAAGCACAGCGTGAGAATTCGCAACATCGCAACCACCTCTTGGAGGCCAACAGTATAGCCGGGGATTCTCGGACAGGATGCCGAGCTCTGCGTGTTGCGTTGGGGGTGAAGCCCTGTGTCGGATGGAGTTTGGTCATCGCACCCTGGCGGGCGCGGCTCTGAGCTTCTGGCTTGGGTCGATTTGGCTGAAGGTTTTCGCGCCTGACGGTACGGGCCGCCGGGGTTTACACCCGCCGCTCCGTTCTTGGTTTTCGAGCGCGCGGATTGTCATAGCGTTTGTCGGAGTTGGTGGTTGGTTTGTGGGGTTCGGCCCGCTTGTTACTCGCGCGGCTCGGTTAGGAGTTGTGTGGACATACGAGAGTGGGCGCAGGTCGGGTGCACGGTATTTTGGGTGGCAGGGGTTGGCGGGTTTTGTCAGGTGGTGGAGGCTATTTGGTTGCCTCCTTGGGGCCGGTTTGGCCGGTCGTCGTGGAGCCGAGTTGCAGAATTTTGTCGATGCGCTTGACGGCTTC
>Ga0114996_10006379_pt1 | contig 13613 bp, 10 predicted proteins | sample ArcticOcean_MG_C_4_FD_87039 | JGI IMG/M metagenome (GOLD analysis project Ga0114996, IMG submission 87039) | Marine microbial communities from western Arctic Ocean - ArcticOcean_MG_CB4_134 | ecosystem: Environmental > Aquatic > Marine > Oceanic | place: Arctic Ocean: Canada Basin | collected... | reverse complement strand
CTGGAGGGCGCGTTGTCGTCCTGGGATCTACAGGAACCAACTTCGCGGCGGGCATGAGTGGGGGAATAGCCTATGTCTGGGATCCCGACGGATCATTTAACAGTAGATGTAATCTCGGAAGTGTCGGCCTCGAACAAATCACCTCGCATCACGATGATGCAGATGAGCTCCTTAATCTTGTTCAAAGTCACTCAGATCTAACTGGCTCCATCCGAGCCCAGGAACTACTCAGGGATTGGGATGCAGCTCTCGGACAGTTCATCAGAGTCATGCCACACGAATACAAACGGGTGCTTAAGGGACAAAACTTCGCGGCATAAAACCTCTTGGAGGATACGAAATGGGAAAACCAACAGGTTTTCTAGAAATACCACGCCAAAGTGCTCCGATCCGTCCGGCAAAAGAACGGCTAAAAGACTACAAAGAGATTTTCACTAATCCACCGGTCGAGCATCTTGCTTCACAGGCCTCTCGGTGTATGGATTGTGGTGTGCCTTTCTGCCAATCAGAACCAGGCTGCCCGGTAGATAATCTAGTCCCCGAATGGAACGACCTGGTTTACAAAGGACAATGGCGGGAGGCTCTGGACCGTCTGCATCGAACTAATCCTTTCCCAGACTTCACAGGTCGCGTTTGTCCAGCTCCCTGTGAGGGAGCCTGTGTCCTTGGGATTGACGCCTCACCAGTTACTATTAAAAACATCGAGTACGCAATCGCCGAAAGAGGGTTTGCGGAGAACTGGATTCAGGCAAGACAACCTACTTCAAGAACTGGCAAGAAAATAGCCATCATTGGGTCAGGTCCAGCAGGATTAGCAGCTGCAACCCGTCTCAACCAGTTTGGTCATACCGTCTCTGTCTATGAGCGTGATGACCGGATAGGTGGCCTCCTCATGTATGGGATACCACCTATGAAACTGGACAAGGAGATAGTCAATCGGCGAGTCCAGATAATGGAGAAAGAAGGAGTTCAGTTCCACCCAGGCTCAAACGTAGGGAGCAACCTTGATATCCAAGAATTAAACGAAAAAAGTGACGCCTTACTATTGGCATGCGGGTCGACCCGTCCCCGCGATCTCAAGATCGAGGGGCGTCATTTTAAAGGCATCCACTTTGCAATGGACTTTCTTCGTACCACCACTAAAAGCTACCTCGATTCTAACCTTCGAAACGGGAACTACATTTCAGCCGAGAATAAAAAAGTTATCGTAATCGGTGGAGGAGATACTGGGACGGATTGCATTGCGACCGCTTTACGACAAAACTGTCGGAGCCTAATCAATTTCGAGCTACTTCCCGTCCCCCCCCGACAGAGAAACTCTGAGGAGAACCCTTGGCCTCAGTGGCCTCATATTCTCCGACAAGATTACGGTCACCAAGAAGCTGAAGCCAAATTCGGAAATGATCCTCGCCAGTTCCAGATCTCATCGAAGCGATTCCTGGACGATGGCAACGGAAATCTAGTTGGAATCCAAACTGTTCAAGTTGAACCCGATGGGGCCGGAAATTTTCGCGAATCACCCGGATCAGAGAGAGAGTGGCCTTGTGACATGGTACTCCTTGCCATGGGCTTTCTGGGACCAGAAGATACAATCACCCCGAAACTACCTATCCAACTGGATGACCACAGCAATTTCCAAGCAGATTTCGGAGCTTACAGTACTTCACAAGAGGGAATTTTTGCGGCCGGCGATTGCCGACGTGGTCAGTCCCTTGTTGTCTGGGCCATCAGGGAAGGATGGGATGCAGCTGTCCAGATCAATAAATACGTAAGCAGCTAAAAAGACTCTGGCGCTATCTTTTATGGACAAGCGTCAGGCCATCTCCGATAGGCAACATACTCAGATCGACACGATCGTCCCGAATTAACTGCTGGTTCAGACTTCGAATCGCCAAAGTATCTGAGTCAGTAACCGATTCATCAATAACCTTGCCACTCCAGAGAGTGTTGTCAAAAAGAATCAATCCTCCCGGCCGAATTAATTCCATGACAAGTTCATAATAGACCCCATAATTCTCTTTATCAGCATCAACAAAAGCAAAATCATAGGACCCAGAACACCCTGTCTCGATCAGTTGGCTGAGAGTAATTTCCGCGGGACCCAAAACTAGCTCAATCTTGTCTGCCACCCCCGCCTTTCCCCAGTAGCGGATGGCTGTTTTTGTCCATTCTTCATTGACGTCACAGGCAGTTAGTTTTCCTTCTTCCGGCAGCGCAGTTGCTAAACAGATCGAGCTGTATCCGGTAAAAACTCCGACCTCAATCGCCCGTTGGACACCCATTAAACGAACTAGGAACCCCATGAACTGACCCTGCTCAGGCGAAATCTGCATTACACTCTCGGGTAATTGCTCCGTTTCAATCCGTAACTGCTTCAGGAAATCTGATTCTCGTACAGAAACTCTCACGAGATAATCATGTAGATCACTGGTCAATTGGATATATTTGTCGCCCAAAGTTACCCCCTTCTAAGTCCATCAGACTGACCTCTCATCAGTCTTCTATCCATAGCCTTCATTCGGCTGTCGTTCTAACTTATCCAATTCAAATTCTCGATGAATCGCACGTACTGCATCGTCCAGCCGTTCCTGGCGAATGATACATAATATTTTGGCTTCCGAACTGCTGATCAGATCGATATTAACTTTCTCATTAGCTAATGCCCTAAACATACGCCCTGCAACACCAGGGGTACCAGAAATGCCAGAACCAATAATGGCCACCATGGCTATCTCCGCATCCGACTTTACATCCGTAGCATCGACCCCAGGGGTTAATGAACTGAGTACTTCGACTGATTTTTCCAATTGGACTTGATCGATAATCAACGAAACATCGCTTCGGTTGTCATGACGTAACCCTTGAATTATCAACCGTACATTTATGCCGTACTCAGAAAGACTTTCTGTAATAGTAGCTGCAATACCCGGTTGATCCTTAACCAGCGTCATGGCCACTCGGGCCACACTGGAATCTCCTGTCACTCCTATGATTGTTGCTTTCTCCAAATCGTCTTCTCCTATCATCCGTGTCCCACTTTCGTTATGAAAACTACTCCGCACTTCGAGAGGTACATGGAATTTCGCCGCAATTTCCACGCATCTTGGGTGAAGTACACGTGAACCAGCAGCTGCATATTCCAGCATCTCTCCATATCCAATCCAATTCAAGAGTTTCGCCTCAGGAACAATCCTTGGGTCCGCAGTAAAAACACCATCAACATCGGTGAAAATCTGACAAGAACACCCTCCCAACGCCGCAGCTATAGCTGTGGCCGTAGTATCCGATCCACCACGGCCTAAGGTTGTAATCTCTTGCTCGCTTGTGACCCCTTGGAAGCCCGCCACGATTACAATGCGATCGTCTTTCAGATGATTGAATAATCTATCGGTGTCAATCGCTTCAATCTTTGCGCGAGAGAAATTCTTATCGGTACGAATTCCACACTGGGCTCCCGTTAGGGCAATTGAGGATACCCCTAGGTCATATACGGCCATTGCCAACAATGCACTGGAAACCTGTTCTCCAGTCGTGAGCAGCATATCCAGCTCCCGAGCTCGAGGCTGCCTTGCCACCTGATAAGCTAGTCCAAGCAACTGGTCAGTGGTCTGGGCCATCGCAGATACCACCACTACCTGTTGAAAACCTTTCGAACGGTTCTCGACCAGGTCCCGAGCTACTTTGCGGATACGATCAGGACTTCCAACCGAGGTACCACCATATTTTCTAACAACAACAGAGTTAGGTGCATTCATACCTGACAACGTCCCTAAGGACAGCCTCTCATCTTAGCTGTATACCGGTCCTTCAAAGAATTCACTCCTTTTGATTCCCTTCCCAACAAGGGTATAGAAGGATTATCTCTTAAATAAATCTCCATTGGGCAAGAATTTTATCCTCCTACGATACTTCAAAATTCCAGACACTATTGCGATCGACCTAGATCAGTTCGGTAGACCTGTGTACCTCATATTTTTAGAGGCTAACAACATTGGTGGATTAGCTGAGTGCCAGACTAATCAATCAGAAACTATCGAGCTCTCGAGAATGTAACGTCCGTATGGTGGGCCGCCGGGGAATCGAACCCCAAACCTACTGATTAAGAGTCAGTTATCTTCCTGTTTTTCTCCGTTTCAGTAAATCTCAGACTCAATTCTTAAGCCACTTTTTATCAGTTACTTATAGTCATATAATTGTAACATGGCGTTTCAAGTTATCTCATTACAGCACGATATCTGGTGGACCCCCGGTGGACCCCCAGAAAAAACAGTGGGCTGGAAGCGTGAAATGGCAGTGACAAAATTGACCGACTTGACCGTTCGATCGATCCAGACCGAAGGAACCTTCACAGACACTGTGGTGCCGGGGCTCCAGCTGCGAGTGAGGACCAGCGGGGCCAAGAGTTGGAGTCTGCGCGCTATCGCAAGGCAGGCAGACGGCGGCGACTAACCATCGGGGCTTACCCTAAACTAGGACTGGCAACGGCTCGTAAGGCGGCGCGGAGCGTTCTGGTGGACGTTGCAACAGGAGGCGCGACCCCGCGCTGGCGAAAAACGGAAGGAACGACGGGCGGAGACGTTTGGAGAGCTGGCTCAATTGTTTTGCGGTATCACGCCAGCCAGAGGGCGAGAAGACACGACACGAATATGAGCGGATCATTCGCCATGATCTGCTGCCAGTTTGGAAGAACAGGAAGGTGAAAGCGATCAAGCGAGCCGATGTCGTGAACCTGTTGGACAAAATTCGCCATGTAGGACCCAAGAATTGTTTTCCTAAACTAATGTAGACTAGCGAGAGATCTAGGCGCACACTATTTGGAGGAAGAAAACTATGACAAGTCTTAGCGAGCGCATGATTGGGTCGGCCAAACTCGATGTGCACACCTACGAGGAAGTGGAAGCTGACACGAATTCCACTGGCCAGGCCTTGATGGTGGTGATCCTCTCCAGCATCGCCCAGGGCATCGGCACCTTGACCTTGGGAGGTCTTTGGGGCCTGCTCGTTGGCACCGTTAGCGCACTGGTTGGTTGGTTCATCTGGGCCTTTATTGTGTACCTTATCGGAACCAAGCTTCTTCCCGAGCCCAATACCCATTCGGACGTGCCCGAGCTCTTGCGCACCACAGGCTTCTCGGCCTCTCCGGGTCTGCTGCGAGTGCTGGGCCTGGTCCCACTGTTCGGGGGCTTAATCATGTTTGCAGTGAACATCTGGATGCTGTTTGCCATGGTGATCGCGGTCCGCCAGGCACTCGACTACGAGAGCACAGGTCGCGCCGTTGGGGTCTGCGTGATCGGCTGGTTCGCCCAAGTTGTAATCATTATGACTCTGATGCTGGCGGCGGGTGTTCGCCCCACTTAATCGATCCTCCATAAGGACTTCTTCAAGCAATCCGGAAGAGATTGAGGTCACAGGGGACGGGGAGGATTCGGCCTTCCTGCTCTTCGTTCACGGCTCTGATGCCGGGCCCAGAACCATCCAGACTCGGCAGCGTATTCATCACTTCCCTGTGTGCTCCTGGAACCAGATGCCCGTATACATCCACGGTCATTCTGATGCTGGAATGCCCAAGCTTGCTCCTTGATGTAAGCCAGTGGGTGCCCGGCTTGGATGAGCATACTCGCAAACGTGTGGCGCAGATCATGAAACCGGATGCGCCGGAGCCCAGCCTTTTCCAGACAGTTGTAGAAGTAGCGGTCCTTCATGTTGTACGGGTCCATGAAATTCCCGTTCTTGGCACAGAAAACCCACTTAGGGATGGAGTTCTCCCCCTTGGCAAGCTATTGCGCCTCCCGGCGCTGCCGCTTCAGCGCCGGGAGCGTTTCTAGAAGCGCATCCGACATATCAACGCCGTATCTTGCCTGTCTTGGTTTCAGTCACACGCCGCCGGACGACATTGCGCCTGACGGTGAGGAACTTACCCAAGAAGTCAACGTCTCCCCATTGCAAGCCGACCAGCTCACCAGTTCGCATTCCAGTGTGAATTCCACAAAGGAAGACAGGGGGCTGCAGAGGCAGAGAGCCGCTAGCGCTTCCGAGGCATTGTGTGACCCGTCTTCTCCTTGTGGTGGTGTTCGGACGGTGCGGCTCCTTTCACTTTCCGGGCGACGGTCCCTTCCGGGTGCTCGTACCAGCCCGGATCCTCGTAACTGGTCAGACCCTCCCTGACCTTGACCACCGTGAACATTCCCCCCATTTCAAGGGGTCCGAAAGGGCCTTCTCCCGTCATCATCGGAAGGGTATTGGACACTCCCTTCACGTGCTCGGCGTGAAGGGAGTGTCCAGCCATACCCGTAGAGCTCATGGCCCTGTATCCGGGAACCAGGCGCTGGATCTTCTCTGAGACGCTCTCCTGATCGACCCCCATCATGTTGGGAACATCATGACTCATCGCGTTCATGGCGTGATGGGTCTTGTGACAGTGAAACGCCCAGTCACCAGGGGCATCGGCGACAAACTCAACCGCTCTGGTGCTGCCCGGGTGAACGTTCACAGTGGTCTCCGGCCAGTAGGCGCTTGGGTCGAGCTGGCCTCCATCCGTTTCCACAATCCAGAAACGGTGACCGTGAATGTGTATGGGGTGGCTGTCCATACTCAGATTGGCGATGCGGAGTCGGACTCGATCATCCTTCTTGACAACCAGGTGCTCGGTCCCCGGAAAAGCCCGGCTGTTGAAGGTGAAAGTATTGAAATCCGTCATGATGTTGGGATTTGGTTTGGATGTCCCGGGATCGATGTGCCATTCCGCCAGGAAGATACAGAAGTCACGATCGATCGGAGGGTCAGCGGGGGTCCGGGGATGGATGATGAGAAACCCCATCATCCCCATCGCCATCTGCACCATCTCGTTGGCGTGGGGGTGGTACATGTAGGTTCCATGTTGCTCGAGTTTGAACTCATAGGCGTACGTCTCGCCGGGCATGATCTGTTTCTGGGTCAGGCCACCGACACCATCCATGCCGTTGGGAAGAAAGATCCCGTGCCAGTGGATCGAGGTGTGCTCGGGGAGTTCGTTACTCACTAGAATCCGAATGCGGTCCCCTTCTACAGCTTCAATGGTCGGGCCCGGCGTGAGTCCGTTATAGCCCCAGCAGTCCACTTCCATTCCGGGCGCGAACTCCCTCTTGACAGGCTGCGCCACGAGTTCAAACTCCTTGACTCCATCTTTCATGACCCAGGGCAGCGTGGCCCCATTGGGAGTGACCACGGGTGTGTAGGCACCGGTCGCTACACGGTCGGTATCTTTCTCAGAGCGACCCAGGACGCTACCCAGCCTGCTCAAAAGCGTGGCAGCGCCGCCCAGGGCGGCAGCCCCCTTGAGATAACCACGGCGGTTGATCTTCATTCTTGATTCTCCTCTACAGAAGGATCCTCCGGCCTGACAGCCGAGCCGGACCCTCCGCTCGCCTCCGGCAGAGGTGGGATGGAAAGGCTCAACGTCCCTCCGACTGCACGTTCGAGCTGGGTTCGCGCCAACCAGTAGTCCCTCCATGTCTCCACGTAGGCACGCTCCGTGGAAACTTCGCTCTGCTTGGCGATCAGAAGGTCATAGGTGCCCATGAGCATCATGTTGTATTGACGCTGAGTCAGATCCAGGATTCGCACTCGCTGGGGAAGCAATGTTTCCCGATAGTATCGGGCCAGCTCCCGCGAGGAAAGGAGCCAGTCTCGAGCCTCTCGCACGTCGGCTCGGGCGTTGATGGTAAGAACCTCCAGCTGTCGCTCCGCTTGTCGTATCTGGTACTCGAGCCTGGCCACCGAGGCGCGGCCCACATCGAAGATCGGCAGCGCGATACTAAGGGTCGGGCCGGTAAGGTAAATGTTTTTCGGCTCGCGCTTATTCTCGATGCCAAACTCAATTCCCAGTGGGAAAAAGCGCGTCTTTTTCTTGAGTGAAAGAGCCTTGCGCAGGACGTTGACTCCGAGTCGCGAAGCGGCCAGGTCAAGCCGGCGCTCGAGAGCGATGGTCTCCCATTCGGGTAGAGACAGATCTTGCTCAGGGATGGGGGGCAATTGTTTCACGATCTCCCACCTGGTGAGATCACCCCACAGCCCAAGCAGGCGATTCACCTGTTCCCGGTTGAGTTGAATCTGAATCTCTTCCTGGGCCAGACTGGCTCTGGTCTCCTGATAAAGTGCCTGCTGATTGGCCAGGTCGAGTTCGTTCAGGGTTCCCGCTTCAAACTGTTTCTGGGCCAGATCAGCGCCGGCTTCATTGATCTCCAGAATCAGCTTCAGCCGGTTCGCCAGCTGCACCGAAGACTGCAGCAAATAGAAAGCCCGTTTGACCCGGGCGATAAAGTCCAGCAGTTCAGTTGCCACGTTGAGCTTGGTACGTTCCAGTTCGTTTACGGCAATCTTCTTGCGCGGAGAGAGCAGGACAAAATCGAGTAGATCCTGGGTCAGGGAGAACTCCTGTTTGTTGACGTGCTCCGAAGAGTGGGCAAACAGAATCCCGATCCCGAAGCTGGGATTGGAGACCAGTCCTGCTTGAACCAGATCCGCCTGGGCAATGGAAATCTCCTCCAGTTCGGCTTGCACCCAGCGGTTGTTGAGAACGCCGATCTGAACTGCCGTCTGAGTCGTGAGCGGCTCCTGGAGAAGAGCCGCAACAGTTTCCCTTCTCCTCTCAAACTCGACCGGGTCCTCAACCCAGTCAACTGAATGGCCGCTTCTCCCTCGCACAAGGTCATTCACATCGGCCATGGCCGGTCGAGGACTCACCTTGCCGCAACCCAGCATCAGCCAGGCGATACTGGTAAACATCACAAGTCGTTTCATTGTCGAAGGGCCCTATAATTCTGTTCTTGGTCCATCGTACACACCTCTCGTTCCAAGGTGGAAATCGTCATCAGTAGGATATGGACTAATAATAACCGAAAAGGTGGCAGCATGAAGGAACTAATTATTTTCCGAAAAATATCCAATTAGGGCTAGTTTTTATCAGCAGTAACAATAATTAGAGATAGGAGAACAGCCCATCTCACCACGCAGATCGCCGAGTCCCTCCAATGTTCGCCGTCTTATCTGGCGAAGACCATGGGGAAACTTGTTCGTACCGGAATCCTGCGCTCGACTAAAGGTGCCCATGGTGGAGTCGTATTGGCCAGGGGTCCTGAAGAGATCACACTGCTGCAGTGATAGAAGCCTGCCAGGGGCTCCTGACCGCTAACTACTGTCAAGCGATCGTCTCTCACGAGGCGGTGCACCTGTGCTCCTTTCATCAGGCCATGAACGAACTTAACTCCGTTACCGTAGGAAGTTCTGTCGAAATGGACGGTTCAGGACTTGCTGCAAAAACCAACTTCCTCCAGCCCCGATCCCGCCAAGACCCCACCCGGCTAAATGGCGTTCGGAGGCTCCCAGAAGCTCGTTTCGCTCAAGAACAAGCCTGAGTAGATAAATCAGATAAGAACCATGAAGAACACGTCAGAGTGGAGACCGGATCGAAAGACGATAAGCAAGATCTGAATTATCTTGACGCAGATCCTGAATGTGCGAGCATGCCACGGATGAGCAGTCGACGCACTGATCATCGTTATGATTGTGTCTGCCTTCTTTCGCGTTGTAAAATCCAAGGTTTGCTCGGTGCAGCATCGAGCCTCGACTGATCTATGCACAGAGAACTTCCGAAAATGACTCATCATCTCAACATTCGCAACCTGGCCATCATCGCTCATATCGATCACGGCAAGACGACGCTGATCGACTCGATGTTTCGCGAGGCCAAGACCTTTGGCGAACGGCGTCAGATGACCGAACGAGTGATGGACAGCAACGAACTCGAGTGCGAGCGCGGCATTACGATTCGATCCAAACATTGCAGCGTCCGCTGGAACGATTATCTGATCAACATCATCGACACCCCGGGCCACGCTGATTTCTCGGGCGAGGTCGAACGCGTGCTCTCGATGGTCGATTCGGTATTGCTCCTGGTCGACGCCAACGAAGGCCCGATGCCGCAGACCCGATATGTGCTCATGCGTGCGCTCAAACTCGGACTGCGACCGATTGTCATCGTCAACAAAGTCGAACGCCCCAACGCGCGTCCCGATCACTCGCTCGACGCGACCTTTGACCTCTTCGTAGAACTGGGGGCCAGCGACGAGCAGGCCGACTTTCCGGTCCTATATGGATCGGGGCTCGAGGGCTGGTTTGTGCGCAATCTGGAAAGCGACGCTCGAACAGGCATGGCCCCCCTGTTCGAGACCATCATCTCGGAAGCTCCATCCCCCCGAATCGACGCCGAAGATTCGTTTCTCATGCAGGTGAGCACGCTGGCCTGGAGCGACTACATCGGTCAGATCGGTTGTGGCCGAGTCTTGAGCGGGAGCCTGACCCGGGGGCAGGCCCTCGAGCGCGTCAGCACGCGGTGGCGCGATCCGAGCGATCGAGATCAAGGCTGGGAGGTCACCAACACGGAGCTGACCAAAGCGGTGCATCTCTGGGTCACAGAAGGACTCGAGCGGACCGAAGCCGATCAGATCAGCGCGGGTGACATCGTATGGATTGCGGGTCCGGAAGAGATCGTGATTGGTGACGCTTTTTCTGCCCCGGGAACGTCGGCGCAAGGCCTGCAGCCGCACGAAATCGAGAAACCGACCATCTCGATGCTTTTCCTGGTCAACACCGGGCCGTTCTCAGGCGAGGAGGGACGCGCTATCACGTTTCGCGAGATGAGCGAACGGCTTGCGCGTGAGACTCGCGTCAACCTTGCCCTGCGCGTCGAAGACGTCGGCCGTGTGGACGGATTAAAGGTCTCGGGTCGCGGCGAGCTGCATCTGGCTGTGCTCATCGAGGAGATGCGGCGGGAGGGGAAGGAGTTTTGCGTTTCCAAACCCGAGGTGATCACGCGCCGGGGCGCTGACGGAAAGACCCACGAGCCAATGGAGAAGTTGGTCGTCGACGTGCCTGAACAATTCCAGGGCATCACGATCGAGAAGCTGGCGCGGCGCAAGGGTGAGCTGGTTCACATCGAGAACTCCGGTACCGGCATCATGCGCATGGAACTGGACATCCCCACGCGAGGATTGATCGGTTATCGCAATGAATTTCTGACCGACACGCGCGGGCTGGGCATCATGACGTCGCGGTTTACGGGGTACGGTCTCTGGCGAGGAGAAGTGGCGACTCGCAGCCGGGGCTCACTCGTGAGCATGGAGACCGGCATCGCTACGGCATACCAGATCGAGAGTCTGCAGGCGCGCGCTTCTCTGTTCGTCGAACCGACCGATCGGATCTATGTGGGCCAGATCGTCGGCGAGAACTCTCGCGGGGAAGACATGCCCTGCAATCCCACCAAGAAGAAGGCCATGACCAACCACCGCGCGGCCAGCAAGGACCACACGTCAACGCTGAAAGTCGCGCGCAAGATGTCACTGGATGAGGCCCTCGAGTGGATCGCCGAGGACGAACTCGTCGACGTCACGCCCAAATCGGTCCGAGTACGGAAGTCGATTCTTCGGCACATTGGTTTGTAAATTCATCGATGAACTCTGGAATGAATATGACGACCGGTATGAAACAAGGAAAATGGGAGGGGCAGGCACCAAGAACAACCCCAGCAGATTATTGACCCTTTCAAGAGAACGGGACTTGCGCGGACACATCCATTTGTAAAGGCTCTATTCGGCGAGGTCCTAAAGATTCTTCGTCCTCTGGGTTGTTCTTTTCCTGAACTCTTGTCGCAACGATACTCGCGAGTTGCGCGAGAATATCAAGGAGCAAAGAACTCGAGATTTAGACTACTTTTTAAGGTCTCTTTACTCTCTCGATTCTCTCTCCCCTCCGGGGTCAACATTTAGTCAAGATTTCTACGACTCTCTCGACTCTGAGGGGTTAGAGAAAAGGCTAGATTTCTACAAAACTCTCTACCCGGAGACGTTGCGGAAGGAGTTATGAAAAAAGAATACGACGATTGAGCATCCTTCCACGGCACCATTTTTTCCACAGCAAAGGGGTTGTTGGACCCCCGGTGAACCCCCAGCTCGGATATGCGCGAAAGTGGCTTTTGTGTCCGTTCTACAAGTTGCTTTTTTCAGGTACTTATAATGGTGGGCCGCCGGAGAATCGAACCCCGAACCTACTGATTAAGAGTCTAATTATCCCCACCTCGGTTGGGTGCCACTATCCTACTTTAACTTAAGCACTTACAAGAACTTGCCCTAGAATGGTCAAGAGCCACCGAGTTGGCTAGAATTGGCTGGAGTTGTCTCCTCGCGGGCACATTTTGGGGCACAGTCACCGCCGGAGTTTTACTCACATTTGAGGATGTGCCCGAGTAGAGCGCATGTACCAACGTCGATGACATCGAGCGTGATGAAGAAGAACTTAAGGATCGGGCGGAGGCCTTCCTGAAGGATAAACTGGGAAAGTGGACGAGGTGCCTCGAAGTCTGGCAAAGAAAAGCAAAATATGGCCGCAGCTGCGAGAACTCCTCGAGGGGGTTAGTCTTTCTGAAAGTGGCGTGACAACCATGACAGCTTACCGCCGAGAGCAGCAGAACCGGAGGGACTTATTATGATAAGAGTGGAGTGCTAACTTTGTTCGGACCCTATGTACATAATATTGATCCTATCCTTGGAAAAGTTTGTGGTCTGTACCTTTGGTGGTATGGCCTAGGCTTCACCCTCGGGTTCCTGCACTTACATCTCTTCCTGAAAGGTCAGCGTCACCGACTCGGACTGACGCTCTGCGAGGTTTACAATCTAAGCCTCTTCATCATGGTTGGGGTATTAGTGGGCGCCCGCTTCGTCGAAGTGGTATTCGACGGATGGCCCTTCTATAGCCAGCATCCCTGGTTGATACCGGCCTACTGGCTTGGAGGTATGGCCTCCCACGGAGTGATGCTAGGCGCGGCTGGAGGCGCGTGTGCCTTTGCCCTGATATCCAAAAAGCCCTTTCTTGCCCTCGCTGACGCACTTGTCATTCCTGGGGCGGTTCTCCTGGGAACTGGTCGGATTGGCAACTTCATCGACGGACAGATTGTAGGTAGTGTCACCGATGTGCCGTGGGGGGTGGTGTTCCCTTATGCGGAAGGGATACGCCATCCGGTCGTTCTCTACGACGGCGTGAAGAATCTCATGTTGGTTCCCTTCCTGCTCTGGGTCCGAAGAACCAACCTCACTCCTGGAGCTACCACGGCCCGTTTTGTCTTCTGGTACGCATTCCTACGGATCTTCATCGATCTCTTCCGCGACTATCCGACTCACCGAATCGACATCGGTACCGGACAGATGTTGAACATCTTTATGGCACTACTCGGCGTAGTTTTCTTGATCAGGTCGCGCCTGCGTAGGTTGGGATATCTAGAAACCAAAACACCTATAGCTCCCAGGCCGGGAGCGCGTCCGGACCGAAAACCGCTAGTGTTTCAGCGGGTAGCTTTGGCCTGCTTACTTTTGTTCTCTTTGACACTGCCTAGTAATCAAACTCAGGATGTTCCGGCCCGATACGGCAAGCGCCATTCTGGCCTCGAGCACTCTTGGTTCTATCCAGAGATCGAAACTCCTGCAAGGGGACGGTAATTGCGGTCAGTCGTCTGCTGAACAGCTGCTCGTGACTTCTGTATTCAAGTGATCGACGCTAATTTTTGTTTTGGACTACAAGATTGAATG
>Ga0114996_10006377_pt1 | contig 13619 bp, 7 predicted proteins | sample ArcticOcean_MG_C_4_FD_87039 | JGI IMG/M metagenome (GOLD analysis project Ga0114996, IMG submission 87039) | Marine microbial communities from western Arctic Ocean - ArcticOcean_MG_CB4_134 | ecosystem: Environmental > Aquatic > Marine > Oceanic | place: Arctic Ocean: Canada Basin | collected... | reverse complement strand
CGCACATCTCCATATCGGTGATCTCCTCCGGCCGTTCGTCGGCAAGGAGAATCATGAGACGACACTCGGGGTGGTTCGTGACGATGCCCTCGGCGACCGACTGGAGCACCGTGGTCTTCCCGGCTTTTGAAGGTGCCACGATCATGGCCCTCTGTCCCTTGCCCAAGGGACAGAACAGATCGATGACCCGGTTGGTGTAGTCAGGCTGCCCCGCAATCTGACGATCACACGCCAGCATGAGCTTCTCGCTCGGATGCACCGCGCTGAGACGGTTGAAGTCGGGCCGTCTCAGCGCATCGTCTGGGGGATTCGCATTGACGAGCGCCAGATGCGTGAGGGGCGGACTCTTTCCGCTCTTGGTTTTGGCGCCTACCGATCCGGTCAGCTCATCACCAGTGCGAAGTCCGAATCTTTGAATCACCTTCGACCCGACGTAGATGTCTTCGTTGCTGGGCGTATAGCCCGCCTCACGGCGGCGAATGAAGCCGGAGCCACTGCCCAGAACTTCAAGGATCCCGAGCAACTCGACCGAGCTGTCGTCTGGACTGGCCAACTCGACATCGTCGTTTCGGCCCCCATCTTGGCGACTGTTGCTCTGGCGATCGGCACCGCCTTCTGGGGCGCGTTGGCGCCTCCGGCCTCGTCCGCCTCGGTTCCTTTGGCCACCCCTACCCTGCCGGTTATTCCTGCCCTGGCCCTGGCCTCCACCGCCGCCCTTCCCTTGGCGGGACCTGCCACCTCCCTCGCCCCCGGTCGCCTCCTGGCGTTTGTTCGAATCGTCCGAGGTGTCGGTCCGTACTGGATCGTTCGATTCGGCCGGAGCCCGCCGTTCTTGATCGCGCGGGTCTGTCCCCCGCCCATCGTTGGGTGAATTACCGTCCACTGTTTTGGGTTTCCTTATGTGGGCCCACCCGTTCGGCGGGCCTGAAACTGCTACCTACGCAAAGGAACGAGAGAAGCCGGCTTCTCATCCCGCCGCGACGTATGCAACGTCGAAACGATGGGACACGCCACCGACATTTCCAAGCCGAGAAGGACCTTGCCCCGGCTGTCTTGGAGCAACTCGACCATCGTTTTAGCCCGGGTTCAGCTTTCGCTGTACGGGCATTTCCTAGGGCCGAAGCCTTGGGAGGACGGTGTCCGAGGTTGGAACGACTCAAGTTCGGCCTGTTGAATCGAAGACCTTCGTTCCGGGCACCCGATTGGGTGGAGCTTAATTTCCGCTCTTTCTGTCTCCGGGGCAAGGGCCTTGAACCCGGGCATACCGACGTCGGGACAATGCACGAGCCTCCGACGGTCCAACCACTCTGTCACGTAACCGACCCCAGTCCGTCCTCATGCGAGGACAAGCCGGCGTGCGCCACACAAGGCCTGTCGGCCGTTTGCCCGTAACAAGTATAAGTTGCCGGTCGTGGAGGTCCGATGGCACGGCCCATGCGATTCATCAGGACAGGATCTCCCAAAGGAAGACATCGTGGCCAAACTGATGCGAACGGCTTTCCTGATCAGACTCGCGGCCACCTGGCGCCCTGGCGCCGTGGCCGCACAGTATTCCTAGAGCAACTTGTCGGTTTCCGTGGGCCTCGGAACCGGTTAACCGCGAACCCAGTAGCACGACGCGACAGAGCGCACCGACGTCTTCCACCGGACCGAATCGACCGTCGCGAGCGCGTCAACGACAGAACGGGCGGCAAGCCCGGTAGCCCGACCCCGCTCTGGCGTAGCTCAATCCCGCCCTCAAGCGATAACCCGGTCACGTGCTTTGAGAGAGCGGGCGACGGCGCCTCGGGCCACTCCCGCCGCAAGGCCTCGGACCTCGAGTCGGCCGCAAGCCAACACAGCATCTCCCAACCGCGAGCGGGCGACCCAGCCATCGGCCGCCCCGCGCACGGCCCCTCCCCTCCACTCGGGACGACTCCGCGCTCGAGCGCCCCACGCGCGCGTGCGTCCTCGGGTGGAGCGCCCCCCCCCCGGGGAGCCGCGAGCACGAGGGCGATCGGCACCTCGACTGACGAGCGCCCTCACCGCGTTGATACCTTGTCAGTAATCATTAGTATTAGCGATAAGGATTGCCAAGAACCCCTCGCGGGGTTTTTTGGTGAGCTTTCCTCGCCAAAGCGCCATCCTCGGAAGAGGGTGTGAGAAGGGGGGTCTACCGGAAACGGTCGGCCCTCGCTTTTGTTAGAACGGATCCGGAGGACCGGCTAGAGTGACCTTCCCCGGAGTCCATGCTCTCCATCAAGCCGCGATTGGGTGTCAGCCGCCGGTAGGGGGCGCAGAAGCAAGAGGCTCAACAGGGCCGCAACAATGGGAAGCGCGGTCCTGGACCCGATCGTAGTCACATATGCTCCCACTTGCAGGAATCCTTGGGCCCGGCAGGTCGCCTACCTGTGGACCATGGGTTCATACCAGAGTTAGACTTCGTTGGTTTGAACCCGATGGCTCCACGAGCTACCACAACCACTGTTCTACTCCGATGTCGAAGATGACTGACCATCCTGATCGTACCGTTGCCGGGCGAGATTTCGTGCGTACCGTCATCGCCGTCGATGTCGAGACGGGCAAGCATGGGGGCGCTGTCGTCACTCGCTTCCCCCCAGAGCCGAATGGCTTTCTGCACATCGGCCACGCCAAGTCGATCTGCCTGAACTTCGGCGCGGCCGCCGATCACGATGGCGTTACTCATCTTCGATTCGACGACACGAATCCCGAGACCGAAGACGAACTCTACGTCCGCTCGATCCAGGAAGACGTGCGCTGGCTCGGGTTCGATTGGGGAGATCACCTCTATTTCGCATCGGACTACTTCGAGCGCTTGTACCAGTACGCGATCGAGTTGATCGAGGCGGGCCTCGCTTATGTGGACAGCTCGAGCGAGGAAGAGATCAGGGATTGCCGAGGCACCGTGACGGAGCCGGGACGGCCGACCGCTTACCGGGATCGGTCCGTCGCGGAGAATCTGGATCTCTTCCGTCGCATGCGCGAAGGCGAGTTTGCCGACGGCGCCCACGTGCTCCGGGCGAAGATCGACCTCGCGTCACCAAACATGCTCATGCGCGATCCGGTTCTCTATCGGATTCGGCATGCGGACCACTACCGCACAGGTGGGGACTGGTGCATCTATCCGCTCTACGACTTCACCCACTGTCTTTCCGATTCCATCGAGGGCATTACGCACTCCGTCTGCACTCTCGAGTTCGACAACAATCGGGAGTTGTACGACTGGATTCTGGATCATGTCGACGTCCCTCGGCCCCAGCCGAGGCAGTACGAATTCGCACGACTCAACGTTGAATACACCCTCCTGAGCAAGCGAAATCTGCTCCGCTTGGTCCAGGAGGATTACGTAGACGGATGGGACGATCCGAGGATGCCCACCATCGCCGGAATGCGCCGGCGTGGGGTTCCCGCGGCCGCCCTCCGCGCCTTTTGCGACATGATCGGCGTGGCCAAGACCGAGAACTACGTGGACTACGCGAAGCTCGAGTACGCGATCCGGGATGAACTGAATCCGACGGCGCCCCGAGTCATGTGCGTACTTCGTCCTCTCAAGGTCGTCCTCGACAACTTCGGGGAAGAAGAAGAATTCGAAGAGTTGGAGGCGCCGTACTTCCCGGACGATATCGGCAAGGCGGGGTCACGCCTCATACCCTTCACACGGGAGCTTCTGATCGAGCGTGACGACTTTGAGGAGGATCCCCCGGAGGGATTCCGCCGGCTGGTTCCGGGTGGGGAAGTGCGCCTGCGCTACGGGTATGTCGTCCGTTGCGTCGATGTCGTGAAGGATGAAGATGGGGTCGTCACGGAGGTGCACTGCACGTACGATCCCGAAACGAGGGGTGGCTCGACGCCGGACGGGCGCAAGGTCCAAGGCACCATCCACTGGGTCTCAGCGTCCCACTCCCTTCCCACCGAGGTCCGCCTGTACGATCGGCTGTTTTCAGTGCCGGACCCGGACAACGTGGAAGAAGGCGAGGATTTCACGATGCACCTGAACCCCGAATCTCTTACGGTCCTCGTAGACAGCCGAGTCGAGCCGAGCGTCGCGTTCGATCCTGCCGATACGACGCATCAGTTCGAGCGTACCGGTTACTTCGTTCGCGACGCCGGCGACTCCAGGCCCGAACACCTAGTCTTCAACCGCATCGTCACGCTCCGGGACAGCTGGGCGAGAGCTCGAAAGGCGGAGGAAAGCGAAGCGAAGAGGGCCGGAGCTAAAGAAGGCGGAGCGAAGAAGGACGGAGCCGCGGAGTCCCTGCCGGCTCGGACAGAAAGGGTGAGCGGCGGCACAACGCCAAGCCACCCACGTCCGGAGGATCCCGGAGCATCTTCGCGGTACGACGGGCTACTCGAGGAGCACCGTTTGGCCGAGAGCGAGGCATCCGTGCTGGCACGGGACGTCGGACTGTTCGGGCTCTTCGAAGAGGGGTCGAAGCACACGGCCGACGAGGCCGGGCTCGCGAAATGGATCGTGAACGAGGTGCCCCGTGTTCTCGAGGACCGCCCGGTGGACGCGCTACTCTTCGGGGGGCGGGAACTTGCCCGCCTCATCGAGCTCGTCTCGAAGAGCGAGATCTCCGGGCGGGCGGCCAAGGACGTGCTCGCTGTGCTCGCCGAAGAGGGCGGAGATCCAGACACCGTGGTCGAAGCGAGGGGCTTGGGCCGGGTCAGCGATGCGTCGACGCTCGAGCCCATGATCGTGCGCCTGGTTGAAGCGAACCCGACCCAGGCCCAAGGCTACCGCGACGGTAAGACCGGCCTCATGGGTTTCTTCGTCGGTCAGGTGATGAAGGAAACCAACGGGGCCGCCGATCCCGAGGTCACACAGAGCCTTCTACGTGAGGCGCTGATCGAAGACCGGGCCGGGACTAGCTCTTAGGAGTTCCTCACAGAAGCTCAGAGCGACCTCCCAGCCTGCAACGCCACTAGCCCCCACGCCACGCCCGCCCCCACCACCGTGTTGGCCAGGTTTCGAAGGTGGTGATCGGAGCGGCTTCCCTTCCCCATCACCGCTCCGAGGAACGATTCGAGGGTCGACCCGCAAAACGCCCCGAAGATCACGGCCAGGGCCCCAGCGCCGGCGATCAAGCCCATCCCCCAACCCACGCCCGCCAGGGCGGTTGCAGTAAGAACGCCGGCCAGAATGCCTGCCACGGACACGCCCCCCGTGGTGCCCTCCGGGACGGCCCGCCAGGTCGTCACAAGAAGGTGGCGCCGCCCGAAGGCCTGACCGAACTCGGTGGCGGTAGTGTCGAAGAGCGACGTTGCGAACGCCGCGACCATCGCAATAGTGAACGGCTCGGCATAAGGCGTCGTCACAGCCAGGAACGCGAACAGCACACCCGCTCCTGCGTTGGCCACGACGCTACCGATTCCTCTCCGCCCACCGCTCCCCTCCCCCACACCCAACGCTTCCTTTCGCGCGTAGCCCAGCCGGGTCACAGCCATACCGATCACCATGACACCGCCCAGCATCACCAGCCCCGGCCACGCCGCATATACATAGAGCACTGTGGCCAGGAGTACTCCTGCGACGGCCCCCGACCGATCCACGGCATGCGCGAAATAGGCGGTGAACGTGACAGGCACCGTGATCGCCAGACCGATCAACCAGGGGTTGGTGGCGGCGGCTTGGCCTCCAAAGAGCAATCCCATGTCCACCAACGTCGCCGCCCACAGCACCGCACCGCCGACGACGGGCACCAAGATGTTGTCGTCGACGTTCGTTTCCAGTGATTCGGCGAACGCGGCCGCGGTGGTCGCCACGAGGCAGCCGATGACGAGAAGTGACAGCGACCCCGGGACACCGGCGGCGCCAGCGTCCCCGACGGCCCCACCCATCAGGAACGCGTTCCCGATCCGCCCAGACGCATCGCCCCCGCCCAGCGTGAGCAACCCGCCGGGCACGACGGAGTCACCCAGGGTCCACGTCCCCGCGCGCTGGGTCCAACGAATGACCCACGCACACGCGGTGGTGCCGAACACGACGAATGCCGCCAAGCCCGACCATGTCTTCTTGGGATTCCAGGGCAATGGTGGACCCCGGAGCGCCAGGCCCGACAGCGCGGCCATCCCGTCCCCGACGGCGAGTAGCGCCCAGATCCCCGCCGCCAACTCCAGCCGGGACCGGAAAACGATGAAGGTCAGAAGAAGGATTGCCGGGTAGAGCACGACGCCCCGTGAGAAACGAGAGGCCCGCTCCTCAGGACGGAGTAAGGCCCCTCGCGTTATCCGGTGAAGAAAAACCGAATTCAGGATCAGAGCGGCCACTGCCATGAAAACGGCTTGCCATGGCGCTAGCCAACGTAGCAGAGGCGCAAACGCGCCCATGCCGACGTGCACCAGCTTCCGCGGGAGCTCCGAGCGGAGCGTGGCGGCGTCCGCCCGAGGAGTGCCCACGTGGGGTCGAATCCTTCAGCTATCCGAAGATACGGTTGAACATCAAGCGAACACGACCCTCGTACTGCTTCACGACCAGTGCGGAGGCCGGGGAATAGCGGGCGACCTTTTGCTCGCGGCCAATCGCGAGCCCGTCAGTTGCCCTCATCCTGGGGATGCGTCTCAATCCACTCGCGGGACAGCCTTTGGGCCTCAGTGATCTGTTCTTGAGTCATAAACTTCTCGATTTTCTCTTCGTTGCTTTGCGCAGTCTCATTTCCTTGGGTTGCGGAAAGATTGAACCACATATGGGCGAAGGCTAGGTCCTCCGGGACGCCGTCTCCATTGCCGTACATAAATCCAAGGTTGGCCTGGGCTAGAGCATCCCCCTGCTCAGCCGCTAACCGATACCAGCGTACGGCCTCTGCATCGTCCTCGGGGACGCCTTCACCCCGGCTATACATCACTCCAAGGTTGAACTGTGCGAAAGCATACCCTTGCTCGGCCGCTAGCCGATACCAACGTATGGCTTTCTCATCGTTATCGGGGACGCCGTATCCAATGGCGTACATCAGTCCAAGAGTGTGCTGAGCGGTAGCAAACCCCGCCTTGGCTGCCAGCTGATACCAGCGTACCGCCTCGGCATTGTCCTCGGGGACGCCGTGACCCTCGGCGTACATCACTCCAAGGTTGTACTGGGCGGCAACATGCCCCTGCTCAGCCGCTAACCGATACCAGCCTACGGCCTCGGCATCGTCCTCCGGGACGCCGTTACCATCCTCATACATCAGTCCAAGGTTGTACTGGGCGGCAACAAACTCCTGCTCGGCGGAAAGCCGATACCAGCGTACCGCCTCTACATCGTCGTCGGGGACGCCGTTACCATTGTCATACATCACTCCAAGGTTGGACTGAGCGGCAGCATGTCCTTGCTCGGCTGCTAGCCGATACCAGCGTACGGCCTCCGCATCGTCCTCCGGGACGTCGTTACCCTCGGCGTACATCAGTCCAAGGTTGTTCTGGGCTGAAGCATGTCCTTGCTCGGCTGCTAGCCGATACCAGCGTACGGCCTCCGCATCGTCCTCCGGGAGGCCGTTACCCTCGGCGTACATCAGTCCAAGGTTGTTCTGGGCTGAAGCATGTCCTTGCTCGGCTGCTAGCCGATACCAGCGTACGGCCTCGGCATCGTCCTCCGGGACGTCGTTACCATTGTCGTACATCACTCCAAGGGTGTACTGGTCTGGAGCATGTCCTGTCTCGGCACAACTAATCAGGCCCCCCAACCGTGACATGTAGACGACCGCCGAGTCGCACGGGTCCAGTCGAAGAACGTCCGCTTGTGCCAAACCGTGGGCTGGTACGAGGAAGAGAGTTCCAACCGCTACGCCTATCAATAAGCCAAGCGCGCCGTCGCGATACACCATCATTCCTAACTCCTGAAGAGGAAGTCCTAAGCCTTGCATAGATCCTAAGCAGGGCTCGGTCCATTCGCGATAAATCTTTCGCGCCTATACTGAACGAGAAGACGGCCACATCCGAACGATGGGGGTCCCTAGAGGCGCCGCCCGGATTCGAACCGGGGAATAAAGGCTTTGCAGGCCTCTGCCTTACCGCTTGGCTACGGCGCCTAAAAAAAAGGGGATGCACGTCGTGAGTGACGGGCTCACCCCCTTCAAGCGGGAAACCGGACTCGAACCGGCGACCCCCACCTTGGCAAGGTGGTGCTCTACCAACTGAGCTATTCCCGCAATAAAAAGGTGTCTCAGATCCTAACAAAACCCACCTGAAACGTCACCGAAACACCCTTCATTTGTGTGCTGGAACCTAGAAAGGGCCCTTGAAATGTCAAGTTCCCACGGCCTCTTTTCCCCATTATGTTCCGCGGCCACGTCCTTCGTCCTGGCTTGGGGACGGAGGAACGCCTATAGCCCATAGCCGCGGGGAATCGAGCATCGAATGAAGGTGGCTCTCGCAGTTCTTGCCTCGATCATCATGCCTTTCGGCCTCGGGGCCCAGGAGTTTTCAGGACCACTCTTCCCGGCGGGACAACTCCGGCTCGAGGTCAATTCGCTCTTTCTGTTCGCGGATGAGCGTTTCGGCCGGCGCGTGGAGGGGGGATCGATCATCGAGGAGGACGAGCCGCTCGGGTTCGACTTCGAGGATGCCGAGGCAGGCGCCCGGCTCTTCCCTGAGCTCGAAGATCTAGAGGCCAACCTGACCACCGCTACGGGAGCCGCGATCACGCCCTTGGTGCTGGGCCAGACTCGGGCGGTTTTGACGAAGGACGCCGTATGGATCCCGATCCGGCTGGACCTGAGCGTATTCGACTGGTTGAGCGTTGGGGCCACCGTTCCGTTGTCGCGACGCCGCGCCGAGTTCGCGACCTCCATCCAGACCGACGGGGCCAACGTTGGCGTCACACCAAGCACGGCCAGGGACTTCCTGCGGTCCGTATCAGCGGCAAACACCGCCCTTTCGGCGATAGCCGCGACGTTGTGCACATCAGATCCGTCGAGTCCGGAGTGCTCGCAAGCCTCTAATCTTTTGGCTGAGGGCCAGAGCTTCCACGGGGCCCTGACAAGTGGGGCGGGTTACGGCGTGTACCCGCTCGAAGGCTCCGATACGGGAGTCGCGCTCCAAGATCGCGTGACCACGCTTGTGGGCGCCTATCAGGAGGTCGGGGTCGCTGCGTTTCCGACATCCATCCCCCTGGCCACCGAAGTGTTGACCGAAGCGACGTACCTGGACCTGGTGCCGAATTCCCAGCTGGGCGTTGAGGGCGATTCCCTCAAGACTTGGAGGAGCCCCTGGGAACTCGGTGATGTGGAGATCCATGCCTACGCCCGTCTGTGGGGAATCGGTCAACAGGCCAGCCCGGACTGGCCGGCGTCCACCCTCCGCGTGGAGATCGGTGCAGGGGCGCTCTTTCGATTCGGTACGGGCCGCACGGACTCTCCGCATAACTTTATCGACACGGGTAGCGGAGACGGCCAGCACGACGTCGAGTTGAGCGGGTTCGGAACGATGAGCGTGGGAAGACGCCTCAGCATCGTGGGAGACTTTACGTATGGGATCCAGCACCCGGCCCAGGTCCTCAAGCGGGTCACGGCTCCCGAGCGCATCTTCGCACCCCGCACCCCGGCTGAGCAGGTGGTGCGTTGGAACCCGGGCGATTACATGCAACTTCGTGTATCCCCACGAGTGAACCTGACGGGAGAGGTCGCCGTCGCGTTCGATCTCCGGTACTTCTCGAAGCGGGCGGATCGCTACCGCTACGTCAACGCTACAGCGGGACCGGATGTGAGTCTGCTCAACTTGGAGACCAAACAGCAGTCGCTCGGGGTCGGCGGTGGCATCATCTTCTCTACGGTGCAAAGCGGCCGAGGCCGCCCGCTCGAGGCCCGCTTCCTGGTCCAACAAGCGGTGTCGGGAAGTGGGGGCGCAACGCCCAAGACCTGGCGCCTCGTGGTCGGGCTACGCCTTTATCGAGGCCTCTGGGACTAAAGCTGGTCGGGGCGCCCTCAGCGGCTCGCCGACTTGCGGGACGCCACACTAGTCGTCAGCCGCGAGCAACTCCCTGGCGTGGCCCTGCGAGGTCTCGGATTCGGGATCGCCACCCAGCATTCGCGCGATCTCCCGCACCCGGGCATCGCCCGAAAGTCCCTTCACGTCGGCAGCGGCCAGTCCCTGGCCGTCACTCTTCTCCACGAGCAGATGACTGCGGGCCAGGGAGGCGAGCTGCGGAAGATGGGTCACAACGAACACCTGATGGTAGCAGGCCACATCCTTCAGCTTGGCGGCAACCAACGACGCGACCTGCCCCCCGATTCCGGCATCGATCTCGTCGAAGACGAGCGTCGGAACCTCGTCTACCTGCGCCAGAATCGCCTTCAGGGTCAGCATGATCCTCGACAACTCACCGCCACTCGCCACTCGCGCGAGCGAGGAGGGAGGGAAACCCGCATTGACCGAGACCAGGAACTCGACGCTTTCTGCTCCGTTGGATCTCACCTCGGGAAGAGCGTCCATCTGGACCTTGAACGTTGCGGCCGGTAGACCCAAATCAGGTAGCAGGGCCTCGACCTCCGTCTCGAGCCGGGTTGCCGCCTCCCGTCTCTTTTCGCTGAGGCGGGCGGCAACGGAAGCGAGGGTGCCTCGCATGCGTTCGACCTCGGCGGCAAGGGTGTCCTCGTCCCAACCCCCGTCCTCGAGCTTACTCAGCTCCCCTTGGACCCGTTCCCTCACAGCGACGACCTCTTGTGACGTCGGGCCGTACTTCCTCATGAGGGCGTGAATCACGTCGAACCGGGACCGGACCTCCTCGAGCCGCTCGGGATCATGGCGGACCGTGCCGACGTAGTCGCTCAGCTCCCGACCGACCTCGGTGAGTGTGTGATAGGCGTCCTCAAGCTCCTTGTGGGGTCCCTCAAGTGATGCATCCCATTCTTTCAGCCTGCCAAGAGTCTGGGCCAAAGCGGAAACTGTTTCGGTGACCGCGCCGTCGGTCGCATACAGCTCACTGTGGACCCTCGTGGCCTCGCCGAGAAGCTCCTCTGAGTTCTCGAGGCGACGACCCTCTTCCGTGAGTTTCTCCTCCTCCCCGGGCTGTACGTTCGCCTCATCGAGCTCGCTCATCTGGAAGCGGAGGAAGTCGGCCCGGCTCATGAGTTCCTGGCGGTGCACCCGCAATTCCTTCAGCTGAGCTTCCATGCGGGAAAACTCCTGGAACTCCTCCGCCACGGCGGCGGCCTCGCCCTCGGCTTCGCCGAAGGCGTCCAGGATGCTACGCTGCGTATCCTTCCTCAGAAGCGTCTGGTGTTCATGCTGCCCGTGAAGATCCACCAGCGATCGTCCCAGATCTCCCACCGTGCGGGCCGTGGTCGGGGACTCGTTGATCCAAGCTCGGTTCCTGCCCGCCGCCGCGACCTCTCGCCGAAGAATCAACAGGCCATCCTCGGCCTCGATCCCCAGATCGCTCAACTGGGCTGTGAGCTTCGGATGCCCCGACACGTCGAAGACCGCTTCGACCATGGCCCGCTCCGCCCCGGAACGCACCTTGTCACTGGACGCCCGTTCGCCCAACAGAAGCGAGAGCGCTCCGACGATGATCGATTTCCCCGCCCCGGTCTCCCCGGATAGAGCGCTCAGCCCGGGCCCCAGTTCAAGGGTCAGATCATCGATGATTGCGTAGTCGCGAATGCGGAGTTCGATGAGCATAAATCAATATACTGAGTGCTGTGTTAGGATACCGAGTGTTACGTGCCCGGTACCAGCTAACCAGCCGGCCGAGCGGCCCAATTGAGCTTGCGCTGGAGCGTTCCGAAAAAATTCTGTCCGGCAAAGCGAACCAGCGGGATCTTGATTTCGGAACGTTCGATGTGGATCTCCGCGCCGGCCTCGAAGTCGTTCACGACCTGCCCGTCCGCCGTTACCACCAGATCCTTCGTCCGTTCGATCGGACTGACCGCAACCCGCTGCGTTCCCGGAACCACCAATGGTCGCATGGCCAGGGTGTGCGGACAGATGGGCGTGACGATCAAGCAGTCGACCGACGGCACTACAATGGGCCCGCCCGCCGACAGTGAATAGGCGGTCGAGCCCGTGGGCGTGGCCACGATCAGTCCGTCCGCCGAGAAGCTACCTAGGTCCTGCCAGGCGCCATCCTCTTCGGCTCCACCGTTCGCTCCGTCCGCCTGGTTCGTCCCGTTAGTCCCATCGGTTCCTGCCGCCGCACGCTCCTGGACCCGGAGATCCAGCCTAGTCACACGAGCGCCCCCCCGCTTGTGAATCACGAAGTCGTTCCACGCCAACATAGGCTCCCCCTGAGACCCGTCGGCATGGACGAGGCAAGCCTCCAGGGTGTAGCGGCGATCGAGCCGGTAGTCGCCGTTCAACACCAACGCCAGATGCTCCTCGAGTTCCGCCTGCGGAAGGGCGGTGAGGAAACCGAGGTGCCCGAGGTTCACTCCGAGAACAGGGATGTCTCGCCCGGCGACGGATCGACCCGCCCGGAGCAACGTCCCGTCCCCGCCCAATGCGATCAGGAGATCGATCGGGTCCGCATCGAGGTCCATGCTCTTGGCCCCTTCGGGCGCCAAATCGGTGAGGTGTTCCTCGAAGGAGAGTTCGATCTGGTTTTCACTGGCGAGGCGGGCCAGCCGTTCGAGGCATCCGGGCACGGCCTCGTTGTCCGGACGGCCCACGACGCCGATGCGTCTCAGCGCGGTCCCTTGACCGACTCCACCACCGACCCCGCTGTCGGACGCTGCGGTCCGCTCGCTCACGCCGACTCCACCGCCGCAGCCACCGCGTCTCCCAACATCCTGCGGGCCTCCGTGGCGATCCCTTCCGCGTCGAGCCCGAGATCGCGCAACAGTTCGTCGCGCCCGCCGTGCTCGACGAACTCGTCGGGTAGCCCCAGACACCTCACGTCGATCGTATGTTCGGACGCGAGGGCCGACAGCTCCCGAGCCATGTGGGCGCCGAACCCGTTGATCACGGCGCCTTCCTCGATCGTGATCACACGCCGATGGCGCTCGGCCACATCTTTCAGGACCTGGCGATCGTGCGGTTTCAAGAAACGGCAGTTCACGACCTCCGCCTGGAAGCCGCTGACCGCCAGCGCGTCTGCGGCCTCGGAAGCGGCGCCCACCATCGTTCCGGTAGCGAGGAACACGAGATCGGCGCCCCGCCGAAGGATCTCCCATGTCCCGTACTCGACGTCCGGGATTTTGCTCACGTGTGGGACGGCCTCGGGCACCGCGTCTCTCGGCCAGCGTACGGAGAACGGGCCACCCTCGTGTTGGATGCCCAGCCGTACGAGCGCCATCATCTCGGCGCCGTCTTTGGGAGCGGTCACCGTCATGCCCGGAACGAGGAGCATGTACGGAATATCGAACGACCCGTGGTGCGTGGGCCCATCGGGGCCCGCGAGTCCGGCCCGATCCATACAAAAGACGACCGGCAGGTCCTGGAGCGCGACGTCGTGGACGATGCTGTCGAAGGCCCTCTGCAGGAAGGTGGAGTAGATGCACACCACGGGCCGGACCCCTCCGACCGCCGCCATTCCGGCAGCCGCCGTGACGCCGTGGCCCTCCGCGATACCCACGTCGAAGTACCGGTCGGGAAAGGCTTCGCCGAAGATGTCGGTACTGGTCCCGTCCGGCATTCCCGCAGTGATGGCGACGATCCGGGAATCGAGTTCACCCAACTGTTTGAGTCCCTGGCCGAAAACCTTTTGG
>Ga0114996_10006374_pt1 | contig 13622 bp, 14 predicted proteins | sample ArcticOcean_MG_C_4_FD_87039 | JGI IMG/M metagenome (GOLD analysis project Ga0114996, IMG submission 87039) | Marine microbial communities from western Arctic Ocean - ArcticOcean_MG_CB4_134 | ecosystem: Environmental > Aquatic > Marine > Oceanic | place: Arctic Ocean: Canada Basin | collected... | reverse complement strand
GAGCGCACCCGCGAGATCGGCATCCGCCGCGCCATTGGCGCCCGCCGCCACGACATCATGGCACAATTCATCACCGAGGCAACGCTGGTCAGCCTCATCGGCGGCGTGATCGGCATCTTGGTGGGTTATATGATCCCCGAAGTCATCACGCTCTACGCCGGCTGGCGCACCATCGTGCAACCCTGGACCATCGCCCTAGCCTTTGGCGTGTCGGCCGCTATCGGCATTGGTTTTGGCATCTACCCGGCGCGCCAAGCCGCTCTGCTCAACCCCATCGACGCCCTGCGCTACGAGTGATCGCCTCTATTTACCAATAAGCTATAGCCTCGGCAATTTCTCCCAGGTGGCGGCCGTCCCAGGTCACATCCGCCGTCAAAGTTAGGGAGTGAGTAGTAAATTGCTGCGGAAAATGCGCCGTAATTTTATAGCGCTCGGTGACGCCGGGGGCGACTGCGATTTCTACCTCTTCTTGGCTTAATTGCACCCCGTCCGTAGCCTTAAAACGCAAGGCACAGCGCCGCGTTTCGGACTCGTGGTTCAACACTCTAACTTCAAAATCTACCGCGGCACCGGGCTCGATGCGCACCTTATAGGGATAGAACTCGACCCAGTGCGGATCCATGCCCAGATTGGCATGCGGCTGGTCGATGATCCCCTCAAAAAGCTGACTCCAGCGCTCCATCCACTGCTCCCAGCGCTCTACCTGCTCGGCCTGACAATCCACCCCGCCGCCGTGGCCGGTCAATAAGATATCGGGGCCACGGTCTTTAATCTGCTGCGGCATGTCGCGGTAGCTGCTAACCGGGGTGCGATTCTTGGGAATAAACGAGTGAATGAAATCGCGCTGATCGCGAAAACAGGCCCCCGAGATATTGTCACCAATAGCCAAATACTTAACCCCATCGGCACAAAACGTAATCAGATTATGGTACAGCGTCTGCCCGGGAAACTGCTCGATAATAAACTCAATGCCGCGCCATATAAAAGGCTGCTGGCGCTGCACCACCTGGTCTACTTTGGTCTGGTGTGGCACCAAGCAGGGCATATCATAGCGCTCGGGATGTTCGATAATGTCCTGCAGCTCCGGCGCTGTGGCCACCTTGGTTGCGTAGCGCAATTGCAACGCTGGCAAACCCGCCAGATGATCGTCGTGGTAGTGAGTGGGCAAAAACCACTCCACCTGGCTTATGCCCAATTCACTTTCGAGATAGGGCGTCATATGGTCGATGAAGCGGTGCGGATTGGCGGCGATGGCCGCATTGGACGTGTAACCGCAGTCGATGAAAAGCCCGTGCCCGGCGCCGTCGCGCACAATGTAGGTATTGGCCGCCGAATTGGTCACTTCAAAAACATTTTCCGAAAGCGGGCGAAATTGCGGCCGGTAATATTCATAGGGTTTGGCATAGAATAACTCGTAGAGTTCTTCCAGAGCGCGTTGCAGCACAGTAAACGCTTCCTCCGTAGCTGCAAAAGGCGCCCCATGTCCCGGCAGTAACATATCCACGCCCAGTCCTTTGGCGTGTTCCAGACTTTCCAATAAATTGACATGTCCCTGAAAATCCATATAACGCCACTGACTCCAGAAATATTCCCGCACCTTGCCCGGGGCCGAGAGCAAATCGCCACAGGCCAGATACCTCTGCCCGTCCAAGTCAAAGAGATAGCCCACCGAACCAAAGGTATGCCCCGGCAGCGGCACCACCTGGAACTCGTACCCACATACTACATAACGCGCATAATCCTCAACATACTGGCCCTCAATATCTTCCAGAGCACTAAAACCTGGATAATAAGCCGTGTAATTATCAAAGGTATCGTAGGCGGCGCGCAGTAAATCTGCTTCGGCAAAAAAACGTTTCTCGGCAAAAGGCAAACCGACCTCTATGCCTGCCTTGCTCCACTGCGCCGCCGCACTGCACTGATCGCGATGAAAGTGGGTTAAGTAGAGCTGCTTTAGTCCCCCTACCCCCGTCTCCTCTGCCACCTGCTGTGGCGACAAAGCGCCGCAATCGATGACGATGGCCCCATCGTCGCTGGCAATTACATAGGTGCTACAGGTGTCCTCAATCCAATAAAGTCGGTCGTTGATCTTCTCCATGATACTCTCCTCAACCAAGTTCTTTCAAGATGAATGCCTCGGCGTGGCGCTCCCGCGGATAGCCCAATCCATGTTGCACATAACGCACGTCGTCCAGGACCATATCGCGGCGAATATCGCTGTGCCCGAAAATATGAATCTTGGCACCCAACTGCCGCACCTGTGTTTCTATAGAATCACACCCAGCCACTCGGGGCAACCCTTTAAAACGCAAAAACTCCCTTTGCGGCAACAATTCGGCGCGCGGCAAAAAATGGCTAAACGAAATAGTCTCTTCGGTGTCTGCTCGTATATGAGATTCATTCAAGCGCGCAAAAAAATGCGACTGCCGGCCCACGTCCTCAGGCCAGCGGCAATAGTGGAAATCCCCCCACCCCTCCAATACGCTATCGTCCTCCCAATCCTCGGTGTCAAACGCGGCATCATACCACGAAAACAACGGTACAATGCGATACCTGCCGACCTGTGCCGCTTGCGTCTCCACCCCCAATTCGGCGCATAACTCCAGAATGCGCTGAAATTTATCAAGCGAATTCCACTCCTTGTCCTGGCGCACCCACAACTCGTGGTTGCCCGGCACAAAGAATAACCGCTTAAACTTGCCGCGCAGCAGGGCCAAAGTCGCCGCCACCAAGTCTAGCTTGTGGGCGATATCTCCAGCCACTATCAACACATCTTGCTGGTAGTCTCGGTCCGACAAACCCGCTATATACTCCCAATTGTCGCGGTAGTCGCTGTGTAAATCGGATGTAGCAAAAACACGCATGCCCTAACAGCCTCGCCGTTTCATCGGTCTATAGACTTTCGTACTCAACAAACCTACCACGCAACCCTATCTTGCAAAATCCCCCTCCTTCTTGTCAATACCCTCCTAACACTGGACACGCCCCCCGACTTATTGTATTCTTTCTACTTCTTTCCGCAACAGCATCCCACAAGGAGTTCTACCCATGGCAGAAGACACCCGCGTATTTGTCGGCGACTACACCCGCAAAGAATTTCGCCAACGCCTCGAAGACAGCACATTCAAAGCCGCTATCGTGCCCACCGCCGCAACCGAACAGCACAACGAACACCTCGAAATGATCCACGACACCCTGCACGCCACCTACATGGCCGAACAGGCCGCTAAACGCCTGCACCCCCAAGTTGTGGTCTCCACCCCCGTTGGCATCGGTGTCTCCGAACACTGGATGACACATAAAGGCACTCTCACCGTGCGCCCGGAGATCTTCTGCGAATACGTCTACGACGTCTGCCATTCGCTGCAGCGCGCCGGCATTGAAAACATTCTCATTCTCAACGGCCACGGCGGCAATGTCAAACCGCTGATGCGCCGCATTGACGAGTACCGCGATAAATTGGGCGTCAACCTGCGCTTCCAATCCTATTGGGACGTCTACGATCCGGCGCTGGTGCTGGAGACCATGGAAAAAGAAGCCTTGCCTGGCCACGCCTGCGAATACGAAACCTCGACCATGCTGGTACTGGCGCCCGAGCGCGTCCACAGCGAGGACATAGACAATGAAGCGGCGGCCTTAGGCACCAAAGAAAAAGGCGAAAAACTCATCGAGCCGGCCATCGCGGGAGTGGCCGAAATCCTGCGCAAAATGATCGCCGGCGAAGACATCGACCAGCCCCCCGTCACCTTTCGTACCCAGGGACGCCGCCACATGATCACCGGCGAAGCCGTCTAACGCGCCACCCATAAAAGGCCTGGAGTGCACGTCATTTCAGGCCTTTATCATTATTTTAGTTTATCTATCGCTCCGGACCCGAAAGGCCTGCTATGGTGCGTTTTAAGAAGGAAGTCATCGAGCAATTGCTCGCCGACCGCAAAGAATTACTCAACCCCACGACCTACCAGCACATCCGCAAAATCATCGAGCAGGGCGCCGACAATCTCGACGCTTATGCCCTTTCCAACCTCTGCCGCGACCTCAAATGCCTCCCCAGCGATATCGTCGAGGCCATTTAAATATACCCTGCATAAAATCAGTGGAGAAATGGATACATGACTACCTACCGCGCCGCTGTCATCGGCCTGGGCCGCATGGGCAGCACCTTTGATGACGAGATTAGCGAAGGCAACTCTATCTTCTTGCCCTACTGCCACGCACCTTCCTATGTTGCTGCTGCCAACATCGACCTAGTAGCCGGCGCCGACCCCCACCAGGAGCAGGCCGCCATTTTCGCCGAGCGCTGGGGTTTAGGTGAAGACCACGTCTACGCCGATTACCGCGAAATGATCGAAAAAGAAAAACTCGACCTCGTCAGCGTCTGCACCACTGCCCGCGTGCGCAGTCAAATTGTCCAGGATCTGGCCGCGGCCGGCGTCAAGGGCATCTGGGCCGAAAAACCCATTTCCCTCAACCTAGCCGACGCCGACGCCATGGTCGAGGCCTGTCATAAATCCGGCACCGCGCTGGCAATCAATTGCGCCCGCCGCTGGAACCCCTACTACAGCGAAGCTCGCCGCCGCATCGACGAAGGCGAATTGGGCACCATCCTGCAAGTAACGGGCTACGGCGAGTGCGGCCTATCGCACAACGGCAGCCACCTGATCGACACCGTGCGCTACTTGGCTGGCGGCCAGGTGGAATGGGTCTTTGGCGAAATGATCTCCGACGCGGCCGCCGCCAGCGACGAAGACCCGCAGGGCAACGGTTATCTCGCTTTCGACAATGGGGTGCGCGGTTATGTGCGCGGCATGCCCTGCGGCGCCGCCAATTGGACGATCGAGGCCATTGGCGAAAAAGGCTCTTTCCGCTACAACGAATCTGGCACGCACATAGAGCTAATCAAAATGCAGGAGGGCGGCCGCCGCGGCCAACCGGTCCAATGCCCCATGCCCCTGCCGGCACGCATCCCGGGCATGGGCATAACTATCCTAGATGACATCGTCGACGCCATCGAAAACGGCGGCGCGCCCAGGTGCTCGGGCGAAGATGGCCGCGCCGCTCTCGAAATCGCCGTGGCCCTGCGCCAGTCCCACCGCCGCGGCGGCATCAAAGTCGCCCTGCCTATAGAAGACCGCAGCGAGCAGATCCTCTCTGCCGAAATCAAGCAAGATTCGACTCCGGCGCGGGTGCGGCGATTAGAGGCGGAAAAGGCCTAATTAACGATTCAATTGAGCAATGGGCAGAGGTAAATCCTACAACGGGTTTACCTCTGCCCATTGGGGCAGCAGGCGCGCCGCGTTGTCCCACAGAATATCGCGCCTTTGCCCTGCCGACAATTTTGCCCCCAAAACCTTAGCCAAGGTCACGCTAAAATGGCGGATGGGTGCATCCGACCCATAGATCACCCGCTCTGATCCCAAACGCTCCACCGCCAAATCGACCAACCCGCTCTCCGGATCGCCGCCCGAAATATCGACGACAATATTGGGACAAGACGCCACCGCTTCAATACCGCGTGGATTGCAACCATTGAGGTGAGCCATAATAATCCGGGCCTGCGGGTGGCGCCGTGCCAAATCGGCCACATCGGCCGGAAAAGATTCCCCCTCTAAATTGCCCGTTATCTTGCGCCACGCATGCTGCAGTACCGGCACATCCAATTCCACCGCCCGGATCATAATCGGATCCAATCCGCTATCGGTGGCCCGCCGCGCCACCCACAACTTCACCCCCACCATACGCTCAGCGCCCACACAGCGATCAATCTCCCGCACTGCTTCCTGTGGATACATGGGATTTACATAACAGAAGGGCAGAAAAAACTCATCCTCCTCATCCCGCATGCGTAAGACATAATCATTGGCTTCGCGACACTGCTCCACACTAGGCTCGCGCGGACAGGTCGGATACAACGAAAAAATGCACATCTTAGCAACTCCAGCGCGCTCAGCAGCGGCCCGCAAATAAGCCACATCCTCTTTCACATCGCCCACCCGGTACGGCCCAAAACATGATAGCGGATGCACATGCACATCGAGCACCGGACAAGGAGGGCGCAACATTTCTCTTTTACTTTGCAAAATATCACTCCTATTGAGTCAATCGCCACTAAAACTCATAAATATCCAACGCCCGTTCAAACGTCGCCTCAAACGTATGGTCATCTACCCTGCGACCACGCCGCGGCTGAAAACGATCGGCAATACTCTTATCCGGAAAACGCAAGCGCCCACTAATCGGCAAATCCATTGATGCCCTCTAAATCGGTCTCTATAATGACTTTCATGACCCTCCTTTCGTCCACTTCGGGTTGTTCACCCCAATTGCACTACGGCATTTTTGCGCATCGATTCATAAGCGGCAAAAACCAGGCGCAGCGTTTTTAGATTGTCGTGTACGTCGGTCTCGGGCGTCTCGATTTCGCCGTTCAGACAACGCATCAAAGAGGCCATGGGACCGATGAAGGCGTCCGGAAACCAGGTGGCCGGAAAATCGCAATCTTGCCACCTGCCTTGCAGAGATTCGCAGGTGAATCTAAACGCGTCGGGCACACCCGTGGGATAATCCATCAGCAAACCCATCTTGCGCACAGCCGCGCCACCTAATCCCTCGACGCGAAATTCGCTCTGCTGCCCCTCTATGCCGTGGGCGGCGTGGTGATTGGTAAGCACCGTAGCGCGCAACTGGCCAGCAAAACGCAGGTGCAGGCAGAGGCGCGTCTCCCCTTTGGCGTCGTAACCGGGCAAACTACTGCCATCGCAGAACAGCGTCTCTGGCTCGCAGCCGGTCAGGGAGCGGATGGCGTCTAGGTAGTGGATAGAATGGTAGAGCACATCGATCGTGGATTTTTCCTTTAACCAGCCCCATAAATGCCAGGGCGTGTCGACAAAAACTAAGAAAGCGATATTAAATAATTCGCCCAAGAGGCCACGTTCGAGCAAGTCCCTACACGCCCGCACCCCCGGCTCCCAACGCATCTGCTGGTTCACTGCGGCAATTACTTCGTAGCCGTCGATAGTCATCACCGTGTCTTCGGCTGTGCCCATATCCTCGGCCAGGGGTTTCTGAATCAGCATACTCTTGCCGGCGGCCGCCACCGTTTCTATTACCCGCAGGTTTTCAGTGGCCGGCACTGCAATGTCGACGATATCGACCTTCCGATCCTCGACCAATTGCTGCAAACTTCCGTAGACCTTCTCTATCTCAAAATTGGCTGCCGTCTGCGCCGCCTTCGCCCCGTCTTGATCGTAAATCCCCGCAATCTTAAACCCCGCCTTGCGATACGCCGGCAGGTGCGCGTCATTGACAATACCGCCCGCCCCGCATAGGGCGATGGCATAATCCTCTTTTTCGGGCATGAGTGGCCCAAAATTCAACTCGATCTCGCTCATTCTGTTCTCCCGAGAAATGACTCCAGCGCACAAGAAAAAGAAAAAACAACCCGGCTGGCAAGTACAGATAATACGACAACGGCCTTGCCTCCAGGTCGCCTCTGCCATAAACTACCCTATCATTTTTATTGTACCAAAATACACATGTCCTTCTACCTCATCGTCTTTGCCCTTTTGGGCTTAATATACGGCTATACCGGCTTCCGCCTCATCGTCCCGGCCGCCCTGCCCTTTGCCTGGAATATAGCTGCCTGGATTGCCTTGTGTTCGTTGGCCGCACTGCCTGCCTGCCTCCTTTTTCTGCGCTCCCAACTGGGACGCACGGCCTGGCACGATCAATTGGCCTGGGTGGCCTATCTCGGCCTGGGGTTTTTCGTTATCACCTTCAGTGTGGTGGCGATCCGCGATTTGTTCTGGTGGGGTTTGCAAGCGCTCGATTGGCTCATCGCCATCGCCAACCTGCGCCAGGCACCCAACGCGCAGACCTTGCTCAGTGCCGATCCGGCGCGGCGCCAGTTTCTGCTCAACGCCACCAACTTGGGTGTACTCGGCCTCACCAGCACCGCGGTGGCCTACGGGCTCTATGAAGCTCGCCGTCGCCCCCGCGTCGTAGCAGTGACCATACCCATCGCCAATCTGCCCGCCGACCTGGACGGTTTCCGCATCGCCCAGATCAGCGACATCCACGCCGGGCCGACCATCAAACGCCCCTATGTCCAGGCCATCGCCGACCAAGTCACCAAGCTGGCGCCCGACCTCATCGCCTTTACCGGCGATCTCGTCGACGGCTCGGTGGCCGATATGCGCCCCCACGTCGAGCCTATGGGCCAATTGCGCGCACCTCACGGGACCTTTTTTATCACTGGCAACCACGAATACTACTCGGACGCCACAGAGTGGATTCCAGAAGCCCGCCGCCTCGGCTTCGATGTCTTGCTCAATGAGCACCGCCTCATAGAGCGCGGCCAGGGACGCCTGCTGCTGGCCGGTGTCACCGATTTTAGCTCCGGCCCCCTTGACCATGCCAACGATGCCAGCGTGCACCACGGTCCATCGGATCCGCAAGCCGCCCTCCACGGTGCCCCCCCGGCTGATGTGCGCATCCTCCTGGCCCACCAACCGCTGAGCATCTTTGCTGCCGCCCAAGCCGGCTTTGACTTGCAATTGTCTGGGCACACGCACGGCGGACAATTCATCCCCTGGAAATATTTAATTCCCTTGCAACAACCCTATGTCGCTGGTTTGCATCGGCACGACGACACCTGGATCTACGTCAATCGGGGCAGCGGCTATTGGGGACCGCCCGTGCGCGTCGGTGCGCCGGCAGAAATCACCCTGATCACCCTGAAAAACGCCTAAAATATGGACGCTTTGGGCCGCCATATCCTCGTCGACTTATACGCTTGCTCAGCCGCGCTGCTCAACGATGTAGCCTATATCGAGACCAACATGAAAAAGGCGGCACAAGCCGCCGGCGCCACCATCGTCGATTCTACCTTCCACCATTTTTCCCCCCACGGGGTCACCGGGGTCCTGGCCATCAAGGAAAGCCACCTGGCCATCCACACCTGGCCGGAGCACGGTTTCGCCGCCATCGATTTGTTTACCTGCGGCCAAGGCATCGATCCCTGGAAAGCCTACGCCATCCTCAAAGAAGCCCTCCAGGCAACCCACAGCACGACGTCGGAGATACACCGCGGCCAGCCTATAATACTGTCGCGCGATAATATAAACGAGTGATTAAATGTGGGAATTCAAAAAGTGCGCTTCGGCGTCCAACCTGCACTACCTATAGAGCGAATTCTAAAGCGAGGGAATAGACATTTTTGCGGAAGGCGTCGCCGTCCTGGCGACTGCCGTTGCGCGAATGGCGGTACTGCGAGGAAACACCGTAGCGCTCGTTCAATTGGCGCGACAGCTTTAATGAGAACATTTGTTGTTCGTACTCGTCCTCTTCGCTGGTGAACAGCGGTCTGGTTTCCACTTTTTCTTGGTTGTAGCGCCGCAATTGGGTGGTGAGAAAGAGTTGACCGTCAATACCAGCGGCGATATGCCGGCTCAGTAAAACCTGGGTCCGGTGGGCCGCAAAACTGTAGCCCGTACTATTGGAATGATTGTCCAGAAAAGCGTAGTTCAGGCGTACCAATGCACCGCGGAAGAATTGGATTCCGGCGCTCAATTCGCGCAAACGGTCGGCTTGTTCTTCGTCGATAGGCAAGAGCAAACCGTGCAGCGCCGCAGCCAAGGCCGGACGGTCATAATTGAGGAAACGCCAGTGTACTCCCAGATTACCGCGCATTTGCCGGCTGGGCTGGTAGACCAATTCAAAGCCCAGGCGGTGGAACGAGATATCGGCTATCTGCCGTTCCCGCCCGTCGTCGCTACTGCGACTGTACTGCATCAGTCCCGCCCATCCCTTGCCCAGATGCCCCGTCAGCCCCAGATGCAAAGCCCCGCGCAAATAGCTATCTTCGCTGGTAAGCCGCCGAACATCCTTGACCTTGAGAGCACTACTCCAATTAAAGCGGAGGCGCTGGTGCAGTTTCACTAGGCCGGCCAACTCTAACTGATTGGCCAATACATCGCCGTATTGGTCCGCCTCCCCTTCGCCCTTCCAGAATCTTTTGAACCCCACTTGGTGCTGCAATTGCACCTCCCCCCAAGCGGCGTGCACCAATCTCTCAGAGGCGTGCAAATAAAACCGATTGCCCCAGCTTTGCCGCCGCTTCCCCGACACTTCGAAAGGATTGTCATCGTACTCCACCCCAACGATGGCCCGCAAACCTAACCCGGCCACCGGGCATTGGCTCCCCCCAATAAGCAGCAACGCCAAAACCCATATCCGCCGCGATCTCATTCTTGCCCCTCCACAATCTGCTGCAAACGGACGTGAAAAACGCCTATCCGTTCCTGGATCACCATCTCCAACTCGCGCAATTCCCGGCAGCGCGTCGTCAATTTGTGAATCTCTAGGACGATGCCCTTTTCGTTTATATTTTCTGGAACTAAATGCTCACCGCGCACAGCTTCTCGATTTAACAAAACATCATCTTGCGGCATCTCCGCCGCATCGGCAAAATCTACCTGCGCTACGCCCGATTCTTGTGACACCTCCACCGCATCCGCAAAACCTACCTCGGCTATCTCCGCTGCACCCGGCCCTATCTCCTGCGACAAAACGGCTTCCGATGAGCGACCGTGATCCAGGATACGTCCCTCGGGCAAGTGCTCGTCGAAAAGACTGATCTCCTGAGTAAAAAATGTCATCTCTTGCCGCAGGCGCTGTTCCACTTTCAATTGTTTAATACAAAATTCCGCATCTAAAGTTTCGTATTTGAGGCGGGCGGCGATGTTTTCCATCAACTCCAATTTTTGGCTAATCTCGTCGGGGCCATCGTCCGGGCCTATATCCATTTGGCCAGCGTATTGCATACGTGACGGTACAATGCGTGTCCCCAGCCCATCGCGCGCTTCCTGGTAGATCCGCAAGCGGCGCAATTTGTTCCGATCCGGCCGCTGCGAGTGCGACAACTCCTGGATCAGGCGGCCGATATCAAAATCGTAGGCCCGGCGCAAATCTTCACGCTGTACTTCCCACCTGACCGCCAGCGAGTCCATGCGCTGATCCACCTGGACCAACCACTGCACCAATACTAACGAAGCCAGCAGGGCCTCTTCTAAATCACCAGAGCTACTGTCACTCCCCTTGAGACTATCGATGACAACGGACAGACTATCAGCACGCCACACCAAATGTTGGCGTTCGACGGTGAGCGAATCGTGGTACAGGGCAAAGGCCCCGTGTTCGGCCTCGAGCACGGCAATATCGTTTTCGGCGGCGCTGACAGGCACACCGCTCGATAGGCTTAGGACAGTTAGAAAAATAAGATACATTTGCCTGCTCATTCGATGCCGTACTTCTCCAGTTTGTAATAGAGGGCACTGGTCTTGATGCCCAATAACTCCGCCGCCCGCGTCTTCACCTGGTTGGCTTCGCCCATGGCACGGGTGATCAAATCGTTCTCCAAAGCGTCCAAGCGCTGATTCAGCAACATGCCGTCGGCCTCATCCCCCACCACCTCCTGGCGCCGTTCGCTGCTCTCCTCAAAAGTCAGCGGCAGATCGTGACTACCTACCTCATCTCCGTCTGCTAAGACAATGGTGCGCTCAATAACATTTTCTAGCTCGCGCACATTGCCTGGCCAGCGATAATCGACCAAAGTCTGGATGGCTCCATCGGTAAGACGCCTGAGGGGCAGATTCATTTCCCTACATTTTTTTTCAAAGAAATGTTCCACTAGTACCGGGATGTCTCCCTTGCGTTCGCGCAGCGCCGGCAAATGCAGTGGAATGACATCCAACCGATAATAGAGGTCCTCGCGAAAGGCGCCCTGCGCCACCATCTCTTTGAGCGGCCGATTGGTCGCTGCCACCACCCGCACATCCACCTCTATAGTCCGCTCGCCGCCGACCCGGTCGAATTGTTTCTCCTGCAGTACCCGCAAAAGCTTGACCTGAATATCCAGGGGAATATCGCCGATTTCGTCGAGGAAAATGGTGCCCCCATCGGCCAATTCGAACTTTCCCTTCTTCTGGCGCACAGCCCCAGTAAAGGAACCTTTTTCGTGCCCAAAAAGTTCGCTCTCCACCAATTCTCGGGGCAAAGCGCCGCAGTTTACTTTAACAAACGAAGCGGCCTGTCGAGTGCTTTGATAGTGCACCGCCCGCGCCACCAACTCCTTGCCCGTACCGCTCTCGCCGTAGATCAGCACAGAAGAATCGGTCGGTGCCACCTTTGCGACGGCGGTCAGTATTTCCTTGATTTGCGGCGAATCGCCGATGATTTCGCCAAAGTTATATCGCCCGCCGATTTCTTCCCGCAAATAGCGATTTTCTTCGCCCAGGCGCTCGCGTTCCTGCCGCGTCGCTCGGTAGTCGAGCACTTTTTCTATTTTCAGGCGCAAGGCCTCGGGCGGAAAGGGTTTGGTAATGAAATCCACTGCGCCTTGCTTCATGGCCTCTACAGCGATTTCAATAGTGCCGTACGCCGTTATAAGTATTACATCTGTATCTGCATATTTCTCTTTAACCGCTTCCAAAACCTGCATGCCGTCCATATCGTCCATGCGGTAGTCGGTGATGACCAGATCCACCCTCTCGTCTTGCAATAACCCGAGTGCTTGACGCCCACTGTCGGCGGCAAATCCCTCGTGTCCCATGCGCTCTACGACCAGAGTAATGCCGCTGCGCATAGTCTCATTGTCGTCTACGACCAAAATTCTGCTCATCTAATTTGCTTGCTCCGCGTACTGCGCCTGTACCCCGGGCAGTACCATGCTAAAACTCGTCCCCTGACCTTGACGGCTCTGCACCCGCACCCAACCCCGGTTCTTCTCCACTGTCTGGTGCACGATAGCCAGTCCTAGTCCGGAGCCTTTCTCTTTAGTGGTATAGAACGGTTCAAAAAGGCGTTCCTGTTCTTCGCGTCCGATACCCGGCCCACTGTCCTCTACCTCGATGATCACCTGGCCGTTTTCGCGCTCGGCCCGCACCCATAGGTCGCCGCCCTGGCGCATGGCCTGCACCGCGTTCTTCATCAAATTGAATAAAGCACGTTTGACCTGCTCGGGATCGACGTCAATCTCCAGTTCCGGCTCCACCTCCTGATGGTAGGCCACTCCGGCTTTTTCCATCTCCGGCGCCAATAAGAAGGCCGCATCCTCGGTCAGGCGCAGCACCGGCGTCGGTTCGGGCGCCGGCGACGCCGGTCGCGCAAAATCGAGAAATTCGGAGATCACCAAATTGAGTTGGCGCACTTCGCCGATAACTTTCTGAATGTGCTGCTTGCGTTCGTCATCTTCGGGCAGGTCGTCGGCGATGAGGCCGGCGTAGATCTCTATGCCCCCCAGGGGGTTGCGAATTTCGTGGGCGACGCCGCCCAGCATCTGGCGCAATTGAGCATCGCGGGCCAGGAGCCGTTTGCGCATTTCCTCCATAGTCTCACCCAGATAACCCAATTCGTCGTCTACCTCCGTATCCACCACCTGGCCCAGATTGCCACGACCGATCTCGTGCGCCGCCCGCACCAGACGTTGGATGGGCTGGGAATTGTTCCCCACCATGCCCACCCTAACACCAATAGTAGGTTTGCCGCCGGGGCCGTCAAGGTAATAACCCTAGCGTTGAAATTTCCTACCATGCCGCCAATCACCGGGCCCAAGGCACACCCCT
>Ga0114996_10006373_pt1 | contig 13622 bp, 8 predicted proteins | sample ArcticOcean_MG_C_4_FD_87039 | JGI IMG/M metagenome (GOLD analysis project Ga0114996, IMG submission 87039) | Marine microbial communities from western Arctic Ocean - ArcticOcean_MG_CB4_134 | ecosystem: Environmental > Aquatic > Marine > Oceanic | place: Arctic Ocean: Canada Basin | collected... | reverse complement strand
GCCGTGGTTCGGTCAGCCGCTGCCGCCGGGTTTTGACCCGATCGCCCTCCAGGTCATCAGCCAGCGAGGTGCCGCGCCCGCCGTCGTGCCGCCGGGGGAGAATGACTTCCGGGAACTCACCGGCGCGGCACTCCAGCCCCACCTGGAGACGAAGGAGGTCGGCGATGGACAGATCTGGGGTCGCATCACGGGGTTTGCGTCAGGCAACCGCACCGTCGAATGGGCGGCGGACCAGTTCATATCGGCGGGCCTGTCGAACGTCGAGCTCCAGCGATTCGATCAGGATTCGGGGGCCTCGATCTGGCTGCCGCTGTCTTGGGAGGTACGGTTGGTGGGTAGCGATGCGTTCGGTGCGGGCACACGGGACGTGATCCTCGAGAGCGCGATGCCGCTCTCGGCCGGTGACCTACCGTCCAGCGGATTAACCGCGCCTCTCGTGTATGTCGGAACCGCCACGCCGGCCGAGCTGGCGCGGGTCGACGTGCGGGGCAAGGTGGCGGTACAGAAGGCCATTCCTCAGGGCCACACAGTCTTCGTGCGGAGTCCGATCGGACCGCGCGCTCAGAACCTGTTGAATCTCGGCGCCTTGGCCGTACTCACCGTCATCGATCTGCCCGGCAACATGCGCGTGCGCGACATCGGGTGCGGCGGCGGCACCTGTTTCAACATCGGAGGCAGAGACGGACTCTTCCTCGAGTCCGTCCTGGCCGAGGCCGCGGAAGCCGGCGCGTCCACCGAGGTGAGCGTGCGGATCCGCATGGAGTCCGAGCGGGTCTCGGGTCTCTCGGCTGCCAACGCGGTAGCCATCCTTCCGGGGACATCGAACAGCGACGAGTACATCGTTCTGAATGCCCATTCGGACGCCTGGTTCGACGGGGCCGGCGACAACGCTGACGGTCTAGCTGTCCTCATCGGCTTGGCCCGTCACTTCGCTCGGCCGGAGATGCGTCAGGAAAGGAGCATCGTCTTCGTAGCCAGCGCTGGACACCATTCGGGCGGTCTCAGCGGGCCGGGTCACTTTGTCCAGATGAACCCGGACATCATCGAAGGATCTGTGCTGATCGTGAACCTGGAGCACACGTCGCAGCGCAACATCGCGCCCGCCCGCAGCCTGCACGAGGACGGATATCGTGAGTGGACGATGGATGCCCACGAAGCACCCATCGTGGCAGGGCTGACCAATCTTGCTCCCTATCTGGAAGGACTCATCGCCCGCGGCGTAGAGCGTTACGGGACGAACTTCGTATCCGGACCCAATACGATGGCGAGCGGGGAGGGCGGGAGTTACTCGAGGACCGGCGTGCCCGTGTTTACGACCATGCAGGGCCCTCCCATGTACCACTCTACCGGCGAGGTGCTGGAAATGGTGTCGACCCCGGGCATGGAGCGAATGGCCCGCTTCATGGCGTACTTCGTAAAGGAAGTGAGCGGCGCGCGGGCCGAGATGATCGATCCCCCGACGGGCGGACGGTAAGCCTTCGTTCAACGAATCGCCGCGCCGGTTGTCTTCCAAGCAGCAGTGTGCTGTCAAATTCATGGTATGGGAGTGTTGATAGATGTCGAAGCATGTATTGAAGGCGATGATGGTCCTTTTCGCGGTCGGCCTGGTGTCGGCCCCCGCGGTCGAAGCCCAGCGCGGCGGATTCAGCTTGCCGCCCCTCCTGATGGAGACGTCGGCTTTTCCCGACGGCGGCATCGTTCCCGTCCGTTATACCGGCGCGGGGGACAACGTGCAGCCGGAGTTCACCTTCTCGAACGCACCCGAGGGCACGGTAAGCTACGCGCTCATCATGCACGATATGGATGTGGCGCTCGGCGGTAACACGGGCGACATCCTCCATTGGATGGCCTGGAACATTCCAGCTTCGGCGGGCGGCATTCCAGAGGGCAGGCTCCCCGAGGGCTCCATGCAGACGGCGCGAGGCTATCGTGGGCCCGGCGCCCCTCCGGGGCCGCGCTACCACCACTACGCCTTCGAGCTCTACGCCTTGAACGCGATGCTCAGTGTGCCGGCGGAAGCCAGCCGAGAAGACATCCTGGCTGCGATGGCTGGTAAGGTCGTGGCGAAGTCGGCCTACATCGGGCGGTTCCGCAGAGAGGGCTAGCAGACCGAGCGACCTTCCGCGGGTCGAAGGAAAGAACAAAGGGACGACGGCGTCGCTCGCCGTCGTCCCTTCGCTTTCCCCACCTACTCGCCAGCCTACTTGATGAACAGCATCTCCTGATAGGTCGGCAGCGGCCACATGTCGTCGGCCACCAGCCCCTCTAGCTGGTCGGCTGCGGCACGTACTGCAAGCATCGCGGGCAGCACCGCTGACTGCATGTGCTCCGACTCCTTCTTCAGGCTGCCCGCTCCGTCGTGACCCATCAACTCAGCGAGAGCCGCAGAGCTGTCCTGCAGCTCCTTCACCAGCGCGGTCACCTTCTCCAGCGTGTCGGTGTCGAAGTCGAGGCCAATCGACTTCAAGTTGGCGCAGGTCGAGGCGAGCTCGTTCTGATAGCGGACAGCTGCCGGGAAAATCATCGTCTGGGCGATCTCCAACGTCAGCTTCGCCTCCGTGACGACCGCCTGGCAGTACTGCTCCGTGTAGACCTCTAGGCGGCTCTCGAGCTCCCGCTTGCTCAGAACCTTGTATTTCCTAAAGAGTTTCACGACGTCCGGCTTGGTGAGTTGCGGGAGCGCTTCAGCCGTGGTCTTCAGGTTGAGGAGTCCGCGCTTCTTGGCCTCCTTTTGCCACGCCTCGGTGTAATTGTCGCCATTGAAGATGATCGAACCGTGCTCGACGACGATCTCCTTGAGAAGCGACTGGAGCGCGGCGTTCAACTTCCCGGGCTTGCCACCCGTGGCCTTCTCGAGTCGGGTCGCGCAGTAGTCGAGCGACTCCGCCACGATGGTGTTCATCGCGACAAGCGGACCCGCGATCGACTGATTGGAGCCGACCGCACGGAACTCGAAGCGGTTGCCCGTGAATGCGAACGGGCTCGTGCGGTTCCGGTCGCCGGCGTCCTTCGGCAGCGGCGGTAGCACATCGACGCCCACCGTTAGCTTTCCTCCTGCGATAGACTTCTTCGCACCGCCCTTCCTGATCTGTTGGAAGACGTCCGTCAACTGGTCGCCTAGGAAGACGGACATGATTGCAGGCGGAGCCTCGTTGGCACCGAGGCGGTGGTCGTTCCCCGCGGAGGCGATCACGGCCCGCAGTAGGCCCTGGTACTTATGGACCGCGCGGATCACCGCGGCACAGAACACCAAGAACTGCGCGTTGCTGTGCGGGGAGTGACCCGGATCGAGCAGGTTGCCCTGCGACGAGCTGCCCATCGACCAGTTCACGTGCTTACCGGACCCGTTCACGCCAGCGAACGGCTTCTCGTGTGACAGCCAGGCCATGCCGTACTTCTCCGCCACCTTGCGAAGAACTGTCATCATGAGCTGCTGATGGTCAGTCGCCAGGTTCGCGGACTCGAACGTCGGAGCGATTTCATACTGGCCCGGAGCGACCTCGTTATGCCGGGTCTTGATCGGGATGCCCAGCTTGGCCAACTCGCGTTCGGCGTCCAGCATGAACGCCAGTACTCGGTCCGGGATCGCGCCGAAATAGTGATCGTCGAGTTCCTGTCCCTTCGGGGGCGCGGCGCCGAACAAGGTGCGGCCGGCCGTGAAGAGGTCCGGTCGCGCGAAGTAGAAGTTGCGATCGACCAAGAAGTACTCCTGCTCCGGACCTGCCGACGACGACACCATCGCGCCGTCCTCGGCCCCGAACAGTTTCAGCACCCGCTGCGCCTGCTTGTTGAGCGCCTGCATCGACCGGAGGACAGGCGTTTTCTTGTCGAGCGCCTCGCCGGTCCAGGACACGAAAGCTGTCGGAATGCACAACGCCGTGCCGTTAGGGTTCTCCAAGATGTACGCCGGGCTGGTGACGTCCCAGATGGTGTAACCGCGCGCCTCGAACGTTGCCCGTATGCCGCCGGTCGGGAAACTCGAACCGTCGGGCTCACCCTGGATGAGCTGCGCACCACTGAACTCCGCGACAGCGCTTCCGTGGCCATCAGGCACCAGGAAGCTGTCGTGCTTTTCGGCGGTTGCCCCGGTGAGCGGATAGAAGACGTGGGCGTAGTGCGTGGCGCCCTTCTCGATCGCCCAGTCCCTCATGGCCGCAGCGACGACGTCGGCGATGTCCGAGTCGAGCCGTGCTCCTGCCTCAATCGTTTGGATGAGGGACTTATAGACCGCCTTGGGCAGCCGCTCTTTCATGGCCACCTTGCCGAAGACGTTCGCCGCGAACAGGTCTTTCGCAGGCGTATCGATGAAGTTCATCGGCGGACCGGACGGCCTGTAGTTCGTCACCGCCGCGATGGCCGCCAAGCGAACCGAGCTTCCCGTCGAGGAGCCTCCCAGGCGGGGGCCCATCGCGCCCGCCCCGTTCGCGCCGGTCTGTGTCGAAGCTGTCTTCGCCATTGATTTCGCCTTTCGTATCGTCAGGGAGTGGAAGTGTAGCCTGCACAGCAAGCCGTGTGCCGTTGTCGAATGCACATCGGATGTTTCGTAAGACGTTTATTCCCAACGGGTTACTGTATTTATGCCCAAAGCCTCATCCTACGTAATCGTAGAACACGCGCCAAAATCTGACGTTATTGTCGCAAGAGGAAGCGCCCCAGACCTACCCAGCGGTCACCTGAGGAGGCCCGGATCAGCCGGTTGGGCCTCGGAGTCCGTGTAAGCGACCCGGTCCGTGTACCGTCTGGACCGCGGTGGCTGTCGGAGGAAGCGCAGTGACGCATCGGGAGCCATCGCTCTTACGATTGTGTTAGAAAAAGCCAGAGCATATTACGATTTCGTACAGCCCTAGGCTCTGGGTGTGAAGGTGAGGAACCGCCTCGGGTTGTCAACCAGAACCATCCTTAGGGTTTGCGGGTCGAGGCCCGCCTCAAGGAGCATGGGGCCGAACACCGTGGCGGCCTGTGCGAAGCCCGCCCCCCCGTTGGCTTTAAGCGACGGGGCCGAGTAGAAGTCCGACGACAGGAGGAGCTTGTCTGCGTGACCCGCCTCGATCAGCGCCATCGCCATGATGACCCGGTTGGCGTCCGGCATCGTGCCGTTGAGCGTCACGCGGTCGAAGCCGACGTAGACTCCGCGACGGGCGAGCGCGATCGAGATGTCGGCCGCAGGATCGTCCAGGCAGCAGACGTGCCCGATGCAAAGATTCTGCCGGTTGGCTCCCGCTGCCTCGTAGATGTCGAGCTGACGGAGCGCAGCTTCGCGTGGCACGTTGGGCGAACGGATGCTGTAGGCGTTGTGCGTGAAGACGGGAATGCCCGTACGCACGTGCGCCTGGGCCACCGCCTGGTGGACCTTGCGCTCGTCGTCCGTAAGGACGCCTCCCTGCTGACCGATCTCACCATAGGCGCCGAGGCGATCTCGGCCCGCCTCGGCGACGAGATCGTCGGCGATCTGATTGGCGGACTTCGTAGCGATGTCGTCGGGGTAGGTGCGTTGCATGTAATAGCCGCCACTGGCGACGATCGGCATGCCCGACTCCCGCGCGATGCGGCGTAGGGCCTCGATGTCCCTGGCCATATCCGGATGACCGCCGTCGACGATCGCCGCGACTCCATCGGAGGCAGCCGCTTGGGCCTCCGCGATCATCAGGTCCACGTCCGAATGGAAAGACGGGCGAGCGCCAAGTTGTATCGAGAGATGTTCGTGGAAGAGCACGGCACCGTCGGGCAGGGCATCAGGCGCGTAGTCGCGGAGAACCGTGCGAATGACGGGTCCCTGTTGAGCCAACTCTCCGGCCGAGACGGCGCCCCGCACCATGGAGGCCCCGGCGCCTTCGGTCACGGACAGGACGCCCATGCTCGCGAGCAGCCCAGCTCCGCCGCCTGCGCTCAGAAGCCTCAGCGCCTCGCGTCGCGTAAGCTCCGCACGGTCGTCACGTGTCGTCATCGCTACACCCTCTTCAGTGGTGCCGGATCGGGGGATGATTCTGTCCCGTCTGACACGGGCTCGCTAGGCCCTGCGGCGCGGGACCTGTTTCATGTACGGCTCCAGCCCCCTGAGGTTGTTCTCGATTTCTGCCACCTGCACATCGGACAGCTCGAAGTTGCGGCCCCGCTGCGCCCGACTCCTGAAGATGCCCCTCCTCTGGAGCAGGTAACGCCCGGCTCCGGGAATTTCCGTCTCGCACGTCAGCATCACCAGAATACGCCCGTGGATGTCACGGACCTCGTCTCAGTCGCCCTCCAGATGGGCCTCCCACATCCGCACGAAGACGTCGGCGTACATCGAGAAGCCGCTCACGAGTCCGTCCACACCGAGCCGGAGGTCGTAGGCGAAGTGGCGTCCGCGCATGGCGGAGTACACGCGCTTGATGTCGGGCTGACCGACCAGTGCCTGGATGCGGTCGAACACCGGCTGGGCCTCCTCCTTCACGTAACCCAGGTGAGGGTGCCGGCTGGCGAGCTCCAGGATCAGATCTGTTTCGAATTGGATGCCCGGCAGGTTGGGCTGCGTCTGCAGGATGACCGGCCGCTGGGTCGTCCGGGCGAGAGCGCCGTAGTAGTCGCGGTAGTCCTCCAAGGAAGTCCCGACCTTGGGGGGCATCGCGATCATCATGTCGGGCTCGAGGCTCTCGGCGAAGCGGGCGAGGTCCACCATGTCCGGAGTCGCGTCCTGTTGTACGCCGAGAACGAGCGTCATCGACCGGCCGCGGTTGGCCTCGGTGAGGACCTCGAAGCCGCGACGGATCTCTGCTGTCGTGAGCCGCGTGTAGTCGCTCGAGTTCTGCGGCCACACGAGTCCGTGCACCCCGGCATGGTCCAGCCATTCGACCTGGAAGGCCATGTCCTCGTAGTCGACTTCGCCGGACTCGGTGTAGGGCGTCGACAGGATTACGAAGAGGCCACGCAAGTCCGCATCCCTGACGGCGCGCAGAGGTGGTACCGCTCCTGAAGCGGGACTGCTTCCCATGAGCCCCGAGCCGATCGCAGCCGAGCCCATGAGTTTGAGCGTGTCCCGCCTGGTGAGTTTCCTGTTCATCACGTCACCTCGCTTGATGTCCCTCAGTCCCACCGGGCCTCCTAGGGAAGCCGGTAGGCGATGATCTGGTCTATGGCCACGATGACCACATACTGCCGTCCGTCGGCGCCCCCGTACGTCATGGGGTTCGCGTTCCCTCGGGCTTCGAGCGCGTCGACCCAAAGCTCTCGTCCCGAAACAGCCTCGAGCGCCCGGAAGCGGTTGTCGTCGGTCGACGCGACGAACAACAGGCCACCCCCCGTGACGATGGCCGCCGCGCGTCCGGGTCTGCCCGTGTTGCGGCGGTCCAGCGGAAGCGCATCCGTGACGCCTAAGGGTACCTGCCACGCGACGTCGCCTGTCGAGGCGTCGATCGCTGTCATGCGACCCCAGGGAGGCTTCTGGCACGGCCACCGCGAGTCACCCATGTCGACCTCGAAGTTTCCCGGTCGGGGGCCGCCTCTGCGGTACGGCACCGCCGCATCTGCCGGCGCCTCCTCCATCCAGCCGAATGTCCCCACGTCCCGGCTGAACACGAACACGTATCCCGAGTTTGGATCGAATGCGCCGCCACCCCAATTGTGGCCGCCCAGAAGGCCGGGGAAGAGCAGGGTGGTCCGCGGCGCTACGCCGGGGCCACGGAACGCCCACGGAGTGAAGGGCCCGGCGTTATAGATCTCGCCCACGCTCTCCAGAAGCTCGGTGCACGCGGCCACGTGCTCTGGCGAGGTGTCCTCTGCGGTGACCAGGTCGGACGGCTCGTAGCTCACGCGCGAAGCTGGAGGCGGCTTCACGGGGATCGGTTGGGTGGGATAAGAGACCTCCCCTGGCACATCGCTCGCCGCAACCGGACGCTCCTCGACGCCGAAGAGGGGCTCACCGGTCTCCCGGTTGAGCAGGTAGACGTAGCCCGACTTAGTGGTGAGCCCGAGAGCCGGGACGGTCATGCCTCCCGGCAGCGGCGCCTCGAAGAGCACGGGGGCGGCGGGTGGGTCGTGGTCCCATAAGTCATGGTGGATCGTCTGGAAGTGCCACCTGTACTCGCCGGTCAGGATGTCGACGGCGACCACCGAGTTGGCGAAGAGGTTGGCGCCGGGGCGATCTCCCCCGTACGGGAATGGCAGGGGCGCCGCGAGCGGCAGATAGACGAGCCCGCGCTCCGCATCCATGGTGAAGTAGAACGGCCAGGCGTTGGCTCCGAGCCTCCCCTCCCAGCTATCACCCTCCCAAGTGTCGTGGCCGACGCTCCCGGGTTGTGGCACCGAGCTGAACTCCCAGAGCTTGTCACCCGTTCGGGCGTCATAAGCCCGCGCGTTCCCGACGCCTCCGCTCGTTCCTGGAGGCGTATTCGCCCCGACAAACACGACATTCTGGTAGACGAGCGGGACCGAGTTGTACGGAACGACCATGTCCACCTCGCCCCCTGATCCGAACTCACTGACGGGGGCCCCCGAGGCGGCGTCTAAGGCGATAAGAAGCCGTCCTGCCGTGAAGATCACACGGGGTGCCGTGTCGCCTTCGCCGGACCAGTACGCCACACCGCGTCGAGAGGGCGCAGCGTCGGTAACGGAGTGGCTCCAGAGTTGGGCGCCGGTCATCGGATCCAGTGCGACGACGCGGTCCGCAGAAGGTGTGTACATCACGTCACCTACCACGATCGGCGTCGCCTGAGAGTTCGGGCCGCGCGCACCGTCGGTGCTCGACGCGAGCGAATAAGTCCAGGCGCGCTGCAGGGCGCCCACGTTGGAGACATTGATCTCGGCCATCACTGAATAGCCCGTTCCGGCCAGGTCGCCGCGGTACATGGGCCACTCCCGGGCCGTGTCGTTGCCGGTAGCCGAGCATCCGGCCTGGACCGACACGATGACCGCGAGGGCTGTCCCAGCCCCGCCGAGCCACGTGGAACGCATCAACGCCTCCTCTCTTCTCGTCTTCTCGTCTTCGTCTTCGCGCGAGGGGCGGCCACCTTGGCCCCACTCAGACCGCAGAATCTGCGGCCCCGCGACCCTCACCGACAGAGATCGGCTTGCGCGCCCCGGATTGGGAAGTGGATGTTGCCGGCCCAGCGTTCCTGACAGTCCACCATCGGAGGGATGATCATGTATACCCGTCGCATCACGCTGCGCACGGTTGCCGCCCCCGCCGGGCTGTTCGCCGCGGGATTGGCCGCCCCCGTGGCCCCCAACCTCGCGGCGCAGAACCCTCCCGTGGTCACCAGCGAGACGGTCGACCGTTGGATGTCGGAGCTGTCGAATCGCGGGAGGTGGGGCGCCGCCGACCAACTCGGCACGCTCAATCTGATCACCCCGGAGCATCGGGTGAGGGCAGCAGGGCTGGTGACCGCGGGGCTGACGGTGTCGCTGTCACACGACTACCTGAAGGAGAGGGCTGCGGACGCCACGTCGCCATTCGGCCAGCAGCTTCTGGGCAATCCCCAGTCCGGGTACCTGAGCGACCGCTATACCATCGCCTACCACGGCTACGCGCACAGCCACATGGATGCGCTTTGCCACAATTCGCTCGACGGCGTGATGTACAACGGCTTCTCGCGAGAGACCGTGGATTCCTTGCAGGGGTGCACGCGGCTTGGAATCACCAACGCGAAGCAGGGGATCGTCTCACGTGGCGTCCTGATGGACATCGCCCGTCTGAGGGGCGTCGACTATCTGGAGCCCGGCACCCCGATTTACGTCGAAGATCTCGAGGCCTGGGAGCGGCAGGCCGGAGTCACCGTCGGCACCGGCGATGTGGTCTTCGTCCGCGCGGGCCGCTGGGCGCGGCGGGCAGTGGAGGGCGCCTGGGCGACGGGCCGAGAGGCCGCCGGCCTCCACGCTTCAGTGATGCCGTGGCTGCGTGAGCGCGGCGTCGCGATGCTGGGCAGCGATTACACGAACGATGTGCTGCCATCCCAAGTCGAGGGAGTCTCACAGCCCGTGCACCTGGTGACCCTCGTGGTGATGGGCATGTGGCTCTTCGACAATCTCGACCTGGAGGCGGTTGCGGAGACAGCCGCCGACCAGGGGCGGTGGGAGTTCATGTTCGTTGCGGCTCCGCTGGCGGTGCCCGGTGGCACGGGTGCACCGCTCAATCCGCTGGCGGTGTTCTAGGCGCTACGCCAGAACCACCAAAAAGAAGAAACCCCCGGGGCCTCTGTGGCCCCGGGGGTTTCCTGTAAAGACAAGGCGTCCCTAGCCGCTAGTGCGCGGCGCCCTCCTGGGGCATCGCCGCCGGCAGCCCGTACGCGGCCAGCCCACTGCTGAGCTGAATGATCACGTACTGGTGACCGTTGTGCTCCCAGCTCGACATCCCGTAACGCGTCTGCCCGGGAATCTCGATGGTCCCGACGCGCTCACCCGTCATTTTGTCGATGGCGAAGAGGCTCGCCTGGTTGTCCGCGGTCACACCACCCGCCAGAAGCAGGTTGGGCGTCACGACCATGGCCGAGGGTCCACCGCGACCCCGGTTGTACACCGACTCATCGATGTCCACGCCCTGGAGCAGCGGGTGGTTAAGGATGAGGTCCTGCTGCGCCTGCGGCGCGTCCCCATTGGGGATCGTCCACAGGTGATCACCCGTGTTCACGTCGATCGCGACGATTCTGCCCTGCGGTCCCTTCCAGATGGGAAGCCCGTCGAGCGTCGGACCGCCGCGGCCACCACGGCCACCTGCGGCCGGGGGGGCGGCGCCGGCTACGGGCCAGCTGCCTCGGAATGCAGCGAAATCAGTGTACGTGGTTCCGGACTGCGTCGGGCTGTCGAGCGCCGACGTTGAGCCGGGGCCGACGTTCATGCCCGAGCAGCCACTGCTCGATGTCACGAACACGATGCCGTTCACCGGGTCCCCGACCGCCGGGCCGGTGATGTTCGTGCCACCCGAGTCCCCGGGGCAGACACGGGCAGGGCCGCGTGGATCGCCCTGCGCCCTGGGCGGCTCGAAGAACGCCATGAGCTGGTTGTTGTCCTGCGCGATCTGCAGCGCCCGCTCGTAGATCTCCGGCGTGTAGTCGATCAGGTGCTCCGTCGTGCGACCCTGAAGGTCGTAAGCAGCGGGCCTAGTCGGGATCGGCTGCGTCGGTGAGAGACGCTCACCCGGCACTTGCGACTGTGGCGTCGGGCGCTCCTCGATGGGCCAGATGGGCTCACCCGTCTCGCGATCGAGCGCGTACAGGAAGGCCTGCTTGGTCGCCTGGAAGACGCCTTTGACCTCACGACCGTCGACGTTCACGTCCATCAGGACGGGAGCCGTCGGCGTGTCATAGTTCCAGATGTCATGGTGCACGAACTGGTAGTGCCAACGGCGCTCGCCCGTCTCGGCGTCCAGCGCGATCATGCTCGTGCTGAAGAGGTTGTCGCCCGGGTGGAATCCGCCGTAGTAGTCGATCGTCACACCGTTCGTGACGACGTAGACGAGACCGAGCTCGGGGTCCGAAGCCATCGGCGCCCACGAGGACACGTCACCGGTCCACTCCCAAGCGTCGCTCTCCCACGTGTCGTGGCCGAACTCGCCCGGCCGCGGAATGATGTGGAACTTCCACTTGAAGTCGCCAGTCGCCGCGTCGTACGCCAGGATGTCACCCGGCACGTTCTCGACGCGTGTCTGCAGGTAGCCCTGCTCGGCCGAGTTGTTCACGATGACGCTCCCGTTCACCACGATCGGCGGTGAGGAGCTCGTGATGTAGCCGATTTCTAGCGGAATCCCCATGTACGGATCGAACGCTTCGTTCCGATCCTCCCAGGGGCCCCACCCCTCGATCAGGTCCGCGACCAAGTCGACGCTACCCGACTCGGGGAAGCCCTCGAGCGGGATGGCCTCACCCCAGTCCTCGAGCGGCTGGCCGGTGTCGGCGTCTAGGGCATGCAGGAAGAAGCCAGGTGTCGAGATGAAGACCACGCCGCCACGGCCCGGGACCTCGGCGTACGAGACGCCCTTCCCGTAAGCCTTCCGCATGGAATACTCATGGCGATGCGTATTGGGCTCGGTAAACGTCCAGATCACCTCGCCGTTGTCCGGGTTCAGCGCGATGACATGACGCCGGTCACCCGTGACCGTGATCATCTTTCCGTCCACATACGTGGGGGTCGCCCGCGGCGTGCTGGGACCGAAGCTGCCTGCGTTGAACTGCCACAGCAGCGTCATCTCCTCGAAGTTCTCCGCAGTGATCTCGTCCGCGGTGGTATACCGCGTGTGCCACGAATCACCGCCCAGGTAGGTCCATTGACCGCTCTCGGTCCCGGGACCCTGTGCCGCCAGCATCGTCGGGGCGCTGATGATCACTCCCAGTGCCACCGCGAGCAGCTGTCGGAACCGCCGACTGATCTCGTTCTGCATAACCTTTTCCCTTCCGGGCTCGACCCGGTTCGATTGGCCAGCCCCGAAGGGGGGGCGACTCTCTTGGTACGGCTGAAGCCAACACACGGACCCCTCGGGCCCAGGAAATGTTGAGGCGATCAGCCACACCGATCCCTACCCGTGGTACGAGATAAACGTTGCACGGACGGCCTCGTGGGGACTTTGACCTGAAGCCGCCGCCGACCCAAGATGGAGCCCATGGCCACCCATGATCCCGCTCCGGACTGGAGTCGCAGGCGCGTACTGGCCTCGCTGCTGGGCGTGGGCGCCGTGGCCCCATTCCTGGCCGGGGACCGCACGCGGGCCGGCGACACGATCGTGCTCCGCTACACCGCGCACATCCCCAATTCGCATGGGCTGTACGGCAGGGTCTTCCTTCCGTGGGAGGAGTTGCTGACCGAGCGAACCGGCGGCCGCATCGTGTGGGAGCACTATGTGGACGCCTTGCTTCACGGCGCGCTCGACGGCTTCAAGGCCATCCACTCCGGCATCACCGACTACACGCACGCTTATGCGACCTACCAGCCTGGCAGCTTCCATCTGACGCACGGCCTGCAACTGCCCTTCCTCTTCTCAACGCCGGCCATCGCCTCGCTCGTCTCGGAGGAGCTGTATCCGCAGTACTGGAAGAGCGAGTACGAGAACATGGGCGTCTACTTGGCGCACTGCGCCGCGACGACCGCCTACGACATCATCTCGAAGACACCGATCCGGACGCCGGACGACATTCGAGGCCTCAAGGTGCGCTCCACCGGTGGGCTCATGGCCGACATCATCCGTGAGATTGGGGCGATCCCGGTCGTGATCGCGGCTGCCGAGACCTACACCGCTTTCCAGCGCGGCATCATCGACGTCGTGGCTCTGGGTGTGCCGGACATGGCGGCCTACAGGCTCTACGAAACGGGTAGCTACTGCCTGCGCATCGGCCTGACGCACACCGTGCTGCAGTATTGCCTCAACCCTCGGACGTTCGACGCACTCCCTGAGGACCTCCGCCTCACCCTGTACAACGTCTTCCGCTTCCGCGGCCAAGTCGCGCACCAGAACTACTACGGAAGTGTCGCCCTGGAGACGGCCCTCAACCGGCTCGTCGAAGGTGGGGTCGAGATCATCGATCCCACGCCGGATGAGCGGCAGGCCTGGGCCGACGCGGTTCGTCCGACCGAGGAGCGATTCATCGAGGAGAACGAAGCGCGCGGTCTTCCGGCTGAAGCGTTCGTGCGGGAGGCTAGAATCCGTGCCGCGGTCTACGAGGGTT
>Ga0114996_10006372_pt1 | contig 13623 bp, 10 predicted proteins | sample ArcticOcean_MG_C_4_FD_87039 | JGI IMG/M metagenome (GOLD analysis project Ga0114996, IMG submission 87039) | Marine microbial communities from western Arctic Ocean - ArcticOcean_MG_CB4_134 | ecosystem: Environmental > Aquatic > Marine > Oceanic | place: Arctic Ocean: Canada Basin | collected... | reverse complement strand
TGCCAGACGGCCCCATTCGAGCCTTGGCAGAATGACCCCAGACCAGTTCTACAATAAACCGCTGACCGCACCCGCTGCAGCGTAATCTACGGCAGGCGATTCCACTTATAACACCCCACATCGTTGTTCAGACGACCGGAACCACCACACTCTTCTTCATCATCAGACAACTCAGCGCCGACGTCATTCTTCGTCGCACTGTGTTTCTTCTGAGCTGCCATGATCTTGCCAATTAATCCGCTGATCAGGCCGGGCTTATCATCATCATCGGCCCGGTCCTGAGCCTCTCTGAGGTCTTCAGGAACATCGGACTGTGCCTGCGCGATGGCGTCTGCTACATCTTCATCGTCTTCAGAATCGGTCTCTTCCTCATCAATCTCAGCGGCGATGGTTTTGAGGAGCGCATCCTCATCCTCGTCTTCATCTGAGTCGGCTGAGGCCTCGTCTGACTTCCCGAAGGAGGTGAACTTGCCGATCAGCTCCATGATGCCGAATGGTGACTGACCGGATTCTGACGCGTCAGATTCTTCATCGTCCGAATCATCTTCAGATTCAGCTTCTACTGGTTCGCTGTTCATCTTCCGGAGTTTGGCGATCAGCTCCAGGATGCCGAACGGTGAGCGTGACTTTTCAGGCCCCGCTGTGATGTCTTCGTTATTTGAGTCGGCAGATTCGTCTGGATCAGAGTCATCGTCAGATTCTTCGGGTACTTCGGATTCGTCAGAAGCCTTAGCGACGGCCTCTACCGGCTCGTCTTCATCATCTTCCGCGGGCGTGCGGTTCATTTCACGGAGCTTGCTGATAATCCCCATGAAGCTAAACGACGATTTGGTCGTTTCGGCTGCGTCCGGCTTCGATGCAGCGCTGGCTTTCGAGCTCGAGCCATCTTTGGCAGTGGCATCGTCAATACCCGTCAGGCCCTTCTTCGCTGCGGCGGTCGCTCGCCTGGCCTTATAGATCCGCACAAGGCGTTGAATCGTGCTGACGGCCACTACTGCATTCACCTGAGCGGCCCGAACGATGTGGCCTCTTATCGTCGTCGGAGCCTGATTGGCTCCGGATTGCGAGCCTAGCATCACCGTTGCGCTCGGTCGGTGTTGCAACTGGAGATACGTGGCACCAAACGCGACTCCCACGATTCCTGAGCCCGTCATCACGAGGCCCGTGCGTGCAGTCATGGAATCGCCATCTATGGACGCCCATGCCCAGATGAGCGTGCCTATCAGTGCGAACAGTCCACTTGCGCCCAGTTGCACCATGATCATCATGTGATTGACGCCGGATCCAATCTGGGCGGCTTCTGTGCGTTGCACCTCAATGGAGGCGACCTCTGCGCGCTTGGTGGTGATCGCCAGCAGGTTGCTCTTGAGGCGGTTCAAAATATCGAGGAGTGATTCAAGCTCTTCAGGGTGGTCTTCCGCAACGTCGTTGAGTTGACCCAGTCGTAGTTCTGCAGTTGTGACTTTTGCTTCTGCCTGGCCAAGTACTACGCCGGCTTCCCGGAGGTCTTTCTCAGCTTCGGTGTGCTTGGTCTGAGAGGCGTCCAAAGCTGCTTCGTGCAGGTCGATGTCACCAGGCCTGACTTCAGCGGCGAACTTCTGGGCGCGCTCTACTGTCCAACCGCCCTCGATCTGACTCAGGCGAGATTCAAGTTCAGCGCGGGAGGTATTGTCTTTTGCTTCCGTGTCCTCAGTTTGGCCGACCAGTGCGTTGAACTCATCGCGTCCTTCAAGAAGATTTTCGATCTCCACTAGCTCTGCTAGCTCATCATCAGATGGCTGGATGGCGTCGATCTCTTCGATTCGCTGCTCTTCAGTGGCTCGAGCAGCCTCAGCTCTGGCGCGGGTCATGGAGAGGACGGAAGACGCTGTATCAAGTGAGATCATTGGGTCATCGTGCATGTACGGTAGGCGCGGTAGCTCCGCCATCTGGCGTTGCAGCTCTAGCATCTTGTTCCATGCCGGTCGCAACTCTGTGAGCAGTTCCAGCCTTGCCTGACGCTTACGGGCGCTGCGGAGCCGTCGTCCGATTCCGACTACCGAGAGCTGAAGGTTATCGACTCTTGCGATCTGCAGGCTACGGCTCGCTCGCATCTCTTCCATGATCTCGTAGATCGATGGTGGGCGGTCGGGGAAGCCGGCAGCCTGTCTGGCCGTTGACTCTTCTTCTGCCGCAAGTCTTGCGATCTCGGCAAGGGTCTGGGCGATCTGGAACTTGACTACGTCCCTGAAGCGCTCAAAGTCTGCCGGGTCGATGGAGTAAATACTTCGCAGTGCCTGTGGGTTGGCGGTGCCAACGAGCTGCTCAAGATTGCGTCTGCACCGGTGACGGTGACAAGGCCGCCTTCTCCGGAGATATCGACTGAGCCCATTCGGCTGTATCGAGAGACGGTTACCGGGCCTTCTTCGGACTCAAATCCAAGGAAGCCGCCGTATGTGCCGTTGTTGGAAGCTGTGCCGGCCGTGCCGAAGCCGAAGAGCACGCTCCAGATGAATGCTCTCAGCGCGCGAGCGGATTGCTCATCTTTTGTGACGACAAGGTTGAATCCCGGCTTGAAATCCCCAATGAGCGCATCACGGTATGGGCCGAATCCATCTATGTAAAGACTGTTTAGAAACAAGTATCCCCGCCAGATTCTCGTCGAGTAGTACGTCAGTCGATCAGGAGACGCACTGCGCGATGAGACGAGGTTATGGGGAAGGGGCAGCAAAGTATGTTGTGGACGCCCCAATTCGCATGGGGGGTTTCCACACAGCCGTTAACAGGTATTGGTTTTTACAATCTGACGATGGCGGGGGCTGGCAGGCCGGTTTCAGTAGCGGCCTTGATGAAGCCATCTACGGTGCTTTCGTGGCAGGTTAGCGACAGTATCTGCTGGGTGCTTGAGAGCCGAGTGATGGCTTCAAACGCTGACTTGGCGCGGTCTTTATCGAAGTTGACGGTGATATCGTCCATTACCAGTGGCAGTGGTTCAGAGTGCTCGCAGTACTCTGTGATGAGCGCGAAACGTATCGCGAGATAGAGCTGCTCTGCGGTGCCGCGCGAGAGTTCGTCCACCCCTTTAGCAACGTCGTGCTCGTCAAAAACCCTGATTTCATCTTCACCGAGGACAGTTTCGATGCGCGTGTAGCTGCCTCTGGTGAGTTGGGTGAAGTACTCCGTGGCATGTTGCATCAGGGGCGCCTGGCGCTCGCGTTGGTAGCGCTCACGGGTGGTGGTGATGGCGTGATGGGCCACTGAAAGCACCGCCCAGCGGTGGGCCTGCTCTTCAATGGTCTGCTCTAGTTCATCAATTTTCAGTTCGTGCGCCGAGGTGGGGTTCGACTTTTCGAGCTCGTCCTTCTGAGTACGCAGCCCTCCAAGCGTCACCTGGCGCTCGCCGCGCTCGCTGTCCAGTTGGCGGATCTGATCTTCAGCGGCGGCTAGCTCTGCTGCAATCTCCTCGTCGGCAGTTTCAGAAATCTCTGTCAGGATGGAGTCTGGCCCTGAGTCGTTGACTGAGGGTTGGTTGAGGATTAGATCTTCTAGTGATTTCTCGGCGGAAGCGCGTTCTTGAAGTTCGACGGCCACCGTCTTGAACTCCTCAGGAGTCGCAGAATCGGCGAGCTTGAGAAGGTCGCGTTCGTCTTTTTCAAGAGTGGCGACTTGAGTTCCGAGGGTTTCAACGTTCTCGGAGAGTCTGCGTATTTCGCTCTGCATCTCATCTGTTGTGGCTGAGTTCTTTACGTATGACTCATGGACATCAGCAAGATGAATGATTGTTGCGCCGGCGTGACCGCTCAGCGCCGGGGTGATTCCAAGGGCCGTTGTGATTGGGTTCAGCGCAGACTCCACCTCTTCGACTCTGGCCGACATGGCGCCGACTCGGCCTTCAAGGTCAATTGCGTTGCTCTTGAGGAGTTTGAGCGCCCTGATGCGCTCGACTGAAGCCAGAGCGCGCGCCGCGTCGAAACCGGCGTCGAATCCAAGATCGGTCATCAAGGCGTGCCATGATGACTCAACCGCGTCTAGATCTTCCTTCGCGCTGGAGAAGGCATCGGTCGCTGTTTTGATCTGTTCTTGTGCCCGCTGGAGCTCAACGGCCAGGTTTGCTTGCAGTTGCTCGAACTTCTCGTAATCAGTCCGACGTGAGATGTCGATCTGATTGGTGGAGAGTTCTTCGACGACTTGTCGTTCGGATATATCACCGGTGAGGTTGAGTTCGTTGAGGAGTCTCTGAATTTCGGAATTCGGGTCTGATGAGACGCCTGTAGTGGGCGCAGAGGCTTTGCGCGTGAAGAGGTACGCCGCTATGCCGCCAAGACCGATTCCGCCCAGGATTCCAATCCATTGAGCAAGCGCAGCGGACACTACTATGAGGGCGATTCCAAGCACAGCGCTGCCTGCAGCCACGATGCGGTTCGATGACGTTTCTGTGACCGGCGAACTCGCGGCAGAAGTTGAACGGTTGTCGATGATGGTGAGCCTCAGGCTCTCCAATTTGGATGTTCGAGCCGCCAGATCTCGTTCGGAAAGGTCAGGCACGTCGCCCAGCGCACTTTTTTGGCGTTCCGCGTCCTCGATATCGCGGCTGATTTTGTCGCCGGTTACCTTCAACGTCTCAAGCTGATTACGCGCATCGTTGTGTGCTGTCAGGTGTCGTTCGTATTCCGACTGGGTTGCAATGATTCGAGCTTCTGTACCCTCGAAATCGACAAACGCATTGAGGGTGTCAGTTGACCAGCCTTCACCCAGAGACATGAGGCCAGTGGTGAGACTGCTTCGCTCTCCTTCGAGTTGAGATGCCACACTTGGAAGATTGTCGACTGCGTCCTCGTATGACTTCTGCTTTGAGAGGATGCCTTTGATCTCGGCCTCATGCTCGTCGACGCCGGAATGCGGTGCGATCAATTCCAACTCTTCGGTTCGACTCCGAAGGCGCACTTCAGCGTCGGATAGTTGGAGCTTCACGCCCGCCATATCTGAGGTGAGTCTATTGAGCTGATCCATACCGTCGGGCGGAAAACCGTTGACCGTTCGGAACCCCGCGATCTGATCTTCGAGCAGCTTCTTTCGGGCTACAACAGGCCGAAGTTCGTTGATGGACTTGAGTCGTGCGGATCGTGTCCGGGATTTGATGAGATCTGCATCCAGGACGCTGATCTTTTCTTTGACATCACGGATATTCCGGGCCAGATCTTCATATCCGCTGGCCATAGCTATGGCGTCTCGAAGGGCGCGACGCTCCTCCGCGATTGCGGTGAGATTCTTCCTGAGCAACCCGGCGCTGGGCGACCAGAGGCCGGACGGTGACGATCGCTCGGCGTCCAACTGTTTCATGGCATCGGGCAGGCTCACTTCACCGAGGCCAAGTCCGGCCGAGTAGATGCGGTCGCGAATTTGATCGGCACCCAGCGTATCCATCGATTCCAGTTCAGAGAGGCTGATGCTGAACACGTTCTGGTAGAGCGTCTCGTCGATACGGCCAAGAATTGCCGTCAACAGTTCCTGGCTACCATCCTCATCGCCGCTCACGACGGCCTGTTTACGCTCTGTGCGCTGGACGTTGAATCGTTTGCCATCCTGCGCCAGCATCGTCAACGATCCGGCTCCAGCGGCGTTAGATGTGTGCGTGTAGTTGAATGCGGACGCGCCCTGCGAGCGCGCATTCATTCGGCCAAACAGAACCATGCGAATCAACGCCCTGATGGCAGACTTTCCAGCCTCGTTCGGGCCGTGAATTACCGTCAGGCCGCTGGACAGATCGCTCTCGTTCAGGGTTCTGTTGACGTGAGGGCCGAAGCTCTCGATGTGGATGTTCTCAAACTTCATATCAGCCTGAAGCTCCGCTTTGCGTGCCTGGCTCAAGCAGATCGAGCAGGTAGGTCATGGCCTCTTGTTGAAGTTCTGTGACGTTCTCTTCAGATAACTTTGAGCGTCTGTCTGCCCGGTCTGAAAAGACCTCAGAAAGCGTGGGGTCCAGGTCTGCCAGTGACGCCGTGGTTACCGATTTCAGCACCTCGCCAAGGAAGTCATCCTGCTCCATTCGCAGATCAATATCGATATCCGGGCGGGTGCTGACCTTAATTCGTTCCAGCCAGGCCCAGGGTGAGAGTAGTTCAAACGCCTCACGTACAAGGATCTCCAGATCCGCGATGTCCTCGGTGGAGTTCAATTCCGTATGGAGGTCACCTCTGCCAGTGAGTGTGACGCGAGTGATCAAGTCACGCCCGTCTGCAGCTGATTGAGCTATTCGGAGCTCATCGACGATAGCGTCGCGGAGTGCGTCGATTGCGGATAATCCGTCTATGGAGACCTCAACGTGCTCCCAGCGGATTACGTCTAGAGGCTGGAATCGCGGGCTCGCGTGGCCGGATTCGTCCACTTCTACGACGAGGCAGCCGCGCGCACCTGGTTCGCCAATGTCGCGGCCCTGGATATTGCCGGAGTAGGCCACGGTCATGAACTGCTGTGGCTCAACGCTCCACTTGTGGATGTGTCCAAGCGCCCAGTATTCGATGGCTTTCTGGCTCAAATCTGAGATTGAGCAAGGCGCGTAGTTGGCGTGAGCGGTGTTTCCGCCGAGGTTGCAGTGGAGCAGGCCGATGCTGAATACGTTAGAGTCAGGCGGCATGGTGAACTGGGCGGCGAGATTGTCGGTTACATCACGCTTTGAGTAGCTGACACCTTGAATCTGCGCGAGCGGTTGGCCATCTTTCAGATGGTTCCTCCACTCGATATCTGTGCCAAAAAAGTGGGCCTCTGGCGGGTATTTCACGGAGTCCGGGCGTCCCGTGAGCGGGTCGTGGTTCCCACGGACGATGTAAGTGTGTATTCCGGCGTTAGCCAGAGATTGCAGTGCATCCTGCAATTTGACGCGGGCGAACACGGACGGATTGTCGCTATCAAACGCGTCACCGGCAATTAACAGGAAGTCAGCCTCTTCTTGTTTGCATAGCTCTACCAGGTTATCGAGCGCCTGGTAGCTCGCGACTTCGACTTTCTTGCCAACGATTGGCTCACGCGACTTCAACCCTTTAATAGGGCTGTCGATGTGGAGGTCCGATGCGTGAATGAACTTGAATGCAGGCATTTTCGGTCACAGATTCAGGGGCGAGGGTTTGAGATTGATCTCACGTCGGATTCTAGCAACGAGAGGCGTGTCGCCCTATCGCTGCATGTCGATAACGGGGCCTGCCGCACGAGGTGCCTGCCGCACGGGCACTGAAAAGAGAAGAAGTGCCCCTCGCGCGGGTGCTTCGAGGATCTGGGTCTATATCGGCACTCTGGAAGAAAAATTTAAGAATATTTATCGGCGTTTCATTTCTTGCTTCCACGATGTGTTGCGAGTCGGTCTATCCCATTCCCAGAGCACGATCGGCAATCGAGACCTATCCGACTACCTATCCAACTAAAGGGATAATTTCGATGAAACGAATTCGAATCAAGCATGGAACGGTGGCTGCACTCGGGTTTGTAGCGCTGTTTGCCGCTGTGGCCTGTGGCTCTGATGATGAGGCGGCAACTGCTGCGACCGCTGTCCCGCCACCAACGGTTGCTCCGGCCGTTGGTGAGCCAACGGCGATGGCCGGTGACGCGATGATGGCTGACGAAGTGATGATGGCTGACGACGCGATGACGCCATGATGGGCGACGCAATGATGATGCACACGGATCATCAGTTCACCGTTCGCATTGAGAACATTTCGGGCGGTGCCAGCGTGCCCACGCCGCTCGCTCCCGGCGCGTATGCGATTCACTCTTCCGACGACCCCATCTTCACTGCGAGTCAGGTTGACCGCGGAGTTGGTCTCGAAGGACTGGCCGAGAACGGTGGTGGCGACGCTCTGGCGGCGGCAATATCTGAACGTGATGGTGTTTCTGCGGCTGCTGGTTTCGCTGCTACGGTGAATACGAGAGAGCCCGGCCCTGCAGTTCCCGGCGATGCGTATGAGTTCACATTCACTGCCAGTTCAGGCGAGCGTTTGAGCTTCGCGACGATGTTCGTGCAGTCGAACGACCTGTTTTTCGCTACTTCACCCGCTGGTATTCCGTTCTGGGACGCAGATGGCATGGTGCTGGATGGCGATATAACCAGTCAGGTGATGCTGTGGGACGCGGGAACTGCGGTCAATGAGACTTTAGGTCAGGGTCCAAACCAGGCACCTCGGCAGTCGGCTGCTGGCGAAGGCGAGCAGGAAATGAGCGCGATCGATCTGGTTTCAGATGGCTTTGCGTACCCGGCCACAGATGATGTAATCAAGGTAACAATAACCTCCACCAAATAGGTGCCTGCCACATGGGGTGCCTGCCGCACAGGCACTTAGAAAAGAAAACTACGAATCGCCTGCCGCACGGGTTGTTTGTGTGGTGGGCGGTTTTTGGTGATGTTCACGCTTGTGACACGCTCCTGGCGGTGACCCTCATGTCGCCGTCACGAGGAATTGCTATGTTGAACTAATGTAATGTGGGCAGTGGTGTCCAACTCGCACTGTTCAACATCAAATCAACTTGCTTCCGCCCCTAGTCAATCGATAGCAATCAGATGAAATGCTCGGCGTGTTCCGTCGAAAATTCCGAAGGCAACAATTTCTGCGTTGGTTGCGGTGGCCCGTTGCGGCCACTTTCATCGGTGCCTGATTACGCTGATCTGGCGGCCGAAGTCACGAGACTGCGTTCTGAGTTGGACGGACTTAAGGACGTGATTCGATCTCATGGCATCGCCGTATCCGCAGATGCTGATGTAATTCCGCCATCTGCGCCCCAGATCGAACCTCCCGGGAATGTATACGAGGCGAAGCGGCGGCCAGAAGAGCCCCCACCTCCTGATGAACCAGGTTGGATCGCCGAGCGGCTCGCCGTCGATTGGGACGCTGTGATTGGTGGCAACTGGCTGGCACGCATTGGTGTGCTGGCCGTTGTGATTGGCATGGGATTCTTCCTGAAGCTGGCCTTTGACAACGAGTGGGTTGGCGAAACGGGCCGTATCGCCATTGGGATCGGGCTGGGAGCCGTACTCATCGCCGCGGGTGAATTCTGGAAGTCAAAGTACGTTGCATACTCACGTGCGTTGACTGGTGGCGGTGTGGCAATCCTGTATCTGGCAATCTACGCGTCGTTTGCTATTTATGAGCTAATTGGCATCTACCCGGCAACAGGACTGTTGCTGCTCCTCAGCGTGGTGACTGCGATGCTGGCCGTGGTTCGAGACTCCGTTGCGCTTGCGGTGCTGGGCATCGTGGGCGGATTTGGTGCACCGTTCCTCCTTGGCATTGGTGGTGATACCGATAGCAGTGGCACTTCGGCTACGGCTGACGCGGTATCACTTCTCGTTTACATCGGACTGGTGAACGTCGGCGTGATTGTGCTGTCTACTTTCAGGAAGTGGCAGTGGTTCCTGATGCTGGCAAAAATCGGCGCGCTTGGAGCGTTCGGCCTCTGGTACCTGGAGTTCATGGAATCTGGCGATCTGCAGTTTGATGCAGGTTCAAAGTCAGCCGTGCTGATAGCTCAGGCAGGAATGACGTCTATCTGGGTGGCGTTTGTCAGCGCTTCAACGCTGTTCCACCTGATCTGGCGACGGCGTCCGACAGCTTTGGACATGATCGTCATGTTTGCCAACGCATCCGGGTTCGCACTGATCAGCTTCGGGATCATGTGGGATGAGTTCCGGGTCTGGATGGGAATATTCACTCTGAGCCTGGCGGTCTTCTATATTGCGGTTGGGTACGTGGCGATGCTGAGAATCGGTCTGGAACAGCTCGATCACAAGCGGCCTGACTACGATGCACTGCTCACGTACATACTTCTTGGCATTGCCGCGGTGTTTGTGACTGTTGCTGTGCCTGTGCAGGTGGGTGCTCCGTGGGTCTCCATCGCGTGGATCGTGGAGTCGATAGTCATACTGTGGATCGGCCGCGAGACACGTTTGAGGGACATCAGGGCTGCGGCGGTACTCCTATTCGGGATCGCTCTGGCCTGGGTCGTTCTCGTGGATACGCCGTTTGCAAACGACCGCGAGGTCGGGCTGTTCCAGAATAGTTCTGCACTTTCGTATCTCTTTGTCACGGCCGGGATCTTTGGCGCTGCATATCTCGTGTCGCGCTGGAAGAGCGAGTTGTCTGGGCCTGAGAAGTTCTTGTACCCGGCGGCCATGATTGCAGGATTCGGAGTGCTGGTAATCGCAGTCCCGAGTCAGGTTGAGGGCGCGTGGATGGTCTTCTCCTGGGCGATGTTGGGTCTTGCGGCCACCGGATTCGGATTGCGCACGAAGTTGCTTGAGGCATCGCTCACGGGTGCGGGTATTTTCGTGATTGCTGCACTGGTGGCGATGGGCGAGGAGAGCGGAGTAGCGTTTGACGATTACACCGTGTTCATCAACTCCCGATTACTGGCGTTTGGGCCTCTCATCCTTGCGATAGGCATTTCAGCGGTGGGATGGTATCGATGGCCATTCTTAGAGATGAAGCACGTGAGCCGGATAGCTATGTTTGCTCTGATAATTGCGGCGAATTGGCTCACGCTCTGGTTCCTGTCGGCTGAGGTAATAGAGGGAGTTCCGACCGGTGAACTGGTAGATGTTGCTTCTTCTGACGAAGATAGCGTGATCAGCCTTGGGCTGACCGCTCTCTGGGGCACTTACGGGGCTGTTGTCCTGGCGATAGGTGTGATTGGCGGCTGGCGACGTGTGCGACTGGGTGGGCTGGCGCTTCTGGCGATACCCGTAATCAAGCTATTCCTGGTTGATTCATTCTTGCTGGAGGCCGGGTACAGGGTGGCATCATTCATGATCATGGGATTGCTGCTTCTTGTTGGCGGCTACCTGTATCAGCGCCACAATGAGGCATTCAGGGAGTTTTTCCTGAAGCAGCAGACGGAATCAGAAAGTGCATAGAGCATTCGTATCGGTACTTATTGCAGTTGGCACGACGCTGTTTTTCTTCACGGTGACCGTCGCCGATTTTGCTGCGCCTGAGTGGGAATACTTCAAAGCTCTGTCGCTCCCGGCCAATGTAGGTGCGGACGATCCGCTCTCGCTAATCCTCGATGAGGATGTGTATGTGCACGCCGCTGACGGATTGGCCGACCTGCGATTGATTTCCACTTCGGGCGTAGAGACGCCGTACCTGCTGGAGTCGCTGCGTGGCAGCATTACTCGTACGGCCACCCCGCTGCAGGTGATCGACCGTGGCTACGTTGCCAATGCTCATTCGCAGATGACTCTCGACTTTGGGCCGGGCGCGATCAGGCACAACGTGATTGAGCTTGGTGCGCCTACCGCATCTGAGTTCTGGCGGGAAGTTGAAATAGAGGCGTCTCCGGACAATAACTCGTGGTCAAGCATTGGTTCCGATGAGATCTACCGCGTCGTGAAAGGGCCAACCGTAGTCGAGTCATATACGTTGCGATATTCGGTCTCCTCCTCCCGGTATATTCGGATTAAGGTCATTGACGACGGCACAGGCGATCTGCAAATGGGATCAGCAAACGGTGCTGGTGAAGAGGTAGTGCTGCCAGACCTGATCACCAGTAATCCAGTGTCCGTGAGTCAGGTGAATGATTCGACTGAGCGCACGTCCACGATTGATTTTGATCTTGGCCGCTCTGGCGTGCCGTTCCACAACATTGAGTTGAGGGCGTCAGACAGGAACTTCAATCGCAGGGTTGCGATTCAGGTAAGCGATGACCAGGAGAAGTGGGTCACGCTCTCCTCCAGAACGGAGATATTCTCGTACACGGTTGGGCTGAATCCGCTGGATCGCCTGAATATTCAAGTTTCAGAGCCCACGGCCCGGTATATTCGGCTAACCCTGTTCAACGAAGACAACCCGCCGATTGGCATTGTTGGCGGCCTGTTTGAGGGCTATCAGAAGCGGCTGGTCTTTCTTGCCGACGCCTCGGAGGGCTACTCACTGTTTTATGGCAATGATGAGAGCAGTGCTCCCGTCTATGATGCGGGAGTGGTCATCGGCAGCAGAGTCGATTCAGCGGATCTGTTGAGTGCGGTAGCAGGGCCCCACAGCGCCAACGGCGATTACGTCGCCCCTACGCTTCCCGAAGAACCTCTCACGGAGCGTTTGCCATGGCTTGTGCCGTTACTGGTGGCGTTCATAGCGGCGCTTGTGGGGCTTCTGTTGTTTTCAGTATTTCGCAAGGCGCGATCACTCGCGCCACCACCTGAGAACTAGGTGCCTGCCGCACAGGCATATCGAAAACCTGAGGACGCTATCGCACGATGTACTCATCACATGGGTATCGGCATTCCGTTATTCGGAACGACGCAAAAGTAGCCCGAAAGGGCCAAGTTCGGTAGGCTGGGTGTACAGCAAGGGAGATTCATCGTGTTTACATTCAGTCGTACGCCAGCTCCGGTTCCAGCGCCAGAGGACTGTCTTCCGGGTCGAGATACCCCAATCCCAACGTCTTCAATTCACTTTGTGAACGGCAAGCCTATTGTTCCGCCGTTCCCTGCAAATATGCAGACGATGATCATCGGGATGGGATGCTTCTGGGGTGCTGAGCGATTTTTCTGGGAGTTGCCGGGCGTTTACACCACAGCGGCAGGCTACTCAGGCGGAACTACGCCGAATCCGACGTATGAAGAGACTTGTACTTCCATGTCTGGCCATACCGAAGCTGTCTTGATTGTTTTCGATCCGGTATTGGTCGATCTGGAGGACATTTTCAAGGTCTTCTGGGAGAACCATGATCCTATTCAGTACATGGGGCAGGGTAACGATGTTGGTAGCCAGTATCGAAGCGCCATTTATGGAATGAATGAGGCTCAGTTGAAAGTGGCGGAACAGAGCCGCGAGAGCTATCAAGAGAAACTTACGGCCATGGGGCTTGGTGAGATCACTACTGAGATCGCCCCTGCTGGAGAGTTCTACTACGCTGAAGAGCAACATCAGCAGTACCTGGCGAAGAACCCCAACGGCTACTGTAATCACGGATTCTGTCAGGTTGCATATAGCTAAGGGATAGTGGTGATCAGATATCGCCCTATTCAGTTATTCAGTGCCCGGGTTTAATCACTCCAGGGCAATTGGCATAAGATGCCCGAACTATGCCTTCACCACGAGTACAAAGAGACATCGAGCGGCTACTCGACGCGGCATCGGATGCTCTGGCTGAGAACGACTGGTCCGTTGCTGTACAGCGCGCCAACGCGGTTCTTGCGCTAGATCCTGACAATGAGGATGCTGCCCACTACCTGGGGGCGGCGGAACGTGGTCAGGAGACGGGACCATCGACGGTCGCTCCTACGGCCTCGGTAGCGGTCACTGCTAGTCCGGAACCTGTCGGCTCCAGTGACGCTCCTGAATCCTTTGCCGATGGGCGATACATGGTTGATAGCTTCCTTGGCGAGGGTGGCAAGAAGCGCGTCTATCTGTGCCGGGATACCACTCTCGATCGTGACGTTGCGTTTGCGCTGATCAAAGCTGAGGGTCTGGACGAGGCCGGGTGCCAGCGGGTCACCCGTGAGGCGCAGGCGATGGTGATCTGCCCCCTAAAAACCGATCCAGCTCTAGGGTTTTGGAATCTGACCTTGACCCCGTATCCGCGCCACCTGAAGGGTTATTTTCCGGGCTTCATCCAGCTGCTGTGGCTCCTGCTTGTTGGGCCATCGCGAACCGGGTCGGA
>Ga0114996_10006368_pt1 | contig 13625 bp, 13 predicted proteins | sample ArcticOcean_MG_C_4_FD_87039 | JGI IMG/M metagenome (GOLD analysis project Ga0114996, IMG submission 87039) | Marine microbial communities from western Arctic Ocean - ArcticOcean_MG_CB4_134 | ecosystem: Environmental > Aquatic > Marine > Oceanic | place: Arctic Ocean: Canada Basin | collected... | reverse complement strand
GACGTCTGTTGCTGTTGCTAGTAGGAGGTTGATCATGGTGGGCATACTACCACTGTAGGAAAAGCCTATAGATAAATCCTATACTTCGCCCATTTTGACAGATGTTCGATCTCATCCCGCACAGACGGAATAATTTTGCATTATTTCTTAAAATGGGTGGTAGATTCAAGGGCAAACCTTCAGATTGCAGCCTCGAGATGCCGAAAAATACTCTGTTGAGACTACTACACAATAGAGAAGGCAAAATGAACCCGAAATTCGTACACATCCTTATACCAACACTCCTCACGGCCCAAGCGGTTGCTGGTGTTGTGCAAATTGATGGTGCTGGGTCATACCACCTTCAATCTCACGCAATCAACGGCCTTTTAGACGATCCTTCCCCTTTCCTTTCTACAGCGAATCTTGAAGCGATTCATGCAGAATTGAACAGTTGGGGTGTTGTCACCGACGGAAAAATCACATTGATACCCATCGACACACCCGCTGGATTTGCCCTTTTTACGCTCATGGATCAGGAATTAGGTGGTGGTGATACAGGTGTTGATGCCTTTGTCGGCGTAGTATCGACTGCATCAAATTCACTTCAACTCTATATCAACGATTCAAACCAAGACATTTGGAACCTTATTGAACCTCCTTTTGGTTCACAGACATTGGGAGCCACCTTTGTTTGGGGTAGCATTGGTAGTGGAGACGGCTTCGCTTGGGCGGGCATGGAAGTTGGCGATGCACTTTCTTTCAATTTCTCGAGTATTGAAGGTTCTTCTGGACTCGATGCAGAAGCGTTTCAATTCGTAAGTTGGCAAGATGGATGGTCAGTAGTTGGCTCAGATGGTTTCAAAGATGACGGGAGCCAAGTATTTACTGGAGCAATGGTCCCCGCCCCACCTGCTGCTCTGGTCCTGAGTGCATTTGCCCTCAACCGACGCAGACGTCGCACGTAATTGACACGCAGTCATTTAAGTTTTTTGTCCGTAAATTTCGGTAAACTAGCCATATGGACGAAACGAAAAAGGCTCTCAAAGGAAATATGGTCTTTGGATGGGTGGGCGTACTACTCGTACGCTTGGTCGTACCCGCATGGATCTTCTTTGGTGCATTCACCAAAGCAATGGGCGCCTCCCCCAAATCACTACCAAGGACAATTCTTGATGCTGGTTCAGCAATAGGCTTTGCTGAGCATCTTCATCTCCTGCTTGCGATCCTCACTGCGATCGAATTTGTATTTGTTGGTGTGATGTTCTTTGTGCCAAAACTCGCAAGAACTGCGGGCATTGTCATGCTGAGTGCTTTTTTGGTCGTGCTGATCATCGCCATCTCAAGAGGGGAAACAAGTTGTGGATGCCTCGGAGATCACTCACTTGCACCCTGGACGATGTTCATCATCGATGCAAGCCTGCTTATTGGAATCGTTCTGTGTAAACCTCGTCACACTAAGTGTTATTCAAACAACGGAAAACATGCACTCATCGCCGCATCAATTTTCATTTTGGCTGCATGGTTCTTTACATTTAATAGCATTTTCTATTCCTTAGAAAAAAATAATTCAAACCTCCCAGCCTCTTGGTATCCCCAAGATGTTTCGCAATGGGTTGATCAATCAATAGATGATATTGATCTGTTTAATTGGATTACAAGTTGGCCACATGACATCCATGAAGGCAAACAATACGTCATCTTTTACGCACGAACATGTGACCATTGCCAGAGCCTTCTCTACGAGCATTTTTCCTTTGATGTAAGAGTCCCAACAACCCTCGTTGCAATTCCAGAAGCAAAGGACGGTTTTTTCACGGAGGGATTATTAGAGAATCCATGTTTTGATTGCAAAGAAACTGAACTGCCAATCGGCGTTGATTGGATTATTGGCACTCCACTTGTTGTAGCCATCGAAAACGGTATCGTAAAATGCGCAAACGAAAACGAAGAGTATGAGACCCCACAATGCCTGAACTGGTAACAAACGAAACTTTACAATCTGTACTTGATCACATCGATCAAAACCAAGGGCCAGCAATCGAAAGGTTACAGTCACTGCTTCGCATCCCAAGCGTCAGTACAGATCCTGAGTATGCCCAAGAAGTGCATAGATGCGCAGAGCACCTCGCTCAAGATTTGCGTTCCATCGGACTTGAAACGACTGTATACACAACAAAGCAGCATCCAATGATTGTTGCAACTGATGACTCGGCAGGTCCAGAGGCACCTAGAGTGTTGTACTACGGTCACTACGACGTGCAGCCAGTGCAACCACTTGAAGAATGGCATGACGATCCATTTGAAGCAAACGTTGTTGAGGGTCCTCGTGGCCCGCGCATCGTTGCACGGGGAGCAGCTGATGATAAAGGTCAACTCATGACGTTTGTGGAGGCGATTCGCTCATGGAAAGCTGTACATGGTCAACTTCCAATCCGCGTTGTGATGCTCTTTGAAGGTGAAGAAGAATGCGGAAGCCCGAGTCTTGAGCCATTCCTACATGAACACAAAGATGAATTACTTGCTGAGACGTGTATCGTCTGCGATACAGGTATGTGGGATGTCGACACGCCGGCAATCACAAGCAGGCTCCGTGGCTTGGTCTACATTGAAGCAACGCTCAGGGGCCCTTCGCATGACTTACACAGTGGAGGTTATGGCGGCGCTTTGGTAAACCCTGCAAATGCACTCACTAAAATCCTTGGGGACCTTCACGACGACCAAGGAAAAGTGCAAATTGCCCACTTCTACGACGATGTTAATGAGATATCCGAAAAACAATCAAAGCAGTGGGACGAGCTTGGCGATGCTGATGCACTCCTTCTTGAATCTTCAGGTGCAAAGGCAACATTTGGCGAAGAAGGTTTTACAACATTAGAACGACTTTGGGCTCGACCAACCTGTGACATCAATGGACTTTTTGCAGGATATACAGGCGCAGGAGCAAAAACAGTGATCGGTGCAACGGCAACTGCAAAAATCAGTTGCCGACTTGTTGCAAGTCAAAACCCCCAAGAAGTTCAGAACAACTTGCTCGCGTTTCTCGAGGAAAGAACTCCAGTTGGTTGCAGTTGGGAGATCAAAAGTTTTGGTGTAAACCCTGCGATTTCTGTCCCAACAGATTCTCCTTGGCTTGCTGCAGCAAGCCAAGCACTGACTGATACATTCCCAAATCCAGCAGTACTCATTGGTTCAGGTGGATCAATTCCAGTTGTTGGCGAATTCCAAGAAATACTTGGGGTTGATGCAGTGCTTGTTGGCTTTTCACTTGATGATGATCTTATTCACGCACCAAACGAAAAGTTTGAACTCTCCTGTTTCCACAATGGTGTGCGTGCACATGCCACCATACTTGACAAGTACGCATCAATTCAATCATGATTGTATTCGCTTGTGTATTGGCAACTTCATTACTCACCGCTGCAGGTGATTACACGATCACTGTAGATTCACTTGGCATTGGGAATTCGTGGCGAGCAGGAGACATCACGCCAATAGCTATTACAGTTTCCAATACGCATCCAGATCCTGTTTCTGGATGGATTTCTTGGGAAGTTCCAGATGGAGATGGCGATATCGTTGCTTGGGGACGACCCTTAACGCTCACCCCAAACCAAGATGTTTCAACATGGCTCTACGCTCCAACTCAACCGTGGGCAACTGGCGATACTGCGTGGACAATACAACTTCGCACCTTAATTGACGGTGCTCCTAGTGAAAAACTTGCTTCGTTTCGTTTTTCTCCACAGTCAATTAATGCCTCCCCACTTTCTATGACAAACGGCACCATTGCTGTCGTTGGAACACATAGGCTTGGTCTTGGAGGGTTAGCCTCTACAGGAAAAATACGTACCGTTCTTGAACCAACCATCACAATTGCTGGACTCGATGCAGAAGATCTGCCAGATGCTTGGCCGAGTTTCAGTTCAATTGATACGCTTGTTTGGGCCAACGCGCCACCAGAGTTGAGCTACCGACAAATTAAGGCGATTGAAGAATGGGTTTCACGGGGTGGTCACCTTGTAATCATTCTGCCAACGATTGGAGACCCTTGGTCCCTTGGCTCGGACGATGGACCACTCGCTTCAATGCTAGGAGATTTGAATCCAGCCATTGGAAACACCCCCCTTACTTCGTTATCTCAAGTGATTGGAAAACCAACGCAAGAGATTGACATGTCCCTCACAGTGAGATCTTTCCTTGAACCAAATACGTCTCCACTTTTTACCATGCCAGATGGAAGAATTATTGCAATTACAAAAGATATAGGCATTGGGGCATGCTCTATCATTGGAATTGATCTCGCAGACGGAAGACTCGCTGCACTAGGTTTGCCACAAGCAGATATCTTTTGGAACCGAGTGCTCGGAAGACGTGGAGATGCTCCTTCTCCAGTGGTTTTGCAAAAACTCGATGACCTTGATTTACTTTCTGGAACCATACCCACAAGCACGACTTTGCCAATGGGTGGAATTGCTGCCCAAGAAATCGCGATGTCCACCACAGCTGGCGGAAGACTTGGAACTGTCTTTTTGATTGTCATTTCTTATATCATTGTCGGGGGACCAGTTTCATTTTTTGTACTTCGTAAAAAGAGAAAACTTCGTTGGTCTTGGGTATGGTTTGCAACTACTTCTCTTCTCTTTACACTCATCACATGGATCCTTGCCCAAACAACCTCGAATCTTCCGACCCCCCTTCGGCACCTTTCTATCATAGATCAAGTGTACGGCGCACCAAGACAACAAGTGCATGGATGGTTTTCACTCTACCTACCAAATTATGCAATCAATCAAGTCTCTATTAGCGGTCCCGAAAATTTACTCATGCCATGGACACCACCAGAACTTGCCAGAGCACCTAGTTTTGCTGATACCCGTCATATTTCAGTCAACATCGATCAAGTTCCGACGTATTTTGATCAACCTTCAAGAGCAACAACTGCCAACTTTCAATTTGATTGGGCTGGTGGGTTGCAGTCTGAAACATATCGGTCACTCATTCGAACTGGAATAAACGAAGAGCCACATGTTCAAACATTAAAGGACGGAACCCCAATTGGGCTCTCTGGCATCGTCGTAAATAAAATGAACGTACCACTTTACGATGTAACTGTTATGTGGATCACTGATGAAAAAAATGCTCCAGCATCGCATGCCAAGGATGATGATGGCAATACCCTTCCATGGATTAAGGTAAGTGAAAGTGGAAAACCACTCAACTTGGCATGGTCTTGGCGACTTGATGCCCAGTGGGAACCCGAAGAAGAACTTTCGCTCAATACATTTATTCCTAAGACTGAAAGTCTTATTAAACTTGGAATGGATAAACGTTATCAACAAGAAAAACGTTGGGATACGTACGGCACTGGTGCAGCAATGCCACAACAAGAACGCATCAGGCGTTTAGAGATGCTCGCACTCTATTCCCACTTGAAGCCACCTGTCTACCAGAAACAAACAGGTAAAACTCAATCACCATCATCCCACGACATCATTCGTCATGGTGGCAGAAGACTTGATTTTGCTAGTTGGTTTGGCAGACCTTGCATTATTGTTATGGGTTTTGTCAAAGACGCGGCCCTGCCCATCTCCTTACATGTCGACGGCGAAGAAATAAACCATAGTAGTGGCATGACAATGGTGCGTTGGGTGTATCCTTTAGGAACGGCGCCATGATTCAAACAATTAATCTCACAAGAAAATACGGCGAACTCATCGCACTCGACAATCTCAATTTAGAAATTGCAGCAGGCGAATGTTATGGGTTCATTGGTCCAAACGGAGCTGGTAAAACCACCACAATAAAAATTCTCTCGACTTTACTCAAGCCAACGTGGGGAGAGGCGAGAATTGGTGGAAAGGTCATTGGATATCAAAACGCAGAAATTCGACCGATCATAGGTTACGTTCCTGACTTCATGGGTTCATACGATGACATGCTCGTGAGTGAATATCTAGATTTTTTTGCAAGTTGTTATGGCCTGAGTGGTTCGCAGCGGCACCGCGCAGTAGGCGATGTCCTTGAACTCACTGAACTTGGTTACAAAGCAAACTCGGAAGTGGCGGGTTTAAGTCGTGGTATGAGCCAGCGATTATCAATTGCCAGAGTACTCCTACATGATCCTGATGTTTTGTTGCTTGACGAACCAGCTTCTGGATTGGATCCAAGGGCGAGGATTGAAATTCGTGCCTTATTAAAAGAACTTCACCGCATGGGAAAAACAATTCTCATCAGTTCACACATTCTGCATGAACTTGCTGAACTTTGCACAAGTGTTGGTATTATCGAACAAGGCAAATTGCTATTTTCAGGCTCGGTTGAGGAGATTCTCTCTAAAGCGAAGGTCGGACAAATTGTGCATATTGAAGTCACAGAACGGCCCGAGGATGCTGCTGCTCTCCTTCGAACTGTCGATGGGATTTCGGTTGTTGACGTAGTTGAAGACAATGGCTCAAATCGAATCGATGTGACAATCAGCGCCGATTCAACTCTTGATCGATCCGAACTCCCAAACCGATTGATTGCTCGTGGGTTTAGAGTCCTTTCGATGCAAGGCGAACAGGTAAATCTTGAGACTGCTTTTATGCGCCTTACCAAGGGATTGGTAAGTTAACCACGTATGGAACGTACGCAAATTTTTCGTCCTCAACTCGGAGTCACAAGTATAGGTACAATCTCCACATGGCAAAAAAACGTGTCATTTTGCTTGCAGACCACACGAACGCATCCATAGCAACTGAACTTGAAACCCACCTTTGTGATGTTGTCGATTTTGTAGGTGATGATTTGCAAACACCTTGCGATAGTGCCATTGCTATTGGTGGTGACGGCACGATGATTCACTATGGACCTCTGCTTGCAAAAGCAAATATTCCCCTCATTGGGGTCAATAGTGGTCGTCTTGGATTCCTTGCTACCTTCGATATTACTTCGTTGATTGAACATCGAGAAGAAGTTTTTTCAGAACGCGCCCAAATGACTTCCGTCATGATGCTTGAAATCAGTGTTGATGGTGCCAAGCCAATCATTGCCATGAACGAAGCGATGATCGCAGCAGGTCACCCATTTAGGATTCTAGAACTCGACCTTTCCATCAACTCTGTAGACGCTCCGACACTCCGTGGAGACGGCATTCTCGTCTCTACTCCAGTGGGCTCAACTGCGCACAACGTTTCAGTTGGTGGTCCAATTGTTGACCCAACCTCAAAGGTCATTGTACTCACCCCAGTTGCTGCTCATTCCTTAGCAGTGAGACCAATTGTTCTTTCAAGTAATGCGATTGTCAAAGTCACGGTCAATAAAGCCAACGAAGGCACTTCACTTGTTGTCGATGGTCAAGTAAAATGCGTTCTCAAGGCAGGCTCTCAAATTGTTGCCAAACAAGCAACAAAAATGCTCTCGATTGTTGTGAACCCATCAAATACATATTGGAACACACTCGTGGATAAACTGCACTGGGCAAATCCAACTGAACTTATAGAAAAAACTGATTCTTTATGATTGATCTTAAATTACTTCGCGAAAACCCGCAACGATTCATTAATGGAGCAAAAGCAAAGAACATCTCTGTTGATATTTCTATGCTTCTAGACCTCGATGAGCAACGCAGACTTTTGCAACGCCAAAAGGAAGATCTTCGCGCCCAACAGAATCGAATATCAAAAGACATTGGACCACAAATTGGAAAATTAAAGGGACAACTCAAAAGTGCGTCAAGTGATGAAAAAGCACAACTAGAAGCACAACTTCTTGAACTTGAATCGAAACCTTCAGCACTCAAAACAGAAATCCAACAACTTGATGATTCAATTGCAACGATTGAACCTGAGTGGAGCGCCTTGCTATTACAAGTTCCCCAACCACCAGACACAGATGTACCAGTAGGTAAATCTGCCGTGGACAACGTGCAGTTGCAAGCGTGGTCACCCGATGGATTTGATCTCTCAAAATCTTTTGCTGAGAATCGCGGCTTTGAACCAAAGACTCATCTTGAACTAGTTGACTCACTTGGTCTCGTTGACTTTGAACGCGGCGTGAAAATGGCGGGCACAAGACACTATATGCTTACTGGTAACGGTATGCGTTTACAACAAGCAGTGTTACGGTTCGCGTTTGACCTCATCACGGAAAAGTACGGGTACCAACCAATGTCTGTCCCTGTCATTCTTCGTGAAGAGTGCATGGTTGGCACAGGTTTTTTCCCAACCGGAAGAGATCAGGCGTACCACATTGAAGAATCCAAACGGGGTTCTGGGCATGACCTCTTCCTTGCTGGAACCGGTGAAGTTGGGCTGATGGGGATGTATGCCGATGAAATTCTTGATGCAGAAGTATTGCCAATCAAAATGGCAACTGTTTCAACGTGTTTCAGACGCGAAGCAGGTGCAGCAGGAAGAGACACCGCAGGGTTATATCGCATTCATCAATTTGAAAAGGTTGAACAGGTCATCATCTGTAAGGCAGATGAAGAAACAAGCCGCAGGCTGCATAAAGACATGATCGGGATTGTTGAGGATCTCCTCCAACAACTTGGCTTGCCCTATAGGCTCTTGCAATGTTGCACCGCTGATCTTGGATCAAAAAATGCCGACATGATTGATATCGAATGCTGGATGCCCGGCCGTGGTGAACTTGATGATCAACACAGACCACTTGGTGATTGGGGTGAAACACATTCCGCTTCTCGACTCTATGATTTTCAATGCCGCCGTTTGAACATGCGGTATCGAGATGAAGATGGTAAAAGTGTATTTGCTCATTCTCTCAACAATACAGTCCTTGCTAGCCCACGAATTTTGATTCCACTTCTTGAAATGCATCAACAAGAAGACGGAACCGTACAAATTCCTGCTTGTTTAGCACCATATATGTCAACCAATCTTCTTGAACCATCGCACGCTTCTGTATGAACAAAGCAGCGATCCCACTTGAAGTTCGCAGACACAAACTTGTAGCAACAGTACGTAACAAACTTCAAGACAATGTGCTAGTTGGCGTAAGCGGAGGCGCAGATTCGAATGGATTACTTCTTCTTTGCTGCGCTGTTGCATTGCAACAATCTTCAACACTTAACGTTGTTGTTGGGCACATCAATCATGGCATTCGGAGTGAATCCGATGCAGAACAGCAGATGGTTGAATCACTTTGTGAAAAACTTGGAGTTACATGTATCTCTAAAAAAATTACGGTCGCGCCCATTGATGGCTCTCTTGCAGCAGGTGCGCGTAAGGGTCGCTATGGAGCCCTTGCAGAAATTGCGGCAGAGCACAATCTCACACACCTTGCAGTAGCACACCATTCGACAGATCAACTTGAAACAATTCTCATGGCACTCTGCCGTGGAGGAGGTCCTCGGAAGTTGGCGGGTATGGCAACCGAAAGACCACTGACTGATCAGATCACTCTAGTTCGCCCCCTGCTACAGGCTGAACCAAGCGAACTTCAAAGGATTTGTTCTGTTTCGGGGATTGCATGGTGTAGTGATCCAACAAACAAAGATCCAAATACACCTCGTGGAAGATTGCGCCGTGATGTGTTGCCCGTGCTACGTGAAATTTGGCCAGCAGCCGATCGACATGCAGCAAACGCTGCGCTGATGTTACGAGCAGCATCAGATGCACTTGATGCACAAGCACGATTGCATGAGGACTCAAATCAATGGGATCGTAAAGAACTCGCCGTTGTACCCCAAGAGATTGTTGCAACGGTAATGCACAAGGCAGTTGGCAACCAAACGCCATTTGAGACTGTGCAGAAAATCGCTGCTGCCATTACGGATGCATCAACTGAACCTCGTGCGTTTCATTGTGGATCAAGTTGCGTCGTCCACGTCACTGCAAACGAGGTTCGTGTTGTTCAATCGTAGACGGCAGGACCAGACATAACAATCTGCCCATCGTCAGCATATGAAAATGTCAGTGATCCTCCGTTACTAGACACGACGAAAGACGCCCGCTGCTTGCTTGAAACAAATACAGAAGCCCCGCCAGTTCCAGATGCAAGAGTCGGACCAACGCCGCGTTCCCATGATGCTACTGTTGCGTGGTTTGGAGAATCTAGTCTTGCTACATGGAGGTTGATTCCTTCAGAAAAACCTTCGTGACCTACGACGATTGGTCCATACTCCTGTCGAACTTTGACAGGGTCATCCTCAGTCCAAAGGATTGCGTTGGGATTTCCCATACTGACAAAATGCATTTCGGGCAAGTTTGCAATGGCGTTATGATTCACACCACAAAATGTTGGACCAATTTCAGGTGTTCCGATTGTCACTTCAACTTCATTTCGATCAGGAAAAACCGTACACTTGCTTATTCCCGCGAGCGTTCGAATCGTCAATTCGCTTGTAGGCACCAGCTTACTTCGATATAAGTGGAGTGCTGCGCAGCGAAGACCGTTTCCACATTGTTGGGCTTCACCACCATCAGCGTTAAAAATCTGCATATAAAAATCTGACTCTTCATCACTTGAAAGTAGAAGCAGGCCATCAACACCTCGCAAGTTTTTCAAGAACGTTGCTGGCGCTCGATCTCCACAGTGAATCAAAAATCTATTCCCCGACCCGTGCATAATGACATCTTCCATCATCAGTTGATCGTCATTGTGCCCAAGTCAACCACAACATGTCCGTGACGATAGTAATCTACATTCATCGTTGCCTCGTTCACAAAGGTGAGTACGAGGCAGTTGGCTCTTGTGTTATCAGCATAATTTTTATCCCCCATGCCGGGACCTGCATGATTCCCATTTCTGTATTTTTGAGCATGAAAGTGGAAGTGAAAGAGTGATGTGTACGCTGCGTCAAACATTTTCTGGGGTGCATCGAATCTTCTGTCATGATTCCGAATCTGTGGTTCAAATTCTTGAATGACATAACGACCTGTTTCATCAAGTTCAACAACGCCACCGAATTCTGTTGATGAATCAAGTCGGTCCCGATTGGCATAATCAAAGAAGTGAGCGCGAACTTCAGGGACTTCCATCGCAGCGAGTGCGACTTGTATTGCAATTGCATCGCCCCATGTCAATTCTTGTTTATGTGTTTTAAAAAGTTCACTCAATGTTGAAACATTGCCACCACCTTCATATTCAAAATAATGTTGTCGATCTTTTAATTTTGTTTCGAGTAAATGAACAAGCGAACTTGTTGATGTCGTTGCAAGTTCTGGCCAATGTCGAGCAACAGTTACAGCAATGGGAACATCACGCATTTCAAGTGAAGCACGGCGGTTCACGTCTAGCAGTCCAAGAGCTTCTACTGCTTCAGCCCAAAAGTTACTGTATTGAGGTTTGCACAATTCGCGGATCCATAAAACTTCTTCCTTGTTTTGCGGAAGAATTCCAAGTTCAGATGACGCCCGTTGCAAATCACGCAAAAACAAATCGTTTTCTGGAATTGTCGTTTCTGTTAGCAATGCTGTTAATCGATCACGTGCACCAAGCCGTAACAACAATTCCCAACACCGAATGCGGTACCCTTGCTCCCACGATTTATTTGACGCCAGAAGAGAGTGAAAGATGATGTCAGTCAAAGAATCTTCCCCATACAGAGCAACCATTGCTTTTCGTTCTGGGCGATCTTCTTCATTTTGATACCGAATCTCCTGCTGTGCCCACGAACTAATCAGAGCCTCGTCAAGTTCAACAACTCTTTCTTCACCAATCCACTTACAAAGAGGCTCTATCCATGACCAGTTGTCCATACGTGGAAGTCGTTGGCGAATCGTTTTTATCACACCTTCACGATCAATCTTCCAAAGGCGTTTCAATGCCGCTTCTCGAGCGTCAATCGTGTACGCTCTAGCCCACAACATTCGATGGAGGGTATCTCTGTACTGTGCATCATCTAATCCAACTTGTTCATCGAGCAAATCCATTGCTTGAAGGTGAACTGATGCGGGGCGACCTTTTTCTTGCAAAGTTGCAGTTGGATTGTTGATTTTTGGACCACAGCCAAGAAAAACAACAAATACAAAAATAATTTTTAGATCCATGGTCGCAGTGTACTGCCCCTCCCTGCAAAGAAACTCACTTCGACGTACTATTTCAATACATGGCAACTGATAAGAGTCAATCACAACTGCACGCGAGAGTACTCGAAGTACTTGAGCTCATCCGCCCTTCAATTCAACTCGATGGTGGTGATATCGAGTTGGTTTCAGTTGATGAGCATGGAGTCGTTTCAATTCGTTTTCTTGGGGCATGCATCGGTTGCCCTTCGAGCGATATGACCCTTCAGCATGGCATCGAAATGAGGCTCATGGAGCGAATAAAGGACGTTAGTGCTGTTCGAGTAACAGACTGAACCTCTTGCAAAACAAGGGGTTATGCCTTAATTCTTCTCCATTAAAGAGCGATTCTCTTGGAAACATCCTTGAAATTTTGGTAGGGTATAAGGTTAGGGGATTGGTGGGTTCGCGCAGGTCGCGCGGCGTTTCATGCTCGAAATGAGCGGCAGGAGGTCCGCATTATGCTAGTTATTACACGAAAAGAAGGGGAAGAAGTTGTCATAGGTGATCCAGCAAATCCTTTGGGGGTTGTACGAATTGCTTCGATTAAAGGTGACCGTGTACGTATCGCCTTAGATTTTCCGCGAGATGTCCCTGTACATCGTCGGGAAGTTGCTTCCCAAATAGTACTCGAAGGTCCTTCGATAGCAGGAAAAATCCGCCCCGCTTCCAACGACTCGTAACTGCAATTTCATTCACTGCGAGTTCATTAAATCCATCTATTCATTAATTGACTGCGAGTTATTTAATTTTAAGCAGGTTTATCCACTGCAGGTTAATTAGATCAAACAAAAAAAAGGTTTGCGGCAAGTGGTGGGGCATGCCGCAAACCAGGGAAGGGGACCGGACTATGGTGTCCAGTCGACTTGAGGAATGGTTCTCGACATCGCTAGATGCCGAGAACCAAGTTTGGTTAGTGCTTCGCTTCCTTGCGAGCACACTCTCCTAGGACCATCCGTGGTCCAGATATCGCGATCATTGATCTAATCGCTGATGTAAGAAGCAAAGAGGAAACGTCGTCCATGACGTCAAACCCCTTGCTGGCTAAGCGTCCCTGCTTAGCCATAAAGAACAGGTTATTCATTGTTTCCCACCGAACCAGCACGTCTTCGACTTCGCGCTTGTGCGAGAATTTGCTGCCATTTTGGGAGTTTCTCGTCTAGTGATGCGTTCCATTGGTCTGGATTTCTGATTTCTAGATGATCCCGTACCCCAATAACAACTGCTTGGCTGCCGATGTTGGCAAATTCTAACAAGGTCTCCGGCAAACGAATCCGCCCCGCTTTGTCGATTTCGATTCGTCTCGTTTGAGAAAAGAGTAATTGTTCGTACTCCATTACTTCTTCGTCTGGAAGAAGCGATTGGTCGAGCGAGTTGGACATCGCTTCGAATGTCGCCTCCGGCCAAAGGCAAATGCATCCAGCTCCCCCTGGCGAGGCGTACACGACGCTCTGACCAGAACCCATCGCAAAACCGCACCGCATCTCCGTGGGTATTGACAAACGATGCTTGTCGTCGATTGATCTTTCGATGTTGCCTGTGAATAACATGGTGTACGTTGTGGGATCTCATTATCTTTCGACCCCACAGTACCCCAAATTTACCCACTATGCAACACTTTCTCCATAAAAGTTG
>Ga0114996_10006367_pt1 | contig 13626 bp, 32 predicted proteins | sample ArcticOcean_MG_C_4_FD_87039 | JGI IMG/M metagenome (GOLD analysis project Ga0114996, IMG submission 87039) | Marine microbial communities from western Arctic Ocean - ArcticOcean_MG_CB4_134 | ecosystem: Environmental > Aquatic > Marine > Oceanic | place: Arctic Ocean: Canada Basin | collected... | reverse complement strand
TGTTTTTATTTGGAATGATCCAATTGAATCGTGGGAAAAGCGGATTAAAAGATATCTACAAGAAGAAATTAAACATGAGGGTTTCAAAAACTTTATTTTAGAAGAGGAAAAAACAGAGGTTGAAAAAAGTGAGGCACCAGCGGCTGACCCCCAACTTCATTCATTTTATGAAAAAAGGGGCGATTAACAATGAGAGAACTTCTATTTTTACTTCTATTTGGGATGGCTAGTTGTGGGGATCCCTGCAATTGTGAATTTTTAAGCGCAGACCCGTTTAATTCATCCCTGGTTCCAAATGGCTGCGGGTGTTCGGTAGGGAATATATATGTTCCAGACATGTCGGCTGATAGCGAAGCTGATACTGGCAATGAAGTCACAGGTACAAAAGATTTGCTAACAGGACACAAAGTAAAATAGCACAGCTATATAATATACGGGGTCGAAACGGGTTCGATTAGGTAAGGAGGATTTTTTGTGCAAGGAAGAGGGCAGCGTGGCTCTTTAAAAACGCTGAAACAATTTAATTGCCAACGACAACGTTGAAAATTATAACTACGCCTTAGCTGCATAGTTACGGGGAAGACAGCGCCTTGTAAACCAAAGACTGTCATGATAAAGGTTTGTTTATTTTCCTTTCTCAAAAATAAGCGATCGTTGCTGATGTGCTTGTTGGAGCCAAAAACCAACTAACCTTGTGAATGACGAAAAATTTGATGTATTTAACACGCGAGTTCGACTCTCGCCGACTCCACCAACAAATCCTGGCGACTCCACCTTTATGGTACTACTTATTATAGAGGTGAAAAGATGTCCAGAGTAACAGTAGAGTGTGCTTCCTGTGGGAAGCAGTTTGAAAGAACAAAAAAAGAAGTTAAGAGAAATCAAAAAGTTGGAAGAAAAACTTTTTGTTCTCGGTCTTGTTCTGGAAAAGCAAATCAACACTCGTTAGGGGAACATCACGGTCACGGCAATACTGCCCTTTTGGTTGTTTATGCTGGAAATCGCAGAACACCACAGACCCCCTTCAAATGGTTTATGAGAAATGTTAACCGGCGAAAAAAAGAAGTAAATATTGACATAGATCATATTATGGAAGTGTGGGAGCAGCAAAAGGGAATCTGTCCTTTTACTGGTTGGAAACTAGAACTTCCAAAGAACTGCACAGTATTTGCTGATGGTTCAAGATTGCAGCGGGCGTCCCTTGACCGCATTGATTCAAGCAAGGGTTATGTAAAAGGGAACGTCAGATTTATATCAGTGATGGCTAATCTTTGCAAAAACAATTTCACCGACCAAGAAGTGCGATTGTTTTGCAAAGCAGTTTTCACCAATAGACTTAGGAAAGAAAATGTTATTGAAGGATTTTATTAAAAAAAGCGTTCTCTGCCTTGCCGGCTTTGCCTTGATCGGCTGGGGCATAAGAGTATGCTACCTCTTTCTAATGCAATAGGAAATAAAATGGACAAAGAAAAATATCGCATTGTTAGAGAACAAGATTTTGAATCGGCTAAAGCCGCCTGTGCTGCGCTCAAGTGGGTGTTACAAGAACTTGACAACTTGGAATATTAAAAAAAACATCCAGCGAAACACGCTCTTCTAAACTATTTACGATATGCACAGGTTCCTGCTACCATTAATTTTTATATTTTGTTTTTCTTGCACCAAACCGACAACTTTTTCCCCCGAACTCCCGGCGACAAAGGCGGTAGCATATGCTCAAGTTGAAACAGCCAAACATACCAAGCGAATCAAGAGGCAACAGCGCGACATTTGTAATCGTTTGAAGAAAATCGAAAAACGTCTAGAGAAAACCAAGAAAAAGGGCAAAAGGAAATAATGGAAACAGAAGTTCATGGCTGTTAGATTTTCTCAAATCAAAGATTGGTTTACTTTTGGGATCGCTGTCGTCGCAGCTATCGCAAGTTTAATTTTCTGGGTTCAGAGCGCTGATAATGATAGAATTCAGCACATAGAGGACGAAGTTAAAGAATTAAAGGTGGATATGAAAGCCATAAATAAACAGAATGCCGAGATCCTGCGTCTAATAGGAAGAATAGAGGGCGCAATGACAAGGTGAAAAATATTTTATGGACTCAGAAAGTGTTTTTTATTACAGCTTCGCTGATTGTAGCCATAATATTATTTCATCACGTCAATGCCCGCGCAAAACCCCGAAAGGCTCGTTTTTACGATTTCAGCGATCAACTAATCGACGGCACCATCAAAAAACCCTCCACAATGTGGATGAATTCTAGAGCAAGAGCAAAGTTCGGAAAACTATTATTTCTTAAGAAATCTTTTCGTGGCGCTCTTGTTCTCTCATCCAAAGATCCCATCCTAAAATAAAAAAGTGTGAAGAATAGTAAAGATCGGTCAAAAACGCTTGACTTCAGTGTCACATGTGGTATAATGTGGGTGTCAGTGAGGGAGAGAGAGATATGTGGACGAAGATGTTCCTCAGACTGTTGATGCAGATGACCTACGGAGTAAGCTTCGAAGATGCGGTCAAAACTGTGGCAACAAGCTCCCCCGATTTTAGTGAAACAGAAGTTCGCCTCGCAGCTATTGCAGCGCGAGCGCAGTTAGAGAGAGAAAAGAATGTATCGTAAAAGTTATTATAATGATTGCGGGTATGAGCGGGAGGATAATCCTCGCCCAACTCGCCGTGAAGAGTTCGATCGTGAGTTTGGATTCGATGAGGGTTATTACACCGCATGGTGTACGCCCTGTAATCGGGAAACCGAACATGACCCCTCTTCAGGGTGTGTCCCATGTGGCAACGAAGAATAAGATGAAAGATTTGAACCGAGGTTCCGTAGTCAGATTCAAGAAGTCGGGCTATGTTGTTATCTATCTGGGCAAGATCGAAGGAATGTATAGCTTTTATTCGGGAGAATATGGCAGGGTCGACTTCGCGTCAGCCCGATTCGCGTGGTCGAAGCTGGAGATAATCAGTGAAGCGGGGTGATACGGTACGTTTTATCAGTCCTACGGTTTTTGGGAAATATCCCGAATACGAAGCGCGAACTGGTATTATTCTTGAGAGTTGGGTGGGCGGCAACGGACGAACACGATGCTCAATTTATTGGAGCAATGGTACTACAGCCAGCGAGTGGGAAATGTATTTGCGGAAGATTGACGATGCCTAAAGGAATAATTAAAAAAGTGGGTGACCTCATTCAAGATAAAGATCATCCTGAATATGGAAGAGCGCTAATAGTTGAAGTGGGCGACAGACGAAAAAGAGATCCCTACCGAGTTTTGACGCCGTGGAGCGGGTCACATTGGCTCGATAAAAACTATATTGAGTGGCTGTGTAAGGTTACTGGTAGCTCGGAGTCGTAGACTTCTTAATTTTATTTAGTTCTTCCATTGGTAACCAAACAAAGCAACGCTTCGTGCGATTGAAATCTTTCATTGGCACGATGTTTTCGTATTTGTGTACAGGGTGTTTAATTCCCGCGTTGTCGCCGAAATTAGACGAATTTAGTAAAAAAAGAAGTGAAGTTGCCGCGAATACTTTCAACATTGGGGTGTTTTCTCCTAAAAACCGGGGAAATGGTTCCTAATAAGTAGCACACGAATACTTAAAAGTCACAACTACTTATATGTATGAAAACCCTCAAACCCTTTCTGTTCATTTTGTTAGTTGTGTCCCTAATATCGTGTAACTTTCGGAACACGGTAAAAGATATTCTTCCCCGTAAGTCATTTTTAAAAGTCGAAAAAAGTTTGCTTCTAACAGTTTGTAATCCAAAAAATCCAAAGCAGTGTGTAAATAAAAACTTTGGTGCGGTGGCGTCTGGTGTCGTGGTATCAAATACTGTGGGTGGCTCATATGCTTTGACCGCAGGACATGTCTGTCACGACAGTGGTACTGACCGAGTTATTAAACGAGCGAAAAAGCACATAATTAATTTTAAAGTTGCCGATATTGCCGGGAAACTTTATGATGTTGAAATTGTGGCGATGGATCAGAAAAACGATCTTTGTCTTCTTTATGTTGGTGACCTTAAACGACCAGCGATACACTTAGCCACATCGAAGCCCAAACCCGGCGACAGGGTTTATAATCTAGCGGCTCCTGTGGGGATTTTTGATAAAGATATGATTCCTATTTTTGAAGGTTTTTATAATGGCGACAGCAGCGTTGGCGCGTTATACTCGCTTCCAGCCAAAGGCGGCAGTTCTGGTTCTCCCATTGTGAACCACAATGGTGAACTGGTCGGTATGGTTAGCATGGTTTTTGTTCAGTTCAATCAAATCTGTATTTCTCCCCGATACGAGCCGACCATCAATTTTATCAAGACATCCATTGAAAGAGACGTGGCGCGAAGAGAAAGATCAACTTTTATTAAAAGAATGATGTATTTGTTACACATAAACGATAAAAAGCCTTGACACCAGCCGCCGTTGTGGTATAATGGTGGTGTAAAAGGGAGAGAAATGCTCAAGTCAGGCGCAAAGCGGAAAGACCTTTTTAAGAAGGGTGATTTTGTCGTCTGGCGGCACTGGTATCAAGCCTACGGCAAGGTACATACTGATGCGGATTACAATGTGCTTGTCGAAGATCGAGGTGTCGTGTTAAAGGTCAAGAAAGATCATCGTTCTAATATATTGTCAGATGGCACACGGATCAAGGGGCGTCAGTCGATCGATGTTTGGAAAGCGGAAGTGCTTTTCGCCAGCGGTGAGCGCGACGAGTTGCCCTTGGTGTGTCTCAAACATTTCGGCGAAGATTAAAACTTTTCTTTACAAATCTTCATAAAATATATGTCGAAAAGCCTTGACTCTGCTGTTCATTATGGTATAATACAGGTGGAAATAAGGAGAGAAGATGTTGTTTCGAATTTTCATCGCAGTCTTGGCGCTGGGTGTCGTGGGGGCGGTTCTCTAATGAAAAAAGGCGATTTTGTAAAACTGACAAAGGGTGATATTGTAAAAAACACCTATCATCATAAGGTTATTAAACCCGAAGGCGGGAATGAAGTCGGAGTGGTTCTAGAACCTCCCAAGAAAGACGATAAGTATCCTCAAGTTTTGGTGTGGGCGCGTACTGGGGGCAAGAACTATTGGCACATGGCTGTTGTAGAAGTGGTTAATGAAAGTCGGTGATTTGGTAAAATACATAGATGTCAGCGCCGCAGACGGACTCCGTAGGATCAACCCCGGCTGGTCTGAATGGCGCGGTGTCATTGTGAGACAAATCCCCGGCACCGGCAACAACCAAGTTGTTTTTTGGAGCAACAGCGGGTCCAAACAATCGCACGAAGCGAAAAATCTTGAGGTCGTTAATGAAGAAGGGAACAATAATTAAATCTAACGGCGTTGCTTGCGTTGTTATTAAAGATTGTCCATCTTCGCAGGGCTTTCTTAGTGTTGTGTTTCCGAATGGCGAATTGCGTTTAGTTAAACGTGACAATATTGAGGTTGTAAATGAAGCGAAGTGAACAACTAAAACTTATTGCCAAAGTGACCAACCCGTCACTGACCCGTATGGAAGCTTGGAAAGCCTCCGTTGTTGCGGGTGTCGATGTTCCTTGGGAACAGTTCAAAAGAATGTGGGTTGATGCCAAGAGGCTGTGGAAATGAAACGCGGTGACTTTATAAAAACTTCAAGTGGAATCGGGGTTATTGTGGCGTATCACAAAGAGTATGATCACAAGCCCAATGGATACCCGTGGTATGTTTGGATCAATGGGAAGACTCATTATCTCCAAACCCACGAATTGAAGAAGGCAGGATGAAGAAGGGCGATCGAGTAAGATTTCCTAGGATTTCTATCATTTTTCCTCCCGGTGCCGAAGGTGTGCTGGTGAAGAGTTACGAGTATGAGACCGGAAAAGTGTGGAAGGTTTTGCTCTATACTCACCGAGGAACGGAAATTCGCCGAGTGCGTGCAGACCAGCTTGAGGCTATCAAATGAAACGCGGTGACGCAGTGAAATTGAAGCCCTTCTGTAAAGACAGAGATCGACCAGCGATTGTCGTTGAGGAACCTTGTGGTGGATTTGTAACGATAGTTTTTGCGGATACCACCGAAAAAATTGAGGCTTTAGTTAACAACCTTATTGTTTTGAACAAGTAAGCCCCCTTATATATTTTGTGGGATTTCTTTTTACACCCTTATAACGGATTTGAAAATGTAGGTGAGGTGGGTTGTCAATGATGGCTGTATCACCTGTGAGAGCTATTATTTGCCCCTGTTTTACTTTGTCTCCGAGACCAACCAAAATTTTGCTTAAGTGCATGTATTGAGATTTAAAAACTTTACCCTTATTAGTTTTATGTTTAACACTAAGATAAATACCGGATCTCCAAGGGGGTCGAGCTTTTCGCCGGATTCTGTGAGTGCAGCGGCAATGCCGCATCCTTTTCTTTGCACGCTGCCACGTTTTGGCACGCTTGCGACGAATGCGTCTCAAAGTCCTGTTGGTTTCTTTCATAAAAGAAGACATCGAATAAACACCAACAACTTTTCCATCTGCAACCGCTCTCACGGGAGTACCAATTGGCGCGTTTTGATCAATAGCGCCGTGAATAATTCTTTTTTTATGTCGCCAGCCACGAGTTTGATAAAAACCCGCGCTGATCTCGGTAATATTTTCAAGTGGAAGAATAAGTTTGTTGCCAGCAACTACAGGGTAGTTTATTGTAAGGGTGACAACCAGTAAGAGGGTTTGCATCTACATAAGTATTTAGGAATATATGAAAAAGGGCGATCTAGTAAAACTTAAGGGCGACGACGCAGGCTGGTTTGGCTATGGCATAATCATCAAGTGTGATGGTTCCCGCCTTGTCAAAGTTTTGTGGTCTGAAACCGCGCTGTTTGACACCAGCGGCAACAGCGACCCGTTTGTTGGTCTAGATGAGGATTGGTTGTGGAATACAAACTTGGTTCTCATACAAGAATCGTAAAACACATCTATTTAAAGTATGGGATCAATAAAGGAACTTAAACAAATTATAGCCAAACTAGAAAAAGAAAACTCCCGGCTACAGGACGAAAACTCCTCTTTGTGGTTTTTGCTTGATGAGCTTGAAAAATCCGACATCGGCAATGAACAATATCGAGAAAATTTTGAGAGAGTCTTTAATAATTTAAGAAAAAATGTTATGATGATGCATCAAAAGGTTGAAGAAGCCTAACTAATATTCTGGAAAGGGTAAAAAAGTTATGAAGCAGAACAGACGTTAGAAACCATCCATCCTCTAAAGGCTAAGACCAGACCATTTACGGTCTGAAATATGGGTTGGAATCCCACTGGGTGGTTTTTAAGCGAACGTACTACAATCGGCAGAGAGGACGGGTTCAATTCCCGTCCCTTGTTTTGTTTTATAGGGGAGTAGTGAAATGGCATCACAGGTGATTTTGGTTCACCGATTTCAGGTTCGAATCCTGACCCCCCTTCCAACCAACAAGGAACAAAGAACAAACAATGAAATATGACATTGAGATCACCTACATTTGTGGGTGGGATAAAGGCATTGTAACTGGAGAATCGGGCGGGATGGTCATCGGTTGGAGTTGTGAGCTTGGACTCGGAGAAATGTCTGTTTATAAGAATCTAGGTGGTAACCTGATATGTGATTCAGAACGTATGTCACAAGAGTTTTGTGAAGAGGTGTTGCAAACATTGGCAAGCAAATGGACGCTAGAACACTAAGGAGAACAAATGGACAAAGAGAAGCTATCTTTGATTTTAAAACTTATGCATGGAGCAGAAACCTTTAAAGATCAGGCAGTTATGAAACAGTTTGCCGAGGCATTCATCAACGGTGAAGTAGACGTTGAAATCATTGTCAACGAAGATGGAACCAAACAACTGGGATCGTTCTCAGTAGTACCTTCAGAGTAAAAAACTATGAAACAGAGCAGACGTGGCGTTCCATGTGGAAGCCGTTTTCAAATTGGACAGGTTTTGATGAATCGGTACGGTGAGTTAGAAGGCGCTGTGACCGATATTACTTACGCATATCTCAAAACGTATGACAACACGATTTCCAAGCTGCCGGTGGTTCATCTTGACTATACCAAAGAGGGTGTTGTCAAGCCCGTAGCTGTCCGTGAAGACTATCTTACGGACTATGTGGGCATTGACCCGGTCAAGGATGGTGGCGGCGATTAGAGAGCCTTCTAGGGACAATAATATTTGAGACTTGTTTAAAACACCTCTTTTATTGGAGGTGTTTTTTTTGCTGGGGATGAAACTATTTATTTTGTGAAAAAACTACTTGAAAATTGGAAAAAGTTCCTAAACGAAGGAATCGACCCTCGTATCCAAAAACAACTTGCCGCACTTTTGGCTTTGCCCGAAGACATTGGCATTCTTATTGAAGAAGGACCAAGCATGGACGCGCCGGGTACGGGAAACATTATGACGTTTCAATACGTTCAGATACTGGGTCGCAAGCCTTTAGAGTTTTATCGCTTACAAGACAGTGATGCTGGCGTTCCTCGCGGTCAAGTAGAAATCTGGAAAACTGATGCTGGCGAATGTCTGAATGGTTGGGCTGTTCTCCAAAGCGGAGCAGAGCGGGGATGGGGTCCATTACTTTATGAAGTAGCCTTAGAGTGGGCATCTGAACACGGTGGTGGCTTGACTTCTGATCGGGGGATCGTTTCGGATTCGGCACAAGGCGTTTGGGATAAATATGCCGATCGCAGTGACGTTGAAGTAAAACAAATGGATGTTGACCACAAAGAAAAATGGATGCAGAAATACGCCGAGCTTACCCCCGACATTAAAGTCGATGATTGCGACCAAGGAAAAGCCATTGACCTCAAGGGCGATAAATGGATGGATACATCTGTTTCCAAAATGTTTTACAAGGATTCAACTCCAGTAATGGATGAACTGTATGTCACTGGGAGAATATTAGAAGTATGAAACTCCTACTTGAAAGGTGGCAAAAATACTTATTAAAAGAAGACGAGGAATCCCATCCTTCGGACTATATTAGTTTTATGAGTGGCGATTGCTCCCTTTTAGCTGGCGCAGTTTCAGAACTCGCAGACTTACCTATGTATGGTATTTTTGATGAGGAGGGCAGTATGCATCATGTTTTTGCTTATGACAAAGAAGCTGATGAAGCAGTTGATTGCCGGGGCAGGATACCCGTGGCAGATGTGATGAAAAATATTCGCGGCGAAAATAAAACTTATCGCGAAGTCTCCTCCGAAGAAATAGAAGAAACATTTGGAACTTACAGCGATGAAGAGTGGGACTACGCCGAAGAGGCGGCAGCGAAAATAATATGAAACTCCTACTTGAAAACTGGAGACAATATCTTAACGAAGTTGAGATGGGCGAACCAACAAAAGATATTGGATATACCGCCTTTGTATTAGACGACAACTCAAAACTCTTAGAGTACGTTCCTGAAGGGTGGAAAACACATGCCCACCATATGACGATTTTACCAGCAGCGGAAATGAAGCGTAGGTTGCCTTCTCACTGGTTAGATTATGAAGGTTGTTTAAAAGTTGTTGGAATTGCTAAAAACGATCTGGTTGTAGCAGCAAGAGTTGATTTAGAAGGCTTACCAATGCCTATGAGAATTTCGGGGCTTCCGCACATTACAATCGCCACAAACCCAGAAGCTGGCGGCAAACCGGAGATGTCAAATGATTTTGCAGAAGAGGACTTTGAGCCGATTGAAGAATCAATTGAAGTCTGCGGTAAAGTCGAAGAGGTAAGTAGAAAATAATGAAACTGTTACTTGAAAACTGGCGAAAATATCTAAAAGAGGATAATGAAAAGTTCCCCTACCAAATTTATTGTGATATGGACGGCGTTCTTGTAGATTTTGAATCTGCTACTTCAAAGATTTTGAATGATTTAATTGATAACCCCGAAGAACACCAAGGCAACAGAAAGCTTTATAAAGCAATTCTTAAAGCAAAAAAAGAAGTTGGTGATAAGGAAATAACCAGCGACCATTTTAATTTTGGTTCACCTTACAAAAAAGTTATAGATTTAATGTTTAGGGCATTAGCCACCAACAAAGATTACTGGGTTGAGATGGATTGGTTGGAAGGCGGCAAGGAGCTTTGGGATTTTATTAAGCCTTACAAGCCCATTATTCTTACAGCCCCGGTAGCAGGCTCAGATGCTTCTAAATTAGGGAAAGAAGAGTGGTGTAGAGAACATTTGGGTAAAGATATCCAAGTCATTGTTGATGCTGAAAAAGAAAAATATGCCAAGCACGAAGGCAAAACGGGGTTATTAATAGATGACCGTGAAAAGAATGTAAATAAATTCAAAGCCGCTGGGGGTAAGACGATTCTTTACATAAATTATGATAGTGCAAAGCAGCAAATAAAACAAATAATTAACAATGGAGAGAACAAATGAAACTCCTGCTTGAAAATTGGCGAAGGTTTGTTGCTCTTCACGAAGCAGTGAATCCAGCAACAATTAAAAAGATTCAAAATGTGATTAAGAGAGCGGGGGGTGTTTCTTATGTTACGGGTGGCGCAGTTCGTGACTCGCTCATCCCCGGTATGCCTGAATCCAAAGATGTGGACTTTATTGTGACCGGGTTGCCACTCGACAAGATTGCTAAAGTGTTATCACCACTCGGTAAAGTTGATCAAGTCGGTGCTGCATTTGGTGTTGTTATCGCTAACATTGATGGTGATGACTTTGATGTGGCTATTCCCCGATCCGGCGAGACAAAGACCGGCGAGAAGCACACTGAGTTTGATGTAACCACTGATCATACTGCTCCCGTAGAATCAGACCTTGAGCGACGAGATTTTACCATGAACGCAATGGCAAAAGATTCCGAAGGCAATATTATTGATTTGTTTGGAGGAAAAAAGGATATTGAAAGTAAAATTATCCGTGCTGTTGGAGACCCCGAAGAAAGATTTAAGGAAGATCCCCTCCGTATGCTCAGAGCATTACAGTTTGCTGTCCGGTTTGGATTTACTATTGAACCGAAGACTGCAAAAGCAATTAAAAAACTTGCGGGCGAGTTCAAGACCATTTCAGGAGAAAGAATACTTGGTGAATTCAAAAAAGCGTGGACCAAAGGAAAAAGAGACGCCGCACAATTTATAAAATTACTCAAAGAACTCGGCATTGGTGACACCTTATTTGGTCGTGACTTCGAACCACACCCTATCAAGATTGATGGCGACATTAACGATTTAGTAAACGGTAATTTCGTGAGCTTTTTCCTGTCCGGTGGGGATCCCTCTGTTTTGAAGCCAACAAACGATATGAAGAAACACTTGGCGTTAGCCAAAGCAGCAATGAGCGGAGAACAAGAAGTTTGGGAGTATGGCGGCAGAGATAAAGACAAGTTGCCTCTGGTTGCAAAGATATTGAAATCATTTGATAAAGAGGTCGCGACAAAGATTGAAAAAGCCTTGATGTTTCCGATGACGCCAAAAGAGTTGGCGATCGACGGCAGAGAATTAATGTTGTTGGGACTGAAAGGACCACAGATTGGACAAACCCAACAGGAGATTTTGCGAGCCATCCACGATGAAGAAATCAAAAATGAGCCAGAAGATATTGAAGGCTTTTTGCAAAGGAAAGCGGCATGAAACTATTACTGGAAAACTGGCGAAAGTTCCTAACAGAAGGGATGAGAACTCCTGATGAATTACCTGAAGGTTACGGCATCGAAGTTTATAAAGAGCAGAGCGCACTAATCTATTTTATTTACACAAAGGATGGCAACAAACAGTGGGACGGTTCAGCCTCAGAGAGTGGTGCGCCATCTGGATATGTTGCAATCACGCAAGCCAAGATACAGAACTATGGCGACTGTCTTGATGGGTATTATGTAAAGGCTTCTGACGCTGCAAGTGGCTGGGGTCCGATGCTTTATGACCTTGCTATGGAGTGGGCAACACATCACGGTGGGGGGCTAACAGCAGACAGGGGCAGCGTTTCCAAAGCTGCTCATACGGTGTGGCAGCACTATGATAAGAATCGACCAGACATTGAAAGCGCACAGCTAGACATTATTCCAAATTCATATGGGCAAACACAGTTAACCCCAGATGATCCGAGTGATGATTGCGGACAATACACTTCTATTGTCTGGACAGATTATAATAAAGGCGAGTGGTATGATGCTCCAACGTCGAAGATTTTTAGGTCAAAGGGCAATCCAACGATGAAGAAACTACTTGATATGGGTAGATTAAAGGTGTAAGGTGATAATATGAAACTCCTACTTGAAAACTGGAAGAAATACTTGGACGAACAAAACGAGCCTTATCAGCGGGCAGTTCGCAAAGGTCATTCGTCCGCAAAAAAAGAATTAATTGGTCTCGGCGATGAAAAAACTGGGGCTGGCGGTGGTCCTTATAAGAAAAAGCCAAGCATGAAACGCTCCAAGAGCGCGCCTCCTGCTGCTGGACCAATGGAAGAAGGCATTAGCCAAGTGGTTTACCACTTTACCGACATCGACGCACTTTCTAACATCCTGAAAACAAACAAAATTATGACTTCTGTGGCATATGGTACAGGGGCTGATATGGCTACAAACAAGAAGAGGCTGTATTATTTTTCTATGGCTCGATCGATGAGATCGACATATGCCAAGGAAGGTAGAGGCGCAGCCGTGATAAAGTTGGACGGTCGCAAACTCGGCAACAACTACAAAGGCTCTCCTGTGGATTATTGGGGACCGGGATGGTCAACTGATGAAATGGAAGACCGCATCTTCACCGACAAGCCCTACATCGAACCAGCAAGCCGTTACATCGAGGAGATAGGTGTCTCGATGCCCCTGTTTGATTCTATCGGCGACAAAAAACCACAGACATACCCCGACCGAAACATTGAATGGGCAAGAACTATCCAAGAAGAGGGTAAGAAGTTGGGGATTCCGGTTTATATTTATTATGATAGTGCCGGTTATCGTTCGCAGCGTAAAGAGAAAGCCTTAACATCGGTTGATGAGTGGATAAAAATGTTTGAAAAGATTGGTGGCGAAACCACCGAGTGGAGTTATAAGAGGGAGCCAAGCGACCCGTATTATCTCGCACCTTTTGTCGAGATTTTGAACAAGATTTATTTTGGTGATGGAACCAAGGACGATTTGTCCGAGAAGGGTCAAAAGCTTTGGGGCAATATGAAATATTATAGCGACAGCAATCGGTCAATCGTGGCTGACATTCATAATAATAAAAGCGATCCACACGCGAGATCATTTATTGTTGCTATCGGTAAAGCAATGCGAAAAGAAAAGATGGACTCTGTTGACGAACTTATTAATGCCGTGAGGGCGAAAATCAGATGAAAAAACTCCTTGAAAATTGGAAGAGATTCCTTGAAAGCATCGATCTTGATATCGAGATTGGAGACATTTTGTTGGGCGGCAAATATAAAAACAAAAGAACCGTGGTCAAAGAAATCGGCGTAGATGATATTGGGCAACCAACCATCAACGGTAAACCATTATTAAACTTCAGGATAGAGAAGCAACTTCCAGACAGCAAGAAGAGCAAACAAACGCTTGAAGACGAAAAGGAGAAATCTGAAAAATGAAACTACTCCTTGAAAATTGGCGTAATTATCTGGAGGAAGAACAGATAAATGAAAAAATGATGTTAAAACCCGGTCCAGATGGCTGGGATCTTTACGCACAGTTGGTTGGT
>Ga0114996_10006366_pt1 | contig 13627 bp, 10 predicted proteins | sample ArcticOcean_MG_C_4_FD_87039 | JGI IMG/M metagenome (GOLD analysis project Ga0114996, IMG submission 87039) | Marine microbial communities from western Arctic Ocean - ArcticOcean_MG_CB4_134 | ecosystem: Environmental > Aquatic > Marine > Oceanic | place: Arctic Ocean: Canada Basin | collected... | reverse complement strand
AGAACGGGGTTCGGGTCGCAGATGTCTGAGATCGCCGCCCCGAACAATGCCACCAGCTCGGCCAGCGTGCCCTCGAAGTGCGGCTCGACCTTCACCTCGGCGGTCGTCACCATGATGACCGGCGGTGTCGTGTCGACCACGTTCACCGTCACCGGCGCACTCGTGACCGGCGGCGCGATGCCGTCGCTGACCGTCAGGGTGAACGTGTGCACACCCAGCCCGAGCTGGACAACCACGCTCTCGAGGGTGCTGACCACGAGCCCGGTCCCGACGTTGGTCCAGATGAAGGTCAGCGGGTCGCCATCCGGGTCGAACGACGCCGTGCCGTCCAGCAGGACCGGCGTGCCACCCGGGAACACCGGCGCGCACTCGACGATCGGCGGCACCACCGGATTCGGCGTGGGTGCCGAGTTCCACGTCTTGTGCACGTCGTTCGAGACGACGTTGACCGCGGTCGTCGCGACGATCGTGTCGACGCCACCGACGCTGCTCGAGTAGGTGGCCGTGGCCTCCCCGTTCGCGTCGGTCGTGTCGCTGCCGATCGGGCCCACATTCACCCCGGCCGTCACCGCGAAGTCCACCGTCGCGCCGACACCGGGTTGCCGGTGTGTCCGCCGGTGACCGTCGCGGTCACGGTGTGGTTCGTGTTCAGCGGGTTGGTCGCCTCCAGCGGCGCCAGCGTGATGATGTGCGGCACCCACGTCTTGTCGACAACGTTCGACCCCGCATTGCCGATGAACGCCTGGATGCCGTCCACACCACCGCCACTCGTGTCGGTGTAGGTGAACACGGCGTCACCGTTCGCATCGGTGCTGGCGGAACCGGACCCGAGCGTGCCGCCGTTCACACCGGTCACCGTGAACTCGACCGTCGCGGCCGGCACCGGCGACCCGGCCACGCTCTGCGCGTGCGCGGTCACCGAATGCGTGGCGAAGGCGTCGTTGAACGCGGGTTCTATCGAAAGCGGTGGCCCAGTGTGCTGGAGACCGAGCTCTGAGAACGTGACCGGGTCCGGCAGGATCAACGCGGTCGGCGACAGCACCAGCAGCCCCAGCGCCGTGACACCGCCCGTGTTGAAGCCGTTGGCGGACAAGGAGAAGCTGCCACCCGTTGTCGAATTGGGGGATGCCTGTACGCCAGCTATGAAGACCTGGTATTCCTTGTGCCAATCCTTATCTGGGCGGGTCGAATTCGACAGGGTATTGACCCCAAAAAGCTTCAAGCCTTTGAAGACATTGAACGTTCCGTAGATGCAACTGTGCGATTGCGTCAATCCACCCGAGGGGTGACTGGCTGAGCCCCACCCGCAGGAGCCCGCGATACCCCACCCGTCGTTGATCCAGTCGACGGACTCTTGCGGCGTTACCGTGGTCAGCGCGTTGGTGTCACCCAGCCCGATGCCGACCAGACTCAACGACTGGAGCCGCACGCCCGTCTTGGCGGTGTTTGGGAGCTGACTGGCGATGCGGTACCCCATGCTCCCGTTCGCGTTCGTCAGATACGCGGTCGTACTTTCGACCTCGGGCATGACGAAGCCGGGAATCGTCGCGCCAAACGCTTGCCCATCGAAGAGGGCCAGGACGTTCCAGCCGTGCGTCGACCCGTCTGGATCCTCACACTTGTCAAGGGTGTATCGCCAACTACCGTGACCGGCGCCACAGTCTATTTGCGCCCAGGCAATCGTGTTGATCAGTCGCTGCGCGACTTGCAGGTAGGTCTGGCCGTCGACCACCGACCCGAGCGCAGCAGGGACGACCTTGCTCGGTGTGTTGCTGGCGGCGATCGGCAGCAGTGCAATCGGGGTCTCGTACTGCGCATGGGCTCCACCATGCGAGGTGTCGTCTTCCCAGAGTCCACCGCACCCCGTGCCAAGGGGAAGGATTTCACCAGGGCCATCCTCGATGCAAGGATCGCTGGTCCCCGAAGGGCCCGAGAGGGCCAGTGCCCGGTTCGCCAGGATCGAGAACGCGAAGTTCAGCCCACCCTGCACGACCGGCGAGTAGATGGTGCATGCCGGCAGCGGTGACGCGCCACACCCACCGGGCGCGAGGTGGCCATGGTTCTCGAAGGCCAGCGTCGCCATATTGGTGAACGCTGTGTTGCCCGGCCAGGTGGTCAGCGCCCAGCCGCCGTCGTGACGCAGGGTGCGCGAGCGTTACGCGTCGCTGGAGCAGCTGCGTGGGCTGGAGAACCCCAGCGCGTCGGCGGGACAGCTCGCCAATGCCTACGGCGCGCTGGGACTGATGCTGACGGCGACCGATCACTACGCCGCCGCCGCCACCAGTTACCTTCACGCGCAGGCACTGGCGCCGAACGACATGCGCTGGCCCTACTATCTGGGACGGCTCAACATACGCACGGGAGAGCTGGGACGGGCAGCGGAGTTCCTCGGGCGCGCCGTCGAGCTGCAGCCGACCGACGTGCCCGCGCTGGTCTCGCTCGGCCAGGTTCATCTGGACGGGGGCCGGCCGGACGCGGCCGAGCCGCTATTTGCGCAGGCTGTGCTGCTCGAGCCCGGGTCGTCGGCCGCCCTGGCCGGACTGGGACGCGCGGCCCTGGACAGCGGAGCCTACCTCCGCGCAACCGAACACCTCGAGCGGGCCCTCGCACTCGACCAGCAGGCTTCGACCCTGCGCTTCCCGCTGGCGATGGCCCATCGGGCCCTGGGCAACCTCGAAGCGGCGGAGGCACACCTGCAACTGGGGGGCGATGGAGAGCCAACCCTCGATGATCCACTGATGCAGGCCTACGATGAGCTCCTGCAAGGCGCGGTGGCCCACGAGCGGCGTGGCCTTCAAGCGCTCAACGAGGGACGGCTAGCGGAGGCGGCGGGCGCCTTTCGCGAGGGACTCGCGCTCGAGCCGGACAACCCGGCGCTGCGGCACAGACTGGCCACGGCGTTGGTTGTCGGGGGTGACACGACCGGCCCGTCCAAGAGCTCGAGGAGCTCCTGCGGCGTGCACCGGACTTTGCCCCGGCGCATTTCAGCCTCGGGTCGATCGACTACGTGAACGGTCGGTATGACGATGCGCTGGACCGGTTCTCCGGCGCGCTCAGGTACCAACCGAACTATCTCGAGGCCCGCATAGGCCTGGCCGAGACCATGCGACTCACCGGACGCCTGGAAGAGTCGCTGCCCCACTACCGGCAGGTGGTCGAGGCCGACCCGCGGTCGGTCTCGGCGTGGGTCGGGGGCGCCGAAGCGCTCGTCCGACTCGAACGCTACCCGGAGGCCGAACAGTGGCTGACCGAGGCCCGAACGGTCCACGGTGGCAGACCCGAGTTCGTGCAGCTCGAACAGACCGTGCGAGCGGCCCTGGAGCCCGGGCGGCAGTAACCAGTGACGCGACTCACTCGGGAGACGACGGAGAACCGGAGTCTGCGGAAGGGGAATGCCCCGGACTTACCACCTCGCTGGGGTCGGGCACGATCGCGCCCGGCTGCGAGCTCGTTTGCGCACCGGCCGCGACCTGTGCGCTAGACGCGCGGGCACTCGGCCCCTGGGCCGCGCGCGCTCCGGTCGAACCGCGAACCGCGCCAGCTTCGGGTAGACGCGACACCTCACCCGGCACCGCGGGTTGCCCACCACGTGCCGTGTCGGCGCCCGGCGCAACCGTGCCCGGTCGCGAAGTCGTGGCCGATTCAACGGTCAATACGCTCGGCGACTCCACGGCACCGCGTTGCGCGAGCGCACTCTCAGCCAGGGCTTGCTGCCGCATCAACGCTTGGATTTGGGCGAGCCCTTCCTGTGAAAACACCTGGGGAGGAGGGGGCGGCCTCTCGGAGGATGCACGCGCCGGCGGTGGCTCGGCCGGAGTCGCGCGGTCAGCGAGCGTGGTCTCGACGGTATCTGGAGGTGGCGATGTCGCCGGCACCGGTGGCGATACCCGGACCGGGGCAGCGCGCGCCGTTCTGGGGCGACTGCCCGACGACAAGATCACGACGCGATCGTAGACAGCCGCGCCCTGGAGGTGAGCCGCGCGAGGCGCCGCGACATAACCGGGGGCTGACCGCAGCAAAATCCGAAGCACCTCGGCTTCCGGCACATCGACCAGGTGCAAGGTAAGCGGCGGGCCGGTCAACTGGTCGTCAAACTCATCGTCATAGACGAAGCGGGTGTCACCCAGGCGAGACCACTCGGCCAGAATCTCGCTCAACGACACTTCGGTCGCGATCAGCGTGACGCGCCCCTGACCGAGCGACAAATCGAGCTGACCCGCCCCGGCGGCCCCAGCGACGGTCATCGCGGCCAGCAGAACGAAACCTGTCAGGTTATGTCGCAGCGCTGCCATGTAACATTTCCAACCGTCACTCAGCTTAGCCGAAAGTCGGTTGTCAGGGAACCCGCTTTGGCTCCGTTCATTGAGGCGCGAGGATCTCGCCAACCAGGCCAACGCGAACGGGACCTCGAAGCCATCCAACCCGCGGCGAGCGGTACTCCAGCTTCGGATCGAGCCCCGTTTCGGGCTATCATCCGACCATCATCCGAGAAACACGCGCTCACTGAACACCAGTTCGATGGGAGAGATACATGTCATTGCCACGATATTTGATGTCCACGTTGTTCGCCTGCGGCGCTCTCGTACTTGGCGGGTGCGCCACCGAGTCCGAGATGCCGTCCGAGACACCGACCGAAATGGCCGCGGTGCCGGGCGACCCGATCCGGGGTGACGGTCTGCCGAATCCGAACCCGACCGTGACGGAGAACTGGGGCGACCTGCCCGAAGGCCGGGAATGGGGCTCGACCGCCGGCATCGATATCGACCCGAACGACGGCCAGATCTGGGCCTACGAGCGTTGCGGCGCCGGTACCTTCGGCGGCGGCGTGCCGATCAACTGCGACTCCAACCCGGTCGACCCGATCTTCAAGTTCGACCGCAACACCGGGGAAGTGCTGGCGAACTTTGGCGGTGGGGTCATGATGACGCCACACGGCATCCACGCGGCTGAGGACGGCACTGTCTGGGTGACCGACTTCGCGGGGAACCAGGACGGGACGAAGGGGCATCAGGTCCACCAGTTCAGCCCCGAGGGCGAGTTGCTGATGAGCCTGGGCACGGCGGGGCAGCCGGGGAGCGGCCCGGACCAGCTGAACCAGCCCAACGACGTGATCGTCGGGCCGGACGGCAGCATCTATGTCGCGGACGGACACGGCGGGCAGGGCATGACCAGCGGACAGGCCATGGCAGCGGGACGCGAGTCGGGCGCCACCGGCCGCATCCTGAAGTTTTCGCCCGACGGGACGTTCATCAAGGAGTGGGGGCAGATCGGGACCCTGCACGGCGAGTTCCGCACACCTCACGCGTTGGAGTTCGATTCGCAGGGGCGCCTCTGGGTCGCGGACCGGGGCAACCACCGCCTCGAGATCTTCGACCAGGAGGGTAACTATCTCGAGTCGCGCTACTCGTACGGGCGCATCAGCGGCATTTTCATCACCGCCGACGACATGGTGTATGCGATCGACTCCGAGTCGAGCATGACCAGCCATCCGAACTGGATGAACGGTGTGCGCGTCGGGCACCTGGACGAGGACCGCATCACGGCCTTCATCCCGCCGTTCGACGCGGACTCGCGACCCTACCAGGGCGCTGCCGGTGAAGGCGTCGCGGTCGACGCGGACGGCAACGTGTACGCCGCCGAGGGACCGAACTCACTCCGTTTCGCGGGCGGAGCGTTCACGAAGTACGCGGTAGGTCCATAGCGGACGATAGCGTTTCCCGACTGCTGTAGGGATCGACACCGCCGCCAGAGCGCGCATGGAACCGAGGGGGGTGGCCCCCCTTGGGTCCATCACACGTCACCGTGACCGAGGTCGGACGGGGCAGCGGACTGCGCCCGACGTGTGCCCACTCAATCTACAGAGGACGTGACGGCGCATTGTCGGTCCTATATGCTCGCGCCGACTGACCTTCAAGACACCAAGATAGAGGGCGAGGCATATGAGACGGCAAGCAGTCGTGTCGGCGGTGGCCCTGGCGTTGGTCTGTGCCGCCGGGAGTACTGGCCTCTTCGAAGCGGCCCGCGCGCAAACCTCGCAGGCGTCATACCGGCTGCTGGAGGGTTGGGCGCAGCTTCCGGATGGGGTGGATGCCTGGGGACAGACCATCGGGGTCGAGATCGATCCAGATGGGAATCTGCTGGTGTTTCATCGCTGTTTCGACGGCAACTGCATCGGTCGTGACGAGGTGCCGGCCGTCCTCAAGTACGACCCGTCCGGTGCGCTCGTCGACGCCTGGGGGCAGGGGCTGTTTGTCTGGCCCCACGGATTCTTCCTGGATGACGACGGGAACATCTGGACCACCGACGCGCGGGGCGAGGGCGACAAGGGGCACCAGGTCATCAAACATGGTCCGGATGGCCGTGTCTTGATGCGGCTCGGCACGGCCGGGACGGCCGGTAACGGCGAAGACACGTTCGACGGACCCGCCGACGTCGTGGTGGCACCAAACGGAGACATCTTCGTCGCCGACGGCCACGGCAACAACCGGGTCGTGAAGTTTTCGAAGGATGGTGAGTTCATCACGTCCTGGGGCCAGCACGGCACCGGCCCCGGAGAGTTCGATGAGCCGCACTGCCTCGCCTTCGACTCCAGGGGGCGGCTCTTCGTGGGCGACCGCATCAATCAGCGGATCCAGGTGTTTGATCAGGACGGACGCTACCTCGACGAGTGGCCGGACATCATGGCCAGCGGCATCTACATTAGCGAAGACGACACGGTATATGTCGCGGACTATCAGCTGAGGGAAGGCATCGTGATTGCCAGGGCTGACGATTTCTCGGAGGTCGGTTTCATCACGAATGCCCTTGGCGAGGGTGTGACCGTCGACGCGGCGGGCAACGTCTACGTGGGAGAGGTCCTGCCTCGCAACTTGAAGAAATTCGTGAAGGAATAGACGTATGCCTCAGATGACCCGCCGGACGTTCGTGGCGTCGCTGCCGGCGTTGGCCGCGTCCACGCGGTTGCTCGCACGGGCGCAGTCCGCGTCGATTCCGGTGCGAGGGCTGCATCAGGTCACGCTTGCCGTCTCTGACGTGGGTCGGTCGCTCGAGTTCTATCAAGGGCTGTTCGGGATGCCGGTCCAGGCCCGTCACGGCTCGAAGGTGCTCCTGGGTATCGGGGACGGACCGCACTTCCTGGCGCTCACCGACGCCGGCTCCGGCCCGCCACGGATCGACCACTTCGGCATGGCTGTCGAAGATTTCGACGCCGACCGCGTCGTGCGGATGTTGGCGGATCACGGAGTGACGCAGGGCAGTAGTGGCGAGGGGCTGAGTGGCGGCCCCGGGCGCGTTCGCGTGAGCACGAGAGGGAATACCACCGAGGTGCACATGGGTGACCCCAATGGCCTGGTCATTGAGTTGCAGGACCCGAGGTCCTGCGGCGGCGGCGGACCGGCCGGCGACAGGTGCGGCCCTCCCGAACCGGCTCCGTCGAGCGGCTCGCTGGCTCTCCGTGGCTTCAGCCATCTGACGATCAACGTACCCGACCCGGCGGCCACGAACGAGTTCTTCCAGCAGACATTCGGGTTCGGCATCCAGGCGTACCAGGCCGCCGCACCCCTGCTCGGGGCCGGGCCTGGCGAACATTTCCTGATGTTCATCGGGGCGGGCCGTGCCCCCCAGGCGGGCATCAACCATGCCTGTCTGACGGTGGATGACTTCGACGTCGAACACTTGCAGCGCGCGCTCGAGGCTTACGGCCTCACGCCCCGCGGTGAGCCTCGGGCGGCCGGCCCGCTCCGCCACTGGGTATCGATGCGGATGCCGAACCGTGGCGGCGTGCCAGAGGGCACACCGGAGCTGTACTTCAGCGACCCGGACGGTTTGTCGATCCAGCTTCAGGACGTGGCGTACTGTGGCGGCGGCGGCTATCTCGGCGGCGAGTGCGACTGACCGTCTTCCTCGCCTGCCGGTCGACGTCTTCCTAGGAACACGGTTCCTGGTATCCAAGCGGTACCGTCTCGCCATCACTCCAGCAAGGCAGGATGGCTCGCGCGGCGGGCGGGGCAACCCGGTCCAAGACCCTACACCCGCGGCAGCCGGTACACGCGCATGGCCGTGTCGTGGAACATGGCGGTCCGCTCGTCCTCTGAGAACCCATTCGTCAGCTTCTTGAACTGGTTCCAGAGCACCGTGTACGAGCACGACAGCCGGTCGACCGGAAAGTTGCTCTCGAACATGCACCGGTCGGGCCCAAACCGCTCGATCGTATAGCGGTACCACTCTCCGTTGGCGCCGAGCAGCTCGTCCGACGTCGGCGGCTGAGGGCGCTCGTGCCAGCCGTACCCATTGACCACCATCTGGATGCCGCCTACCTTTGCGACCACGTTCGGGCACGCTGCCAGCTCGGCGACCGCGGGCTTCCATGCGGCGAAGACCTCGTCGCGGCGCCCCGCGTATGACCCCACACCGATCGGCCCACCCAGGTGGTTGAAGATGATCGTCGTATCGGGGAACGTCCGGGCGAGGTCGGCAAGGTCGACGATATGCGTGTGGTAGACCCAGCCCTCGAAAGACAATCCGTAGGTGCGAAGATGCGCGTACCCTTTCCGGAAACTCGGGTCCAACAGCACGTGTTCTGGAAGATCAGCACGCTGATTGGGGGACACGGAGCGGTCCGCCCACGCCGCGCGATGACGGATGCCTCGAAAACGCTGCGGGCTCGCCGCGATTTGCGCTTCGAGCACCGGCGCCACCCGGTCACCCAGCCGGAGGTCGGCGGAGCCGACGATGCCGGTCGCCACCCGCGTCTCACCATACCCGCCACTGGCGCTCTTTGCCGCGATGCCCTGCACGAACTCCGTCTCGCCGACCACCCTGAGCTCTTCCGGACCGTCGGCACGATACATCGACGTGCACTCGACGAAGACGGTCTGGCGCACATTGTGTGTCCGGATGTCCTCGAGGAGATCCTCGAGGAGGTACCGGTTGCCCGGTCGATCCCAGAGATGGTGATGCGGGTCGATGATCGGAAGCCCTGGCTCGAGCGCCGCCTCGTCGGTCAACGTGAGCCAGTTCGCGGGCTTCACGCCCCCACCTGAGGTCTGCTGCGCCCACGCGCGCTTCGGCACGAGGCCGTGCAGGGCGCCGGCGGCGGCGAGGCCACCCAGCGCGTAGGTCCGTCCGCGATCAAGAAAACCGCGACGTGTGATGTCGTCCATGCGAATGTCCCCACCTGGCTGAAGTCTCGGATGCGCCGCCTCTGATGGCACCCTTATACACCAGATGGAACGGGTCATTCTGAACGGATGACGATCCGGTTGAACGCACCGTCGGAGCGCAGCCGGGAGGCGGGTCCGCTCAGCGGGCGAGCGTTTGGGCGGCGGTCAAACACACACGCCGCCACACGATGGGCGAACCGCTCATGCCCGCTCCTCACGCGAGCGCAGAAGCAGCGCCACGCCGATGGCCACCAGGACAAGAGGCCACAGGCTTCCGAAGCGCAGCCAGTGCGGCCAAAGAAACATCCAGGAGAAGCGATCCAGCAGGAGCATCGCCCCCGCGCCGATGAGGACGAATCCGAGAACCGCGCGGGCGCGGCCCACCTCCCGCGACCCTCGCACGTCGTTGACGACCTGCGCCCCGGCCGACCGTACCCGCTGGCCGGCGGTGCGTAGCTCCTCAGGGACGGCCTCGCGGGCAGACGACTGGCCCGGCACACCAGGAGACGTCTGACTCGAAGCATCTTTGTCGCTGGCCGGCATGATGACCCAGCAGATGAGGTAGAGCAGCACCCCGATACCGTTGGCGAGGGCCAGAAGCACGAAACCCAGGCGCACCAGCACCGGGTCCACATCGAAGTAGTCGCCGAAGCCGGCGGCTACGCCGCCGCCCAAGGCCTGGCGGCGGTTTCGTGTCAGGCGTCGAGGCATGTCCCTCCTCTGGCCCTTCCAGCAAGGGCCTCACTCTCGTCTACGAGATCCACGGTGCAGACGTTGCATCGGTGTCGTCGGCGGGGCGGGGATCGGTGTATAACGGTGGTGCGCTGGGCGCTCAGACCACAAACCGGGGTGACGGAACGGGCCCTACCTGAGGGGCCGCCCGGAAACGAGAGGGACCAACCCGTGACGACTCGACACCACCCGTATGCGGCGGTGGCAGGCGCCGTGCTGACGCTCGCCATCAGCGGTCATGCCCTTTCGGCCACCCAGCAGGACTGGTCGCCAGGTCCGGCCTCCTGGAAGGGGGATCTGACCCCGATCACCGCCGCCGACTGGAGCTACGACCGCGCCGAGCATCTGCTGGGCCGCGCCGGCTTCAGCGGCACACCGGAGGAAATTCAGAAGCTTGCGGAGATGACGCCCGAGCAGGCGGTCCGCTCCCTGGTGTACTACGACAGCATCTCGGATGACTTGCCGCCGTTCGTCCATTCCGGGTTCTGGGATGAGACCTTGGCGCGCTTCCCGCCGAGCCGGCCGGCCGCGACCGATCTGGCGCTCAAGCATGGCGAGAGCATGGGCGTCCGCGTCAAACCAGACCAGGTCAACCGCCACGCGCAGCCGGTCTCCGATCGGTTCTTCTACTGGCTGCGCGCAACCGGGCTGGAGACCCGCCGGGTGGCGTACTGGTGGGCCGAACGGATGCTCGACACCGACCGGCCCCTCGAAGAGAAGATGGCGCTGTTCTGGCACGGGCACTTCGCCACCGCCCAGAACAAGGTCCGCGACTACCGCAAGATGCTCCTACAGATCGAGATGTTCGAGCGTCACGCGACCGGCAACTTTGGCGACCTGCTGGTCGCTGTCGCGCAGGATCCGGGCATGCTGTACTACCTCGATGCCGGCGTGAATGTGAAGGGGGCCGCCAACGAGAACTTCGCGCGCGAAGTGATGGAGCTGTTCACGATGGGGGTGGGCAACTACACGGAGCGGGACGTCCGCGAGGCCGCGCGCGCCTTCACCGGCTGGAACTTCGAGAACCTGGATTTCGTCGTCAATACCGCACAGCACGACGACGGTCCCAAGACGTTCCTGGACCGCACCGGCAACTTCGACGGCGTGGACGTCCTCGGTATCATCCTCGAGCAGCCGGTCACGGCCCGGTACATCGCGGCCAAGCTCTACCGTTTCGTGGTCCGTGATGACCCGTCGCCGGCGCTGACCGAGCAGCTCGGCGCCCTGCTGCGGGACAACGACTACGAGCTCCGGCCGCTGTTGAACACCCTGTTCCTGTCCCGTGATTTCTACAGCGACGCCAGCTACGGTGCCCATATCAAGGGCCCGGTCGAACACGTGGTCACGATGCTGAAGCAGCTCGGCGTCGAAGACGTGCCCGGCGTGCCGGACTTCAACCGCACCACGATCGCGCTGGGTCAGCACCTGCTGAATCCGCCGTCGGTCGCGGGTTGGGCGCAGGGCAGGTCGTGGATTACGCCCGCCACCCTCCAGGAGCGGGGCAACGTCGCCTTCGGCTACCTGTTTCCGAACGTGATCGACTTCCAGGATCCGAATTTCCTCTCTCTGAACGGAGACGGGATCGTGGGCGAGCGCCTGCGCCGTGGCTATGATTTCAGCGCCGCGATTGCCCTGGATGATGTTGACGACCCGGGCAAGATGCTGTCGTTCGACCTGGCCAACAGAGAGCGGGACGAGCTGTTCAACACCCGAGTCTCAGGCTACCGCGCATGGGACCAGGCCGTGCGCAAGCTGATTCCGACGCCGCGCGGCGCGGCCCGGCTCGACATGACCGCGATCGTCCTGGACTCCGGCGCGACGACGACCGGCGAGGCGGTGGATGCCCTGCTGGGGCGGTTCCTGCGGATGCCGGTCTCGTCGGCGCTGCGCGACGTGCTCGTGGCCCTCCTGGATGATGAGCTTGGCACCCCGGACCTCAGCCGCGCCCAGACCTACATGGAAGACCCGCTCCGCATGGTGACCCACCTCATCATGAGCACACCGGAATATCAGATTGACTAGTGCGCCGGCGTCGGCGCTCGCGCCGTCTGCCAGGCTGCTCGTCCCCGCCCGTGACTCACCCCGCTGGATGTCGCCGTTCCCCCGGACCAGATGACTCCTCGCCGACTGCCGCGCCCGTCGTCACGCGCCCTGGTCGCGCTGCTGGTGTTCGTCACGACGTTCTTCTTTCAGTTCGTCACGGTCGGGATTCCCAACGATCAGTTTGTTCACGTCTCGCGTGCCCAGCAGATTCTGCTGGGCGACGTGCCGGTTCGAGATTTTTTCGATCCGGGCATGATCCTGCAGTACTACGCGTCGGCGGCGGCTCTGGTCTTGTCGGGGCACAACCTCTTCGGTGAGGCGATTCTCACCTCCTTCTTCATCGCGCTCGGCCCGACGCTGACGTTTCTGCTCGCGGCCCGGTTGTCAGGGTCGTGGGTCATCGGCGCCGCATCGGCCGCCCTCGTCTTCGTGCTGGTCCCGCGGCCGTACAGTTACCCGAAGGCGTTCCTGTATGTGCTGGCGCTGAACGTGGGATGGCGATATGCACACGCCCTCGCCACGCGTCACCTGACGGCGCTCGCTGGCATCACGGCGGTCGCCTTCCTGCTGCGGCACGATCACGGCGCCTACATCGGCCTGTTCGCGGTCGCACTGATAGCGTTCCTGTACCTCAGGGACCCCCTTCGCGGTCTCGTGGCGATGGGCCGGTATGGCACGCTCACGGTGGTGTTTCTGCTTCCGTTTTGGGTGTTCATCCAGTCCACGGTCGGGCTATCGGCCTACGTCCGGTCGGTGGATCGGCCGGCTCGCGAACTGTCGGCCCTCCACTTCAATCGCCTCCCGGTCCGGCTGGATGTCTCGGCGCCCCTGGCGATCGTGTCGCCCCCATCGGAACGGCGCGTCAGCGTCAACTGGTCGAACGTCGGGCAGGAGGACAGAGGTGAACGCGAGACTGCGTATGGTTTGACGAGGCCGGTCTGGCGCGAGGGCTCCAACTGGACCTACGTCCCGACCGACACGCGGACCGAGACCCTCGGCGCCCTGGTCCAGGACCCCGATGTCGTTGATACCGGCGGGATCGACCGTCACAGCTACACGCTGGCCGAAGAGCCGGTCTGGACGAAGATGGTGCGGCGGTTCCCCGTGTTGAGAACGCAGCTACTCCCGAGCGTCGTCACCCCTGGTAACGCGCTTGCCTGGCTCTACTACCTGTTTCTCGTCGTGCCGGTCGCCAGCGCCGTGTGCTTGCTCGTCGCCGTCCGACGACGTCACATCGCAGCCCCTGAGGCGGCGTTCGTCGCGGCGGCGACACTCCTGTCGTTCGTCGCGTTCCAGACGCTGGTTCGGGGTTCGCCTGATTCTCGACTGGCCGACGTGGCGGGTCTGGTCTGCGTGATGGCGGCCTGGACCGTCGGGCGCGGGCTGGGGTGGCGCGCGCCTGGCCGTCGGGTGTCCGGCTGGGGGGCGGGTGCGGCCACGGCGGTGTGGCTGGTGACCTTCTGGGCGGCCAGCCTCGATGCCGACCTGCTGGACCGGGTGCGGAAGACCGGCGTGCTCGGCGGACCCCGCGGCGTGGTGGACCAGCTGGCGGAGGTGAGTCGTGACCGGCGGCTCCGGCCGATCGATTCCTGGCACTACGACCCGGGTCTCGGAGCGCTTACCCGCTACCTGCTGGAGTGCACCGTACCGACGGACCGGCTGTTTGTGACCTGGTTCGCCCCCGAGGTGTT
>Ga0114996_10006365_pt1 | contig 13627 bp, 14 predicted proteins | sample ArcticOcean_MG_C_4_FD_87039 | JGI IMG/M metagenome (GOLD analysis project Ga0114996, IMG submission 87039) | Marine microbial communities from western Arctic Ocean - ArcticOcean_MG_CB4_134 | ecosystem: Environmental > Aquatic > Marine > Oceanic | place: Arctic Ocean: Canada Basin | collected... | reverse complement strand
GACCACCGGCGGCGGTCAATACGCGACCTGGGGGGGGGTGATTCACGCACGCCAGATTGCCCGAATGCGAGCGCGATTTAAACGACGAGGCTTGCGAGTCCAGGCAATTAGCGGTGGCTACTAGATCGTCTCGCGGGGAGGAAGTCGAGTGACCATCACCGCATCTGTTTCTACTTCCAATGCTCACCTAATCAATCGATACGAAGGAGTTACATTACAATGCCAAACTTCGCCAAACTGTTGGGACTTTTCTCATCCGTCGCAGAATCAAACGATAATGACACACTTCGCGAGGTCCTTACGGACGCCAGTGGAATCACGAAGACTGCCGAATCCCTTATAAAAGAATGGAAGGCATCGAACAAACAGGTATGGAAACTGCGGGAAACTGACAAAGGCACCGTCGAATCGGGACTGCGAACGCTGCTTACTCGAGGACTAATCGATGCCGCCAGGTTCGCAAAGGTTATCGGCACGGGGGATGCCGTTGGGATTGCCAAGGAGGGAATAAGGGTATTTCAAACACTTGCAAACAGTAGGCGCCCTGGACGGGTTCAGTCTGACGGGATATTTGGTCAGGTCACGGCGAAGGCCTTGCGGGAATTCAACGGGTGTAATCCCCGCGTTGGTCGAGGCCCTGAGCTCGAGGAAGATTCAGAGGCGGCCTTGCTCCACTCGATAAACGACGAAATTTCTCTACTGATCTGTCACATTGACCCCGCCGTCGCGCAACATTTCGACCCGGTGTTGGGGGACGGAAAAACTGTGGCGGCAATCGCTAATGCCTGGGACGTGTGGATCGAACATATCAATGTTGCGGGCATTACCCAGGGCGTAACAAGAGAAAACGCTAACGTCGTCATAGAGGTCGGAAAAGTCGATGGAGAGAATGGCGTCAAACTGGCGGATGCTGACGTTGCCGGACCAAATTTCCTAAAACAGCAACTTTGTACGCTTACCATCGACGAAGAGGAGCAATTTAACGAGGAGAAGTTCCTCTGGATGATGACGCATGAACTAGGCCATATCATGGGGATGGGGCATTACACGCAAACGGACAGCATGATGCAAGAGTTCATCGACCTCAGCGTCAAGAAGCTATCCCAATCCGATATCGATCACATTCAGCGAATCTGGGCGTAGAGCCGTCCGCGGGACTGCACCAACCCGCAATACCGGAAGTTTAGCTGGGGGGGATACAGATACGTCCGGAAAAACTCCGATGATCGGTTACATACAACCAACTACGCATCGTCGTGATATACGGACCCCCTGCAAAGGACTGCTGTTGTGAATACGATCAGCACAAAGATTCTTATCATTATCTTTCTCGTGGGCGGAACCTCCGGCTGCGGTGTTATGGACGGTTATACGACGGGCCTCCAGAATGCTTTTTCCTTTCGCCAGGACATGATGGAAGCGAAACAGAGCGTCCGACAGGCAGAGCGCGAGGCGCAGCAGCGCGAGCTAGAGGCCGTACGAGCGGCAGAACTGCGGGAGATTCACCGCAGTCGGGTCGAGATGGTGCCTACGTTGTCCAAGTCATTGGAGACTACCATCAACGACAAGATCGTCAGTATGCGGCTCGTGCCCGACTATCTGGCGATGGCTCAGGCGGCCGAGGCGATGGCAAAAATCGAAAAGGAAAACGACCGCGTCTACCAGGAACAGTTGGTCAAGTGGATGCGTGATCAGTCCGAGGTGCAACGTCAACATGCCCAATTTGCCTCGCACCGGCCTTTCTGTCGTCTGCACGGCTACAAGGGCTGCGATTGCGCCGACAAAGAGCCGCCCGGTTGTCGCCAGCCTGGCCCACCACGACTCCCCCTAAAGGACATTCCGAAGAAACCTGACCTACCGCGGTTACCGCTGAAATACAAACTCGAGTTCGCTGTCCAATCGGAAATCGGAAGTTCCGCGTTTACCGAGAGCAGGATTGGCCGTCTGCCGCTCAAGGATCGTTGTTTGCCCAAGAAACAGGCTTGCGACTGCAATCGCTCGGAATGCACGAACTGTGCACCGAAAGCGCCGGTGAAACAACGGAATGGCGCACAGAGCCAGCGTCCACCGGTCCCGTTGGATTCAGACGCCCTCGATCCGCCTCGCCCCGTGCCGGACAACACCGCGCGATCGCCTCGCTCCAATCGGCGAGTTAGCCCCGATGATTTCTCGCTCTTCAAGGCGATTGATTTCCGGACACCGCTCGACACCGCTTCACGAGCAAACGCCGCGGATCGTGGTGGCTGGAACACTGCGCCGGCTCAAACGTTCAGGCGGTAGAAGTCGATCGCTGTGCCGCCGAGAATCCTTGCTTGTTCGTCGTCGGTCAATTCGGCGATACACTCGGTAAGCGCCGCGTGGACTTGCTCGTAGGTACCGGCCAATTCGCACACCGGCCAGTCGGAGCCAAACATGCAGCGCTGCGGCCCGAATAGTTCGAGCGCCGTGTCTACGTAGGGCCTCAGATCAGCCGGCTTCCAATTCTGCCAGTCCGCCTCGGTGACCATGCCGGACAGTTTGCAATAGACATTCGGCAGCGCCGCTGCGGCCCGAATGTTGTCGAGCCAGTTGTCATTGCGGCCGTCCTTGATGTGCGGTTTGGCAAGATGATCGATCACCAGCGGTAACTCCGGTAGTCGCTCCGCGATGGTCTTGGCGTGATGTAGATGTTCGACAAAAAACAGCAGGTCAAACGGCACTCGGTGCTTCTCTAGCACGGCCAAACCGCGAAGCACGTCGTCACGAACGATAAAATCAACGTCGGGTTCATCGTGAGTTACATGTCGGACACCGACAAACTTGGGATGCTCTTTCAGACTCAGCAATTGCTCTTCGCACTGTTCACTCGCCAAATCAACCCAACCGACCACGCCGACAAGAAAGTCATGCTCGTCGGCCAGTGAACAGATCCATCGGGTTTCGTCGGTGTTGTGCTGGGTCTGCACAAAGACGCTGTGATCGATGCCCGTGGCGTCGAGATGTGGCTCGAGATCGGTCGGCAGATAGGTCCGATTGATCGGTTCCAAGCCCTCATTGCTAAGCCACTCATACGGATACCGGCCAAGCTGCCAGAAATGTTGATGCGAGTCGATCTTCAGCGTCATGGCATTCTCCAACTCCGGATGGCTCGGCTAACTTGGCAGCAGATCGTTATTCTCCGGCGGGCCCTCGTGATAGAACCAGTTATGGATCGGCTTGAGGATTTCGATCACTTCGTCGCAGAGCGTTTGATCCATCGGCTCATCGGCCCATTCGGCCCACTGGGCGACACGGTCGGGATTGGCCGAACCAGTGACGCAGGTGGTCATGTCGGGGTTGGCGATCGAGTATTGCAGCGCCAACTTGGCGATATCAACACCCCGAGACTCGCAATGCTTGGCTGCCTGCTGAGCGATGGCTCGCACCTCGTCGGGCGCACGATGCCACGGCGGCAACGGAGCATTCGTAAGCAGCCGGGCCGAGAACGGCGCGGCATTCATCACGCCGACGCCCTTATCATGCAGGTACGGCACGAGGTCGCCGAACATCGTGTTCTGGAGCGTGTAATGGTTGTACGACAGCACAACGTCCAAATCGGTCCGGTCGAGCACATACTTAAAGACCTTCATCGGATAGCCAGAGACACCGACCAGCCGCACCTTTCCCTGCTGTTGGATCTTGCGAAGCGCCGGGATCGTCTCTTCAACGATCTGGGCCATGTCGACGAATTCGATGTCGTGGCACAGAATAATATCGAGATGCTCAACGCCCATCCGGTGCAGGCTCACGTCGACGCTCTCGGCGACTCGCTTGGCGGAAAAATCGAAGTGAGCCCGATCGTAGCGCCCTAATTTGGTCCCCAGCAGATACGAATTGCGCGGAACATCTCGCAGCGCGATGCCGAGCATCACCTCCGACATGCCACGACCGTAGAACGGTGAGGTGTCGATGAAGTTCATTCCGGCGTCGAGCGCGACACGCACGCTCCGCAGCGCCTCGTTGACATCGACCCTGCGAAATTCCTGCCCCAGCGACGAGGCTCCAAAGCTCACCACCGGCATCTGTAGGCCGGTCTTGCCGAGTTCGCGAAATTGCATAGCCATGTTTTCCTTACTCGGGCTTTCTCACACCAATGGATAGCAACAGATTCGCCCACAGTGCCTGATCGGCCGTTTGAATCGTCAGCACATGATCGGGCGTGGCAACCGCTTTGTAGAATTCCCACTTTTCGATCGGCTCAAGCTGTAGCTCGTCACCCGTCTCTTGGAAGACACGGCGATATTCGTTCCAGACGGGCGGGTCTTCGCTCAACGCATACGGTCCATCGGTCTGGTACATCATCGTGTTGGCGACCTCGAAAGGAATCGCCGAGACCAATGCCTCGAGCACCTGGGTGCAAGTGACAATACCCGGCGAGAGATTCAAACTCACCAGCTGGGCGTTTGGCCCCAACGTCGACGACGCCGGGTAGTTGCCGTCAGCGATCAGCACTTTGGCGTGATGACCGGCACGGCCCAGCACTTCGTTGATCTTCGGATGAATGAGTTGGTGTTTGAGCATGATGCATTCCTTTGTCGTCAATCAGATCTGTTTCTACATTCCGGCCCGCAGCGCGTCGAGGTGACGCACGAAGTGATCGGCTAAGACCTCGGTATAGGTGTCAACATGTTGTTCTATCGCTCCACGAACCGCCGGGCCCAGCGTGTCGTCCGTCAACACCGAGCCGAAGGTGCAATGAAGAATCTGTCGGCCGGGAAAAGTGAAGCCCTTGCCCTCGGGGACCTCGTCCCAGAGTTCCAAATATTGTCGTTCAAGTTGCTTGATGTCGCTGACCTGATCAGCCGGCGGCGCCGAGTCGAGTGTCGCCGCCACATGATAGGTCGCCTTGTCGGTCTCGTAGCGGCTACGGCCAAATTCGACGACCTGCCGGAACAGAGATTCGTCATGCAGCGCCACGACTCGCAGTGCTTCAAGATAACTGGTCCCAGCCGTCTTCACGTGGAACCGTCCTTTGGTGGCCCGAGCGAATGCCGTGTACATCGAGATCTTGTCCGACCCCGAGTGCAGACTCAACTTATAGGGGCCAAGTTGCTCGGCAACCGCATTGTGATCTTCGAGCGACTTTTCGAGCGCCTCACGGTCGCCTTTGTAGTCGACACCTTTTTCGAAGTCTCCGATGAAACGTGGGGCGAGGCTCACCAATTTCATTCCGGCCGCCAGACAGCGATCAGCGATAATGTAGTGCTCTGCCAGCGTGGTCGGTTGCTCGGTTTCGTCAACGCTCAATTCGATTTCGTGATCGCGCCCAGCGGCGGTGTTCACCTTAGCGATGTGGTCAGCAAGCATTAGGGCGTGATTGATCGCTTTGCCGTACTTCACGGCGGCTCGCATACAGGCCTCTTCGGTGAGTTCGACCTTCGCGCCATTGTTCAGGCCGATCGACTTGCCACGATATTCGTCCAGCCAATCAATCTCGCCGGAGATCGCGGAAAATTTCTCGCGGACGGTCGCCTCGTCATAGTTGTCGGCCTCGGCGTCGACGTTGTCCGACGGGTCAATCGTGAAGAACGTGAAACCGGCTGCTGTGGTGACGTCGACATCGTCGGGCGTCTTGAGATGATCGGCGTCCGCTCCGCTGCGTCCTGTCCAACCTGCCTGTTGCATGCCGGCGAGCGCTTCGGTCATCACTTGCTCGGCCGTGCGACTCGTCCGGGCCATCTCACGGATCGACTGCTGCGGATAGATTGGTTCGATCCCGGCGCCGCTTCGCTTCATTGACTCGACGTGGCCAGGCGTGGCCAAGCCAATTCGGTCGCCGAAGCCGAAGCTGGGGCTCAATCCCAAGGTTTCACATTTTGGGTCGCTCATTGCTTACTCCGCGAGATATTTCTTAAAGGACTCGATCGACTGTCGGGCACACTCCTGCGAATCGGGAATCGGGAATGCTTCGACCGAAGCGTACCCGTCGTAGCCGATCTCTTTGAGCGCCGCGGCAATCGGTTCGTAGCTCATGTGTCCGCGGCCAGCCGCCTGTCGTTGCGAGTCGACAAAGTGGACGTGGCCAATGTGCGATCCGCCGGCGCGCACAGCGTCTGCGATATTCGCTTCCTCGATGTTCATATGAAACAGGTCGGCCAACAGTTTGACGTTGTCGGTCGAAAGCGACTCGAGCAACTTGACGCCGTCGGCCATTGTGTTGACCAGATTCGTCTCGTAGCGGTTGAGCGGCTCATAGATTAGCGGTGCGCCATACTGTCGGGCGTGCTCGCCAAGTTCTTCCAGGGCTTCAGACAAATAGCCTAGCGCCGTCGCATGATCGGTCGTCGCGTCCCAGCGGCCCTGCATCGAACCGATGATCGCACCGACACCGAACTGACCGGCGAGGTCGATAATCGAGCGGACAAAATCCCGGGCCTTTTGCCGTTGGTCCGGATCGGCCGAAGTAAGGCTCAGCCCGTGGATCACCATGCCGGCGCCGGTGCCGAATGCGGCGACTTCGATATTGTTTTGGCCGGCGAGCGTTTTCAGTTGCTCGACATTGATGGACTCAGGCGACGGCGCGAACACCTCAACCGCGTCAAAATCCAAAGCGGCGGCTCGCTCGCAACCATCGGCGAGGCCGTCCCAGAAAACAAACGGCCCTCCGCGGGCCTCTTCAACAAGACTGATGGTTACGGCCGATTTGATCATGGTAGTGTTGTAGGCTTTCTGGTGCGTATTGTTGCAAATTCGCCAAGCGGCGAGAAGAATGGGATCAAAATGACGAGTGTCACTGGACTTCGACGATCGCTTTGATGACGCCCGTCTCGGGTTGGGTGTACGAAGGAAACACGCCGATCAGGTCGTCAAACGACGTCCGATGTGTGATCCACGGGCTGGTGTTGATTTGGCCGTCTTCGATCAGCTTGATGATCCGAGTGAAGTCGCCCGACACGGCGTTTCGCGAGGCAAACATCGTCAACTCCGGGGCATGCATCAGTGGCTGCTTGAAGCAGATTTCCTGAGTCGTTAGCCCGACATAGACGAGACTTCCCGTCGGCGCGGTGTAGCCAAACGCGGCGGTCATTGAGTGGACGTTGCCAGTGGCGTCGATCACGATGTTGGGCAGATTGCCGTCGGTAAGGTCTCGCAGTCGTTCGATCTCGCTGCCGTCACCGACGAATTTGACCGCATGGTCAACGCCCATCGTCTCCTTGCAGAAGGCGAGCCGCTGCTCGTTCATATCCATGACGATCACGGTCGCGTCGGTGAGCTTGGCAAACTCGATGACCGACAGCCCAATTGGACCGGCACCCACGACCAGCACATGGTCGCCTTTTTGGGGATCGGCACGATTGATCGCATGGCAACCAATCGCGAGGGTCTCGACCAACGCGAGCTGTTCCAACTCAAGATGATCGGACTTATGTAGTTTGCGGGCCGGCACGATGAAGTGCGGTCGCAAACCGCCATCGATGTGGACGCCCAACACCTCAAGTTTCACACAACAGTTTGTCGCACCACGACGACAGGCAAAGCATTCCTGGCAATTGATATAAGGCTCGATGCTGCAGCGGTCGCCCGCTTTGACGTTCTCGACACCTTCGCCAACCTCGACCACTTCGACCCCCAATTCATGGCCGGGGATCCGTGGATAGCTGTAGAACGGCATTTTGCCGAGATAGCCACTCAGGTCGGTGCCACAGATTCCGACGCGGTGAACTCGTACCACGACCTCGCCAGTTCCCGGCGAATCGGGTTCGGCGATGTCAATCTGCTCGAATTGCTTTGGCTCGCGGAGGAGAATAGCTTTCATGCGGGCGGCTCGGCGGTGGGAATGCAGCGATCAGTCGGCCGTTGATTACCCACTACTGGGCGAATAATCAGGCCATGCGAAACCCGGGATTCTACGCGGGAAATTCGGCCCCCACAAGCCGTCCGATCGATTGCGGACTACCCTGTTTCGCGGCAAGCGGCTGAGTTACGATCGAGCCACCTGCTCGTATCGCCACGAATTGCCAGATGGTGAGCTATGAACCCGCCGCGTGTCCAACTTACCCTGCCGGATCTCGACGTGACACCAACGCCAGTCATCGCGAGCTTGTGGCTGGTCGAGCCGGGAGAATCGGTCGTCGAGGGCGACCGTGTACTAGAAGTGCTTGCCGGAGAAGCGACCATCGATCTGCCAGCGCCAACAACCGGTGTGCTGGTGAGGGTGTTGGTCGACGAAGGCGAACGACTCGAGGTCGGTCAGCTATTGGGAATCTTCGAGAGCGAATCGGACGACTAAAAAATTCCCTCGCCGAACCCGGCCTCGCCAGGCGGGGTCGAAGTCGATTCCGCGGAAGCGGAGGATGATGGCTGCTGGACCGGCGGAGCATGCGGAGCAGCGGGACCTGACTGGGGCGGCTGCACTTCTGTCCTCGCCGAATCGCGCGTTGTCACAGCGGTTGGTTCAAACGCCTCAGCGACGTCGCGATCAAAGTCCTCGTATCGAGAACGATATCCCGGTTGCGTCGAACGCCCCTGTTCTTCGCGAAAATCACGAATTACACGTTCTTGGATCATCTCACGACACACCGAATTAATCGGATGGGCGATGTCGGCATAGAGCTTCGCCCGGCCGTCTTCATCCTTGATCGCGCGATCATCCTTAAGGCGCAGGCCACACTGGTTACAGTGCGGTGCCCGGAGATGGTTCTTGCAACCGCACTGCGGGCAATGCGACGTCAGTTTTCGGCTGGGCATCGCGACAAAGGGACCGCTTGCCCCTTCGATGATCTTAAGATCTCGGACGACAAAACAATCATCGAACGTGATCGAACAGAACGCCTGGAGCCGCTCGCCCGGCTCCTCCATGAGCTTGATGCGTACCTCGGTGATGTCCACAACCGTTCTCCTTAGGTGACTGGCGTATTATGCTGCGACCGCATCTCGTTGAAGATTACGCGCGACAAAGACTTGTCCCAGACCTCGCGAAAATAATTGCGCGGCAACGCGGCGTGCGTGTCGACCGTGACGGCAGATCGCGAAGAAACTTGTTCCACTGCCACTCATCTGAAAACCCTTGACATCCAGCGCCGCCAACTCGCGGCGCAATCGCCCGATCCACGGCGAACAGTTTTCCGCCGCCGTTTCGAGCGCGTTGTACATCCCCCTATCGACTCCACGAGAGTCACCGCTCCTTAGCGCCTCAATCAACGGCGCCGGCGATCGTGGTACGTCCGCCGGGCGGCAATGACCGAACACTTCTGCGGTGGCCAATCCGACAGGCGGCCGGATGACTACCAGATCGATTCGCCCCAACGGCCCTGTTGCTTCAACTCGTTCACCCCGTCCCCGACAAACGGCGGCACCGCCGGCGAGAAAGAAGGGAACATCGCTGCCAATTTCTGCGGCCACGTCGGCCAATTGCTCCGGCGACCAATTCAGATTCCAGGCATGATCGGCGGCGACAATCGCTGCGGCCGCATCACTTGATCCTCCCCCTAATCCGGCGGCGGCGGGGATTCGCTTGCAAAGCCGCACCACGGCCCCCGTGTTGATCGATGCGCGGCGACGAACCAACTGAAGAGTTCGCACAACCAGATTGCTCTGATCGTCGGGCACCTCGCCCAACGCTCGAACATCCAGGCCCGGGGCCCAGCGGCATGCGAAGTCGATTTCGCCGTTTTGCGCTGGAGTAAATCTCAGTGTGTCGTACAAGTTAATCGGGCACATGAGCGTAACGATCTCATGGAACCCGTCATCGCGCCGGCTGAGCACTTCAAAGAATAGGTTCACCTTGGCTGGCGCGCGAATCACTCGCGTGCTACTGCTAGTTCGCATGTCCATCCTGGGCATTCCCTGCACAGTGATGCGTCGCCGACGAATCGTGTGTTGTTCGGTCGGACCTACCGCAGTCCAAACCACGAATAATAGTTACCGTATTACCGAAAGGAATTTTATCGCCCCCCAAATACCGGGTCAACCTAATTCTTGACAATTCGTCGTCTGCGGGCTGCGATGAAAGCCCAGTTGCAGGATGGATGATGGGTTGTTTGTCCGGATGACGACTCGGGCAGTCGTTGATCTGCCGGGGGGTGTCTTGGGAGCTGGCGAAACGAGAACAACCAGAAGATAGAAAACTTGGCGTAGCCTTACCGGCAGCCGTTGCTTTTCCATCATGCCCAAGCTCAACACTCTACCACGCATGGATCGGAATAATGGCCAAGACGTTTTTTGGTATGAACGCCAGATTTCGATTTCTTTGACGGGACGGACCGCCTACAATGCCGGCCCGCAATGCGCTTCGCGCAGTTTCTACATGAAAGACACAGATGGCAGAGCAAAACAGTTCGATTCGCAACGATCTCGTCCACGTTGGGCGTGGACTCCTGATGGGGAGTGCCGATATTGTGCCGGGGGTTTCGGGGGGGACCGTGGCGCTGATTCTGGGAATCTACCAGCGATTAGTCACCGCGATCAGCCATTTCGATGCCACGCTTTTGGGTTGCGTACGTCGTCGTCAATGGTCCGCTGCGGCCGAGCATATCGACCTGAGGTTTCTGGCCGCCTTGGGCTGTGGCATTTTGACAGGGATCGCCAGTCTGGCCTCGCTGATGAACGAACTGTTGACCCAAGACGACACTCGGCCGCTCACTTTGGCCGCGTTCTATGGGCTGATTGTCGCCTCGACCGTGTTGGTCGCGAGAATGGTTCATGCCAAGGACAATTCCGCACGCATCCGCGTTGTGACGATGGCGGTGATCGGAGCGGCATTCGCATATTGGTTAACCGGCCTGACGCCGGCGTCGACCGAACCGAACAAAGTCTACGTTCTGCTGTGCGGCATGATCGCGATCTGCGCGATGATCCTTCCCGGGATCAGCGGCTCGTTCATTTTGCTGCTGCTGGGCCTCTATATGTACATCACGGGCATTGTTCGTCGGTCGCTTAAGTTCGATGTGACCGCGGACGATCTGTTAACGCTGGCGATCTTCGCCGCTGGCTGCGTCATCGGGTTGATCAGCTTTTCAAAGATTCTTCGATGGTTGCTTGACAAATTCGAGGCGCTGACGATGGCGATCCTGTGCGGTTTCATGGCTGGCAGTCTTCGCAGGATCTGGCCGCTAAAAAAAGAAGTGACAGACCCGACGGACGAGTATGTTTCTCAACTGCGGTTGCCGCCCGACGTGATCCAAAAGACCCTTGAGGCACCGTTTGATCAGCGACTAACCATGCTTAAAGAAGCGGGATTGTCGCTGAAGGATCGGCGCTTCGAAAACATCTGGCCAGCCGAGTCCGACGAACGGCTTTGGCTGATCGCCACGATTGTTCTCGGTGCCGCCGTGCTGGTGTTCGTGCTCGATTGGGTCAGTCAGAGATCAAGCACGGCCGGCGGATCCGCCAGCTAGTTCGGTTCTAGAAACCACTTTGGTATTCGACTTGGACGTCCGTCCGTATCGACACAGGCGAGCGTTGTTTCCCCTTCGGCCAGCAACAGGTCGCCGCGATAGACGTGGTACTCGTGTTCCAGCCGCACCCGCGTCACGCTGGTGGTTGTCGTGCAGATCCGCAGCAGATCATCATAGCGTGCCGCCCGATGAAACTGGCACTGCATCTTGGCCACGACAAGAAACAGTCCTTCGGCTTCGAGTACCCGGTATGACCGCCCGGTGCTGCGCAACATCTCGGTTCGTCCCATCTCGAAATAGGTCAGAAAGTTAGCGTGATGGACCCGCCCCATCGCGTCGGTCTCTTGATACCGTACGCGAATTTCGATCTCGTGGGATTCAGCCATGGTAAACTGTCGCGTTCGAACAGTGATCGGCCCGCGGAGGTTATCCGCCGCTGAGCGCCCACCCTATGCCGAATCGCCACGCATAGCAACACCATCCTGCGCGCAAAAAAAACGGCCCACCCGTTGGTGTTCGGGTGAGCCGTTTTGGATTCTTCACTACGTCAACCGAAAGGTTGGCGTTGGTCGTTACTTAACCGCAGCACGTCTTAGGAGCGGCACAGCCCTTGGGCTTGCAGCAACGGCTACGATGGCAACGTTCGCGGCAGCATCGTTGCTTTTTGCAACGGTCGCGGCAACAACGCTGTTTCTTGCAACGGTCGCGGCAGCAACGCTGCTTTTTGCAACGCTGCTTTTTGCAACAGCTCTTCGGGGCGCAACAGCTCTTAGGAGCCGGGGCGGCACAGGCTTTGGGAGCCGGAGCGGCACAGGCCTTCGGGGCCGGCGCGGCGCACGCCTTCGGGGCGGCACAGCCTTTCGGGGCGCAGCAACGGTTGCGCTTGCAACGGTCGCGGCAGCATCGCTGCTTCTTGCATCGGTCGCGACAGCAGCGCTCACGCTTCTGACGGCAGCAAGATTTTTTACGACAACAAGACTTCGGGGCGCAACACTTGGGGGCGGGTGCGGCACAGCCACAACCGTCGCCCATGGCACCAAACAGGGCGGCTTCACTATTGGAGGCGCTGGCCAGGACAAATAAGCCGGCCGCCGCCAATGCCGCAATCATCATTCGACGTTTCATTGGGAGGGACTCCTTGGAAAAAACAGTTGACGGACACGACCATTCCTTGACGTTCGTCGGCGACAGGCGACCGTGCTCCATGCCGGGCCACGCGTCGGCTCATGCCTCGACGATTCAAAGCTGATCCTGACTCGAGCGCACCCAGATGTGTCCTACGGGATATCTGGGAACGATGGGTTAGTCGATCAGGTAGCCCCGATTGCTTCGCCTCGCCAAGGCCTCAACGTCGTACGTACGTGGCGAGTGCGAGCCGTAAAGGGCGAACTGTTCGCCTAATCCTTCTCGAACTATGCATTGCTATCGTCGACCCGTGTTGCCTTTCTTCAACATTCACCCCAGCTTGTGCAGGGCTTATAGATTCAAGGCGTCGGTCATGCCGCAACCAGTGATCTTGACGGTTACGTAAGATGCGCGAAGTTTGCGTACCTGCTTTTCGCAACGATGTGCGGTTTGAAACGATGGTGTCGAAGACGCCGGTCTCGGGAACCACACAGACAGAACAGGTCAGATAATCCGTACCGGGACCGGCCGGAGATTTCACCAGAACGAAAAGAGATATTCCCGCGATTGCCGATCGTTTCGCGTCCGCGTCCACGCGGAACTTTCACCGAAAGACGAGGCCATCGCCCTCCGTGACGCGCGGTGCCATCTGCGGCTTACCGTCGCGCATCAGATCCGCTACCCGGTCGACTCAGACCAACAGATCACTCATCACGCTGGTGCTATCCGCGAACGTCTCACGCTTTAGTCCCATGGCTCTTGCCTGAGTGAGCCACAGATTAGCCAGCGGCGTCTTGTCGGCACAGTGCAGGTGATGACCACTCTTGAGTCGTCCGCCACCACCGCCGGCGACAATGATCGGCAAATCGTTGTACTGGTGCGTCGCGCCATCGCCAAGGCCCGATCCGTAAGTGAAGATCGTATTGTCCAGCAAACTGGTGCCGTTCGCCTCCTTGATGCCATCCATCTTTTCGAGCAAGTAGGCGAACTGCTGCATGTGGAAATGGTCGACCTGTTGCAATTGCTTGATAAACTTCTGTTGGTTGTGGGACATGCCGTGATGGTTCATCGGCTTCTTGAAGAGTCCCTCGTACATATACGGCGTGTCCCAGCGTTCCGGCCCGACCATTAGGGTCGCAACATTGGTG
>Ga0114996_10006363_pt1 | contig 13628 bp, 10 predicted proteins | sample ArcticOcean_MG_C_4_FD_87039 | JGI IMG/M metagenome (GOLD analysis project Ga0114996, IMG submission 87039) | Marine microbial communities from western Arctic Ocean - ArcticOcean_MG_CB4_134 | ecosystem: Environmental > Aquatic > Marine > Oceanic | place: Arctic Ocean: Canada Basin | collected... | reverse complement strand
TGGATGAGGGTGGCCGTCTGGATGAGTTCGATCCCTACGGCGGCGTCGATGACCCGGTCTGAACACCCTCCTAGGGCCTGGGCGCTGAGTAGTGCAAGTGCCGGCCGCATCCGCTTCCCGCGATTCTTCTGGATGTGGAACGACATTTCCTGAACTCGAGACACATCCGAGGACAATGCAGATGCAAAACGCTCTTCAAAGCGCTCGATATAGGAAGCGATGGGGGTAAGGATGTGGTCCATCTGTGGGTTCCGAACGAAGGACCGGCGCGTACGAATAAGAAGACGGCCAGCGACTCTCCCTTGCACAAACCTGGGATGAGCCAGCCGGAAGAATTCGGGCTAAGACCTTTGAAATTACCAAAAAGGCCAGAACCTGTCAATTGAAAGGTCTGCCCGAACCCCTTATTCCACAAGGATTTTCCTCGCCAGAATCATCCTTGGGCGTCCGGCCATATCGGGTTGGATGGAGATCCCCTCGTAGGCACCCTGCGCCTCAACCAGGTCCTTTGACGCTTCGGCGTTCCTGGAGTCGACTTCAAGGGCCAGCAAGCCCGCTTCCTGAAGATGGGGAGCGGCTTCGGACACGATCCTCCGGATGGTGCTGAGGCCGTCAGATCCACCGTCGAGAGCACGACAGGGCTCGTAGAGACGCACATCCCGCGGAAGCTGAGCGAGGTCCTGTGTTGGGATGTAGGGGGGGTTGGAGACGATGGCGGAGAAACCCTGGGCACCCCGGAGGCTGCAGAGGGCGTCGGCACAGAGAAAGGCAATGCGATCCGACACGCCGTTCCGAGCTGCATTTTGTTGGGCGATGTGGATGGCGGAGAGGGAGATGTCGGTGGCGACAACCCGTATCCGGGGGAGGCTGTGTGCGAGAGTGACGGCGATTGCGCCTGATCCCGTCCCGATATCCAGAATAGGGCCGGATCGTGCGTCGCTAGGCCCAATACGGTGGAGGATCTGTTCGACCAGGAGTTCCGTTTCAGGACGCGGAATCAGAACATCGGAGGTGACGGCAAAGGGGAGGGAGAAGAACTCGGTTTCACCCAATATGTACTGAAGCGGCCGGCCCTGGATACGGTCTTGAAGCCACCCCTCCAGGCGCCCCTTCAGACTGGAGGGGAATGCGTCCCGGACTCGCAGGTGCAATTCGGGTCTGTCGATTCCAAGCAATTCAGAGAGAAACCAATCGGCTTCAGACTCGGCGGAGACGACCCCACCCGATTTCAACCGGACGATGGTCTGGTGTCGGCAGGCGGCGATCGTTCGTTCCGACGGCACGAGGGGACGTCTCAAGCAGGGCCGGTATGTGGGGCTGATTCCTGACGTGCCAGGAGTTCAGCCTGGTCGGCCAGCCGAAGCGCATCGATCAGTTCTTCAAGATCTCCCTCGAGAACGCCTTCCAGTCGGTGGAGTGTGAGTTTTATCCGGTGGTCGGTAACCCGGCCCTGTGGAAAGTTGTAGGTTCGAATCTTGGCGCTCCGGTCGCCTGTTCCCACCTGGGTTCGGCGGTCGCTGGCCATCTGCTCGTGCTGTTCAGAGATGGCCTTGTCCAGCAGCCGAGCCCGAAGGACCTTCAGCGCCTTGGCCTTGTTCTTGTGCTGAGACTTTTCGTCCTGGCACTGGACCACAAGCCCAGTGGGGACGTGGGTGATACGCACGGCCGAATCCGTGGTATTGACGCTCTGTCCGCCCGGCCCTGAAGAACGGTAGACGTCGATTCGGAGGTCGGCTGGATTGAGGTCGACGTCGACCTCTTCGGCCTCCGGGAGGACGGCGACGGTTGCCGTACTGGTGTGGATTCTTCCGCTGGATTCGGTTTCCGGCACTCTCTGGACGCGGTGGACCCCGCTTTCGTACTTGAGCCAGCTGAAGACGCTGTTCCCCGTAATGAGGAAGACGACCTCCTTGTATCCCCCAATGCCGGTGGGATTGGAGCTCAGGAGCTCCAGCTTCCATCCCCGGGAATCGCCGAACCGGCTGTACATCCGGTAGAGGTCAGAGGCGAACAGTCCGGCTTCATCTCCGCCGGCGCCGGCCCGAATCTCAACGACGGTGTTTTTCTCGTCGAGAGGGTCTTTGGGCAGAAGCAGGCGCCTCAGGCGCTCTTCGAGATCCTCCTTCTTGGCCTCGTTCTCCGTCTTCTCTGCCCGGGCCATTTCTACCAGCTCGTCGTCATCCGATTCGTCCAGAATCCCTATGGCCTCGCCCAGGTCGGCGCAGATCTGGCGATAGACCCGGTATGCCTGAACAATTTCCTCCAGGCCGTGAAGCTCGCGCGTCAGGTCGCGGTACTGATCCGGGTTCGAGGTGACATCGGGGCTGGAAAGCCTCTGGCTGATTTCGTGGTAACGCCGTTCGACGCGTTCGAGTTTTTCAAGCAAGGGAATGTCTCCAGGGAATGCAGAAGGGATGCAATGGAGAAGTAGGAGAAGGGTTTGGTTCTCCGCTGTGTATCGCTCATTGCAGCAGTGTTTAATGTGCCCCTTGGGTATGCCATGAAAAAAGGGCGAATCGGCTATCCGTCTACGCGGATGGGACCGGTTCACCCTGTTTTCTATCGTGCTGCTGCGGCTAACTGTCTGAGGAGGCGCCTTCTGAAGTTGGGGCTTTCTGAGCCGAGGTCTCTGGAGTGTTTTCTGCGAAGGTTTCGGCAGGTGCTGCTCCTTCCGCGGAAGGAGCAGCGTCGGGGGCCGGTGTTTCGGCCGTTGCCGGTTCGACGGTCTCTTTCTTCCCGTATCGACGGTTGTAGCGTTCGATCATTCCGGCGGTGTCAACCAACCGCTGCTTTCCGGTATAGAACGGATGCGACGCGGAGCTGACTTCAAGTCGGACCAGAGGGTAGGTGTTTCCGTCTTCCAACTTGATGGTGTCGGTGGTGGTCGCCGTGGAGCGGGTGAGAACATTGAAGGGCGGGTCCATGCTTGTATCTTGGAACACGACGTCCTTGTAGTCTGGATGAATATCGGGTTTCATGGTTTGATTCCTGTAGGATGCTGTAAATAGATGGCCCGAAACCAGTTCCGGACGAGTCGAGCCGGAGGAAGCAACTTCCGACAGGGCTGAAATATACAGGCCGATGGCCGTTCTGTCAAACAGGGACGCTCATGCTGTCCAGGAAGTCTTCAGTGGTTTTGGACTGCGCCATCCGCTCCAGGAGGAACTCGGTCGCTTCCATGGGCGGCATTTGGTTCAGGAGCTTGCGGAGGATCCAGATCCGGTTCAGCTCCTTTTCGTCCAGCAGAAGCTCTTCTTTTCGTGTACTGGATTGGGTGACATCGATGGCCGGGAAGATCCGACGGTTGCTGAGTCGCCGATCCAGTTTGAGTTCCATGTTGCCGGTGCCTTTGAACTCCTCGAAGATCACCTCGTCCATCCGGCTTCCCGTTTCCACCAGCGCTGTGGCAATGATGGTGAGGCTACCGCCTTCTTCCACGTTTCGGGCGGCACCGAAGAACCGCTTGGGCCACTGCATTGCACTGGAGTCCAGGCCACCGGTAAGAATCCGTCCCGAGTGTGGGACCACCGTATTGTAAGCTCGAGCCAGCCGCGTGATGCTGTCCAGGAGGATGACGACGTCGTACTTGTGTTCCACCAGCCTCTTGGCTTTCTCGATGACCATATCGGCCACCTGAACATGACGGGTGGCAGGTTCATCGAAGGTGGAACTGATCACTTCGCCATTCACCGACCGGACCATTTCGGTGACTTCTTCAGGACGCTCATCGATAAGCAGTACAATGAGGTAGACTTCCGGATGGTTGGCTGAAATGGCGTTGGCGGTCTTCTGAAGAAGCATCGTTTTGCCGGTAAAGGGCGGCGCGACAATCATCCCTCGCTGACCTTTGCCCAGCGGGGTAAGGAGGCTCATGATTCGCGTTGAGAGCTCCTTGGGATCGTGCTCCAGCTTGAGTCGTTCCCGGGGGTGCAGGGGGGTGAGGTTGTCGAAAAGGACTTTCTGCTTCGCCTTTTCCGGGTCCTCGAAATTGACTGCCTCTACTCGCAACAGGGCGAAGTACTTCTCATCGCCCTTCGGGGGACGAATCTGCCCCGACACCGTGTCGCCCGTACGCAGATTGAACCGTTTGATCTGGGAGTGCGAGAAGTAGATATCGTTCGGGCCGGGCAGATAGTTGTCGTTGGGAGATCGGAGAAAGCCGAATCCATCTTCCAGAACTTCCAGGACGCCCTGGGCGAAGATCAGACCGCTCTTCTCCGTTTGGGCCTGCAAAATGGAGAAGATCAACTCCTGCTTCCGGAGGCCGCTGTAGCCCTGAATACCCAGGCTGGAGGCAAGCTTCCCCAGGTCGGCGATGGTCATCTTCTGAAGCTCGACGATGTTCAGCTTTTCGACCTTTTCCCGGTCCGACTTGCCGGTTTCGGCCTTTTCGACCTTTTCCGTTTTGACTTCAGCCATAGCAGCTCTTGCTTGCCTCCAAGTTTGGATCGGGCAGATGGCGAACCTTCTCGGAGTTGAGAAGGTTGCCGGGCGTTAATCGGGCGCCGCCGGATCCCTGATAGGTTTCCTCACACAGGCCTGAGGCGATAGAAACGCCGATCGGCAGCAGGCTGCCGGGCCGTTGAGGCGACAGTTCATTTGTGTTTTGCGAATGGAAGCGGAAGAATCGGGAAGTTGGTGCGATTGGAACTCGAGAGCACCCGGTGCTAGAGGATAGTGGCCTTTGGAGATGAAGTTCGTGGAGGTGCCGGGACCCCGGCAGAATTACGGCAAGATGTTCACAGAAAGTAAGTTAGATGCAATTCTTTGTCAAGTCTTTTCCGGCTCGATTCCTGATTCCAGGCCGGCGCTCAGGGTCGACCATTCAGTTGTCTCTTCAATCTTCCTGCCCTTGCGACTCACGTAGAACGAGTCGACGGCCTTGTCGGCCTGCGTTCCAATGCGAGCCGTGTAGATGTTGAGACCGAGGTCGGAGAGGCTGCGGGTGATCTTATAGAGCAGTCCCACCTCATCCTGCTTGAAGATATCGATGACGGAGTATCGGTCCGAAATGGTGTTGTCGATTCGGATCTCGGTGGGGATGCGGAACGCAGGCTGTCGGCGGCGAGACCATCGTTCCTGATGGCGGCTGAAGAGATCGGACACCCGCACCTTCTCATCAAAGACGGCGGCAAGTTGAGTCTCTATCTCCTGGATCCTTCCCTCATCGATTTCCGGACTGCCGGTGATGTCGGTGACCTGGAAGGTGTCGATGACGATTCCGTCTTTTCGTGTGTAGGCCTGCGCGCTGAAAATGTTGACGTCGCGTGTCGCCAGCACGCCGCAAACTTCCGACAGGCGATAGGTTTTGTCGTAGGTGCAGACCGTGACCTCGGAAAAGAGCCCGCTCCGGACCGATACCACGACGACACTTTTGTGCCTCAGGTGACCGACCATTTCCAGATGCCGGGTGACTTCATCGGGGCTGCAGGCTTCTGCGTAGGCTGGAGGCATATTTTCCAGATGTTCGCTGAGATGGGGGCGGTCGAAGCGGTCGTGCAGAGCGGCCATGAGATTTCGTACCGCTTCCATCTGAACATCCTGGGGATTCGATCTGCCCTCAGAATTCACCAGGTTGAACGTCTTCAGGTAGAGTTCCCACAGCAGTTGAGCTTTCCATGCTGTCCAGGCAGACGGGGCCACGGCAGTGAGATCGGCATAGGTGAGCAGGTAGAGCATCCGGAGTGTATTCGGGCCATCGAATGTGGAGGCGAAGTCGGCGAGCATATTCATGTCCGACAGGTCGCGGCGCTGTGAAATATGAGACATGGTCAAATGCTGCCGAACCAGAAAGCATATGGTGTCGATCTGTTCCTGCGGCAGCCCGAGACGCTCAAGGAAGTCTGCCGCCATTTCAGCTCCGACTCCGCTGTGGTCGTCGCCCCGAGCGCTTTTGCCTACGTCGTGAAGAAGAAGAGCGAGATAGAGAAGTTCTCGACGAGGGATCTCGGCGTAGACCGATGCCGGTGGACGCAGTACGGGATCGGTCTTCGCTTTCCCCTGAAGCCTCTCCAGACTATCGACGGCAGTCAGCGTATGTTCGTCGGCCGTGTAGACGTGGTAACGATTGTACTGCACAAGACAGTTGATCGTATCGAACTCGGGTATATAGGCGCCCAGCACCCCCAACTCGTGCATCGTGTGAAGGGTGGCCGCCACGCCCGACTGCGCCCGCAAGATGCTCAGGAAAACCCGCGAGGCCGCGGAGCTTTTTCTGAATTCGTCGTTGATGAGGTGCAGGTGATCCTTGACCGCCTGCTGGGCGGCTTCGTTCAACTGGGTACCGAAGCGTTGGGCGTCTAGAAAGAGGGTCAGCAGCCGAAGTGGGTTTTCGTTGAAGAAGTCTTTCCTCTTTCTGGGCAGCGAGATTCCGGCATGAGAGAGGACGGCCCCATCGTCGAGCGTTCGACTGACGATCAGATCCAGGGCGCCCTGAGTGACTCTTGATGTCCACTCCAGCCGTTCACAGAGGAGGTCGCTGAGGTGCTTGATGTTCCTGGCATGGAGGTAGTAATCCCGCATGAACCGTTCCACGCCCAACTCTTCGTCGGTGTCGGCGTAGCCAAGGCCGCGGGCGATAGCGGGTTGGAGGTCGTGCTCCAGAACGTCCTGCCGCTTCCCGGTGTTGAAGTGCAGCTCGTTGCGTGTGCGCAAGAGAAAGTCGAGAGCGCTGGTATAGTCTTCGAGGCTTCGCCGATTGAGAAGGCGTTCGGTTCTGAGACCTTCCGGAGAACGAACCCCTCGACGAATCTTCAGGAGCCAGCCCACGGTGTGCGTATCGCGCAGCCCTCCGGGGCTCTCCTTGGTGTTAGGTTCCAACAACTGTACTGATAGGCCGGCGCGTGCATGCCGAATGCGGCGCTCCTCAATTTTCGCGTTCACGAACGCCCGGCTCTGCCTGCCAGAGAACCGTTTCTCCAGAGCGGTTTCCAGGCGCCTGGCCAGGGCCCTGTCGCCAGCCAGAAAGCGGGCTTCGAGCATCGCGGTGAGCGAGTTGGTGTCGTCACGGGCGGCCGTTATGCAGTCGGCGATGGAGCGGGTGCTGTAGCCCAGATCGAGACGAAGGTCCCACAGGGTGTGGAGGATCGCCCGGGTAACGGGGTCGCCTTTTGTGACCTCGCGATACAGGAAAAGGAGGTCGATGTCGGACCTGGGATTCAGAGCTTCTCTTCCGTAGCCACCCAGGGCGAGGATGGCGTAGCCGCGCTCGGGTTCTGCTCCTGCTTCCGCCACTGCCTCCTGGTAGAGCAGGCGGATGAGGTCGTCTGTTCGCGAGGTGAGCGCTTCGATGGTGCCCAGGCCTGAAGCGCCCGCGGCGTGGCCGGACCGGATGGCATTCCAGGTGTCGTCTAGGAATTGGCGGAGGCGGTCGCGACGACGGGACGCAGCGTCGCCACGGGATGCAGTGTCCTGGATGACCTTGAGTTCAGCGGCTATGGAGTCGATGGAGGACGGTTTCTGCGGCTGCGCAGAAGGTGCCGATTCATCGGAGGATTTTTCGGGAGGGGTGTGTTCTTGTTGAGCAGGCACCATCAGGCCCCGTCCAGTTGAATGCCGCTGGGTACGACGACGATCCCTTCGGGGGTGATGGTGAATCGTTGTCCATCCTCTCTAGCATCGACGCCGATGCGGCTGTTCGGGGGGATGACGACATCGTGATCAACAATGGCTTTCCGCACGACGGCGCCTGCGCCGACGTCGACCCCCTCCATGAGGATAGAATCGGTTACGCTTGCATCCGGTTGTACGGTTACACCCGGCGACAGGATGCTGTGGTGGACGCGTGCATCGTCGATGTCACAGCCGTTGGAGATGATGGCGCGTACCGATTGGGCGTTCTCCACCCGGACACGGGCCGGGGGGCGTTGGACCTGGAAGGTTCGAATCGGCCACGACTCGTCGTAGAGATCAAACTCAGGATGCTTCTCCAGCAGATCCATGTTGGCTTCCCAGTAGGTTCCCAAACGGCCGATGTCGCGCCAGTAGAGGGTGGTATTCCGGTTGGTATCTTTCAGGTTGTAGGCGAACACCTTTCCTGAATCGACAAGCCGGGGGATGATGTTCAGGCCGAAGTCGTGTCGAGTCTGTGAGCGGCGAGCTTCCTCAGAAACGGTTCGAACCAGCGTGCTGGTGCTGAAGACGTAAATCCCCATCGACGCCAGGGCGACATCGGGATTGCCTGGTACAGGAGCAGGGGACTCAGGTTTCTCCTGGAAGCCGGTAATTCTGGAAGACTCATCTACGGCCATCACGCCTAGGTGGGAGGCCTGGGCCAGCGGCACTTCCACACAGGCGACGGGAAGGTCGGCGCCCGACTGCACGTGGGAATCGATCATGCGGCTGTAATCCATCTTGTAGATATGGTCGCCGGACAGGATGAGGACGCGCTCGGGCTTCTCCTGCTCGAGCGTGTAGATGTTCTGGTAAATGGCATCGGCCGTTCCACGATACCAGAGGTCGGCCACCTGCTGCTGCGGTGGGATGGTGTAGATATACTCGCCAAGTTCCGGGTGGAGAAATGACCACCCTCTTCGGAGGTGGCGATCAAGGGAGCTCGACTTGTACTGGGTGAGGACGTAGATCTTGCGGAGGTTGGAATTGATGCAGTTCGACAACGTGAAGTCGATGATCCGGTAGATGCCCCCGAAGGGGACGGCAGGTTTGGCCACCTCCCGGGTAAGCGGGTAGAGGCGCTCGCCCTGGCCGCCGGCGAGGATCATCGTGAGGGTGGAGTCCAACAGGTTGGGGTTCGTCATGGTTGTTGTGGTGGGTCTGCTTTTTTTAAGCCGCGGGTGGCATCCGTTTTCTGATGGTCTGTCGACGGGCCTTTGGGCGCCTCGCTCTCCCTACACGTCGGACTCGCGGCGTTCCAATACGTCCTGGATTGTGGTCTTCAACTCCGTGAGGTCAGATGACTTTACGACGTAGGCATTCGCCGACCAGGTCATGAAGTTGTCCTTGTAGTTGCTGTAGGCGGTATTCAGGATAACGGGCAGCCGGTTGTTCTTGCCCAGGATATGATTGAGCGCTTCGATGCCATCCATACCCGGCATCCGGATATCTAGAATGAGGAGGTCCGGCAGTTCGGACTCGACACGTCTGATGGCCTCTCGTGCGTCGTGGACGACCTCTACCTGGTAGCCGTCATCGGTCAGTTCCTGCTGGTAGAGTTCAGCCAGGTTCTTGTCGTCATCGGCGATCAGGATCCGTTTCATCGGAGCGTCCTTCTGAGGGCGGGTTCGATACAGGAATATGGATGCTGACGGTGGTACCTTTATGCGGTTCGCTGTGGATCGTTAAATCTCCTCCATGATCCCTGATGATCTTGCGGGAGATCGTGAGTCCCAGTTCGGTTCCGTAGGTCTTGGTCGTGAAGAAGGGGGAGAAGACATCTTTCAATTCTTCTTCTCCTATGCCCTGACCCGTGTCGCCGACGTCGATGCGGACCCACCCGGATTCACCTTCTCCAGGAGCTCGACGAACTCCGTCGACGAGGGGGGGCGCTAGAGAGGTGGTTACCTGGAGGTGTCCACCGTTCGGCATCGCCTGCAGGGCATTTGCATAACGTTGATGAGGACCTGTTTGATCTGGTCTGCATCGGCTGGGACCGATGGCAAACTCTCCCAGAGAGTCAGGTCGACCCTCACGTGACTTCCATCCAACTGTTCCTGCAGCAGGTCGCAGACATCCAGGCAGACGTCGTTGATGCCGGTGTCTTCGAAATGAGGATTCGACGGTCGGGAGAAGCTGAGTGTTTCAGCCAGGAGCTTTTCCAGCCGCTCCACCTCCTCAACGATGATTTCGCTGGCCTTCCGGGTCCGATCGGCATCTGGATTACGCAGTACGGATCGGGCGAAGCCGCCGATGGTAGAGAGCGGGTTCCGGATTTCGTGGGCCATACGGGCAGACATCTCCCCGACTATGGCAAGGCGTTCGGACTGGACGAGCTCTCCCTGGGTCCGTTCCAGTTCCCCATACGCGTTTTCGAGCTCGGTGACTTTCTCTTCCAACTGAGTGTACAGCTCTGCGTTCTCGATAGCCAGAGCAGCGTGGCTGGCAAAGGCTGAGAGGAGATCGACGCTGTCCTGCCGGATCGGTTTTCCGCTGTAGAGGTTGTCGGCAACAATGACTCCAATGGGACGATCGCGAGATACCAGGGGAACGGCAACGAAATGATGCGACCCCAAAGCAGCCCATAGCGCCAGGTCCAACGGAACGGCCTCGCTGTTCTCAACGGTGATCGGTTGGCGCTCCAGAAGCGATCTGACGAGGATGTTCTCTCCGGCGGACGCATCGTCAAGCGGCAGACTGATCTGCATTGCGGCGCGAGAAAGAGGGGTCTCGGCGGGATCGGCAATCCGATCGTAATCCCGCATAATGTCTTCCACCGTTGGATTCCGACTGGCCATTTCCTGCCAGATGCGTCCGGCGGCGTCCTTGTTGGCTGGGCCGACTCCCATTTTACCTTCCAGGACGTTCCGCTTTCGGTCGACCAGAAGCAGAATGGCCCTGTTGAATCCAAGCGCGGTGCCCGCTGTGACGCATGTGAGGATGGCGTACAGGAGGCGTTCAATATCCAGAATGCCCTGCATCGTCTGCCCGATCTGGCGCAGGAGGGAAGACTGGTAGGCCTTTTCGAGTGACTCGGTGATGTCTTCGATAACGACCAGGGCAAGAGGGGTGTCCCCATCGACGACGACGCGGTTCATCAGGATGTTGACAATGCGGTTTCCGAAATCGAGCTTCCTGCCAGGTGTGCGCTCCAGCAGGACCGTTTCGCCCGTTTGGAACACGCGAGCAAGGGCATCCCTGCCGTCGGGTTGCGCCAGCGCTGAATCTGGGATAATCTGCTCGATCGGCTGATTTACGATGGTTTCCAGAGTCAGATTCTGGCGTTTCAGGTAGGCCCGGATTGGCGTATATGATCTGCCTCTGCCTGTTCAGGAGAAGAACCGGGAGCAGGATGCTCTGGAGGATCTGGTCGTTGAATTCCTTGAGTTGGCGCGTTTCCTGGAAGAGGCGGGCGTTGTGGATTGCCCATGCGATCTGATCGGCCAGGATCTCAAGCGCGGATTGATCGTTGTCATCAAAGATGTCCACTCGGGTGCTCTGAACGTCAAGAGCCCCCATAACCCGTTCTCCGATCCGAATGGGAACGCAGAGTTCGGCCCGGGTGGCTTCTTCTTCCCGGAAGGCGACAATTCGCCGGGTTTCGCTCGCGACATTGTTCGCCAGGATCGACGTGCCCGATTCCACGACGCTGCCAACGATACCCCTTCCGATTTCCTGCCGGTAGCCGTCCTTGAAGAAGGGTTCATAGTCGCCACTTCGGGCCCGGAGAACGATGTCTCCCTGTTCTTCGTCCTTCAGAAAAAGAGACGTATGGTTGTAGTCGAAGTGCTGCTGGACGGTCTGAACCACGTTCTGGAAAATCTCGTCCGGGTCCAGAGTGGTCAGAGCCAGTTGGGTCACCTTGCTGATGGTGGTGAAGTAGGCGGCCCGCCGACTCTCCTTCTCCAGCAGACGAGACACCTGCTCGTTGCGCTGAACGAGTTCGGTTTCAACCTGGACGCGGTTTGTGATGTCTGTGATGACGGCGAAGCTGCCGAAGTAGTGGCCGAAATCGTCCCGAAGAGGGGCGCCCGAGATACGGACAGGAACCCGCGTTCCCCGCTTATGCTGGATTTCGATTTCGTAGGACGACGCCTCTCCCTGTTTTCGCCGCGCCAGTTGGGTCAGCAGGCGGTCGTGGGCCTCAGGAGGATAGATGCACGAGATGTGCCGGTTGATGACTTCATCGCGGCTGAACCCGGTGATCTCTTCCATCCGTCTGTTAAAGAGCGTGATGGTCTCCGACGCACTGACGGCGGTGAATCCTTCGTTCATCGTCTCCAACAGGGTCTGGAGGCGATCCTGGGCCGTCTTAAGGCCACGGCTCCGTCGTCCCTCTTCCTGACGAATCCGTTCGTAGCGAGCGTTGTGGTAGAACTCAGCAAACCTCAGAAGGATTTCGTCCATCGCCCATGACGCCGTAGCCCGAAGATCTGACCGGTGGTCGGGCGTGGGTCCAGGAATTCCGTCGAGCAGACGAAGGACAGCTTCTTTAAGAGCGAACTGCAGACGGCACGCGGCGTCGGGTGTAAAATGGAGGATTCCGGAGGACTCGATGTAGGTCTTCAGGCTGGCATAGGATTCCGGGGTAATTAACTCCTGCCGGACGACGTCAAAAAAGCCGTCGAGCGCTTCTTCATCGCCTCTTGCTCCCTCCAGATCTTCCCGTGGTTGAAGCTGATCGCTTCGGGAGATGGCTCCTCGCCAGTGGTCCAGAAGAAGGGCACGCGAACCGGTCATCATATCGGCTATCTCGTGCAAGAGATCTTGCCGATGGGTCCCGGTGACGGGAGTTACCTCTGCATCGGATTCTGTTTCTCTCATCTGAGGTTTCTGGTCCCTACTGTTACCGAGCATGGGCTCACGCCGCTTGAACTCGGCCGTCGACCGAGGCTGAGGAGGGTGTCTAAGAGCTTTCCGGAATCGCTACTTGAGCTCTGGGGTGGTTACGTCCCTGAGGTCGACGGCAGGAGCCGTGGATGAGGGCGGGTGACGCGTTAATAATATCGCCCCGGCTTCGGGGGTGTCAAGGGAATCAGGGGAACCGCAATTGATAAAACTTGCAAATTGTCAGGGGGTTAGATAGGTTGGAGGTCCTCGCCACCCGCCGATTCCGGCCGATCCATCCCCAGGAGTTAGAAGCTGCCTGTGACCACACCCGATTCAATCCTGATTCTGGTCGTCGAGGCCGAGAATGGCCTTCGAGAGTCGATCTCCGAGCCTCTTCGCGCTGCCGGATACCGCGTTGAGGCCGTTGCTACCGCGACGGAGGCCGTGCTGGCCGCTGGAGAGCGTTCGGCCGCAGCGGCTGTCGTTGCCGGCAACCCGCGGACAGAGGACGAGCGGCTGCTTATCACCGTAATGCGTGAGCGCGCCCCGGATATGGGGGTCATCGCCCTTACCCCGGCGGGCAGTGTCGGGGAGGCTGTTGAAGCAATGCGGGCGGGCGCTTACGACTGCGTGGCCCAGCCCGTAGATGGGGATCGGCTGTTGCATGGTGTTCAGCGTTTGTTGCAGCATCAAAAGCTCCTTGCTGAGAATCAGGCGCTGCGAGCCAGGCTGACATCGACGGTGACCTTCGGCGAAATCGTCCGAAGGAGCCATGTTATGCGAGAGGTCTGCGCCACCATCGAGCAGGCGGCAGGGACCGACGTTCCCGTACTGATTACGGGTGAAACCGGAACCGGCAAGGAACTCGTCGCCCGCGCCATCCATCAACGCAGCCCTAGAATGGAAGGGCCGCTGGTTACGGTGAACTGCGGCGCCATCCCGGAAACACTGTTCGAACGCGAATTGTTCGGCCATATTCGCGGCGCCTTCACCGGGGCGCACGCCGATCGCCCCGGCCAGTTCCAGTCCGCCCACACCGGTACCCTGTTTTTTGACGAGGTAGGGGAGATCCCTCTCCACAGCCAGGTGAACCTCCTGAGGGTTCTGGAGGAGAAGCGGTTCACGCCCATCGGGAGCACGAAGGTTTCCGAGGCCGACGTCCGAACGATATTCGCGACAAATCGGGT
>Ga0114996_10006362_pt1 | contig 13629 bp, 17 predicted proteins | sample ArcticOcean_MG_C_4_FD_87039 | JGI IMG/M metagenome (GOLD analysis project Ga0114996, IMG submission 87039) | Marine microbial communities from western Arctic Ocean - ArcticOcean_MG_CB4_134 | ecosystem: Environmental > Aquatic > Marine > Oceanic | place: Arctic Ocean: Canada Basin | collected... | reverse complement strand
TCAGATTAATCTAATTTGTAATTGGTTTGTATTAAAGCCTTGAGATTAAGTAAAAATGATTTTCTACAGTTTGAGCCTAGTTTTTTAGTGGTCTTGCAAATCTATTTGCAGTATCATTATGATAATCAATTGGAAGTAGAGGTTCTTTTTGACGTCCTGTTAAAATACCCACGACTTTGTCATCCTTTTTGATGATTTCTTTATCTCTTAATTTTTTAATACCTGCAACCGATGCTCCTGATGCCATCTCACAATCAAAACCATTCAATCCTACAACAGACATGCCATCAAGCATCTCCGTATCTGTCACCTCTTCAACTACTCCATTTGTGAAGTCTAAAGCCCGTAATCCTTTTGTAATGTTTGCAGGTTTGCCAATTTGTATGGCTGTTGCTTTAGTCTTTGGTTTTAGACTTTCATCTTCTAACATCTTGTCATAGAGACCTTGAATTAAGTTGAAATTTGGAATGCCATCATCCCATCTTAATTTTTTATTTTCAAAGTGTCCGTTAAATAATCTGTATAATGTATTAGCTCCACTTGCATTAATTACTGCTATACGGGGAATTTTCTTAATCCAACCCCATTCATATAATTCCATCAGTGCTTTTCCACAACTGGATATATTTCCTAGTGCACCTCCTGGATAAACAAGCCAATCCGGAACTTCCCAATTTAATGCTTCAAGTGCTCTGTAAGGAATTGTTTTTTGTCCCTCTATTCTAAATGGATTTACTGAATTTACGGTGTAACTTCCAGGTTCTTCTGCAGCTTGTAATGATTTTGTAAATGCATCATCAAAATTCCCATTAACTTTAACCATTTGAGTTCCAAATTGATATGCTTGACTTAACTTTCCTGGAGCGATTTGTCCATCTGGAATGTATACATCACATTCCATATTTTCATTCGCAGCAAACATTCCTGCAGATGCAGATGTATTTCCTGTTGAGGCACAAATAATTTTTTTTGCACCCATCATTTTTCCATGGGTAACTGCAGCAGCCATTCCATTATCTTTGAAAGATCCACTTGGATTGTATCCTTCTGGTTGGAATACTACATCTTCATTATTAATTCCAACAAATTCTGCAACTTTACTCATATGGTATGGTTTTGATTGTCTTCCTTCTGCTCCATCTAGTGAAACCAGGTGTTTTGAACATTGTTCAATATCCTCTGTTTCAATTTCACAAAAATTTAGTAATTCTCTAAATCTCCAAACTCCACTTTCATTGTAAATACTTCCTTGTGGATTTCTTCTTTCATAGAACGTATCTTTTAAATTTGAATTTGGTTTATCTTCGTACTTGGCATCAAGTAGGGAATTACATGAATTACATTTTATGTCTAGTGATCTTATTGGATATGTTTTACCACATTTTGGGTTTATACATACTAGTTTGGCTCGTTGAAGCATATTTCTAACATTATTTTGCTACTAATTTAAAGGCTGGATTGATAATTTTTACCACATATTTTCATAATATTAACAAAGTAAAGATTTAGAACTAATTTTTACTTAGATTTTGTATGGTTGTAGTTAATGAATATTTTCGTGATCTTATGACAAAAATTCTAAGTAGATATGATGTGATTAAAAATTTAGGAGATTCTAAAGAAGATTTTTTTACACTAGATGTGGAATTGACAAAAATTAATGGTTTACTTCGAGTTTTACTTAGGAAATCTGAAGAGTTTTCAGATAAAAATCCTGAGTTCTCAAAATTGTCAAAAAAAATACAAAATTATTTTGATAATTACTATTTCAGTGGCGAACTTGAAAAAATTAAAGAAATTTACTCTGAGGATCCGTTACGGATTAAACATATTAGAAATTCTATTATAAACTCTCTTCAAAATGATAACATGGTTTTTAGAATTAATAAAATTGCAAAAGACTTGAAATAATTATTTCTTCTTTTTTGAAATTTTTGAATCTTTACCTTTTAGTTGTTTGTCGACTTCTGATTTTTTATCATCAACTGCTTTGAAAACTTCTTGAATTAATCCGTCTAGGTGTCCATCTGAAATTTCAGGGGATACTGATTCGGCTATATTATTAATTGCAGCAGAAATTTCAGAGCTTACTTGCTCAAAACTTTCAGGATCTTCTGCAGCTGTTGCATACAATGTCTTTAGATTATCTACTTGATTTAATACTTGATCTGTTAATGTTAGCTTATATTCTGCACCGTCTACTGCAATATTCTTTGTTATCATAAATTTTGTTCAAAAAGTAGGTTCTTAAAGTTTCTGACGATTAGAATAGTATCATATCAAGTGCATGTGCATCACTAATCAATGTAGTATGTCTTGAATTTACCACATATCCATTTTTAATCTCTTTTGTAGGGACCCATCTGTTTGTTGATGTATAATGTCTATCTTTTACCAACATCTTTTCTACTTCCTCGATATCCAATTCACCTTCTTCAATTTTCTGTGTTTCGAGGTGTTTTATTGTAATTATAACTTTAGTCACTTTGACCCTATCCCCAAATTTCCATTGCAAAGGTGTAGTTTCATCTGACACCTCAACTACTTTTATTTTCATTTCTTTTGTTCCTAATACATTCTTACTGATTAGCATACGTTCATCGATGAAATCTGAAAAACTCATAATTTTTTCTCTAATATGTCATTAATAAACAAAGATGATAACTTTCAGATATAATGCTAATTTACTCTGAGAGCTATTTTCCGATGTCGGGATTTGAATGGCATTTCATAATCTTTTAAATTTACTTTCTTTTTTTGACCTTGAATTAATGCATATGTGGCTCCATCATATCTACATACCATGTCTATCGGATCTTTTTTCTCATTCCACACTTTGTAAAACTCTCTTAACTCTCTTTTTTCATACAAACCTGTTCCAATCCTCTTCTTTGATAGAAATTTGAATGCAAGTACCACTTTTCTTGTTTTATACACTGTAAAATTATTTGTCCAATTCAGGCATCTGGTTATCTGATCAAATGGAACTGTTAATGTTGTACCTGTTCCAGATTTTGCTTCAATTGTGAATATCATACTGTTTTCATTATTGACACATAGAATATCAGGTAATGCCACGCTGGGAGACCCTAGCCTAAATGCTTTCCAATCATCCATCTTATTGAATCGTTTAACTAGCGTATCTTCCCAATTATAGCCTCTTTGTCTTCTAGTCTGTGCAATTTTTTTAAAATTAAGTGATTTTGTTTTATTTTCAATTTTTAAATTGGATCTCATAGATTGTGTTCATTTTATGGAATATAGTAATACAGGTTATTCTGTAATGACCAATTACTAATTGTTTTCAACAAGAAATGAATAATGAGGTTTAGAGTTAAATGATACACTCATTCTAACTGATTGACCTATTTCCGGTACTGATGTTGATAATATATTTCCCAAAACGCGTATGCCATCATCAATTTCTATTAATCCAAAATATGTAGATTCTCTTTTTGAAAATTCCATTATTTTTCCAAGATTTGTAGATTTTTTCCAATCTGTTTTATTATGACATCTGTGACAAATTTCTTTAGGAGGCCATATTGTATCGTTACAATTTTTACAATAACATATTTGGAAAACACCTTCTTCTAGCTGATCTTCAAAAAATGTCAATTTTCTAACACCATGATTGAACTTGATGTTCCTGCTGCAGACATATTGTGAATTAATCCCGTTTTTGCATTAGAGATTTGACGTTTATCTGATTTACCTTGAAGTTGATTTGTAATCTCTATTGTTTGAGATATTCCTGTAGCGCCTAAAGGATGTCCAGCTCCAATTAATCCTCCTCGAGGATTTATCATTCTATTTTCTGTATTGAATAAATTTCTAACAAATTCTCCACTTTTGTCATTTGATGTTATTCCTAATTCTGATATTGCCATTAATTCACAAACAGAAAAAGCATCGTGTACTTCCGCTACATCGATTTGTTTTGCTTCAATTTTTGCCATTTTATATGCCGAATCTGCAGCTATTCTTGTACTTTCAATCTCTTCAAGAACATTTTTTGTAAAACTTGCAGATGTAGTTTTTTGCCCAATTCCAGTAATTCTAATTGGTTGATCAGAAAATGTTTTGGCTTTTTCTTCAGATGCCAATAAAATTGATGAACTTCCAGAACATGAACGTGAACAATCTAAAATTCTAAGATCATCTGTAATTTGTTTGGAATTCATTACTTCAGATATTGTTCTAGGTTCATTACTGTATGCAAATGGATTGTCCATTGCCTGTTTATGGTTTTTAGCAGATACTATAGCTAGTTCTTCTTCAGTTGTTTGAAATTTTCTTTTATGTGATTTAGTAAGCATTGATCCCCAATAGATTGGATGCTCAAGATTTCCTCGAGATTTATCCCATTCTAAAACTTGACCTGGATTAGTTGCAGATTCTGCACCCGAAACCAATACCATCTCAGATAATCCTGAAGAAATGTAGGCGTATGCGGAAATGATAGCGTTTGTTCCGGAACTACAAAGATGTTCAATAGAATGTGAAATTTTAGGTCGTATACCCATTGTTTCTGATAAAATCGCACCGAGATATTTTGAATTGTTATTTGTAGAAACAAGAACTCCGTCAATATCGTTTGAATCACAATTAGTTACAGATTGAATACAGTTATTGGCTGATTCAAAAAGTAATTTTTCAACATCTCCATCGTCTTTTGAAAATTTTGTTTGTCCTGTACCTACTATTACCACCTTACTCATTTGATCCTCCTGAAAATGTTTTTGTTAATAATTCAAATGATTCTTTTACGTTATCTATCGGATTAAATTGAATAATAGGCAGATCTATGCCTATATTTTGAAATGCATTTAATTTTTTTACTGCAACATCGGGCGTACCTGCAATGCATAAATCATCTAACATTTTATCTGATACAAATTCATCCAAACCATTTAATCCACCTTTCTTATACTCCTCGTAAATAATTCCTGTTTCTTCAGAATATCCTGTTGACTGTAAAAATTCACGATAGATTTTTCCTACTGCGATGTAAAAACTAAGAGTCTTCTTTGCACGTTTTATAGCTTTTTCATAATCGTTATGAATACATGTGATTATCTGTAGTGTAGTATCAATTTTTTTCTTTTTTTGCATTCTTGAAATTGTTTCTTCCATCTCGTTTTTTGGTCTTAAATAAAATATTACTCCGTCTGCAATATCCCATGTCATTTCGACCATTTTTTGATTAATAGCTGCAAGGTAAATTGGAATTTCTTTCCTTATTGGTTTTGTTAGTAATGAAAAATCTTTCAGTGAAAAAATTTTTCCAGAATAATTAATTTTTTCTCCACGCAATGCCATGCGTATAATTTCAACATATTCTTTCATTCTTTGCACAGGTGATTCAAAAGAATTACCGTGAAAATCTTCCACAATTGGCATACTACTCGTACCCAATCCAAGTATTAATCGACCGTTAGAAATTATGTCGATTGTAGAGGCGCCCATTGCGATTAAACTTGGACTCCTAGAATAGATGTTAATAATAGATGAACCAATTTTTGAAAATGTATTTTCCTTAGATGCCTGCCCTAACATAGAAAAATTTTCCATGCCCCAAGTTTCTGGAATCCACATAACTTCAGGTTTTATCTCATTTAATTTTTGAGAACATTCTAAAACTTCCTCAATTGAAAGTAACGACCCTAGACTGTAAGATAATCTTCTCATTTCAATACTTGAAATATTTAGAATATTTTTTTGATTTTATTTCTTTTGAACATTCTTCGATATCTTTGTGAGAATCTATAGAAAACCATAATGCGTTTTTGAATTTTACAGTTTCTAATGTCTTTTTTTTAGCCATTTTCGGAAAAACTATTCCTTCTAAACTTCCTTTTTTTGGAATTATTTTTTCTATATTTTTTGAAAGATGGTATATTCCGGGATTCATCCAGACGTTCGTTACATCTATTTTTTCATTAAATTTCAAAACTTTATTATTTTTAATATTCATCGTACCAAATTTTGTTTTTAGTTCATTTGATGCAATTGTATTTGGTTTTTTTAGAATTTTACGAAGATCAATATTTGTAACAATGTCTCCATTTAATACTAAAAATGATTCATCTTTTACATTAACAAGTGCTTTTTTGATTGCACCTCCAGTACCTAAAGGTGTTTTTTCAATTGAGAAAATTATATCACAACCGAAATTTTTCTTTTTTTTAAGAAATTTCTCTATTTGATTTGATTTGTAACCACTTGAAATAATGATTTCAGTTATTCCATATTTTTTTAGATATTTTATAGTACGCTCAATTATTGGCATGTTATTTATTGTGATTAATGGTTTTGGAATTTTGTCTGTTATTGGACGTAGTCTTTTTCCTCTTCCTCCTGCCAAAATTATTGCTTTCATATTACTTTCTAATTATTTCTATTTTTTAACTTATGTTATCTTATATGATCATCTCAAATGCGGTTAAACCAAAGAAATATCCAACCAAAACCATTGTTATTCCCCATCCGCAAGAACCTAGTATTGTATATAGCAAAAATTTCTTGATATTCATTTTCAATAATCCTGCTGGAACTGAAATCATTTCTCTAAACACCGGAACCATTCTTCCAAATAGAACTGCTTTATCACCATATTTTTCAAACCATCTTTCAACTCGGTCTAATTTTTTTTCAGAAATTTTAACTTTGTTTAAATATTTTAGTAATACAGTTCGACCTAATTTTAGAGCAATTAGATAAATTACTGTTGATCCAATTGACGCACCTAGTCCACCTACAATGCCTAATAGTACTGCCTCTGCAACGCTTAGACCGTTTTGTGATGCGATAAACCCTGCAGTTGGAAATACAGCCATTGTAGGGATTGGAGGAATTATTGTTTCAATTAATGCTGCAACAAAAACGCCTATGTACAAATACTCGGAAAGTAAATCTGCAATCCATTGAACTAATATTTGTAATTCACTCATCTTCTTTTTTCTCAGTTATGTAGTAGTGTAATTCGGTGTAACATTCCTTGCAATACTCTTCAAATTTTGTATGTTCACAGTCATAACCTTTACTAGTATTTTCTCCACATTTTTCACATTTTGGCATGTGAAATTCTAATTTGATGACTTCTTTATCTTTATTGCACCTAATGCAATTTGGAAAATTCCTGGAGCAAATAACATTACAGGATTTCTTTCTACGCCTTCTGGTGCAGGGGTTCCAACCATTGCTAGACCGCCAATCAAGATTAAGACCCCTGAAATAATGATCATGCCGCCTAATCCTTTTGATGATTCTTTTAGAGATATGAAAAATGCAATTATCGGCAAAATTATTGCAGGACCTCCTAAGCCCATACCTCTTTGCATATCATTTAGCGGCAGAAATCCGTCACTTTTCTCACCATCTGTACTCATACTTGATGCAACATCTGCACCATACAACAATAGCAATCCTATCGCAATACCTGTGATTACTAATGATGCTTTCAATGCCATGTTATTTTTTGAAATTAAGTATTAATAAACTATTTTGATAAATTTTGAAACTAGTACGGGGTTTGTTTTGGTTCGATAACTAGATTCTTCTTTAAATCTTCAACTTGGGCTAACAATTCATTCATACCTGAATTGTCTTTATCTACAATGTTGATATGTCCAATTTTTCTTTTAGGCTTGGATTCTAGTTTTCCATACATCTTTAAAAAAATATTATTTTTTTTAGGGCATAATACATTATATTCACCTTGAAATGTTGCAGGACCTAGAATATTGTACATGATAGTTGGAGATTTAATCGACACATCGCCCAAATTCATCCCTAAAATTGCTCTTAGATGTTGTTCAAACTGAGATGTATCACTAGATTGTAACGTATGATGTCCAGAATTATGCACTCTCGGTGCAATCTCATTTATCAAAACTTCATCATCTGATGTAACAAACATTTCAATTCCGAAAACACCGGCACCATGTAACACTTCCATGGTTTTTTCAGCTATTTGCTCTGCTTGTTTTTTTACATTATCTGAAACACGACCTGGCGCAATTGTCATTTTTAGTATATTATTTTCATGAATATTTTCTACTACGGGATATGTTGCAATCTCGCCTTTAGTATTTCTTGCAGCTATGACTGAAACTTCTTTTTCAAATTTTATGAATTTTTCTACCATGAGTGATTTTCCTGAAAATAAATCTAATGCATCGTCAATGTCTGATTTTGAATTAATCTTATAATTTCCTCGTCCGTCGTATGCATCTTTTCTCATTTTTAATAATAATGGAAGCCCCATCTTGTCTATCATTTGGTCTAATTCCTCTTTATTTTCAATTATTGCAAATTCTGCCACAGGGATGCCGTTCTTTTGCAAAAACTGCTTTTGTAGTAATTTGTCTTGAATAGTTTTTAGGGTTCCAGGTGATGGACTTATCTCGGTATGCTCTTCTAGTTTTTTTAATGTATCACTGTCACCTGATTCAATTTCATATGTTATAATATCTGATAATTCGGATAATTTTTTAATTGCATTTTTATCTTTGAAATCTGCAATAATTTGTTCTGCACCAACTTTTGATGCTGGACAGTTTTCTGTAGGGTCTAATACTATGATCTTTGAGATTTCCTCTTTCATATTCTGAGCTGCTTCAGTAAGCATCATTCCTAATTGGCCTCCACCTATTATTCCTAGAACCTTGCTCATAACGTCAAACAATTTCTGTAATACATAATAGTTTGGCGAAATTTTTCGATTGAAATTGTTTAAAAACACCAGAAAGATTGAAAAAATATTGAAATCAAAAAAACCACTTGTTGGAATAATCATGGGTTCAAGCTCAGATAGTCGCATCATGCATGGTGCAGCTGAAATTCTAGATTCCTTTTCAATTTCACATGAAGATCAGATAATTTCTGCACATCGTACTCCTGAAAGATTGGATGAGTATGCCAAACATGCTGAAAAAAACAACTTCAAAGTTATAATTGCAGGTGCTGGCGGAGCTGCACATCTTCCAGGAATGATTGCATCACATACAACAATTCCTGTCATAGGAGTTCCAATCATGGTGTACAATGATAAACAACTGAAAAAATCCGATAAAAACAAATATTCAGCATTTGGCGGCCTTGATTCTCTTTTGTCAATTTCAGAAATGCCGACCGGTTCTCCGGTGGTGGCGGTTGGAATTAACAAAGCATCAAATGCAGGAATTTATGCACTAAAAATTCTTGGGAATTCTTTCCCAGAAATCAAAACCAAATTGAAGAAACATAAATTTGATCAATATACTTCAGTTCTAAAAGAATCTGAAGAGATGAAGAAATTAGGTTTATCTAAATTTGTGAAGAAGAAATTCCGTTAAGATATAACCTGAAATTCAATATTTTTGTCTCGTAAATGATTGATTAATTCATTTGATTGATTTTGATCTTCTGTTTCAAGACTAATTGTTACCTCTGCAGAGCCTGCATTTACTTCAGAACTTAGTCTGTCATGAATCACTTCAACAATATTTACATTAATTGAAGAGATTTCATCAACTAACTCCTTTAATGCGCCCGGCTTATCTTTTATTAGGACGGAAATTTTTAGCATTCTTCCCATTCCAGATAACCCTTTAGAAACAATTTGACCCAAAAGATACATGTCTATATTTCCTCCACATAATATGGGAACAACATTCTTTCCTGACTCAGGGTTATGTTTTAAGATGTATGCAAGTGCTACTGCACCTGCAGGTTCAACTACTGCTTTTGAACGCTCCATTAACAAAAACATCGCATTAATTATTTCATTATCATCCACAGTGACAATCTTATCGATTTTTTGTTTGACTATTTCAAAAGTTAACTTTCCAGGTGTTTTAACAGATATGCCGTCAGCGATAGTTGTCGCTCCATTCACTGTTTCAAGTGAATTATTTTCTAAGGATTTCTTCATTGCAGGATAAGCATCAGATTCAACTCCTATAATCTTCACATGAGGATGTTTTTCTTTTACTGCTAGGATAATTCCTGCGGCTAATCCTCCCCCTCCAATTGGAACATAAATTTCATCTACATTAGGTAATTGTTCAATTATCTCTAAACCAATTACTCCTTGACCTGCAATTACATGTGAGTCATCAAAGGCATGAATTATTGTTGAATCTGATTCTTCAGATATTTTTTTAGCATATGCCCATGATTCATCATAAGTAGTACCCTCCAAAACAACTTTAGCACCATAGCCTCTGGTCGCAGCTACTTTTGCAGGGGATGCATTTTTTGGCATCACTATTGTACATGGAATATTTTCAATGTGAGATGCAAATGCAACTCCCTGTGAATGATTTCCTGCAGATGCTGCAACAACTCCTTTGTTTTTCTCATCATCAGTCAAGGATTTGATTTTATAATACGCTCCACGAATTTTAAATGAACCTGTTTTTTGTTCATATTCATTTTTAAGATATACATTAGCTCCGCAAATTTTACTAAATGTTTCAGAAAATTCTAGATTTGTCTTTCGAATTACTTTATTCTGAGTTTGCTGTGCCTTCACAACATCCTCATACGTTACCGTCATGGAATTGTTGCACATTCAGTACATAATTAAATTGTATGAAATCAACTGACTTCTTTAATTTATGCCTAGAAATTAAAAAATTCCTAAATACTTGCGATCAAACTTTAAATCATTAGTCAAGTGGCGCAATTCCCCAAAAAGGCATAATGACCTTTGTGCCCTTGATTATGATTTATTTTCTAAAATTACATTGAGAGTATTCTCAACACACTGTCGGATCCTGACTTTGAGTTGTTCAGTAATGATTGATGCATCAATCAGTCCCTGTTTTGCACCATTGTCAATATATTCCAGATCAATATTACATAAACATCCTTCTTCCCCATTAACCAGTTTTTGTTCATCAATCATAACTGATGTCGTATGAAATGTTTCTAATAACAAATTATCCAATTCTTTAAACAATTGGTTTTTCTTATCTTGAATGTCAATAATCTCTGGTTGAGATTCATCAATCATTTTCTTTATTTTTAATGCTAATTCTTCATTATTATAAAATAATTCAAATAATTCTTGTTTAGACATATCCTTGAATCCTAATTCATTTAATTTTTCAAGTATCAATCTCTCACTTTCATCTTTATATTTTGATTCAGAATCACCAGAATTGTTAATTAATCCAGCAAGTTTTTTCTGTAATTCAATTACTTTTTGCAATGGTCTGTAATATAATAAAACATGATACTGTAACGAAGCATGTAGTGATAAAATATAATCCTCAGTCCTAATTTCTGATTTTATAAATATTCGTCTTAAATCTTCATCGCTAGTGTATGTGACGCCTTGTGAACTCCATTCAGATAATTTTGAATTAAAATCTCCAAAGAAAACTTCCACATTTTTAATATCAAAAGTTTCTACTTGTTTTGTAGTACTATCACCTAACATTACATCACATGTTACAGTTCTAGTTTCATGAATAATTTTTTTAAGGAATTCTTCCTGAATCTTTTCATTCAGTTTGTTTAATTCTAAAAAGAACTCATTATTTGTGATATTACCTATTCTCATATGATTTCTTTCATATACTTCCTTAAATTCTATCATTTATGGAAACTTTTTCTAATAACATCTGCAAACTAAAACATGAATTTGTAAAATCATACAAAGGCAATAGTCACACCACTGAAATTTTGCCTAACTCACCTTCGGATTCATTTGTAGTTGAAAAAAATCATCTATCCTTACTTCATAAGTTTCTAGAGAATAACCCCATTTACTCAAATCAAATATCTGAAAGACTCTGCGATGTAAATTGCACTATATTTGAAGGAGATCTAAATAATTATTGGATTGATAGCATAAAACATGATACAAGTTATGCCCCATTTTATCCCACATGGATGCTTTCAGCATATGCATTGGCATGTGAAGCACAAAATCTTGGATTTGAACAGATCATAGACATAGGTTCAGGAGATGGCAGAATTGCATATTGTGGAAAAATTTTAGGGATGGATTCAATTTCAATAGAAATTGATGAAAATTTAGTTGCAATGCAAAAAGAATTATCAGCAAAGACGGGAGTTTTGTTTAATCCTAATTGTTCTGATGCTACAATATACGATTTTCAGAAAATTCCATCAAAGGCAACTGTTTTTGTTATTGGAGGTGTGCCTGAAATTGGAGAAATATTAGCTGACTCCGTAATTACAAATGTATTGCAAAATGATGTCATTTTAGGTAATTCTGCATTCGCTCTCACTGGCAGTTATCCTAAAAGAAGATTTTCAAAAGTTCAATCGAATTTTGGATGGGATGAACTAATCAAAAAATTTCAATTAGTGGTAATTTCGACTATTTCCTTACCAACTTATTGGACAATGGACCAAAAATTTGAGACACCATATATTTTCACAAAAAAAGAATAAAAGTAGTAACTTATCAAAATAACACATGTCTAAAAAAGAGGATTCGATTTTGCCTGCAGATTCGAGTATTGTTCAATCAGATACGACTCAAAAAGGTAGTGTTGCCGATATGATGCTTGGAAAGAGTTCTGAAAAGGTAATAGATTCAGATACCATGATTAAAGAAACTCAACAAAGAATATGGAGTTCGTTAAAAAAAGGAATTGAGTATGATGCAACAGTGGACAGATCTGATGCATATCTTAGAAAACATGTTCATGAAAAACAATCTATGGTAGTTTTGTATGTGGATTTAGTGGGGTCTACAGATATCACATTAACACTACCAGAAGAGAAGATTGCAATAATAATCAGTTCTTTTGCTCAAGAAATGGCGTTTGCAATCAGACATCATGGAGGATTTACACTAAAATTTGTTGGTGATGCAGTTATCGGATATTTTGTACATACTAGTTCCTTAATTGCAGCAGATAATGCAGTCAGTTGTGCAAAATCCATGATAAAAATTATTGAAGAAGGAATCAATCCAATCCTAAATCAATATGATTATCCAGATTTATTTGTCAAAATAGGAGTAGATTTTGGAACAAACATGATTATCCGATATGGGTCAGATGCTGAAAAATCACATGTAGACATTTTAGGTCCTACGATGAATATTGCAGCAAAGATTCAAGGAAAAGCAAAACCTCAAGAAATTCTAATAGGCGAAGATGTCTATGACAGAATTCATCCTTCAGTTCAAAAAGAATTCTCTAAAAAGATATGGAATGAAGGGGAATGGAAATATCATAGTAGAGATACTGGAGAATTATATCCAGTTTATCATCATTCTGATTAAATTGTAAATTTGTCGGGGCATTCTACGTGTTCATAGTGGTGTTCTGTAAATTGCTCTTCTACAACATACATCACAATCTTGTGTAATTCGCTTTCATGGATTATCTTTTCACATTTTAGACAATGTTTTACTTTGTTGTGTTGCATAAATCAATCCAAATTTATGATCGCTATAAGGATCTGCGATCAGAAGAATATGACTAAAAATTGATGTTTATTCACAATCTAAGCCTAGTTATCTTATACGAATGCTAAAATATTGTCCAAGAATCAATATATCATGGATACTGGATTCTATAATCAGAAAAAAACACCATTCAATTCAATAGATACTTCTCAAGGAAATGATAATTCTATACGCTACCCTCCTAAGAG
>Ga0114996_10006360_pt1 | contig 13633 bp, 16 predicted proteins | sample ArcticOcean_MG_C_4_FD_87039 | JGI IMG/M metagenome (GOLD analysis project Ga0114996, IMG submission 87039) | Marine microbial communities from western Arctic Ocean - ArcticOcean_MG_CB4_134 | ecosystem: Environmental > Aquatic > Marine > Oceanic | place: Arctic Ocean: Canada Basin | collected... | reverse complement strand
TTTGTATTTAGTAGTTCAAGATATGCTTGCTGAGTTTCAATTTTTGGAGAATACAACTCTTGAACAATTGTCGCCTTGCTGCTTTCATCTGCAATGATAATATTTCTAGAAATTGTAGAGTGTCCATCTTCAGATAAACATGTCAAAAAGTAAATTGGTTTATCCACAACTAAATTACGTGGAATGTGAATGAATATACCCGAATTAAAGGCGGCATTGTTTAATGCTGTAAATTTATCATCTTTAGAATTTGATGATTCTAATGCTTTTTTTACAAGTTCAAAATTATTTTTGATGGCATCAGTAATGGATGAGATTACCAGTCCTTTAGATTTTAGTTCATCAGATATATTGATTTTGTGAGTATTTGTTCCAATTTGAATAATACATATTTCATTTTCCAATTCCCCCAATCTTTTTTCAAGAAAACTTGGAATGCTTTGTGTAGTGGATAGGGATAAAGATACTTTTTCAGGATCCATCTTTTTTGCATCAGTGTATTTATTGTAAAGAGGAGATATTTCAATTGGAAGACTGTCATAAATCGATAATGAATTTTTTCTATACTCTTTGAGCCAATCAGGATCATTTTGAGAAATCTTATCAATATGGGTATCATTTAATTTTGATAATTCTTGAGACATTATTAATTCAGAAAAATAATTTATCCGACAGAGTCATCCATTTCTAATTTGATAAGTCTGTTTAATTCAACTGCATATTCCATAGGTAATTCTTTAGTGAATGGTTCCATGAATCCATTTACAATTAGTGACAACGATTCTTCTTCGGTAAAGCCTCTACTCATAAGATAGAAAATTTGTTCATCACCAATTTTTCCAACTGTTGCTTCGTGAGTAATTGTTGCGTCTTCTTGATTAATTTCCATGTATGGATAAGTGTCAGTCTTTGATGTATCATCCATAAGTAATGCATCACATCGTACAGTAGATTTTACACCAGTAGCACCCTTAGCCACATGTAACATTCCTCGATAAGTGGAACGTCCATTGCGTCTACTTACAGATTTTGATGTAACTTTAGATGTGGTATTTGGTGCTAGATGAACCATTTTAGCACCGGTATCTTGATGCTGTCCTTCTCCTGCAAAAGCAATAGAGAGTGTTTCACCATAGGCTCTTTCACCCATTAGATATACACCAGGATATTTCATAGTTAGTTTACTTCCAATATTACCATCAATCCATTCAACAGTAGCACCTTCATATGCATAAGCTCGTTTAGTTACTAAATTGTAAACATCATTACTCCAGTTTTGAATTGTAGTATACCTTAATTTTGCATCTTTATGTGCAACTAATTCTACAACTGCAGAGTGTAAAGATTCTGAAGAGTATACAGGAGCAGTACATCCTTCAATATAATGTACTTCTGCACCTTCATCTACAATAATCAATGTTCTTTCAAACTGACCAATATTTTCTGCATTAATTCTAAAGTATGCTTGTAATGGCATGTCAACTTTGACACCAGGAGGAACATAGATGAAAGAACCACCACTCCAAACTGCACTATTTAATGCTGCAAATTTGTTATCCTCTGGAGGGATAATTTTACCAAAATATTTTTTGAACAATTCTGAATGTTCTTTAAGAGCAGCATCAGTATCTAAAAACAAAACTCCTTGTTTTGCTAAATCTTCTCTTAAGCTATGATATACAACTTCAGATTCATATTGTGCACCAACACCTGCTAAGAATTTTTTCTCGGCTTCTGGAATTCCAAGTTTTTCAAATGTATTTTTTACATTTTCTGGAACATCATCCCAATTTTTTTCAACTTTATCAGATGCTTTTGCATAATAGTAAATATTTTGGAAATCAATAACACTAAGATCTCCACCCCAAGTTGGCATTGGTTTTTTCATAAAAATTTCATAAGAACGTAATCTAAAATCGAGCATCCACTGTGGTTCATCTTTCATTTTACTAATTTCTATTACAGTATCTTTAGTGAGCCCTTTCTTGCTCAAATGAACATACATTTCAGTAGAATCTTTAAAGTCATATTGTGAATAATCCATATCAAGATTTTCAGTAGCCATATGAAAAATAACTCCGTTATATTATAAATACATGAGGAAAAATAGGCAAAGCTAAATAGCTTGAGCTTATTTTCGGAGTTGATCCATTATCAATCACTATTTATTTCGTGGTTTTTGAAATATTTATTTTTCCAAATGCAATTGAATAGATTCCAGTTAATTACATAATCAGATTTATCAATATTAGGAAAAATTGAATTTATTCAACCAAAGTAGTTTTCATCATATCAAATGCACCAGAAACTGTATGAATATCAGATACAGTATGAGGCACATCAAATTTCTTTAATTCTTCAGAAGTAAATGGTCCAATAGATACCAAAGATAATTTTGAAAGATGTACCAATAAAGAGGATTTTTCATAATCTTTGAGCATTATATCAAAAAATCCACGAACAGAAGATGTACTAGTAAAAATGACACCATCTACTTTTCCTTGAGAAAATAATTCTCTAAATCCATTCCATTGTGTAGTATCTCGAAATGTACAAACATCATACAGATGAATTTCCACGACATCAATTCCAATTTTGTTCAATAATTCTTTAAGAAAAGAATTTGCAGCACCACTTCTAGGAATGATTACTTTTTTTCCAACTGCATTTATTTGTGAAAACTCCTCACCAACTCCAACAGAAGAATGATTCTCAGGTTGATGATTTACTTTGATTCCGTAAGTTTCCAAAGAAGCAGTAGTTTTTGGACCAATAGACATCACGGTAGTATTTGCAACTACTAATCGTAATTTGTCAAATTTGCCAATATCTTTTGCAGTATCAAATAATAACTTTACAGCCTTTGAACTAAGGAATACAGAATAATCAGGATTATGTTGAGATACGGATTGTAAAAAGTCATCAACAATTTTTTCTCCTTTACTAACAAGTTCGATGGTAGGCAATGCAATTGGAATTACATTGTTTTGTTCAGATAATGCAATGAATTCAGAAGCATCGTCTTTTGACCTAGTAATTGCTATTGTTTTACTATCAAGCATTATTTCCAACCTATAGTATCTGACAAATCAACTACTTTACCAATTATGATGTTTGTTGGAGGTGTGATTTTATTTTCTTTGATTTTTTTTGCAATATTAGTTACAGTTCCTTTAATCATTTTTTGTTTAGGAGTAGTACCATTTTGAATTACAGCAACAGGTGTTTTTTTATCCATTCCACCCATTATCAATTGTTTACAAATTACATCAATACGAGACAATCCCATCATGATTACAATTGTATCTACAGATTTTGCTAGTCTCTTCCATTTTACAATCTCTGATTTTTTTTCAGGATCCTCATGTCCTGTAACAAATACAACCGAGGAAGCATATTTTCGATGGGTTAATGGAATTCCAGCATATGTTGCAGAACCAATTCCAGAAGTAATTCCAGGCACAATTTCATATTTCACTTTATGTTCTTTAAGAAATTCTGCTTCTTCTCCACCACGACCAAAAATGAATGGATCTCCACCTTTTAGTCGAACCACATTTTTCTTTGATTTTGCATATTCCACCATCAAATCATTTGTTGAATTTTGATGAGTAGTATCATCACCTACTGCCCTTCCAACATAGATTTTTTCTGTCTTTTTTGGAATCATAGAAATAATTTTTTTACTAACCAATCTATCATAAAGTACAACATCTGCTTTTTGAAGTAGTTCTACGGCTCTCATTGTGATTAATTTGCTATCGCCAGGTCCTGCACCTACAAGGTATACTTTACCACTCATGTCTTATTCCATTCCTCTACTTTTTCCCTCCAATTTAATGCAAGATCATTTATTCCTTTTTTACGTAATTCTTCTCCAGCACTTTTACCAATAGAATAAGGATCATTTTTGTCACCAGATTTTGTTACATGAATTGATTTTTTTCCATCAACAGAAAATGCAATTACATCAAGTATAATTTTTTCAGCATCAGATTTTGCATATGCACCAATTGGAAACCTACATCCAGAATCTATAAAATCAGATAATGCTCGTTCAGATTCAATTTCTAATCTAGAATTAAGATCTTCAATTTTTTTTAGCATTGAAATTGTTTCTGGATCATCTTTTCTTGCAACAATTGCTATAGCACCTTGACCCGGAGAAGGTGAAAAATCAGATAGGGATAATACAGTATACTTTACATCAAGACCCAATCTAGAAATTCCAGCATGGGCAAGTACAATTGCGTCATAACTTTCCCCAAATGCTTTTTTAATTCTAGTTTCAATATTACCGCGAATTGGTTTGACTGTAACATCAGGTCTCATTCTACTAACTTGTACAGCACGACGTAATGAACTAGTTCCAATAACTGCACCGGATTTAATATCAGTTAGAGAAGTTTCATCGGCAGAAATAAAGATATCATTTACTACTTCACGTTTTGGAATACATGCCAAGATTAAATTTTCATCTAATTCCGATGGGACATCTTTAAGACTATGTACTGCAAAATCAACTTCCTTTTGTGCAACTGCTCTATCAATTTCCTTTTCAAAAATTCCTTTTTGATCAATTGTAAATAACGGTCGTAAATCAGTATCTCCCTTTGTAGTAATTGTTTTAATTTCATAATTAGAATTAGAATTCATTTTTTTTAATTCAGAAATTACCCAGTTTGTTTGAGCCACAGATAATTGACTACCTCTAGCGCCTACAACATACTTCAATTCTTCACCGATTTTAGTGCATAATGATATGCATCAAGTGTTTTGTTTAGATCACTTTGAGTATGAGCATCAGAAAGGAAAACAACTTCAAATTGAGATGGGGCAATAAACACTCCTTTTTTTAGCAAAGATCGGAATAGTTTTTGAAATTTCTTAGAATTTGCATTTTTTGAAGTCTCATAGTTAGTTACAGGTTTGTTTGTAAAGAAAATCTGCAACATTGATGCTGTAAAATTGATTTGATGAGGAATTTTCATATCAGTTGCCATATCATCCAAAGCAGTAGAAAATAACAAATTGTATCTCTCGAGTTTAGAGTAAAGTTTGTTTTTTATTTTATTTATGGTTTTGATAGATGCAATTGCTGCACTTACAGATATAGGATTACCAGCAAAAGTACTTGCCTGATACACTTTGCCACCAGGTGAAAGTAAATCCATTATCTCTTTTTTCCCACCAACTGCAGAGATGGTAAATCCATTCGATAGAGCTTTTGCCATTGTAGTTATGTCAGGTTTGATTCCAAAATGTTGTTGTGCACCACCAGGTGCTACTCTAAATCCAGTAACTACTTCATCAAAAATTAATGGAATGTTATTTTCTTTTGTAATTTTTCTCAAATCAGAAAGAAAATTTTTCTCAGGTAAAATCAATCCCATATTAGCAAGAATTGGTTCAACAATAACTCCTGCAATATCTTTGTGTTTTTGGATGGTTTTTTGTAAGTCTTCAATATTGTTGTATTGAACTACCAAAGTATTTTTTGAAACTTCATCCAATCCCCCATCAGAAACAGAAATTCCATTATGTGCAGAGCCTGATCCTGCTTTAACTAACACAGAATCATGTGCACCATGATAGCATCCTTCAAATTTTATTATTTTTTTCTTTTTTGTGAATCCACGTGCCAATCTAATTGCAGTCATTGTTGCCTCACCACCAGTATTGACTAAACGCACTTTGCCAATTGATGGAAAGTTTCCAATAATTAATTTTGATAATTCTATTTCAGATTCAGTTGGAGTACAATACAAAGTTCCTTTTGAGAGCTGTTTTGTTACAGATGAAATAATCTCTTTTCTTCGATGTCCCAAAAGTAAAGCACCATAACCATTGCAAAAATCAATGTATTTTTTACCATCTGCATCCCAAATATTAGAGCCATTTGCTTTTTTTGTAAAAAATGGATAAGGTTCAAAATATCTAACAGGGCTATTCACACCTGAAGGTATTATTTTTTTAGCATCTACAAACAATTTTTTGGAATTTATCAACATATTGTGGTATGAAATAGTCATTATTATTCGTAGTTTGAGGCTCTTTGAGTACGAAATTTACCACGAAATGCAAATGCTGCAATCATTGTTCCAATAAATGGAGCACTCCAGTATAGCCATAAATCACTCAGCATACCAGATAATAATGCAGGAGCAAGTGCACGTGCAGGATTCATAGATGCCCCCGAAATAAATGCAAGAAACAAGATATCTAAACCAACTATTCCACCAATAGCTACACCGCTAAATCCTCTCAACCCCTTTGTATAAACAACATAAAATATTACACCCATCAACATTGTAGATGCTAATATTTCAACTGAGAAAATCAGGAATATTGAAAAATCATAATTAGGAGTATTTGCACCAAGATTTACTTTGTCTCCAATAAATTGTAAAACGAAAAGAGAACCCAATAATGCACCAATAATTTCTGCCGTAAAATAATACAACACCTGTAATTTTGTAATGTGTCCAGTAATGTAATATCCTATTGTAACTGCAGGATTAAAGTGAGCTAGAGATATTTTTCCAAATGAGTATACACCAATTAGTAATGCAACAAATGGTGCAAGAGCTGCAAATGGAATTCCTAAAGAGCCATTAAAAAATTCGGCATCATAAACAATTGAACCGGTAGCAAAAAATACAAGGATAAAAGTTCCAATTAATTCAACTGTAAAAATTTGAAAGTTAGAATAAACCATAATTAATCATCAAAAGAGTCAATCATATTCAATACCTTAAATTTGATTTCATCACGAATAATCATCACTTGTTCTATTGTTTTGTTTTTAGGATCAGAAATATTCCAATCAACTACATCTTTAACAAACAATGTAGGACAAGATTCTTTATCCATACATCCCAGGTTAATTATTTTAAATGATTGTTCAATCATATAATCAGATAACAATTTTGGAGTTTGGAAAGTCATATCAATTCCAATCTCACCCATAACAGAAACTACAATTGGGTTTAGTTTTGTAGAAGGAATAGTTCCAGCACTAATTACATCAAATTTCCCCTTACCATATTTTTTAAAAAAAGCCTCAGCCATTTGGCTACGACCAGCGTTTTCTACGCACACAAATAGAATATTTTGAGCCAATACAACATCACATAAATATTGGTTTATATAAATATAAATTGATATGAATGGACTAGGTCTTTTAAAATGTATTTGTGATGAAACAAGATTTGAGATACTAGAATTACTTCAAAAAGATAAGGAGTTATGTGTCAATGATTTTGTAGAGAAATTAAAAAAAGATCAACCATTAATTTCACATCATCTAAAGACATTAAAAAAATGTGGGATTGTGAAATCAAGGGATGAAGGGAAAAAAGCAATGTATACAATATCTAACAAACAATTATCAGAGTTAATTTCAAATGTTACAAAAACAAGTAATAAAATTCCAGTATTATGTTCTGATAATAATTGCTGTTAGAACTTTTCAGTTCGAACTACACCAACATCACAAACATAAAGTACAAGTGCAAAATCAGCAAACATCGTTCTAGATATTTCTTCAATTACGTCAGATAATTTTTCTTGACGCATAATTATTTCAATTTTTACATTTTTTTCAGTTTGTAATCCTTGACCTCTTAAACCACGTGCACCATTTCCTTCAACCTCATATGTAGTATACCCAGTAATATCATGTTTTTTTAAAATTTTAATAATATTTTTTTGTGCAAGTATCTCACAAGTAACGGTAAGTAATTTTACATTGTATAATTTCATATCAATCCATGTAGTAGATAATTGAATAAGTCTATCGTTCCTTCACTATGAACTAATGTAGATATTGTAAACATTATTGGGAGTAAAACAATAATGTTGTAAGGGAATGTAATTCCTAATGCAGATGTAATGTAAAGACTAGGTTTTGCTTGAGGTATTGCATGACGCAAAACTGCAGGAGCTGCAATAAATGATGCACTTGCTAATAATAATCCAAACATCACAGCACCACCTAGGCTCAATCCCATGGCTGTTGCAACTAAAACACCAATAATTCCATTAAAAGTAGGCATGATTATAGCAAATGCAATAAGAAAGATTCCTACTTTTTTAATATCGTCCAATCTTTGGCCTGCAATAATTCCCATCTCTATCATGAAAATAACAATAGCACCAGTAAACATCTCATCAAATACTATTCGAATAGAATCAAAACCGGATTCTCCAATAATATAACCAATCACTATACTTCCAAGTAAAATTACTATTGCTTTACCGGTAATAGACTCATGTAAAACTTGAGAAAGTTTGGTTTTAGTTTGATTTAATCCAACATCAATATCAGATAAAGCATCGCCTGTAACAGATTGTTTTTTTGCACGAATTTGTTTTGATACAGCCATGTTTGTCAAAAATATTGCCAAAATAAAGGCAACAGGTTCTAACACAGCTAGAATAGCTGCCAAATACCCCTCTGATGAAACTCCCTGGTTTTTAAGAAAAGATAATCCAACTGAAAAAGTTACAGCGCCTACTGCACCATAAGTTGATGCTAATGCATAGGAGTCAAAAATATTGAATTTGCCCAATCGTCTTAAAATTTGATAGTGGTTAAGAGTAAACAACAGTGAAAGACCAATTGCTACAAGCATTGGAATCAACATATTTTCAAATCCAGTATTTCTCATCTCTATACCACCATGAAGACCAATTGCTGCAAGAAGATAGATGGGTAAGAATTCTGAAATTGCCTCAGGAATTTTCAAATCAGATTTTATTCTAGCTGCAATTATTCCAAACAAGAAAAATAGAATTATAGGAGTAAGTAAATTCGATTGTATTAATTGTAAAATTTCCATTTGAATATCTCAAAAAATTTTTGGTGAAATAAAAACCAAGTTATTGGAAAATCAAATGAACAGATGTATCAGATAAGTGAAGCCAATTCCCATTACAGCACTACCAGGAATAGTAATTATCCATGAAAAGATAATTTGTCTACTAACTCTCCAGCGTACAGCTCGTTTTCTTCTAGCAGCTCCTGCGCCCATAATTGTACCTGTAATAGCATGAGTTGTACTTGCAGGGATACCCAAAGTTGCAAAAATTGCAAGCATTATACCACCACTCGTTTCTGCTGCAAAGCCCTGATAAGGTTTGAGTTTTGTGATTTTCACACCAAGAGTTTTGATTACTTTGTATCCTCCAAAGAAAGTACCAAGTCCCATTGCAGATGCGGCTGCAAAAATTACCCAAAGAGGAATTTCTAATTCGGGGATCATTCCTGCGGAGAATAAAATTAATGCAATAATACCCATAGTTTTTTGTCCATCATTTGCACCATGGGTTAAAGCAAACCATGCAGAAGAAATAATTTGTAATCGTCCAAAAGTTTTGTTAACTATTGCAGGCTTTCGGCTTGCAAATAATGTTATAATCAATCCTGTTAACAATAAACCAAAAATTACTCCACCAATAGGGGCAATTACTATACCTGCAAAAACTTTAGTCAACCCACCATAAACTAGTTTGTCAAATCCTAATCCAATAATTCCTGCACCCATTATTCCACCAACTAAAGAATGACTGTTAGATATGGGTAATCCGAAATAAGTACAAAGAGAGCTCCAACCAATTGCACCAGCCAATCCACCTATAATCATGTAAACAGTAATGTCATCAGGACTAACAATTCCTTTAGCAATAGTCATAGATACTGCAACACCAAAAATAAATGGACCAGCAAAATTAGCCATTGCAGAAAGAGCAACAGCATGAAGAGGTTTTAGAACACGAGTTCCAATAACAGTGGCAACGGAATTTGCAGAATCATTAAATCCATTTACAAAATCAAAGATTAATGCAACAATAATTGCAATAATTGCTATCTCTATCATTTAATCATCTCACGTATATTTTAAAACAATATCTTCAATGACATCTGCAACATCTACACATCTATCAGATGCAGTTTCCATTGTTTCATAGATGTCTTTGAGTTTGATGATTTTAATTGCATCATCACTTTCAAATAGTTCGCTGATGGCTTCTCTATACAAGTCATCTACAACATGTTCAATATCGCCGGTATTCCTACAATGATCTATCATATCTTTAGGGTTTTTGATTCGTTGTAGTTTTGAAATCATATACTCTACTTCTTTGGTAGCTAGAACCAATTGTTCAGCAATTTGTTTAGTATATGGTGGAGGAGAAGTGATTTTGTAGCTGGAAACTCTTGCAGCAATACCATCCATGAAATCAATTACATCATCAATTTTTGACGCAATCCTTTGCATGTCCTCACGATCTAATGGAGTGATGAAAGTCTTGTTTAGTTCTGAAAAAATATCTCTTGTCAAAACATCTGCTTCAGTTTCAAGTTTATGTATTATTTTGACCTGTTCTTTATTACTTAAATCAGAAAACAAAACCACAACTGCTTCAGAGGTTTCAACTGCCTTTTTTGCTAAATTATCAAGAATTGTTAAGAGTTCTTTTTCATTAGATTTAATCCATGATAACCATTGTCCCATAATCAATCAAATTGAAAATGACAGTTAAAGATACTCAACATGTTGTATAGGGAACTATATAGAAAACGGTTTCAAAAACAGATTTTAACATGATCGTAAGCGTAGAAAAGGGAAGATTCAGACTCTACAAATAATGAGTTCCATCGATCAAATATTCAGATTTAATTTAGAAGGGCTTGTTAACCTCACGTGTAAATACATAGCTTGCAAGTCCAATCATTACAAGTACAAATGCAAATAAAATTCCAAGACTAAGTAAAATAGGAATTCCACCTTCAGATACACCAGTCATTAATTCCCTTACCAATAAAACAGTGTAAGTGACGGGATTTAATTTTGCAATAACTGCAAGCCAATTAGGAAGTAATTCCAAGGGGAATAATGCAGGACTTAGCATAAACAAAGGCATCCCAAGAAAATTAATCACTCCCCAAAAAGTTTCTTGAGATTTTGCAGTAGCAGCTACCATCACAGATATTCCAGAAAACCCTAACGAAAATAAAATTACAATCGCCATAATTGGTGCAATCATTATTGGGTTTGGGAAAGTAACACCAATTGCCAAAGCAATTCCTAAAATCAAACTTGCTTGCATAGCTGCAATTAAAGATATTGCAGACATTTTTCCCAAAGCTATTGCTGAACGAGAAATAGGTGAAGTTAATGCTTTATTCATAAAACCATAACGTCTATCCCATAAAGTATTGACACCGCCAAATATACTAGTAAAAATTGCAGTAAGAATAATGACACCAGGTGTCATAAATTCAATATATTCTCCATCAAATCCAACGGATTGAATTAATGGTTGGGTACCTGAAAAAATATTTCCAACAACAATTATCCAAACTGCAGGTTGAATTAATCTAATTAAAACACCACTTCTAGATTTTTTGTATCTCTTTAACTCCCTCCAAAAAATAGTATAAGTATCATACATCAAAGAATTCATGAACGTAGCCTCTTCATTTTTGCATGTTCACGTTTTCTATTAAAATTAGAATTATCATCTCTAATTTCATGCCCAGTGTAAGAAAGAAAAACATCATCAAGAGTTGGACGTGTTAAAGAAATAGTATTAATTTTAATTTCAAGATCAGAAGAAATTTGAAAAATTTTTGGAATTACTTGAGTTCCATTTGATACAAAAATAGTTAATTTTTCGCCATCCTCATTGATATTTTTTACAAATTCAATTTTTTTTAGTTGGGACAAGAATGAAGCACGATTATTACTATCATCCATAAGTAGAGAAATTACCTCATGCCCCATGGCATTTTTCATATTTTCAGGAGAATCAATTACTTGAATTTTACCACCATCAATTATCCCAATTCTATCACAAAGATTATCTGCCTCTTCCATATAGTGAGTTGAGAGAAATATCGTCATATCAAATTCAGTATGAATTTTTTTGATATATTCCCAAATCTTTCGACGAGTTTGAATATCCAAACCTACGGTAGGTTCATCAAGAAACAAAACTTTTGGTCTATGTAGTAAACCACCTGCAATATCAAGTCTTTTTCTCATTCCTCCAGAATATGTCACTACAGAATCATGTTGCTTATCAGACAATTCAATTAAGTTTAAAACCTCATCAATTCTAGAATTGATTTCATTTTTTGGAATATGATTTAATTTTGCTTGCAATAAAAGATTTTCACGTCCAGTTAAATATTCATCAACTGTTGTTTCTTGTTGAACATATCCAATTCTTTCTCGAACTTTTTTTGCATTACTCATTACATCAAACTCTGAAATCAAAGCTTGACCAGATGTGGGTTTTAGTAAAGTTGTAAGGATCATCATAGTAGTACTTTTACCAGCACCATTTGGGCCCAAAAATCCAAAAATCTCACCTACGTTTACTGAAAAGGAAATATCATTTACGGCAATAACATTACCAAATGATTTTGTTAGAGACTTTGTTTCTATAGAGAACATACTTTGATCGCGTTTTTCAATTATAAATTACTAAGTATTAATCGATCATCATAAAAAAATTTAAAGAGTTATTCTAGAAATGATAGTATGAAGGGATTATGTCAAAAATGTCAATCATCTAATGTAGAAACTACACTTCAAGATGGAATTCCAGTTTGTGCAAAATGTTCTAAGAAAACAGATTAATCAAAAAAAGGGAGTTAATTAAAAGAAAAGAATTATTCAATATTCTTGAATTCTTCTTTAGTCATTCTTAGAATGATTTTTTCACCTATTCCCCAAATTTCAGATTTGGGTAAGATTTTAGAATGCATCAAACCAGTAGTTACTTCAATTGATTCTAATTCATTGGTATCAGGATGTCGATGTAATTGCTTAACTTTACCAATTTTGTGACGGTCGATATCAACTACCGGAATTCCACTTCTAACAGGAGGTCGACTAAGAAGTAATGTTTCCTCAGAAAATTTGTCAATGTATTCTTCTGAAAGATAGTAGTCTTTGTGGAATCCTTGATGAATAGTAACACCAGATACAGCAAGAGTATCTTGATTGATGTGAATGTGTTTGACTTTACCATATTCGATTCCTTCTCTGTCAATCACTGTTTTTCCAGTAAATGTATCAGCAGTAGCCACATTTTCAGGCATTCCTTCTAGTTTTACTGACATGTAATCAAATGATCAGATTTGCTTATCATAGCAAATATCAGAAATTTCTATCAATGAGGTTAAATTACTTGACATGAAAAAATCACGCATGGAAATCAAGGAAGAACGATTCAGACCAATTCTCATTACAAAAGGTAGAAAAACAGGCAAAGAGCATTCGGTCATGCTTCGGGCAGTAAAATATAATGATAAAATTTATTTTTCAAGGCACAAACCAGATGGAGATTGGTTTCAAAATGTAATAGCAAATCCAGAAATAAAAATTGAATATGATGGAATTATTTTTGTTGGGAGTGCAAAAATAGTTACAGATGACATACTTAATGAAAAAATTTCTCAATTAAAATATCCAGGTGAAGAAAGAGCAAAAGAGAAAAGAATTGCAATTGAAATTACATTAGATTAAGATTTTTAAATTCCTAAAATTATTTGTAATAAAATTTAATTTTCTAGAATAATTATAAGTAGAAAAATGTACAAATAATAAAAGTCAGG
>Ga0114996_10006359_pt1 | contig 13633 bp, 14 predicted proteins | sample ArcticOcean_MG_C_4_FD_87039 | JGI IMG/M metagenome (GOLD analysis project Ga0114996, IMG submission 87039) | Marine microbial communities from western Arctic Ocean - ArcticOcean_MG_CB4_134 | ecosystem: Environmental > Aquatic > Marine > Oceanic | place: Arctic Ocean: Canada Basin | collected... | reverse complement strand
TTTTTTTCTCCTAATTTTTAGAGAAAAGAGTTTTTTTTTTTTTTTTTTTTTTTTTTGGTGCCCAACTGGGTCCAAGTATTTCTTTTTTAATAATTTCTTGATCCTCATCTAGACCATCAAAAAATTCTAACCAACTTTGAGGAATAGATTTTGGATCATTTAAGTATTTTAAATAAAGTTCTTTAATAAAAGAACTATTAATTCCTTGTAAAAATGATGTTTTTTCAAAAATTGTATTTTTTTTGTTTGATGTCATTGGTATCAAAAATTAATTTATCTATTATAAAATTGATAAAACTATCTTGCAAGTTTGTCGTGCAAAGTTTTACCAATAAGAGTAGGTGACTCAGCTATTAAAATGCCACATGATTTCATTTTTTCTATTTTTTCGTCTGCTCCACCCTTTCCACCTGAAATAATTGCTCCTGCGTGTCCCATTCTTCTGCCTGCTGGAGCGGTTTTGCCTGCTATAAAGCCTATAATAGGTTTTTTAGTTTTGGAGCTTTTAATAAATTCTGCTGCCTCTTCTTCAGATGAGCCTCCTATTTCACCAATCATTAAAATTGATTCTGTTTGTTCATCTTTTAAAAAAAGTTCTAAACAATCAATAAAACTTGTACCATTAATTGGATCTCCACCTATTCCAATAACAGTTGATTGTCCCAAGTCATTTTCAGTTGTTTGAGCAACTGCTTCGTATGTAAGCGTTCCAGATCTAGATACAATTCCACAGGAACCTTTTTTATGAATATTACCAGGCATAATACCTATTTTACATTCGCCAGGAGTTATTATACCTGGACAGTTTGGTCCTATTAAACGTGATTTCGATTTTATCATTTTTTCTTTAACTTTAATCATATCTAAAACGGGAATACCCTCTGTAATACAAACAATTAATGGAATTTCACTTTCTATAGATTCAGTTATTGCAGCAGCAGCAAATTTAGCTGGCACATATATCATTGTTGCGTCTGCACCAGTTTTTTCTATAGCTTCTTTTACTGTATTAAAAACTGGTTTTCCTAAATGAACTTGTCCACCTTTACTTGGAGTTACGCCACCTACTAAATTTGTTCCATATGCTAAAGCTTGCTCTGAATGAAAAGTTCCATGTGATCCTGTGAAGCCCTGACAAATTACTTTGGTTTTTTTATCAATTAAAATAGACATATTTAATTTGCTGCCTTAACAGCTTTTTCAGCAGCTTCTGATAAGTTATTAGCAGATATAATTTTTAATTTAGATTTCTTTAAAATTTCTTTACCTAATTCTACATTAGTTCCAGCTAACCTGACTATCAATGGAATAGATAAATTGATTTCTTTCGCTGCTTCTACTAAACCTTGTGCTAAGACATCACATCGCATAATACCACCGAAGATATTGATCAAAATACTTTTAACATTTTTATCTGAAAGTATAATTTTAAAAGCTGCAGAAACTTTTTCTTTTGAGGCTCCTCCACCAACATCAAGAAAGTTAGCTGGTTCGGCTCCATAAAATTTTATTATATCCATAGTAGCCATTGCTAGACCTGCTCCATTTACCATACATCCAATTTTTCCATCTAGCTTAATATAGGTTAAATCATGTTTGCTAGCTTCAGACTCAATTGGATCTTCTTCGTTTAAATCTTTTAAAGAAATAATATCTGGATGACGGTAAAGTGCATTATCATCAAAACTAATTTTAGCATCCAAGCAAAGTAATTTATTTTCCTTGTTTAAAATCAAAGGATTAATTTCAATGAGATTAGCATCTTTCTCTATTAATGTTTTGTAAATAGCTTGAATAATTTGGAAGGCGTCCTTTTCTAAGTTGGGGTTTAAAGCAAAAGGATATATTATTTTTTTTAATTCATCTTCTCTAACTGATTGTGATAAACCAATTTTTACAGTAGTAATTTTTTCAGGTTTAGTTTTTGCAACTTCTTCAATATCCATTCCACCTTCTGCACTTGAAAGAAAAGCAATTTTTGAACTTGCTCTATCAACTAGACAGGATAAATAAAATTCTTTAACAATTTCACAGGTTTCTTCTATGTATAATCTTTTTACTTTTCTTCCAGAGGTGCCTGTCTGTTTATTTATTAATACTTTTCCAAGCATATCTTTTGCTTTAACTTTTAAATCATCTAAATCTTTAGCCATTTTAATTCCACCCGCTTTACCTCTTCCTCCTGCATGGATTTGGGCTTTAATCATAAAATTAGGTGTTTTAAAGTTTGCAACTTTTTTTTCAATTTCTTTGGTATTAAAAATCACGACGCCATTGAGAATTGGGACTCCAAAATTATTAAGTATTTTTTTTGCCTGATGTTCGTGAATATTCATTATATAATTTTATTAAACTAAAATTTACACTCACTAATGTCAAATTCTAAAAGTAAATCATTATAGTCATTTAAAATTATACATTTATTTTCAAAGAAAAATTCTTTAAAGAATGGCATTTTACTTTTATTTTTTCCAATGAAAAATAAATGCTTGATATTATTTTTTTTAATTTGTTCATAAAAAAAAATTTTATGTCGATCATAATACTTATTTTTTTTTCTTGGAATGCTTAAGCTATCATACCATTTATTTGTAGAAGCAAACTGATTATTTATAAGACTTGATAAAAATTGGTAATCAGTAATAATAATTTTTTGGTTAACTTTTTTTATTAAAATATTTTTTGTTTCAATTAAAATATTTATTTCTTTTAATGGATTGTTTGGATAATGAGGTGTAATCCATTGTAATCCTATTAAACGTTTATCTAACAAACTTGCTTTTTGGGCAAGGTCAAAATTTGCACTCGCTAGTTCTATAAATTTTCTTTCTTCGTTAAATCTTACATGATACTTAACAGATGAAAACATGAAAATTACTATTACAAAATAAGTTAAATATTTTTTATTAAAATATTTAATTGAGTATGCGTGAGAGTGTGCTGCTGCTATAGGTATAATAAAGTAAATTAATATTTGATTTTTTGTTAATAATTGGTTGTAAATTAATATTGCTACAGAGCTTAGAAAAAGTATAGAGATAGTAATATCATTTTTTTTAATTAAATTTTTATTTTTATTTTTAATTAAAATGTAAGTGATAAAAATCAGCGGAATTATTGAAAGATAAATAAACTTAAATTGACCCACTAAGTTTTTAAAATCAAAATCTAGTAAGTTAATTCTTTCTTTACCAAAACTAAGAGGATATAAAATATACTGAACTAAAAAATTTTCTAACGGTATTTCGTTTATTATGAAAATACTAATTACTAAAAATATTGAAAATAAAACACCTGCTAATAAATTTAATAAGATTGATTTATTAAAATTTTTCAAAAAATAATAATGAATACTTAAAATTATAAAAAAACTTGTAGCAAAATACGGAGAGGGTATTTGCTTAGAAAAAAATGAAAAAATAATAAAAATTGGGGCTAAAATCCAAAAAATATTTTTTTTAAGAAGAATGGCTAAAGAAATTGATAGACTCGCCATCATGCATAAAATAACAGCATGATGATCAATAAATGGTGTTCCAATTGAGGGGTAGGCAAGTACGGCAACGCCCAATGAATATAGGAAAGAATAAAAATTATTTAATCCTATTTTTATAAAATAGTAAAAGGAAAAAAGCACCAAAAGAACATTTAAGAATGAAGCATGTAAAAGATAGCTTACCCAATTGATTCCAAATATTAAAAAAAATAGTGATTGGATATAATCTAAAAAAGGTCCTGTGATTAACCAGTAATCTTTAAAAGGATGATTTCCTGAAATAACATTGTATGCAGCATCAAATATTAAAAAACTATCTATAGGAAATACCCCTCTATTTGCTGCGTACTGATTTATAAATATAGAAAATAGAACTAGAATTATTAAATAAATTTTTTTTTTCAATTTTTTATTTAGTTTAAACTATTATCAATTTTTTTAGCAGCATCGAAAAGTTCTTGAACAGCTTTAATTGAATTATCAAATTGTTTTTTTTCTATTTCAGAAAGTTTTAATTCAATTATTTTTTCTACACCGTTGCCACCTATTACTACAGGTACTCCTGCGTAAACATTTTTTGCACTATATTCCCCATTTAAATAAGCTGCACATGGTAAAGTTTTTTTTAAGTCTTTAATATACGCTTCAGCCATTTCAATGCCGGATGCTGCAGGAGCATAGAATGCAGATCCTTTTTCTAAATATTTAACTATTTCAGCTCCTCCTTTTCTTGTTCTATCAATTATTGAATTTAACTTTTCTTTTTCTATGAGTTTAATTAAAGGCTTTCCATTAACTAGTGTATGATTTGGCATTGGAACCATTGTATCACCATGACCACCTAGTACTAAACTTTCTATGCTTTTTACTGGTATTTTAAGTTCTTGAGAAAGAAAATATTTAAATCTTGATGAGTCCAAAATTCCTGCCATACCTACTACTTTATTTTCTGGTAAACCTGAATACTTCTGAAATGCCATTACAATAACATCTAAAGGATTTGTGATACAAATTATAAAAGAGTTCGGTGAATTTTTTTTTACTCCCTCCGCAACATCTTTTATAATTTTTAAATTTGTTCCCAACAAATCATCTCTTGTCATTCCAGGTTTTCTTGGTACTCCTGCAGTAATTATAATTACGTCTGAATCTTTAATATCTTCATAATTACTAGTTCCCACAAGATTGATATCAAGTCCATCTACTGAAGTTGATTGAGCTATATCAAGTGCTTTACCTTTTGCAATTCCTTCTGCAATATCAAAAAGAACTACATTTGCAAGTTCTTTAATGCTAATAAGGTGAGCTAATGTTCCTCCAATTTGACCAGCACCTATAAGTGAAATTTTTTTTTTCATATCCTTTTATTTCATTGTTGGCATTATAAATTCAGGATCTGATCTTATGCCAGAAGGCCATCTAGATGTTATAGTTTTTAGTTTTGTATAGAACCTTACGCCTTCAGGTCCATGCATATGTTGATCGCCAAACAAAGATCTTTTCCATCCTCCAAAACTGTGAAATGCCATAGGAACAGGTATTGGTATATTAATTCCAACCATTCCGACTTGAATCTTATTAGCATAACTTCTTCCTACATCGCCGTCTCTAGTATAAATGCTAGTTCCGTTTCCAAACTCATGTTCATTTACTAAATTAACAGCAGACGCAAAGTCTTTTACGCGAACCACTGATAGAACGGGGCCAAAAATTTCTTCTTTATAAATTTTCATATTTGATTTAACTTCATCAAATAAACAGCCACCAATATAATAACCATTTTCAAAACCTTGAAGTTTTATATTTCTACCATCAACAATAAGTTTGGCTCCTTCTTTTACTCCAATGTCTACATAACCTCTTACTTTTTCTAAATGCTGTTTTGTTACCAAAGGTCCCATCTCAGAATTTTTATCTAGGCCTGGCCCAACTTTTAGTGCTTCAACTTTTTTTGAAAGTTTGCTAACTAACTTATCTCCAATATTTCCAACAGCCACAGCAACTGATTGTGCCATACATCTTTCCCCAGCAGATCCATACGCTGCCCCCATTAAGCCATTTACAGCTTGATCAAGGTCACAATCCGGCATTACTACACAATGATTTTTTGCTCCACCTAAAGCTTGTACCCTTTTTTCATTTTTAGCAGCATTTTCATATATATATTTTGCAATTGGCGTTGATCCGACAAAACTTATAGCTGCTACATCTTTATTTATTAATAAAGCATCAACAGCTTCTTTGTCTCCATTCACAACATTAAAAACTCCATCAGGTAAACCAGATTCTTTAAATAACTCTGCTAATTTTATTGAACATGAAGGATCTTTTTCTGATGGTTTTAAAATAAAAGTATTTCCACAAGCTATAGCTACAGGAAACATCCACATAGGAACCATTGCAGGAAAATTAAATGGGGTTATTCCTGCGCACACCCCCAATGGTTGTCTAGTTGACCAACTATCAACATCTGTTCCAACATTTTCTGTAAATTCACCTTTTAATAACTGAGGTATGCCACAGGCAAATTCAACTACTTCTAACCCTCTAGTCAAAGATCCTTTTGCGTCATCATAAACTTTTCCATGTTCAGCAACAATCAGCTTAGTAAGTTCATCAGAATTTTTTTCTATTAGCTCTTTAAATTTAAAAAGAACTCTTGCTCTAATAACTGGAGGTTTGCTAGACCACTCTATAAAAGCTTTTTTTGCCTTCTCAACTGCAAAGTCTACATCTTTCTTAGAAGCTAAATTTACTTTCGAAGCTTCTTCGCCTGTAGCCGGATTGAAAACTATGCTATTTCTTTTTGAAGAACCTTCAAAAACTTTTCCATCAACAAAATTTTTTATTACTCTCATAGCCTATAAAAATGGTTTAATTAAGCTTCTAGTTTGTTGCAAGCATTTTCTTAAGTGAGCTTATTGCCTTTGCTGGATTTAACCCTTTTGGGCAAGAATTAGTGCAGTTCATAATTGTATGGCATCTATATAATTTAAGTTTATCAGATATAGTCTTTAATCTTTCTTTTCTCTCTTCGTCCCTACTATCGATAATCCAACGATAAGCTTGAAGCAAAACAGCTGGTCCTAAATACTTTTCTCCATTCCACCAGTAACTTGGGCAAGATGTAGAACAACATGCACACATAATACACTCGTATAACCCGTCAAGTTTTTTTCTATTTCCTTTTGACTGATTAATTTCAACGATTTTAGATTTTTTTTCTTTGGTTTTAAGCCAAGGCTCAATTGATTCGTACTGACGATACAATGTACTTAAGTCAGCTACTAAATCTTTTATTACTTTTAAGTGCGGTAAAGGATAAATATTTATATCTCCATTTATATCTTTGTGGGATTTCATACATGAGAGTGTGTTTACTCCATCTACGTTCATTGCACATGATCCACAAACTCCGTGTGCACATGAGCGTCTATAAGTAAGAGAAGAGTCTATTTCATTTTTAATTTTATTTAAAATATCCAGTACTTTATTTCCACATTTAGTTACATCGACTTCAAAAGTATCAATTTTAGGATTTTCTTTTTTATCTGGATCCCATCTATAAATATTAATTTTTTTTAAATTTTTTGATCCTGTTATATCTTTAAAATAATTACCTTTTAAAATTTTTGAATTTTCCGGTAGATTAAATTGTACCATTAATAAATTCTTTCTTTAGGTGGAAAGGATTGAACGTCATTACTCATAGTAGATAAAGTCACTGGTCTATAATCAATTTTAACTTCTTTTCCATTATGCCAACTTAAAGTATGTTTCATAAAATTTGCATCATCACGTTTTGGAAAATCCTCTCTTGCATGAGCTCCTCTACTTTCTTTCCTTGAGTATGCAGATTCTAGAGTTGTGATTGCTTGTCTAATAAGATTATCAAATTCTAGGGTTTCCATTAGATCTGTATTAAATACTAATGACTTATCTTTAACTGAGATCAAATCCATCCCTTCATATGGTTTTTTTATGTCATCTACTCCTTCTTTAAGTGTTTTTTCATTTCTAAATACTGCACATTTAGATTGCATAGTTTTTTGCATTGCTAATCTTAATTCAGATGTCTTGTTTTTACCATTACCATTTCTTAATCTATCAAACCTATCAAGACACTTATCTGTTTCACTTATTGAAATTTTTTCATGTGGTGTATTAGGTTTTACTAATTCTATAGCTCTTTTTGCAGCTGATCTTCCAAATACGACTAAGTCAATTAATGAATTTGATCCAAGTCTGTTTGCGCCATGAACCGAAACGCAGGCCGCTTCTCCTATTGCCATTAAGCCTGGTACAGTTTTGTCCTTACCATTCGATGTTAATACTTCTGCTTTATAGTTGGTGGGAATGCCACCCATATTATAGTGTACTGTTGGAACAACTGGAATGGGTTCTTTAGTTACATCCCTTCCAACAAAAGTTTTAACTGATTCTGAAATTCCAGGTAATCTCGATTCGATTATATTCTTATCAATATGACTTATATGAAGGTGTACGTGATCTTTGTTTTTACCTATTCCTCTACCCTCATTTATCTCAATTGCGATTGATCTACTAACAACATCCCTAGAGGCTAAATCTTTTGCATTTGGTGCATACTTTTCCATAAAACGCTCACCTTTAGAATTTGTAAGATAGCCGCCTTCTCCTCTTACTGCTTCAGAAATCAAACAACCAATTCCATAAAGTCCTGTTGGGTGAAATTGAACAAACTCCATATCTTGTAAAGGTAATCCTGCGCGCAAAACCATACCATTACCATCGCCTGTACAAGTATGTGCAGCTGTTGCTGAATAATAAACTTTTCCATATCCACCTGTGGCTATAATTGTCATGTGGGATCTAAATCTATGTATGGTTCCATCATTAAGATTCCAAGCAATAATTCCCTTACATTGCCCATCTTTCATAATTAAATCTAATGCAAAATATTCTATAAAAAACTTGGTTTTATGTTTGAGTGCTTGACCATATAAAGTATGTAAAATTGCATGACCTGTTCTATCTGCGGCAGCACATGTTCTTTGAACTGGAGAATTACCATAATCTTTTGTCATACCGCCGAAAGCTCGTTGATAAATCTTGCCGTCTTCAGTTCTACTAAATGGTACTCCGTAATGTTCTAATTCGATAACGGCTCTAGGAGCTTCTTTACATAAATACTCTATGGAATCTTGATCGCCTAACCAATCTGAACCTTTAACTGTGTCATACATATGCCAGCGCCAATCATCTTCACCTGCGTTACCAAGTGCAGCTGATATACCACCTTGTGCAGCTGACGTATGACTTCTTGTGGGAAATACTTTAGATATACATGCGGTGTTAAGGCCGGATTCACTTAAACCTACAGCAGCTCTTAAACCAGCTCCTCCTGCTCCTACTACTAAAACATCATATTCGTGATCAATTATTTTATAAGTGCTCATTAAATTTTGTATATAAATAAAATTAAAATTATTACTGGAATTACCATACTAAATATTAAAGCTAAAATATTTGCGACATCTTTGATTTTTTTATTATGAATATAATCTTCAAATATCTCACTTATACTAATTTTGGCATGAAAAAAACCAACAAAAAATAAAATAACTGTAAAAATTTCAAATACTGGATTTTTAAAAAAATAAATAGCTTCTTGATAATTTTTTTTAGAAAGGGAAATTAATGAAAAATAGACCCAAAAGAATAATGGTGCTAAAATTATTGCACTTATTCTATGAAGAATCCATTGCCTTGTTTCATTCATTAAATTAAACCTCTTCCTAGTAACCAAAATATAACTGTTAAGATTAAAGAAGATGTAATAATTACTATCCCAGAAATATTAGCTGTTTTAATTTCAAACCCATAACCCATATCCCAAACTAAATGCCTTATACCACTAAGTATATGAAAAATCATAGACCAGGTAAATCCAATTAAAATAAATTTTCCAATAAAACTGTTTATAACTAATAAAAATAATTCATAATTGTTTTCACCTAAGCTTAAAGCTACTAACCAAAAAAATAATAAAATTAATGAAAATAAATTTATAATACCGGAAATTCTATGTGTTATAGAAAGCAAAGATGAAATATGCCATCTATATATTTGAAGGTGAGGTGATAATGGATTTTGATTGTCTGTCATTTAAATTATTTTATATATTTCTCACATAAAAGTTGGGCTATTTGAACTGCGTTCAAAGCCGCACCTTTTAATAAATTGTCCGATACTACCCACATATTCATAGAATTCTTTTGTGTTTTATCTACTCTTATTCTTGAAATATATGTCATGAAATCTCCATCAATCTCTGCTGGTGTTATATATCCACCATCTTTATGTTCATCAACAACTTTACATCCTGGCGCAGACGCTAAGCTACTTTTAATTTTTGCTATATCCATACTATTATTAAATTCAATATTTACAGACTCAGCATGACCAATGAAAACTGGAACTCTTACACATGTAGCTGTTAAATTAATATTAGGACCTAAAATTTTTTTAGTTTCAACTACCATTTTCCATTCTTCTTTTGTTGAACCATCATCCATAAAATCATCAATGTGGGGGATGACATTAAAAGCTATTTGCTTAGTAAAATTTTTGGATTTAACTTTTTTATTTTCTAAAACAGATTTTGTTTGTTCTTCTAATTCCATCATGTGGTTTTTTCCACCACCAGATACAGATTGATAAGTTGATGTTACAACTCTTTTAATCTTAAATTGATCATGAAGTGGTTTTAAAGCCAATACTAATTGGATGGTTGAGCAATTTGCATTTGCTATAATATTTTTATTTTTATATTGCCCTAAACTTTCAGGGTTAACTTCTGGAACTACTAAAGGAATATCTTCATCCATCCTAAAATATTTTGAATTATCAATAACTATTGTTTTTTTGGCAGCGATAGGTGCCCACTTTTCTGCTATAGAGCTGCCTGCAGAGAAAAAAGCTATTTGGACTTTTACAAAATCAAAATCACTTAAACCAAGAATAGAATATTCTTTATTCTTAAAATTAATTTTTTTTCCAATACTTTGATTTGAAGCAATTAAATATAATTTGTTAAATTTAAAATCTAGTTTTTCTAAAACTTCTAAAAGTTTTCTTCCAACATTACCGGTTGCTCCTACAATTGCTATATTCATAATGATAAAACTTTTACTATTGTTTAATGTCTAATTCTAGACAATAACTTTTTATACTTTAAAATTTAATACGTTTTTAATAATTCCAATTTTTTCCCACTCTTGTATCATTTTTGCAACTTGGCGCGCAGATTCTGGAACAAACTCTTTAAAAATAACAGCATATCGGCTTCCTAAAATAATTCCTTTTTTTTTTGAAATTTTTAAAAGTTTTAATTTATTTAGCTGTCCAACTTTCCGTCTCACAGTTTCTTTTGGCAATTCTGTTACCAGACAAATGCTGGACATTGTTAGCTTAGATTTTTCTTCTGTAAATCTATCCATCGCTTCTAGGTCTGGTGTATTTTTTTTTTCTAAAACTGTTGTTTCTATCAATTTTTCCCACTCTAATTCTAATTCTGTATAATTTAAACCTTGTCGCTCATTTTTCTTCAAATTGTACAACTTATGACTAACAACAGTTTGGACAATGATAAATGAATCGTAATCAATGTTTAATTGTTTTTTTACTCTTGAATAATATTCTATTATTAACATCACAAAACGATACATGCCGTCTGCAAAAGGTTTCTGTGGATTGGTTGGATCATTAGGCCCCATTTTTAATGCATTGGTTATTTTGTTTATATTTTTTACCATTTTTATTTTTTGACCCATTTTGGTTCCAAAGATAGTATAATTAACTATCTTTACATAAAAGTCAACCCAATTTGGGTTATTAATAAGGTTTAATTTTTAATATTTAAGTTAAAGTATTTATAAAAAATGAACTTATTACCCAAAGTTAAAAAATTCCCTTCTTGTGGTTCGCTTAATTTATTTAGAATTAATGGAATAACCTACAAAAATAACTTTAAAAGTTTGTCGGATTGGACATTAAAAAAACTAATCAATTGTAGAAAATGCAAAATAGAATTTGGTCTTTTCATAAATAATGAAAATAAAGAAGCAGAAAAAATAGTGTGGATGGAATTGTTTCAATGCGAAGATATTTGTTTAAATAAATTGATTAAATTGGAAAGTAATAAAGAAAAATATGAAAAAAAAAATGGAAATAAAGAATATATCAAAACATTACTTGAAATACAAAATGTCCAAAATAAAATTAGATTAGATAAAGTTAAAGTTAAAATTAAAGTTAAAATGCAGAATCGACTTCTGTTTGCAAGAAATTTCTAATAAAGAAGTGATATTGATCTTAGCTAATTGCTTTTTAGATAAATTAATTTTTTAAGTATTCCTTCTAATAATCCAAACAAATATTAGTGAAGTTACCATCATGCTTAGTGCGTAAGCAGCAGTAGGAACCATATAAACTATTTCGTCAAAAATTTGAGTTGATACAAAAACAGCTAAAGTTCCATTTTGAAGGCCACATTCAAGTGAAATACATCTTCTTTGTTTAATGCCACTTGCAAAAAACTTAGCAACGTAATAACCAACAATCATCATTATGATATTAAGTGTTAGAGTTACTGATCCTGCTCTAGTTATGAAACTAATAATATTATCCCACTCTTCAATATAAATAGCTAAGAACACTAAAGCGAATAAAGCAATTGATACTCTTTGAATAAGCAATGCGCTTTTGATTATAAAATTTGGCGCTAATTTTCTAATAATCATACCAATAATTATTGGAACTGTAACGACAAAAAACATTTTCAAAGAAATAGTCATCATAGAAATATTTTTTACAGCAAGAGAAATATTTAGTAATTCCACCGATTGAAATATAATGAATGGAACTGAAATAATGCTGATTAAGCTTATTATTGCCGTAAGAGATACAGAAAGAGCAACATCACCATTTGCAAATTTAGTAAGTACGTTTGATGTTACTCCACCAGGAGCTGCTGCAATAATCATAACACCTAGAGCTAATTCTATTGGTGTGTGAAATATTTTAATTAAAGCAAATGCAATAATAGGAAGTAAAATTAGTTGACATGTTAATCCTACAAAAAAATCTTTAGGGTAATCAGCTACTCTTTTAAAATCTGATGGGGTTAAGCCTAGACCAAGACCTAACATTAATAGAGCTAGCGCAATAGGTGCTATTGTTGTGACAATTTCCATAAGTTTTTACTTATACAATTGGTAAGTCACAAAGTCTACCTTTGCTCGACTGTCCGTTAATTCTTAGCTCTATAGGTATAGTTTTGTACCAGTATTTTTTTTTTATCATTGCTATACCAATAACTTTTTTTAAATTAGGTGAGTAAGTAGCTGATCGTAACTCTCCTACTATGCTGAAACCTTCATAAAGTTGAGTTTCTTCTGTTACTTCAATTTTATCTATATCTATTAAAACTCCCATTAATTTTCTATTAATTCCTTCTTTAGAAATTTTAATTAATGCTTTTTTGCCGAGATAATTAATATCTGAATTAACATCTATATATTTATCGAAACCACACTCATAAGGATTGTCCCTGTTATCAAAATCATTACCTGCGGAAAGAAGTGCACTTTCAATTCTCTCTATTAAGTTAGGACATCCAGGCTCAACTTGAAATTCTTTTCCTGCTAGAAATAATTCATCATACAGACCTTGGCCTGCCTCACGATTTTCAACATAAACTTCATAACCACCTTGCTTTGACCAACCTGATCGAGCTATTAAAAATTTACTTCCTTTAAAGGTATAGTAATCAAAACCAAAAAATTTAAGTTCTGTGATTTTTTTACCTAAAACTTTTTCCATTAATTTAAATGATTTTGGACCTTGGACAGCTAAAATATTTACATCAGGCTCTGTTATTTCAGCTTGCAAACTCAAACCACTCGCAATCCCTTTTGCGTAAAGACCAATATCTGAATCAGCTAATGATAACCACCACTTCTGTTCACCTAATTTCAAAGCAACAGGATCATTTAACATGCCCCCTTGTTCATCAATAATAGGAGCATAGTAACATCTGCCAATCTTAGCTTTTGAAAGATTTCTGCAAGTCATTAATTGAACTAATTTTGAAGA